>Ga0116146_1004392_pt1 | contig 10904 bp, 6 predicted proteins | sample AD_JPNHG2_MetaG_FD_89748 | JGI IMG/M metagenome (GOLD analysis project Ga0116146, IMG submission 89748) | Active sludge microbial communities of municipal wastewater-treating anaerobic digesters from Japan - AD_JPNHG2_MetaG | ecosystem: Engineered > Bioreactor > Anaerobic > Digestate | place...
CGCAGTCAATCCCGTTAATGAAAGGAATAAGATAATCAACAATTACAACATCGATTACATCATCTGTTGAATTAATATAACCTACAAAATCCTTCCCGTTCTCAAAAACCCTGAGATCTGCACCGGCACTTTCCAGTATGGTTTTATAATACTTTACAGAGGGAAGATCGTCTTCAACGATAACAATGGTTTTGTGTTGTAAATCCAGATTGCTGAATATCAGGCTCATCAGAAAATCATTACGATTGCAATAAAATTACGATATGTATTTTGTGAACGTTTCTGCACCGGACGCAGTTATTAACATTTTATCAACACAATTATTAACCTCTGCCCATAAAAATTTGTTTTAGTGAATATTATTTAGCAATTTCGTGATTATATCTTAAATGAAAACCAGCCGCCATGTTCATCTTTAGTATTAACCACTTTTCCGGCCTTCCCTTAAAGAGGAAGGAGCTTAAGTTCATGCATACATCCCGGGTGATACTGCTTTCAGCCGTTTTTATGGTTATGGCAGCAAGGCTTGATGCCCAGACCGGTTTTGATAACCCCACCAGGGCTTTATACATATTCGACCTGGCACGGTATATAGACTACGGACCGGGCTTTGCCGATTCATCGGCCTTCAGGATTGGTGTTCTGCTGGGTGATTACGAACTGATAGACGAAATGATGAAACTGGCCAGGACAAGGAACCGCATACAGGATAAACCCGTAAGGATCGGCGGCTTTAAAAACCTTGAGAGCCTTACTCATTGCCAGGTTCTCTATGTCAACAAAAACGCCGGTTTCGACCTTAAAAAGATTAAGGAAAAGATTGCCGGAAAGCAGACAATGCTGATCACCGAAGGATATGAATTCAGAGAGTCAATGATCAATTTCATCGTTGTAAACGGCAAACCAAGGTTCGATATTAACGAGGAATATGTGAAAAATGAAGGTATGTCGGTATCCGAAAGCCTTCTTCTCACTGCTATCAAGACAAAGGAAGACTGGGAAAACCTATACGATCAGGCCAGCAAAGAGATTGAATTGCAGAAGGAAACTATAAGGAAGCAGCTTGAAACCATTGAGCAGCAGCGACTTGAGATTATGAAGCAGAAAAATCTTCTCGACAGTCTCGACAGGCAAATCACTCTGAAGGAAAAAGAACTCTCTGAAAAACAAAAGGTTCTAAATACACAGATGGCCATGATTTCGCGGCAGCAGGGGGAGATAACCGTACAGAGGCAGACTATTGCCGGCCAACAGAAAGAGGTGCAGATACAGAAAGACACCCTGGCAGCCCAGAAAGCCAAAATAGATACACAACTGGCACTTATAAATTCCCAACTCGATAAAATAACAGAACAGGAGGGCAGGATTAAGCTACAGCTCGAGACGCTCGAAAAGCAAAAACTGGTGCTGTACTTTGTCCTTGTTGCCCTGCTGCTTGTCGGCATCCTGGCCTATTATATTTTCAGAGCCTATAAAATCAAGAAAGAGGCTAATATCATTCTCGAGGAAAAAAACAGGCTGATTTCTGCCCAAAAGGATGAAATTGAGAAACAGAGGGATATTGCAGCTGCTCAGCGCGACCAGATAGCCTACCAGAAAAAGCATATCACCGACAGTATCATGTATGCCAAGAGAATTCAGGCGGCACTCATTCCGTCGCTCGAACTCTTCAGCGACAGGCTTGAACACTTTGTGTTGTACAAGCCCCTTGCAATAGTAAGCGGCGACTTTTACTGGGTGAGTTCGAAAGACAATATGCATGTTATAATTGCTGCCGACTGCACCGGACACGGCGTGCCGGGCGCATTCATGAGTATGCTGGGTGTAACCCTTCTTAATGAGATTGTAAATGAAAAGAACATACTGATGCCCGACCAGATCCTAAACAGGATGAGAGATGAGGTCATAAAGTCTCTTAAACAGGTCGCCGATGAAGAATCAGTCAAGGACGGCATGGATGCAGCGGTATGCACAATCGATTTCAGCAACAACACTCTGTGGTATGCGGGAGCCAACAACCCTCTCTATCTGATAAGGGGCAATGAGTTGCTTCATTACAGGGCCGATAAAATGCCGGTTGCAATCCATTATAAAATGCAACCCTTTACACTGAATAAGATTGACCTCCAGAAAGGCGATGCATTTTATATTTTCTCGGATGGTTATGCCGACCAGTTCGGAGGGCCGGAGCAGAAAAAATATATGTCGGGAAAACTTAAGGAGACTTTGATTGAGATACACTCAAAACCAATGCTCGAGCAGGGTGAGATCCTCGACAGGATATTTGAGGAGTGGAGGGGCGATAACCCCCAGGTGGATGACGTTACCCTGATCGGAATCAGGTACTGATTACTGGCATTCAACCTTTGTAACAAGATCTCCCACCTTAACGTCGGGGATAGCTTCCTGTTTAACAAGGTCTGCACCACAATATTCCACACCATCAGTTGAATTTATCTCAACACCATTCTCGTATGTAACCGTCCTGCACACTTTACATTTCTTGAAAAGCGCCTCGCACGAGGTAAACGATATGGCCACTGCCACGAGAAAAACGCCGTAAGCTATTTTCTTTTTCATAAAATAAAATTTCATTCAAAGTTATGATACATCCTCCAACAAACAAATATAAGACGTATTTTTAACCTAAAATGTTGTCCGGGTATGACATAAATTATGATTATGTTAAATTTGATGCAGCATTTTCCAAATAAGCCGGTCTTTCAGACAGAAATGAAAACCTAAAAATTAAATAGTCATGGATGACAAAATGAAAAAACAGGTACAGGTGGTAGCGATACTTAGAATCGTTCTCAGTTCGCTAGGCCTGGTAGCCGCTGTTGTAGTGCTTGCGGTAATGAATTTTGCAAAGGGTTTTGTTGATAATGATGAGATAGCCACAACTGTGCTGACCTTCATCGGCATTTTTGTGCCGGCGGTTCTGGGGCTTATTTCCGTTGCCGGGATTGCCGCAGGAGTGGGCCTCCTCTCATATAAAAGCTGGGCAAGAATACTTACCATAATTATTTCTGTACTGAGCTGTTTCAATATTCCCATAGGAACCCTGGTGGGCGTCTATTCAATATGGGTACTTATGCAGACGGAAACAGTAAAGCTTTTTGAAGGTACCGCACCCTCATCCGGACAGGTATCCTGAACAATATCACGTTTCGCCCTGAAACCGGAATTTTCGTAGTGTATCTTCCCCCCATTTGGGGGGAATCAAAGGGGGGCCTGAAGATCATCCCTTAATTTCTTTTGTTTATTTTTGTTCCTCTAAAACTCACCCCACATGAGCGAGGACAATAAGATTATTTTTTCAATGTACCGGGTAAGCAAAACCTACCCTCCGCACAGGCAGGTACTTAAAGATATTTCACTTTCATTCTTCCTGGGTGCAAAAATCGGCATTATAGGTCTTAACGGTTCCGGTAAATCAACCCTTCTGCGTATCATCGCCGGCGAGGAGAAACAGTACCAGGGCGAGGTGGTTTTCAGTCCCGGTTACACTGTCGGTCTCCTTCCCCAGGATCCGCTTCTCGACGAAAAAAGGACCGTAAGGGAAATAATCGAGGAAGGTGTTCAGGAGATAATGGATCTCCTTAAGGAATACGAGCAGATTAACAACAGTTTCGGCGATCCTGCCGTTTATGAAAACCCCGGAAAAATGCAGGAACTTATGGATCGCCAGGCCCAGCTTCAGGAAAAGATCGATTACCACGATGCATGGAACATTGAACACCGTCTCGAAAGGGCCATGGATGCTCTCAGGTGCCCCGAGGGAAGCACCCCTGTAAATATCCTTTCGGGCGGAGAAAGGCGCAGGGTAGCCCTATGCCGACTGCTGCTAAGAGAGCCTGATGTGCTGCTGCTTGATGAACCTACAAACCACCTCGACACTGAATCAATCCAGTGGCTCGAAATGCATCTTAAACAATACAAGGGTACTGTTATCTGTATAACACACGACAGATATTTCCTCGACAACGTTGCCGGCTGGATACTTGAACTCGACCGGGGAGAGGGCATTCCCTGGAAGGGTAATTACTCCTCATGGCTTGAACAGAAATCAAAACGTCTTGAGATAGAAGAGAAGGGCAACATCAGGCGAAAGAAGATACTCGAAAGGGAACTTGAGTGGGTCCGCATGTCTCCCAAAGCACGCCATGCAAAATCAAAGGCACGCCTCGGAGCTTATGAAAACCTGCTTAACCAGGATGTTAAACAGAAAGAGGAAAAGCTTGAAATCTTCATTCCAAACGGCCCGCGGCTGGGCGATAAAGTAATCAAGGCCGTAAAAGTAGCAAAGTCGTTCGGTGACCGGCTCCTTTTCGACGATCTGGAATTCAACCTTCCGCCAAACGGAATAGTGGGGGTAATAGGACCAAACGGAGCCGGTAAAACAACCCTTTTCAGAATGATAATGGGCCAGGAAAAACCGACGAAAGGAACATTTGAAATCGGGGAAACGGTGGTGCTGGGTTATGTCGACCAGGCACATGCTGCCATCGACCCAAATAAAACAGTTTATGAGGTAATTTCAGGGGGATATGATGAAGTGATGCTTGGCAACCGCCCTGTCAATGCAAGAGCTTATGCCGCCAGGTTTAATTTCACGGGGGCCGACCAGGAAAAGAAATGCGGGGTGCTATCGGGCGGTGAAAGGAACAGGCTTCACCTTGCACTAACCATAAGATCCGGAGCCAACGTGCTTCTTCTCGACGAACCGACCAATGATATTGATGTAAACACCCTCCGGGCACTTGAGGAAGGCCTCGAAAATTTTGCAGGCTGCGCGGTTATCATTACCCACGACCGCTGGTTCCTCGACCGCGTGGCAACTCACATACTTGCCTTTGAAGGCGATTCGAAAGTGGTATGGTTCGAAGGAACTTACTCCGACTACGAGGAGAACTACAAAAGAAGGGTGGCCGACGCTACACCCACACGTATCAAATACCGCAAGCTGACCGGGTAAGGCTATTCGGTAAATTATTTACCGGGCAAACATATATCCGAATAATGATTGACGAACCCCGGATGCCGGAGGATGATGTAATCCTTCGTTATTCATCATTCGTAATCCGAAATTCAGATTTTGCATTTTTCTTCCTCTCTCCTTTCATTTTATTGAATACTTTTATGTTGTCTTTTATATCAAAATGAAAAGATCTGAGGTAATTCTTTTATTCGTCCTGGCAATAATGGCATCTGCCAGGCTGACCGCCCAGCAGGTCGAAACGGTTGTACAAACCGGCCACTATGCCGCAGTCACCGCCGTTTGCTGGAGCCCCGACGGCAAACTTGTTGCCACAGGCAGCGCCGATAAAACCGTTAAGCTCTGGCGCCGCTCCGACGGCCGTGAAATACGAACATTTCACGGCTGCACATCCGCCGCATCAGCCATCACCTTCAACAGGCAGGGGTCATTGCTTATGTCTGTCGATAACAAAGGGGTTGTCACAGTCTGGGAAGTCTCTACCGGAGAAATGAAACGACAACTTCAGTCAGCCGACAGCAGGTTCACTTGTGCCTCCTTCAGCCCTGAAGGAACCAGAATAGCCACCGGCAGCAGAAAATCATACATCGAAATATGGGACCTCTTAACCGGGAACAGGATCTCACAGCTTAAGCCTGTTCCGGCCGATCTCTATTCAGAAAAAAATTTTGAGTATGCCGAATCCGCCTCCGTTATGTACAGCGCCGATGGAAAATATATTCTGGCAGGTTCCGGCGACCAGACAGCAATTCTGTGGGATGCGGCAACAGGCCGGGAGATAAGAAAATACAAAAAGGTAAGATCCTGGTGTACATCCTGCATTACCGAAGCAGCAATAACTTCCGACAATAAATATATCATTTCTGCCTATTCCGATTCCGTGAAAGTATTCGACAGGGAGAGCGGAAGGATCATTAAGGAGCTTTACGGCCAGGGCGGATCATTCGAAAACCTCACGGTCAGCCCCGATGGCAGATATGTCGCTGCAGTCGAATATGGGGTTGCGGAGGTATGGGACCTGAACACAGGCAAAATGATCCATAGATCAGGAGACTACTCTTCCCGTAAGACGCTTTCAGTATCAATAAGCCCGGATTCTAAAGATATACTCACGGGAAATGAAAAAAGGAGCGCCGACATACTGAACATCTCTTCAGGTAAAACAATCTTAACACTTAAAGGCTATCTCAACCAGGTTGACGAGAAAATTCTTACCGACCCGTACATGTACTGGGCCGCTCTGGTAAACGAGGCAAAACTTAGTCCCGACGGAAGCCTCATTGCCGTGGGGAGAACAGGAAACAATGCAAAACTGATCGACTTTCGTTCGGGACGTGTGCTGAAAACCCTGAAAGGACATAATGCCATGGTTATCAGCATCTGTTTCAGCAGCGACGGAAAATATCTGGCCACCGGCGGTCTCGACGGTAAAGCAATAGTATGGGACACGGAAACAGGCAATCAGGTAAGGATGGTAAGCTTCCCCGATGAAAAGGATGCAATCTTTTCGGTCGACATAAGCTCCGACAACAAATATCTTGTTACTGCCGACTGGGGCGGGCTGGTGGTTTTATGGGACATTGCCACCGGAAAGCAGGTAAGAGCCATTTCTCCTCATAACCGAACAGGTGTATACCAGGTAAAACTTCTTCCGAATAATGTTTATTTCATCTCGGCAGGTCTGGATAAAAAACTTAAGCTTACCGAAATAGACACCGGCGAAGAGATAAGGACATTTATAGGTCATACCGACCTGGTTACTTCAATTAATCTTGTACCCGGAGGTGAGAGGTTTATTACCTCATCGTGGGATGGCTCGGTGCGTGTGTGGGATATGGCCTCAGGCCTTCAGGTAAGGAAAATCAATGCCCACGAAGGGGGCGTCTATAATGCAAAATATGACAACTCCGGGAAATTCATAGTCTCCGGCGGCGACGACTTTAAAGTGAAACAATGGGATGCCGCAACAGGTGAAATGATCTCGGAGTTCAAAGGTCATAGCGGCGGAGTGGGTGATGTGAATATCTCCCCCGACCTTAAGCATATTATTTCAGGCAGCCGCGACGGCACTGTCAGAATCTGGGATACCGGCTCAAAAAAAGAACTTGTCTCGATAACTTTTCTTAATGAGAATGACTGGTTCATCCGTAATCCTGAAGGTTATTTTGACGCCTCGGAAGGAGCCTTCGGGTCAATTTCATTTGTCAGGGGAACGGAATTGTATTCCATCGGCCAGTTTTTTAACGAGTTTTTCCGGCCGGGTCTTTACAGCGAAACTCTCTGGAAAACGGGTTCCGGACTCAGGCAGAACCTTCTCCAGAAAGTGAAGGATTCTCCTCCTCCATCTGTTGAGATAATATCACCCGAAGAAGGCACGGAAGCCGGCGACAACATTACCTCCGTACTGGTAAAAGTAACAAACAACGGAGGAGGCGTAAAGGAGTTCAGGGTTATGCATAACGGTAAAAGGCAGGAAGTCCAGTACGACGACCTGAGGAGGATGACAAAAACGGGGCAGTCAGTAATGAAAACTTTCGATATAAGCCTTGTCCCGGGAGAAAATGATATTTCCGTATCGGCTTACAGCAATGGCGAGATCGAATCAGAGCCTTCGACGGTGAAAATAAGCTATAAGGGTATTCCGAAAACCTCCGACTGCTATGTTCTGAGCATCGGTATCAACAGGTATGAAAATGAGAGCATGAACCTCACCTATGCCCGGACCGACGCAGAGGCGGTTGTGAAGACTCTTGGCACCGGGGGCACCAGGCTATTCAATAAAATTTACACTTACACTCTCTTTGACCTCGATGCCACAAAGGCAAAAATACTATCCGCTCTTGATGAGATCAGCCGTGTAATGAAAAAGGAGGACGTGTTTGTTTTCTTCTATGCCGGCCACGGAAGCATGGCTGGCGACAGGTTTTATTTCGTGACAACCGAGATTACCGGCCTGTACCAGGAGGAAAAGCTTAAGGATGCCCTTTTTGTAGGAGAACTGCAGGAGCGCTTTAAACGTCTTCCGGCTCTTAAGCAGGTTGTTTTTGTGGATGCCTGCCAGTCGGGCGGTTCGGTTGAGATACTTGCCATGCGCGGAGGAGCGGAAGAGAAAGCACTTGCCCAGCTGTCACGCAGTTCGGGCATCCACGTGATGGCATCGTCCGAGATGCAGCAACAGTCGGCCGAGATAAAAAGCCTCGACCACGGTGTCTTCACATGGGTACTGCTGGAGGCACTTAAAGGCAGGGCAGACGGCGCACCGGCCGATTCAAAAGTAACCGTTTACGAAATAAAATCATTTATCGACGACCAGGTGCCGGAGGTATCCTACAGACTCATCAGGCATAAGCAGTTCCCCATCACCTTTTCAATAGGGCACGATTTCCCGCTCGTATTTGACCTCTCCCCCAATCCCGCCCGCTGAGGGAAGGGCGAAAATAAAATAAAAATCAGACACCAATGACCTCATTCGATCTTACTCCCGGTGAAAGGAAAAAAACGCTTGAACTGGTAATTGACATCCTCGAGAAATATTATTCAGGAAATACGGCCGGCAGAGTTACCCCTCCGCTGGAAGTAGCTGAAATACGCGCAGAAGTTGAGTCGGCTGATTTTGATAACCCGCTGAGCATCACCGGTTCTGTTACAAAAATAACAGAAGCCCTCGGAAAATATATTGTTCACCTCGGACATCCGATGTATTACGGGCTTTTTAATCCCAGACCGAATTTCCCCTCAGTGCTGGCCGACCTGATCACTGCCGTTTACAATCCCCAGCTTGCTGCATGGAGCCACTCCCCGTGGGCATCGGAAGTTGAGCTTTACCTGGTAAAACAATTCGGCCAAAAGATAGGTTTTCCTTATGAAGCGACCGACGGAGTTTTTGCCACAGGTGGAGCTGAAGCCAACATCACCGCTGTACAGTGCGCCTTAAACCGGCATTTCCCGGAGTACGGTGAAAGTGGCTGCATCGCATTCAGAAAAAGACCCCTTGTCTATTGTTCGGCCGAAGCACATCATTCGGTTATCAGGGCTGCAAAAGTATCAGGACTGGGCAGAGAATCGGTACGGATGATACAGGTCAATGACAGACTCGAAATGGATACCAGGGCTCTGGAAGAAACAATTAATTCAGATATCTCGGCCGGACATGAACCTTTCATGATTGTCGGTACAGCCGGCACTACAGGAACAGGGGCTATTGATAACCTGGAGAAAATTGCGGAAACAGCCGGAAAATACAATTTGTGGTTTCATACCGATTCGGCATGGGGCGGTGCGGCATTGCTTGTACCCGAAATGAAACCCCTGCTGAAAGGCATAGCGAAGTCCGATTCTGTCACTCTTGACGTGCACAAATGGCTATCAGTTACAATGAGTGCAAGCATGTTCATCACAAGGCACAGTGACATACTCGGCAGGACTTTCAGGATAACGACTGACTACATGCCGAGGGAAGCCGGTAAGCTTGAGGTTGTTGATCCCTTCTCCCATTCAATACAGTGGTCGAGGAGGTTTACAGGGCTTAAACTCTACCTTTCCCTCATGGTTTTCGGATGGAAAGGGTATGAAGAAGTGATAAGAAGAATGACGGCTGCAGGCAGCAGACTTAAGGAGATCCTTGTACAGAATAACTGGGAGATACTTAACAGCACACCCATGCCGCTCGTATGTTTTACGGACAGAGACCTGAAAGATGATCCGGCTTTTATCCCGTGGCTGTGCAGCAGTGTAGTAGCTTCAGGTAACGCATGGGTGTCGGTTTACCCTGTTAAAGGTCTCAATGCCATCCGTGCCTGTATAACTAACTACAACACTTCTGAAACTCATCTGGGCGACCTGGTTAAAATCATCAACGAAATCCGCTCCGACTATCTGAAAAAGAAAACGTCATCCGGGGATCGGTAATTACCAATTCTCATATCCCTAAATTAATCTGCACTCTTTGCTCTGCGCCCTGAGCTCTGAGCATTTTTACCTGTACCACACAAGTCCATAGCCTGCCGTGATAAGCAGCGGGGTATTTTTAAGCGGGGGAAGGAACAGGAAGGAGAATTTCGACTTTGCCTTTGGGGCTACACGGCTTGCAAAAGCTGAGAAACTGGTCCGGTTGATGTCAAAACCGAATCCCATATAATTAAACTGGGTCTCACTGAAATCGGGACCCGCCATCATAATTAAGGATGGTTTGTAAGTAAGGTCCAGTGCCCATCCCTTGTAATCTTTCTCTGTTTTAAACCTGCCTAGTCCGAAAGTATACCCTGCATTACCGGTTATTGAAAAGAAAAGCGAGCCGCTTCCAACGTCATCCAATCCTTCCATCGGGGCAGGGTCAAGTTTTACCTGCGACATATGCAAATTTGCAGCCATTCCGAAACCGTAAATAAAACTATTCCATGATGCAATTCCCTGTTTAAATTCGGGAATCTTCAGATTATAAAAATTCTGTGCATAAGTCCATCCTCCGCCGATGATTGTGGTTGTTGTTTTTAAATCCACAGTTTTTACGGTCATGCTCCCGAAGGTAAACTGGTATGAAAGCGACCTGCCTGTTATTTTGCCGCCCTGCCTCATCCATTGTTTCCTGATTTCGTCCGATTTCAGTTCCTTTTCGTATGTGTAGGATACGCCGAGAGTCCTTTTATTTATTTTCAGACCTTTCGGAAGTACGTCATAATTCCTTTTACCGCTTAAAGCCGGAGGTTCAACACCAAAATAGGTTGAGAGATCAACCACTTTAATTTCCCCCAAAACCCCGGGAGAGACCATTAACTTATAGTTAAAAGTTCCGTTGGGATAAAGGAAGAAACGTATTGGACGTTCAATAGATTGTCTGAATCCCAGTTCTATAACACTGTCGGCCGGGATCGGCCCCTTGACGACCAACCCGGAATTATTTTTCAGC
>Ga0116146_1004406_pt1 | contig 10885 bp, 6 predicted proteins | sample AD_JPNHG2_MetaG_FD_89748 | JGI IMG/M metagenome (GOLD analysis project Ga0116146, IMG submission 89748) | Active sludge microbial communities of municipal wastewater-treating anaerobic digesters from Japan - AD_JPNHG2_MetaG | ecosystem: Engineered > Bioreactor > Anaerobic > Digestate | place...
CTTGCTTTTCATATTGGTCTTCTGAACCATTAAATCCGAATATCTTATAGACATTGATCTGGCTGTTCCCAACAGGCAAAATTCTGCAGATTGCTTTTTCTATGTTTTCCCATTGTCCTGGCTTTTCTGACTTATTGATCTTAAGTTTTGATTCGTCCAGCACTTGAATGAAGGCAATTGGGCTGTTCAGATCTTGAAGGGGACCTTTCCCGTTTGAATAGAAAGAAGCCAGGGCCGAAGTCAAGAACTTTCCACAAATCTGGTTTGGCTTCACATCCGATTCTTCAATCTCAATTATCGCTTTAACCTTTCCATCCTTGACAACGAGAATATCCACATCGCATATTTCAGTGTCCCTTCTTTTTACTTTAGACATAAAGAGCGGTAAAGTTCTGTGGCCTCCACAGGCTTTATCGAGCATCACTTTATATCCCGGCTCACCAGACAAAGAGTCCATGATTGTTTTCCCTAATTTTTCATGTAACACGTGATTCATTGCGCCCTCCTTAAAATCCCTCATAAGATAGTATTTATTCCCGTCTTTTTTTATCTGATTATAAGTCATTATCATTATCTGAGCAAACGAAAAAGAACGAGCCTTACCGAGCGGTTCATAAGAGAATTTCATCGCAGCATTCTTTGGGCTAGGCCGCAAGAAAAATAGGAAATATAGCTTATGTCCCCAGTTATCGTCGCATTTAATTTCGTGTCCCGTTTATTTCCCCATTTGTTGTTGACAGCCGATGGCTCTCTGTGTTAATAAAAAAAGTTAAGTTGTTAAGGCTGTTAGGGTAGGGTAGATAGCTCGGGGTTCCGAACTGAACGGATAATAAGCAGACAAGAGCCATCGGAAGGGCAAATAGCTAAGGTCTGAGATAAGAGGAGCAAAAGCCACGACTCAAAGGCACCAACTTTACACTGCCTGATTATTAAGTGTGATGAAAATCTACGTCGGAGTTACCGATTATAAGTGGTTTAAGTTTTTAAGGGACCTATCGCTTCAGCCGCCCTCCACTGCTTCTCTTAAAGACTCTTCTGGCCTCGGCGAGGTCAATTTCTGGCAGCCTTCTCCTGCCGCTCAATTTCGGGCCATTGGTGAGGGTGATCTTTTTCTCTTTAAACTTCACCGGCAGCAAGCTAGCGGGGAGGATCTGATTGCCGGCGGTGTCGTCTTTTATCGTTATCTGGAGTTACCCGTCAGCCTGGCCTGGGAGACTTTCGGCATGGAAAATGGCTGCCGGTCTTATGCTGAGTTGAGTCAGGCCATTCTCCAGTATCGTCCGTCCCGCTCAACTACCCGCGCTGAAGATTTTAAAATCGGATGCATCGTCCTGACGCAACCATTTTTCCTGGATCAAGCCGATTGGTTTCCGCTTCCTGGCTGGAGTACTTCCATCGTCAGAGGCAAAACATATTCTCTTGATTCTCAAGATGGGCAATATCTCTGGCAAAAGGTGATGGAAGTCTGGCAAAGAGAAAATGTTCCTGATCGCTTGAGCGAAGGCCAGCGTGTAATGGCTGAACAGGAATGCTATGGCCGTGAGACAACAATCAGACCAAGGCTTGGCCAGGGTACATTCAGAGTGGCAGTAACAGAAGCTTATCAGCGGTCATGCGCCGTGACCGGCGAGCATTCACTACCGGCGCTGGAGGCAGCACACATCAAGCCATATGGCGATTCGGGTCCACATGCAGTGAGTAACGGGCTTTTGCTCCGAAGCGATTTGCACCGGCTTTTTGACTGTGGCTATATAACCGTGACGAGCGATTTTCGTATTGAGGTCAGTACCCGGCTGAAAGAGGAATACAAGAATGGACGATCTTATTACCCGTTCCACGGTCACCTCCTTGATCACCTCCCTCCAAACCCGGCCGACCACCCGAGCCGCGACTACCTCCTCTGGCACAACGAGAATGTATTTTTGACATAAAAGGAGCTAAGACAATGCCACCTGATACTCATGATTTTAGAGTTGCCTTAAATTTATTATTTAAGGCGGCTATAGCCAAAGGTCTTCCTTCTGTTGTTGTGAATGCTGGTGATTTACATCGACGTGTCGGGGAGTACCCTGGTAGGAACCATCGGATGCCAATTTGCTGCGATGTAATGAAGGAAAATATGAGACCGGGAGACTTGATTTTAAACCAGCCTCCGAAGGGAAAGGGGGCATCTTTGACAATAAAATACATGCTGCCAAGGAGCTAAAGACTATAGATGCCGGCTAACTATCATCTTGATAATCAGTCAATTGTCATACAACCACTCATTTACTTAATTATGATTTAATCATGAACCTTACTGAAAATGACCGTTCCGTCCTAAACAGGATTAAAGAGACCATCGATACCTTGAATGATGATCAAGCTGAGGCTATTACCTCAACTGAAGGTCCTCTTCTGATTATCGCTGGACCGGGAACCGGCAAGACCCTAACCATAGTGGCCAGAACCCTGTTTCTACTGATTTCAGAAAGGGCCAGGCCTGAGGAAATCATTCTAACCACCTTTACTGAAAAAGCGGCCTTCGAACTTCGAGACAGAGTAAGCCAGCTAGGCAGAAAGATTGGCTACCAGGGCCGCGTTAATCAGCTTAAAGTCGGTACAATCCACAGCCTTTGCAATCAGTTTATAATGGATTTTCTTCACAAGACCTGGCTCAATAAGAATTACAGGGTTCTGGACGAATTGACTCAGGTTTTCTTTGTTTATGAGCATTTTGATGTTATTGCCCCGCTCGAAAATGGGCAATATCTGGGAAAATGGGATTCAAAATGGCGTGCAATTAACACGTTAATTTCATACCTTAATAAGATAACAGAAGAACTGATTGAACCGACCGAATTAAGAAAGTCAGAAGACCCCTTCCTCTTCAAAGTGGCTGAAGCCTACGAGCGGTATGTGCACCTGCTATACGAAAACAATACGCTCGATTTTTCACACCTCCAGAAAATATTCTTTGAGCTATTGCAGGATAAAGACACTTATAAAAAGATAAAGGGAAAAATAAAATACATTATGGTTGATGAGTATCAGGATACCAACTATGTCCAGGAGCAGATTCTTTTGACCCTGGCCAGGCCTGAAAATAATCTGTGTGTGGTCGGCGATGAAGACCAGGCCCTCTACCGGTTTCGTGGGGCAACTGTCAGGAATATTCTCGAATTCTCGAAAAATTTTGATAATTGTAAAGAGGTCAAGCTAACCATAAACTACCGTTCGCACCGCGACATAATCTCAAGATGCAATAAATTTATTACCTCTATCGACTGGGATGGCTTTCGACATCAAAAAGAGATAAAAGAGAATCCAGGCGGCGAATTCCCGGCTTATCCAGCTGTCTTTTCTATATGGGCCGGTGGGCCAGAAGATGAGGCTCGAAGATTTGTGCAGCTCATAAAGTTTTTGAAAGATAACAAAATTATCCAGGATTGGTCAGACGTGGCCCTCTTGCTTAGAAGCGTCCGGCCAGAACACAGCGGCCATTATATTCAGGCTTTAAAAGACAACCACATACCCTACTTTGCCCCGCGAGCCAAAATGTTCTTTGAAAATGAAGAAGTAAAATTTTTAATAGCCTGCTATGCCCTTATTTTTGGCTTTCACAGCAATGAACTTGCTGATTATCCTCATAGACAATATGTCGAAGAATCCATATCCCTTTTAGGCCGCGATGGGCTTGAAGACCTTAAGGATTATATACGGCGGAAAGTCAAGCAGATAGAAGAACTCGAAACAGGTTCACTGGATTTAACTATTCTTGATTATTTCTACCAGCTTCTTGCCTATAAGCCTTTTTCATTCTTCTTGAAGGATGAGAATAAGGCCTATAACCTGTCTATATTCTCCAGGCTCATTTCAATTTTCCAGGCCTATTACGGTGTTTCATTGGTTTCTGCCAGGGATAAGGGGCAAATAAAGTACCGTCTGTTTAATAGTTTTTTTAATTTTCTTATCACTAACGGTATGGATGAATATGAAGATCCGGACAATCCTGTGCCCAAGGGATTCGTTCAGATAATGACCATTCACCAATCCAAGGGTCTTGAATTTCCAGTGGTCGTCGTTGGAACACTAGAAAAAACATTCAAAGTTCAGAAAGAGGTTGACCGCAAACTGTTGCCTTTCTCCAAACGAGGAACCTATGAAACTGAAGAACAAATGACCCGGTTTGACCGGCTAAGACATTATTACGTTGCCTTTACCCGCGCCCAGAAAATACTGGTCTTAACTGCAGCTACGAGACCTCTACCCTGGTTCAACCCTGTCTGGGAAGGACTTGATCAATACCCATACATTGAAGATCAAACTCTGAAAGCTCAGAAGTTTTCATCCAAACCTCAGTTCATTCCGAAGAAAAGCTATTCACTTTCCCAGGTTAATGCTTATGAGATCTGCCCCCAGCAGTACCTCTTTTTCAAAGAATATGATTTTCAGCCTTCAAGGTCAGCCCAGGTGTTATTCGGAAGCCTGGTGCATCAGACGATAGAAGACATCCATAAGGCGGTTCTTGACCGGGAAACACCATCCACAGATCTCATAGAAAACTGGTTTGAGAAAAACTATAAGGCTCTCCTGCTGGCCGGATTAAGACCGCTATCAAAAACCCTGAAAGAAACAGCTCTAAAGCAGGTGCTGAATTATTTTGTCCAAAACATGAGTTTTCTGCAAAGATTAAAAGAAGCGGAAGTGGATGTGTCACTTGAAAAAGAAGATTATATTATTGTCGGTAAGGTTGACCTGCTGTTAGCCCAGGACGAAGGCCTGGAGCTACTTGATTTTAAAACCCAGAAGAAGCCTGATCTTACGAACGATTATGGTAAGCGCCTTGTTCAAAAATATCTCAAGCAGCTCTGCCTTTATGCGCATATAATCAAAAATCGTTACAACATTCCCGTAAAAAAAATGTATATATATTGGACCTCGGAGGAAAAAAGAAAAGATGCCCTGGCTGAGCTGAACTATTGTGATCAGGACGTTGAAGATGTAGGTCGCTATTTCGATGAAATCGTCCGGAAGATAAAACAGAAAGATTTCAGTCTAAATGAATTGCCCGATGTGGAAAAAGTCTGTAAAGAATGTGACTTTAGATTTTATTGTTCGGAAAATGGGATAATAAAATTCAAAACCAAAGAATTGATGGAGGAATAATATGCCCAAGATTGATGTCAGGGGAACCGAACTGATCTGGAATGGTAAATATGGTGAAGACGGGAAGCTGAACCCGGTTGAAAAACCAGGCCCATATCCTTTTCAGATAGTTGAGGCAATTAACAAGCCCAGGACAGGCAAAGAAGAGCCACATCCTTTTCTTTTTGAACTATGGAAAGGAGAAGAAGGAGACACCTTTGAAGAGGGCTGGAAAAACAGGCTCATCTGGGGCGACAACAAACTGGTGATGTCCTCCCTGCTGGAAAAGTTTGCTGGAAAAATAAATTTGATTTATATAGACCCGCCGTTTGCCACCGGTGCAGATTTTAAGTTCAAGATACAGGTGGGGGAAGAGGCAGAAGAAATTACCAAAGAGCACTCGGTAATTGAGGAAAAAGCCTATAGAGACACCTGGGGTAGAGGTCTGGATTCTTATCTTCAGATGATGTATGAGCGACTTATTTTGATGAAAGAACTTCTGGCTGAAAATGGTTCTATTTACGTCCATCTTGACTGGCATGTTGGGCATTATGTGAAGGTAATGATGGACGAGATCTTTGGGTATGAAAATTTTCTTAACGAAATTGTCTGGAAGCGTTATGCTGCCCATTCATTATCCACGCAAAGATATGACGCAATTAGTGATCATATCTTGTTATATGCTAAAAATGCCGCCTATGTACAATTAAAACCACAATTGCAACAACTAAGTAGTGAAGAAATGGGAAAAAGATTTCCTCATATTGAAAAAGAAACCGGGAGACGCTATCAACACGTAGCCCTTGAACAAACATCAAATATTTATAGCAAGGGAGAAGTTAGAATAATACAAGGTAAAAAAGTAGTTTCTAATGTTGGATGGAGATGGACTCAAGAAACCTTTGATAAACGACTTGCGGAAAATCCTTACTTAATTTATTGGACTAAAGAAGGTAGACCAAGATATAAAATCTATGCAGATGAATATGGAGGTCGCCCACTTGGTAATGTATGGGATGATATAGCATATTTATCTGCGGGGGATAGTGAACGACTTGCTTTTGACACACAAAAGCCCGAAGCCCTTTTAAAGCGGATTATTCTTGCTTCCTCTAATCCTGGTGACATAGTTGCTGATTTCTTCTGCGGATCAGGCACCACGCTGGCGGTAGCCGAAAAACTGGGAAGACGCTGGATTGGATGCGATCTATCCAGGTATGCTATTCATCTCACAAGAAAACGGCTTCTTGATATTGAAAACTCAAAAGATTTAGAAAACGAAGGGCAAAAATATGCTAAAAAGGCAAAGCCTTTTGAAATTCTTAACCTGGGTAAATATGAGCGCCAGCTCTGGCAGGTAAAAACTTTTACTGGCAAAGGTGAAAAACAGGCTCTTTATGAATATCTTTCATTTATCCTGAAGCTATATGGGGCCGAACCTGTTTCTGGATTCACTTATCTCCACGGCAAGAAGGGCATTGCCTTTATTTATGTTGGGGCCGTGGATTCGCCGGTGACCATACAGGAGTGCCTGGATGCGATCCGGGAATGCAAAAAAGTAGGCGGAACAGAGTTGCATGTTCTCGGCTGGGAATGGGAAATGGGCCTAAATGACGCTATTCAGGAAGTTGCCCAGAATGAAAATATCAGGTTGAAGTTAAGAATAATCCCCATGGATGTTCTTGACCCGACGGCGGTAAAAAGAGGTGATATCCAGTTCTTTGAGCTGGCTCATATTAAAACAGATATAAAGGTCAACAGAAAGCAGGTTGAGGTTGAATTAAAAGACTTCGTTATACCCCACACCGATCTTATTCCTGATGACGTGAAAGATAAGATTAAAAAATGGACAGACTGGATTGACTACTGGGCTATAGATTTTGATTTCCGAAATGACACTTTTAACAATGAATGGACTTCTTATAGAACCAAAAAGGACAGGCAGTTAAATCTCAAAGCTTCTCATATATATGAACAGTCAGGTAAATATAAGATATTTGTTAAGGTCATAGATATTTTCGGGATTGATACCTCTCAGGTATATGAAGTGGAGGTTAAATAGCATGTGCCGTTTATTTGGGTTGATTGCTAATGGAGACGTGGATGTAAGGTTTTCCATGCTTGAAGCCAGAAACGGATTCAAGCATCTGGCCAGGAATAATCCTGATGGCTGGGGTCTCGGCTGGTATGATCATGGTAAGGCAAAGATTTATAAAGAGAAGGGGAGCGCCTTAAACTCTGATGAGTTTGATAGTAAGGTAAAGGAAATAAACTCGAATATAGTATTTGCTCATGTCAGAAAAGCCAGTTCTGGATGCAGTCGCCAGGAAAATTCACACCCCTTTGAATATAAAAACTGGATCTTTGCCCATAATGGAACGGTAAATAAAGATAGACTATTGAAGCTTTTGAAGCCACCCTTCAGTAACGATTTTACCAGCGACCCCATAGATTCAGAAATTTATTTCAGGCTTATCATGCAGTGTATCCAGCGGGAAAATGATCCTGTAAAGGGTATTATTGAGGCTGTCAAAAAGGTAATAGGGGATGACGCCGGCGCAAATTTTGTGCTATCAGATGGAGTTTCTCTCTACGGCTTCAGGGAAGGCCGCAGCTTATTCTGTCTGGAGAGAAGAGCGGATTCACCCTTTGAGGCCAGATCAGCAGAAACAAATGCTCTGATAGAATCAAAAAGGTGCGCCCGGGAAAAGGCCTTCGTGATCTGCAGTGAAAAGCTTACTGATGAAGACTGGCAGGAGGTAGGTGAAGGCGAATTAATCGTTGTGGATAAGAATTTAAAGGTCACCAGGGAGAAAATAATATGAATAAATCTCCTAAAACCCTGGTTAAATATGATAAGACGCTGCCCTATATTGAGGGAAGAGAGCCTCATGAAAAGCCAGTAACTCATCTTATTAAAGAAGGGCAAAACTCTTATAAGGTAGTTCACGGAAGAAGACCAAGCAAGATACTCATGGTGAACAAGTTAAGAGAAAGTGTCGATCAGTGGAGAGACAGCGATTATCCAGGAGCTACTGACACTACAAAGGAACTGCTATATTTCTGGTTTGATAACGACCATAAAGTAGGTAATGAGCTCTTTAGATACTGGTTTTGCCAGCGAGAGGCCATTGAGACCTTAATCTATCTTTTTGAGGTTAAGAAATATTTGGATTTAAAGCCTGTTATTGAAACCTATGCTGAAAATTTCAAGAAAGACCTCTTCAGAAAGGCAGTTGAAATCGTCGAAGCCGCTGATGGCAAGAGAAAAGTGATCCGTTATTTTCCAGAACTTGAGCAGGAGGGAGAGCAAGAGCTCCCGGAGAAGGGACTTTTGAGATATGCTCTTAAAATGGCTACCGGTTCAGGGAAGACTTATGCTATGGCTATGGCCATTGTCTGGTCGTTTTTTAACAAGGTAATGGAAAAAGATGATCGTTATCCTGATAACTTCCTGGTGCTGGCACCGAATGTAATTGTCTATGAGAGGCTAGCCAAAGACTTCAGTGACAACAGGATATTTTATGATTTACCACTGATTCCAGCACATTGGCGTTCGCGGTGGAATCTTAAAGTGACACTGAGAGGAGACGATTCCCCACTTCTGCCCTCCGGGAACATCATAGTTAACAATATCCAACAGTTATATCAATCAAGAAGCAATGACTGGCGACCCGAAAATATCATACAGGAGATACTGGGCAAAAAACCGCAGAAAGACCTGACCAGGCCGGCTGAGGCTTTGCTGGACAAGATAAAGAAGCTGAATAACCTCATGGCGATTAATGATGAAGCCCACCATGTGCATGACGAAGGGCTGGAATGGTATAAAACCCTTATGGCCATCCACAATAGCTTGCCTTCAGGTATTAATCTGTGGTTGGATTTTTCTGCAACTCCGAAAACGTTAACTGGAACTTATTATCCCTGGATTATTGTTGATTATCCTCTGGCTCAGGCGGTTGAAGATAGAATTGTGAAGGCCCCTTTAATCGTTCACAGGATTAATAAAAGCGATCCTGACAACATCACCAGAGATAACGTTATCCAGAAATATGGAGATTGGATTGAAGCTGCTCTGAGAAGGTGGAAGGAGCACTATGAAGTTTATTCTGAGGTGGGGAAAAAGCCTGTTTTATTCATAATGGCCGAGAAAAATGAATATGCCGATAAAATAGCCGAGACCATTCGAAAGAGAAAGGGGCTGGGCTTTAGAAGCCCAGAGGAAGAAGTTATAGTCATACACGTAAAAACCAGAGAAAAAGAAGGAGAGGAGACAGAGATAAGAATTAGCGAGAAAGATCTGCCTAGATTAAGAGAACTGGTCAGAAAAGTTGATGAGCCGGACAACGAAGTAAAAATAATAGTCAGCAATTTAATGTTGAGAGAGGGGTGGGACGTTCAGAATGTAACTGTCATCCTTGGCTTAAGGCCGTTTACTTCCAAGGCTAAGATTTTGCCAGAGCAGGCTGTAGGCCGGGGATTAAGACTGATGAGAGCCATAAGTCCCGATCATACCCAGACACTCGAAATTATGGGTACAAGAGCTTTCGAGGATTTTGTTGCTGAGCTGGAAAAAGAGGGTGTTGGCATTAATGTTACCAGGACTTTGCCACCGTTACCAATCACCATTGCCCCGGAGATGGGCAGAATTCAATATGATATTGAAATACCTCATACTGAATTCCGCTATCGGAGACACTACAAAAACATTGAAAACCTTGACCCGATGAAAATCGCCTCTCTATTTAAATCGGATCAACTGGACCAGGACAGAAAAATAAAGCTACGAATGGAATTCGTCGTTACCGAGACCATAGTGCATGAAGGAGAAATAGATAATGCTAATATCCCTGACGGCAAAGAGCTTGTTGCCTTTATTGTGAGACAGATAATGAAAAAGGCCAGGTTGACCTGTGAGTTTAGCCTGCTCTATCCAAAAGTTGAACAATATCTTCTTAATAGATGTTTCGAAAAGTTCATTGATGATATAGAAGATATAAGATTAAGAAAAGCTCTCAACGATCTGGCAGTACAGGAGGCAATTATTGACTTACTGGCTAAACAAATCGGCGATATTGCAATTGAAATAAGAGAAGAAGTGATAAAATCCGGGGCATTAAAACTATCAAAGATCGAGCCCTTTAAATGGAGAAGAAAACACCTCAGGTGTAATAAAACCGTCTTCAATTTTGTCGCTGTTTATAATGATTTTGAGGCCAGATTTGCCGAGTTCCTGGATGCATGTCCAGATATTGAAAGATTTGCGGCGCTGGCTGAAAGATTCTCAATCGATTATTTAAGCTCGAGGGGAGCAATTAGATTCTATTATCCTGATTTTGTAGCTGTTCAGAAGGTTGGCAAAAGGAAGACCTACTGGATTATAGAAACTAAAGGGCGTATCTATGAAGATACGGACAGGAAGGATGAAGCTATTAAAAGATGGTGCCGCGACGTAACTAATCAGACCGGGGAAGAATGGAGATATATTCGGGTGAACCAGAGCCTCTTTGATTCTTCTGATTTTTCCAGTTTCCAGGATTTGCTTAACCATGTTGATACTAAGGCGGTTCTTGATAATTATTGACAGATAATTCATAACCTTTGTATTTTGACTTGTTTAGTATCACTGGACCTAATTTTTATGGCCATGTCAAGTTTAGTTTGCAATTTGGCCATCGTAAACTCTCCATTTATTCACCTTAACTAGCTGCTTGGGCTTGCTCTGACTCTAACAACTGCCCGAGCTTATCCGCTC
>Ga0116146_1004436_pt1 | contig 10807 bp, 6 predicted proteins | sample AD_JPNHG2_MetaG_FD_89748 | JGI IMG/M metagenome (GOLD analysis project Ga0116146, IMG submission 89748) | Active sludge microbial communities of municipal wastewater-treating anaerobic digesters from Japan - AD_JPNHG2_MetaG | ecosystem: Engineered > Bioreactor > Anaerobic > Digestate | place...
AGGATGTATAATTACAGCAGAAAACTTCTCAGTCAACGCTGGTGATGTTGTCACGTTTGAAAATGTTGCATTCGAAGGTACGAAAGTAGAGAACTTAGGGGAACTGCCTTTAACCGGTGAAACAGGGACTGGTGAAGCAGGAGCTGGTGGTATAACAGGACCAGCCTTACGTTAAATCCCATTATACTTTGAATAATTTAGTTTAGAATAGGTAACATAAGTGAGGTGGAGTTCGATGTTCAAACTTGCAAATGTTATTATAGATCAATATGATGATCCAAATTTTATACGTACACTTGCTCAACTTGCCCCAAGCTTGACCAAAACTGCAAGTGAGGCAAAGAAGGTGTACGCACTTAAGATAGTTGCACCACATGGAACATACTATAAATTTCCACTTGACACTCCATTTGATACACTAATGAGTGCAAAATATTTTGAGAAATCAGCTGGAGATTTGCCAGTAGCACTTGTTCCTGAAATAGCAGCTAGAATCAAAAAGGCTCTTGACACAAATAGAGTAGACTCTAGCAAATTTGAGTTTATCAATAAGGTTGCAGCAAAAGAAGTGCCAACTCGACCTGTTGTAGCATATACTTGGTTGCCAGAACATCAAAAGACAGCAAACGATGTATTGGCTAAAGAAAATGCCAAACAAAGTATTAAACAGGCTGCCGAGTTGACATATCAACAGCGAGAAAGTCTACCAGATTCGGATTTTGCGATAGTCATTAAGAAGGACAATACGAAGATAAGAAAATACCCAATACACGATGAATCGCACGTTAGAAATGCAATTACCAGATTTGCTCAGCACTATAACAAATTACCACCATCACAGCGTGCAGAAGCGGCAAGGAAGATAAAGCAAAAGGCTAAGCAGTATGGTATTGAAATATCAGAAGATAACATAATCAATAAGTATGCTTCTGATACTCTTTCACCTTATTTCTGGTTTGGAATCAGAAAAAGACAAGAGTTAACGAAGAGCGCAGCGTATGAAAAGCTAGCAGAATATGTAAAATATGTAAAGGATTTGAACAAAATTGCCGAGATGATAGAACAACTCGATAAAATAACTGGGTTTGATGAGGTCTGGAATATTTATGGAGACCCATACGAAACTGTGATGTCAAAGTACAGAACGTATGCTGAGAAGCTTGCAGCAGAAACAGGCAATCCAATGCCCAAAACTCCAGAAGACCAAGCAAAGCTTGATATGATTGCAAAGTATTTTGGTGAGGAGGTCGCAAAGGAAGCGGAAAGCAATAGCGAACTTTTCCAGCAACTTTGTGAAGAACTTGGAATATAGAAGAAATAAGAGATTGGAGGAAATAACTTGTCAAAACCAAAATTTATTGTCAAAATAGATGGGATAAATTATCCATTTCGTGGATTTGATATTTCGGCAGGTGAGGGCGGGTTAAGCATGGAGATAATTTTCCCGCCCATTTCTAGTTTAATAGCTCTCCCCCCATTGTCCAAAGCAGAAATCTATATGCAACACGACGAGCAAACATTCAAATTAGCTTACGGTTATCTTAACGGATACACCGTTTACAAATCCTCACAAGACTTTAGCGTAGGGTTGCAATTTGTATCCTCATTTGACTACTTAGCAAGCTTGCCTGTGACACTATTAAATGTTGCAGGTAATAGCACGACTGATATAAACCAAACAAAGCAATACAGCAAGTTTTTTTCAGGTTCAGGAAATGATAGTAAGACCGCACTACAGGCAACAGCTGTGTTTAGCACATCAGGCGAAACTGTTCAAGAAAAATTATCAAACGCACTTACGGCAATGTATAATTGGTATGAAAACAATAAAATCAAGGACTTGATAAGCAATTTTAAGAACTCACTTTTTACAGCTAACTACACTGTTCCAGTTGAACATGCTAGTATAAATCAACTGTTTACGCTACTGCACAACATGGCAAGCTTTACTACGCCCACTATTGGTGATATAGTCAACTCAATATTGGAAGCTACTGGATATAGGCTTGTGTTTTATCCATTTTGCAGAGGCAATACTTCAGCCAATGCTTACCTTATAGGTAACAATAACCTTACAATGCCCAATTTTATTTCAGGCCGTTCATCTAACTATATTCCAAAATCATTAGTAATTGGGCTTAACTCATCAACAAGTTACAATGCGCCTACCAGAATGCTAGTTGAAGCTCAACTTATGGACTTAAATATATATATGACATATCCATCATCTCCTTCTGGAGAAAATAAAAAAGGCATAAGGCCATTTATTACCTCATACACATTCCCACAAATCACTTCGATATCACAGGGTGATAACCTTGGTGCAGCAATTAATGCTCTTGCGCAACGCCAGTTTTTTGAGGAGACGAGCAAATACTCGACAGCAACAGTGGACATTGTATTTTGGCCATTTGTGTATCCTGGGCGTGGCGCAGTAGTTGAAGTTGGAGATATAAAACTTTGGGGTGTTGTTTCGCAAGTTGAACATAGATTTGATGTTATGACTGGCCCAATTACCAGAGTAACATTAAGGGCTGTGACACCATATACTAGTTCAAACAAATGGCAAGGTGAAAGTGGTAACGGAGTTTTAGAAGACGTGGGGACAACTAACAGCGCTGTGTCAACTAAAGCGAGCGATTCAGGCGAAAAATCTACAACTACAATTGAAACCGAAGTTACTGATCCAGCAGTTGTTAGTGCATATATGGCACTATTGAAGATACGAACTGAATTAGAAAACACATTGGAGAAAATGCAAGAAATTATATATAAATACTCCACTACACTGGCTAGAGTAGAACGTCAACGTTTGTCACTGCTTCGTGCGGTAAACGATGTTAGTATAGCGGAAAAAGCAACAGTTACAGTTTATGATATAGTTGATAAAATTAGTATTGATACTTTGATAAAATCAATTGCACCGGATGGTAATCTTGCAGAAGGCAATATCAGGATTACTGGCAAAAAAGATGACGTAGCCAAGAAATTTCAAAATCTTACTACTAAAGATGGCAAAGGAATTAATGTAGTTGAAAAGCGCGGAGAACTGACAGCACCAAAGACTGCAAGTGTATCGGACTTTGCTAACTCTAGCAATAAGGTCTATAATGTAGCAATATATCATTATGACCCATGGGGTGGCAACAACGAGCGATTGTTTTTCATTGTAGTATTAATCAAACAGAAAAGTATTAACTATTTGCTTGTGGAAGTCGATCCCAAAACACAGGAAATTCGCAACAGATTTCAAGCTGAATTTAAGGAATTAGCACTTACATTAGAACAAGCAGTTGAAAACTGCGATGATGCCATCAAAGCAATTGATTCAGTTAGAAGCGGGCTTAATTTGGCTAAACAATACAAAGCACAGCTTGAAACAGCATCTAGTAATATTTCACAAGATAATCCCAACAAATCAAAAGCGCAACAGGACATAACAAATATAGTTAACAAGCTCAATAAAATGATTGCTGCTTTAGAAGCAATAGCATCGAACTTAGAAAATTATACGATGGGTCTAAAAATGCTTCTGAATATACACGCAACTAGTTACGATAACTTGAGCAAAAACATTCAGAATGTAGTTATTACGCCAAATGTTTTGTTTATAAATTTTACCGATCTTCCAAGCCTTCAGTACAACAAGGTTAAAATTTTAGAGCCAGTAAAGAAACCAATAGAAATAGGTAACGTTAAATATACAACGTATGATTCAGGCACGTACCAAGATTTAGCTAGTAGATTTGTGAAAAGCATCAATAATACTATTATTAATAATAGTAATTCAATTATTAGCACCTTTAACACAGAAGCGCCAATTATTTCATTTGAAACCTCTATTACAAGTGAAACATCTGACCTTGAAAAATCATTAAACACGTACGCAACGTATAAAAAGACTATAAGCGTTACTACTGGAACAACTAAAACGCAAAACACAAGTAAGCCTTTTAACGGGACAAAAAAATACAACATTGGATTAACAGCAACCGATAACGGATATAGCACATTTGGTAGTTATGAAAGTATGCTAAGTCAGCTAATTAAGGACGCTGCTAGCGTCCTTAGCATTGATGTAAAAACAGTTTCCGACTTTACACTTGGCAATGAGCCCGCATGGAGCACCCAACTTATAATCACCAATAATGAACTTCAGACAATAGAATTTAGTTACTACAGATTCTTCTAGGGGGGTGTAGGTAAAATGACAGAACAAGAATTGCTCGCAAAAATAAAAACGTGGAAGCAAACCAACAACCCCAAAATATTTGAAGAGATATATCCAGAGTTCGAGCTTATAGTAAAGAAGAACACACATAGATTTGCTGGTGGTGGACTGCCAAATGAAACCATAGAACTACAAGGTAGAAATCTCGTTGCACAGGCTCTTAGATCTTACGAACCAACCAAAGGAAATGTATATGGATATGTAAACTCAAACCTCCAAGGCATATCTAGATTTGTCAATACTTATCAATCACCGTTAAGACTGCCCGAAAATCTAAACTTGGAATATAATACATATGAGGCTGCACACAACGAATTAGAAGCAAAATTAGATAGGCCACCAAGCACAATTGAATTGGCAGAATATCTTAGTTGGCCTGTCACAAAAGTGGATACATTCAAGCGTAGGCGGGTAACGCATGAAGATGAAACTGGAGCAGTAGTAGGCAAAATATATGACAATCAAGAATTGAATTATCTAGAGTTTAGGGAATACGTCGCCTCAAAATATGGTGCCGATGCAGATTCTATGTTTGCACATTACAAAGGTTGGGAAAGTCCAGCCATGTCTATTGCAGATATCTCAAGAAAATACAATATGGACTATTACTCAGCAAGAAAATTAATCAATCAGCTTGAACAAGAATTGAACGACTTTATATTATAGAGTGGGTGAAATTGTGAAGATATTCTCACCGGTTGGAAAGATATTAATAGAAAATTTTGAATTGCTATTGAATAAATTGTCAGGAATGGCTGGAAGAGCATTTCACCCAGCTGGGGATTTGGTGTTTGCAAATAAGAACCATAAACACGAAGACCTGTTGAAAAAGGGCGATGTGGCTGAAACAACCAGATATCTGAATGGCACAAATAATTTTTCGTTAAAGCAACACACCCACGATGATTATATAGAGCGAAACAGTGAAAAACAAGTAATGATTGAAGACGTTGAGACATTACAGAATGTACCTAATATATTTGTCAGTAAAGAGCACAAACACCAAGAGTTTGTAACAAGAGCCTTGCATTCAATTGCATATAGTGCCAATTACCTTTACTGGCAAGATGAATCACAATTTCCCAATGGATTATTCGCAAAGTTTCACCATGAACATCCAGAATTTTTACCACTTAATATGCCTTCAAAGTACGCAAAGAAGATTAATGGCAACTTGCCAAGTCAATTAGCAGACGCAGAACACATCCATCAAGAATATTTAACGTCTGTGGATGCCAAGTTACTGTATAAACCCAAAACTTCAGTTGCACTGTCGACTGCTCGGGTAAACAACAAACAGCTAAAAATAATTTATGGCAGTAGCAAGGGTTCAGGTGGTAACTTAACACAAATAGCTCCGAACGTAAAGCTGGATTTGTGGAAGATGTCTGGAGTTACTGAGTTACCAACAGGTTTAACATCTTTTGGCCAAACTTTAAACCAGTCGGATCCGCCCAGCAGTCTAAATGCAGCCATTAGTTCTGTAACTTTTTATTTGGATATATCAACAGCCCTTACAAGTCCACAAGCTCTTCCTGTTAAAGTGAAGTTATCAGCAATTAATTCACCATTGCTTCAACTTGCTGGTAATTTATTAAATATGACAATGAGTGCTAATTTGTTTACAGCTACGTTTTTCAAGTGGCACCCGCTGAATATTGTTGACAAGCAAACGGTAGAAGTATCCACGCCAAACGATAAGAAGGTGGTTTCGGATGTGTTCTTGACAATAGGTGGCGAGGATACGAATTTTGCTAATTTTGATAAGTATACCTCAGCAATCGACGCAAAGTTAAGGGACATACAAACTGAAACGTATAGAATAACAAGGAAATTCAAGGATGTATGGCGACATGTACGCACTGGGATATATGGTATTGCAGGTAATAAGATTATAGTACAGAACAGGGGATTCCCATATACACTAGTAGTTTTTGAACGACCACTTGAAATAAGTGGTGAACAATCGGTTTTCTTTGATCTTCCATCTGTAGGTAGTACGTACTCTGCCACACTTAATTAGAGATAATGGAGGCATACGTGATGGAAATCATCCCGCTTGAAATAAAACAACAAGAACAAGTTGATCTAACATCACCCATAGAGATAAAGCAGCAAGAACAAATTGACTTAACTTCAGCTATAGAAATAATGCAACAAATGGCAGATATCTCGAGTTCTCCTCTGCCTTTGTCATTCTGGCAGCAACTAAACTATGATATGCCATTTAAAATTTCATTTGGACTATCAGCCGAATTCCCATTAAAGATAGTTAATGGAATAATAAACAAGACTGACGGACCATTAGCAATAAAAATAGCTGGGCTTTATGAAGAACTGCTGCCAATTAGAATTGTCTCGACAAATTCTCCAGCCACCATATTGCCATTTGTTATCGTACAAAGGTCATCGAAACAAAGAGCAATACCTATTCGAATAGTTAATAATAGGTTGTATATTGCTAAGTTGCCAATGAAAGTACAATTATCAATATCATCAACTACAAAGCAAATCGGCATTGGCTCTATTGCAATACAGTCGCAGACTACTAGAAGTGCACATGCCAGTATATCTCTTGCCACATTTTCGTCAACAAGGCCAGTTGTGAAAATTGATAAGGCAAGCACTACGTCAGCATCTACAATTGTTGGACTACAAGAAGGTGCAATACAACTACAACTTCCAGATAGTGTAATACTATTTCATAATGTAAAGCATATAACAGAACTAACTACGATAATTGAAAATGGTTCAGACGAGATTGTTCATTTCAAAATAAATAAGAAAGAATTTCAAGTTGAACCGCACTCACAACTCATTATTCCAGCAAGAGTGCCTTTTCAATCAATTGAAGCAGCAATAAGCCAGATTGACGATGAAGCAAGTGGGCGCGGATACAAATTTGCCAATGGCGTACTAACACTAATATATAAGTATGTTGATTTTGAAATTCCGTTACATAGATTAAAGGAATTCAAAAAAGCACATAGTTCTATGAGCCCGTTTTACTATCCTTATAGGGTATAAAAGCCATAAATGATACTTGCTTGTTTTCTGCGCTTGTATTCTTTATTGTTGTCTGCAATTTATCTTCTTTGACTTTAATAGTGCTTGAAGCTCCTTCCGCAAAGACATAATTGGCGTCAAATACCATTTGCTGACCTGGTTTAAGCATTACAGTGTCTATATCTACAAAGGCCTTGTCAATGTACTTTAGATTATTATTGCCACCCTCAGGCACATCAGTATTTGTAACTGGGACTGCCTGAGCTGGCAGTTTACTTTGATGTTCAATAATTGCCTCTTCCTCACTATCGTTAGTTACGCTTGCACTACTTATATCGCCAACTGCGCCATCATTAAATGGAATAAAGGCCATGAAACTAACATTTTGTGACACACCAGTATTATTAACAGCCGTGGTTTGGAGATATTGACCCTTCAATTGTGTTTTTGACACCACATTTGGCACAGAAGTAAATACATAGTCCGCATCAAATATAATGCTATCCTTCGGTTTTAATTCCATTGTGTCTATATCGACTATTGCCTTATCAGTCCTATTCGTGCCAGGCACTGACGCAACATCTGGTGCTGAGACATTTTTATTGCTTAACTCTGGCATTATGCCATTATTGACTGCATCGCTTTTTTTACTCGTGTCTATCTCTATATATTCATTTGCCTTAAAAGGTATAAAGGCCATGAACGAAGCCATCTGCTCATTGCCAGCTGTGTTCTTTAATGTTGTTTGTGGCATGTTATTAACCATTTGTGTCTTTGCCGTGAGACTGGGTGTTGAAGTAAACACGTAATCCGCATCGAATTCGATAGTATCTCCTGGCTTCAGCATTTGCGTTCCAACATCAACAAGTGAGTAGTCTACTTTGGCGATGCCGGTAGCAGTGTAACTGCCACCAGATGATGTGTAGTTTGCAGGGCCACCGATATCGAATGCGGCAGGAGAATCAATACGCACAACATAGAAACTAAAGACTTCGCTTCTGCCATTTGAAGCAAGCACCTGCCATTGATATTCATACTTTGCCCCGACAGTATCTGGCACTTGAAGCGTTAGTTTAATGGAAGTGCTTGTGCCAAGTGAATAATTTGTTGTCTGAATGACTGAACCATTTAGCAGCTTTGATAGTTTTAACGTATAATTTGGGCTAAGCGTTGTGCCAAAATTAAAAGTGACCTCAAATGTACTTTGCAATTCGTATTTCGTCTCCCATTTGGCTGGCGAATACACTGTAAATGATTGTGGAGAGTACGGTGGTATTACTCGCCATTCAGGTAAAAGTGGATATGCCACATTTAACGGGGCAGGGCTTGATAATTGTACATTGAGTGCGTCAAGATACAAAAGCGGTGTGACTGGTTGATTATGCTCATATATAAGCAATTTTCGTATGAACATGACGACCTCTAGATCTTCATTCCTTATGTACACAATCAAATTTGTAAAGGTTGAAGAACTTATGTTATAGATTTTATAATGATACTGCCCACTCACGTCATCTGAGTAGACGATTACCATATTTTCGTAGAATTCTACGGCTATATTGTGATATGGAAAATTTGCGGGTGAGATATCAATGCTCCCACCATTGTATCGAAGTTCCATTACAAATTTTTCCTGGGTATAATATGGATAATGAGACCAATAGACATAAAGCCTTAGAGCTTTGCCTTTGAAAGAATATGGTTTGTTTTGCTCGCCTAAAGTGTACATTTTGACGTACGCAGTTTCATATACAATTGTGTACCCACCGTACTGATTTTCTTGGGCATACATATGAATATATGGTTCACGATAGTCGCCATTAGTTACCCAATGGTCAGCTTCAACAAGCTCTACAATCTGATCAATAAAAGATTTGTAGAAAATAATTTCCATCCCGCCAAGGCCATCAATGTAATCGGACATGCTCTTTACTATTGATTGCCCCTTATATTTGCCTTCTGAGTTTACCCAGATCAGTTTCTCTTTATTTGATGTATGAACAGCATATCCCGCCATTGAAGGTGGGTCGTTTGGATTAGCAACTGGTAAGTATAGTGAACTATCAGACGTGTTTGGAATGGTAATAGTTGTTCTGCTTGTTTCATTGCCGGAAGAATCAAGGTACACTCGCTGTACCTTTCTTGATGGATAGCTTGTATCGATACTTGGCGGTTCTGTTACTGATGCAGATTTGACTACATAACAGTATCGTACATCTGAAAAGTATCCATTGGCATTCTTAATCCTAAAAGCTATCTTTGTTAAAGTTCCCTCGACAGCTTCTGGAACAGTTATCGACACAGATGCATTTGTGCCACTAAAAGTCACAGATGATGATGTTGAACCTGTAGGACATGAATAATACAAAGTATATGTTGACGTTGGATTAGTACAGCTGAATTGCAAATTGACTGTGCCAACTCCACTGGAATTAGTGACAATCGTTGAGTCAACTGCCGGTGAGGTGATTGTAAAATAATTTGGTTGATAATACGTATTGGTAAGCAAATTAGCACCCTTGGCTGGCATACTCCATGCCGGCAGTAATATAGAACGTGTTGTACTATACTGAATTGTATATGGCTCGATTCTTGGTGGATCAGGTGTTGGATTGCAGTACCTATATTGCAAAGAATATTTGCTGTAGCCAACTTCAATTTCATTGATTGTGATCTCCGCTTCTTGGCTTTCATCTATTAGGTCAGCATAATAGTAAGTAATCGTATTTGAAGTTTGAAAGCTTGATGAATATTTAAATATCTTATAGACAGGGCTGGTTGCGTAAAAATCTTCATCGTACATTTGATACGAAGCAAAAATGAATGCGTCGTGGAATATCAGAGTTATTCCAGGAGGAGCAACTCTAATAAACGGGCCTACTGCTTGTCCTCGTACATTTATATAGAATCGTATTTGGCGCACATCAGGAATACTGCCACTTACATAACCATTCGCTGTGTAACTTGTAGAAAGGCGTGTAACTAGCATCTTATTCTTAAGATTGCCAAAAGAAGAAATGTCTGTTGAATATTGTTGCGCTGGCGTATTTGGGCCAGCAGACCATCGCCATATTTCAGGATGTACTAGACCATTAATACTGTTTTTTTGCCAATTGCCAAATGAATCCAACCAACCATTTGGTTGACCAAAAAAAGATTGACCCCAATATATTGCTATATTCTCATAATTTGATGTGTAACCAGTAGAATAGTAGATTACGTAATTAAAATCTGACTCGTGTATATTTGTTATATCTAATGGATTATACAAAATACTTGGTGAACCAGAAAAAGGTAGTAGACCAGTTGGCATTACGATATTATATCGTGAATTCAGCACCCAACTTCTGTAGCTACCAGAAGTAGTATCCCTATATTCCAAATAATTAGCTAACGCTTGTGAGGCATACGGTGGCCAATATCCCATTCTTTACCACCACCAGATTAGGCTAGACCACTTGTAAGGGTCATTGCCAAACCCGCTATTTACATTGATTATATGTTTGAAGTTCGTCAATAATAAATTGTGCCTGCTTTCTAATACTTGAATAATGCTCTGCAGTGCCTCAA
>Ga0116146_1004443_pt1 | contig 10794 bp, 10 predicted proteins | sample AD_JPNHG2_MetaG_FD_89748 | JGI IMG/M metagenome (GOLD analysis project Ga0116146, IMG submission 89748) | Active sludge microbial communities of municipal wastewater-treating anaerobic digesters from Japan - AD_JPNHG2_MetaG | ecosystem: Engineered > Bioreactor > Anaerobic > Digestate | place...
CGGCCTTTATGGGGACAAACTCCGCCGCGCCCCCGTTCTTTCTCCCTGATTTGGCAGGGAGGCGTTCCACCACGTCCCCATATCCTTTTGTTCAAATATCAGGGACCTGGTGAAACAGGTCCCTACCAGACCCGTTACGCCCCGATTTCCACCAAACCTTGACTGCATGAATGGTTTTATGGTGGGATGGCGTCGCGTAAAGCCAAAAACACACGCGATGAGCCAGACCAACGCTGACACGCCGGCCGGGGCGGGCATGCCCCGCAGATCGTTTCTGAAACGGAGCCTGGGCGCCGGCGGGCTGTTGCTGGCGCCGACCCTCCTCCCCGGCGCGGTCTGGGGCGCGGAGGTGGGGCCCAACGACCGCGTGGGGGTCGCGCTGATTGGCAACGGCCTGATGGGAGCCGGCCATCTGCAGCGGCTGGCTTACGACCCGGCCTTCCAGTTGTTGGCGGTCTGCGACGTGGACGCAGTGCGGCGCGAGGCCGGCCGCACCAAGGTCAACGAGATTTATGCGGCGACCCGGCCAGGCGCCGGGTCGGAGGGCTGTGCCGCTTGCGCGGATTACCGGGAGGTCCTGGCCCGCAAGGATGTGGATGCCGTGGTGATCGTCACACCCGATCACTGGCACGCCTGGCAATCCATTCACGCCGCCCAGGCGGGCAAAGACATTTACTGCGAGAAACCAATCTCCGTGACCCTTGATGAGGGCCGGCGGGTGGCGCAGGCGGTGAAACGGTATGGCCGCGTCTTCCAGACCGGCACGCAGTATCGTTCCATCCCCGCCATCCGGAAGGTGTGCCGGTTCATCCGGGAAGGGCGGCTGGGCAAGGTCAGGCAGGTCTTCGCCCTCTACGGGTCCATGACCTCCGCGCTGAACGCCAAACGGTGCCAGGCCTACGCCGCCGTGTTCGACCTGGCCCGCTGCGGCGAGCAATACGCCCCGATGGATTTTGCCCTTCCGCCCGAGCCGGTGCCCGAGGGGTTGGACTGGGACATGTGGGTCGGGCCGGCGCCGTGGCGCCCCTACAATCGTCTCTACCACGAGAACCCCTCGCCCGGCGTGGTGCCCTGGGCTTTCAGCGACGCCTTCGGCGCCACCGCCTCCACCTGGTACCTGTCGCATGCGGCCGACGTGATCCAATGGGCCCTGGGCTGTGAATACTCCGGGCCGGTCGAGATTCTTCATCCCGGGTCCGGCGGCTGCCCCACGCTGACGCTGCGATACGCCCAGGGCACGCTGCTCCACCTGGTGGATTCCTGGAAAGCGGTCAAGGAAGTTTACCATGCCGTGCCCGAGAACGCCCGTCTCGAAGGCAATTTCGGCGGCCTTTTCGTCGGCGAACGCGGCTGGCTCACAACCATGTCCGTCGGCGGCCGGTTGGAAGGCGAGCCGGAGTCGTTGTTCGACGAAATGGAACTGAAACGCACGCCCGAGGTGAACATCGGCTCCAACACCCACCATGCCAACTGGCTGGAATGCCTGCGCAGCCGGCAAAAACCCGCCGCAGACGAGGAAATCGGCCACCGGTCGGCTTCGATCGGCCACCTGGCCAACATCGCCTCCCGGCTCGGGCGGTCGTTGAAATGGGACCCGGTCCGGGAAACGTTTGACGATCCCCTGGCCAACCGGCTGCGTTCGCGCGCGACGCGGCAACCGTGGGCCTGAACCCGGCAAACTGATGAAGACACCCTGTTTGACTTTGATGACGGCCGTCCTGCTGGGTCTGATCGGCGCCGCGCCGGCCCGAGCAGATTCGTTCGTGACCAGCCCGGAAGACCGGGCCCGCATCGAGCAAGCCCTGCCGGCGAGTGCCCCGGCCCGCCCGGCCAAGCCCCGCCGGTTGCTGATCTTCACGCTGAATGTGGGTTACGGCGGGCATCCCTCGGCCGCTCACGCCAGCGAGGCCTTCACTCTCATGGGACGCAAGACCGGCGCTTTTGAAACGACCGTGACAGCGGACCCCCAGGTGTTCGAGCCCGCCAGCCTGGCGCGGTACGACGCCGTGTTTTTCAACAACACCGTCGGGAACTGTTTCACCAATGCGGAGCGGCGCCGGGCGCTGATGGCCTTCGTGACCGGGGGAGGCGGCTTGATGGGCGTGCATGGCGCCTCCGTCGCCTTCACGCGCTGGCCCGGCGCCGTCGAGGACTGGCCGGAATTTGGCTTCCTGATCGGTGCGCGGGGCGCCGCGCACAAGGAGAGCGACGAACGGGTGTGGATCAAGGTCGAGCAAGCCGATCACCCCCTGACCCGCATGTTTGACCCGGAGGGGTTTGAATACCGGGACGAGTTCTTTCGCTTTCACGAGCCCTATTCGCGCGAGCGGGTGCGCGTGCTGCTGAGTCTTGACACCCAAAAAACGGACCTGCAAACGGGCGAACCGCGCGGCAACACCACTCGGCCCGACGGCGATTACGCCGTGGCCTGGGTGCGGAATCACGGGCGCGGGCGCGTCTTCTACTCGAGCATGGCCCACAACCCGCGCGTGTTCTGGGACCCGAAGATGCTCGAGTTTTACCTGGCCGCCATCCAGTTCGTGCTGGGGGACCTGCCGGCGCCGACAACCCCGAGCGCGCGGCTCAACCCGGCGGTCCGGGCCCAGGAAAAGCTGGGCTGGCGCCTGGGCATCGAAGCCTACACCTTTCACAAGTTCACGTTTTTCGAAACGATTGACAAAACCGCCGACCTGGGGCTGTCCTGCGTGGGCGGACTGAGCTTCCAGAAGGTCAGCGCCGCGATGCCGAAGAATTTCGATCCCGACCTGACCGATGCCGAGTTGGAAGCGGTGCGTTTGAAGCTGGCCGAAAGAGGGGTGCGGCTGGTCACCTATTACCTGCAGGAAATTCCCGACGAGGAACAGGCCTGCCGCAAAATCTTCGAGTTCGGCCGAAAGCTGGGAATCGAAACCTTCATGACCGAGCCGAAGCTCGAAGCGCTCGAGCGGATTGACCGCTTCTGCAACCAGTACGGGATCAAGGTGGCGCTCCACAACCATGATCAAAAGGCCTCGCCGGCCTACTGGAGTCCCGAGGCCGTGCTCCGCGCCTGCCAGGGCCGGAGCCCACTAATTGGCGCGTGCGCCGACCTCGGTTACTGGATGCGGAGCGGGATTGACCCGGTCGAGGGGCTCCGGAAACTGGGCGACCGCCTGATTACCCTGCAAATGCACGACTTGCACGCGCCCGGTCCCGACGGACACGATGTGCCCTGGGGAACCGGCGTGGGCCGCAGCGCCGAGGTCTTTGCCGAAATGCGGCGGCTGGGGCAGCGGCCGATCCTGATCGGCCTGGAATATTCGTATGACTGGTATGAGTCCCTGCCGAAAATCGAGCAATGCATCCGTTTCTTCAACCAAGTGACGCGGGAGTAGTGAAGCCATGAGCCAGACTGTTGCCGCAGACCCGGCCCGCCGGTTGGAAGAGGCATTCCAAGCGCTGGCGGCGTATGATTGGGGATCGCCCCGGGGAGTACTCCTGCCGATTGACGAAGCGGTGCGCAACGCCGGCTACGACCGCAAACAAGCCCGGGCGCTCGAGCAGCGACTGGTCCAAGCGCTGCAGGCCGGCGGCTCTTTGGCCCGGCAGCAATACCTTTGTTCAAAGCTGGCCCTCATCGGGACGGACCGCTGTGTGCCGGCGCTCGCCGCTTTGCTGGACCAGCCAGAACTGGCCACCGCCGCCTGCGATGCGCTGGAAAAAATCCCGGGCAGCGCGCCGGGCAGGGCTTTGCGGGCAGGCTTGAAAAAGGTCAGCGGGCGGCAAAAGGCGGCGGTGGTGAGAGCACTCGGAGTGCGGCGGGACCGGGCCGGCATCAGCCCGCTCGCGAAATGTCTGGCCGACCCGGACCCGGCGGTGGCCGCTCGGGCCGCCGAAGCGCTGGGCGAGATTGGCACCGCGCGATGCGCCGAAACGCTGAAAAACGTTTACCGCCGCAAGGGACCGGCGGCCAACCCGGCCCTGGCCGGCGCATTACTCGCCTGTGCGGAACGGCTGGCGCAGGCCCGGCAAAACCGCGAAGCCCGGCGCATTTACGAGTTGCTGGTTCACAGCGCCGAGGCCGCCCATATCCGGGACGCGGCCAGGCTTGGCTTGCAGCAAACCACCTGACCGGCGCTCCGGCCGGCGACATCCCCCCACCAGGGAATCGGGGGCCGCAACGCCTCGTCGCGCCTGCGCGGCTCGCCTTGCCGGGCGGCCTCGAAGACTTGGGTGATTTCGAGGTTCAGGGCGCCGGGCCAAAACCAGCAACTGCTGATGCTCTACAGCCGCTGAAGAATGCTCTCCTTGGGCACTCCTTGAGCCGCGGCGACCGCGCGCAGAATGGCGTTCAAAGTGCCGAGTCGCAGCGGACGGTGGTCCGGTACTGCAATGCGATGGTGTTTGGGCGTATCAATTTGGAGGATGATGTGACTGCACCTCCTGGTGCACCTGGCGGCACCCATAATGCCTGCAAAGAACACGGACCAAGTCCGCTCCGGCCAGGTCCCGCGGCAGCTTCATGCGAATGTCAACACTTCGTCACGAACCATATGAAGCCGGATGCCGCTGGGTTTCGGCTGGTCAAAGAAGTAGGCCGCAACGGCCTCCCGCACGTTAGCCCGCAACTGCTCCCAGTTATCACCCTCGGTGAAAATGTCATGCGACAGGCACTCCGCCACAAAGCCGCCATCCCCCTCCTGCGTCACCTCAAACACGATTTCCATTCGCCAATTATGTCATTGAACAAGACCCTTGACAAGCCTTGTCACCGGGGAGGCCGGGCTGCGGTCGAAAACCGATTGCGCAAGCCAACCAGTGCTGCTGGAGGAACGGGCGGAAGCGGGGGCTGGCCCGGCAGCGGGCTGGTTGATTGACATCACGACCAGGCTGCGGGTTCCGGTTACGGCCTGCGTTGGCTCCGGCGCTTTTCTCCGTGCGTCCCAAGCGCAGCGTTTATTCTCGGTGTAATGTCAACCTGCAATCACGCGGACGTCCCTTATCCGTACCGTGACTCCTCCTTGCCGGCCTTCTGGTCCGGCTGAGCCGCGCCGCTGGTTCAAATCCGCCGGACGGGGATGCCGCGGCTCGCCAGGTAGTCCTTGACCTGGCCGACGGTGTATTGGCCGAAATGAAAAATGCTGGCGGCCAGGACCGCATCCGCCTTCCCCTCGAGCAAGACCTCCGCCAGGTGCTCCAGCGAGCCCGCGCCGCCGCTGGCCACCACCGGCACGTCCAATGCCTCGCTCAGCCGGCGGGTAATCACCACGTCAAAGCCCGCGCGCGTGCCATCGGCGTCAATGCTGTTCAGCACAATCTCGCCGGCCCCGAGGCTGACGGCCCGCTGCGCCCACTCCAGCGTTTCCAAACCGGTGGCCTTCCGGCCCCCGTGCGAGAACACCTCCCAGCGGTCCGGCGCCACCCGCTTCGTGTCTATCGAAACCACAATGCACTGGCTGCCGAACTTCTCCGCCCCGGCCCGGATCAGGTCGGGGTTGGCCAGCGCCGAGGAGTTGATGCTGATCTTGTCCGCCCCCGCCCGCAACATGGTGTACATGTCCTCGACCGACTTGAGTCCCCCGCCCACCGTCAGCGGCATGAAACACTGATCGGCTGTTCGCTCGATCACGTCCACCATCGTCGCCCGCCCATGCGCGCTGGCGGTGATGTCGAAAAACACCATCTCGTCGGCGCCCTGCTCGTTATACCGGAGCGCCAATTCCACGGGATCGCCCACGTTGCGCAGTTCGCCGGCTTCGGCCCGGCCGAACCGGACGCCGCGGGTGACCTGGCCGCCATGGACGTCGAGGCAGGGGATGACTCGCTTTGCAATCACGGGACCAGATTCAAGCCGGTCCGGCGGCTTGAATCAATCCATAATCCCGCCCCCCGGCGCCCGCTCACTTGTCGCGCCGGTAGTTCTCCAGGGTCTGGATGGCCTTGGTATCGCCTTGGGTCTGGGCTTCCTGCAGCAGGCTGTTGACGGTCAGCGTCGCGCCGCTGACCACCCGCAGTTGGTCCTTCGAGAGGCCGGGGCGGGTGGCCAGGGCCTGGAGAGCGGCAAAGGCTTTCGGGTAATCCCGCGCGCGCACCAAGGCCGCCACCTGGCTGGCCTGGGTTTTGGCCTCGGGTTTGGCCTGGGCAAACGCGGCTTCCAGCGCGGCGGGCAGTTCCGCCGCGGGAATCGGATCGGGCGGCGGCTCGGTTCGGTTGCAGGCGGCGCCCAGTCCCAGCACCAACAGGAGGGCGCATACAAGACGGTTCACGGGAAGTGACTTCATAGAGGGTCGTTCGGGAGGCTGGCGCCTATTCCACGGGTTTGATCGGGTTGACGCCGAGGTAGTGCCGGTAGTCAATGCCCACATTCAGACCGGTAAAGCGGATGCGCGAGACGTGTCCGTCCACCCAGACCGTTTGGCAGCCCTTGCTGTGCCGATACCATTCCAGCTCGAAGGGGTGCCCCCCATACAACGGCGCCAGGCCGCCATACGGTGGCGGCGTGCCGATCCATTGCGTCAAAATCTGGCGCGCGCCCGGAAACAGGCCAAGACTGTCCTCGGGCCCCTCCATGCGCGACTCGGCCGCGTCCTGGCAGAAGATGGTCCGGGACGGGTTCTGGTACGTTGTGACTTTTTTGATGGAAGTGGGCTCGCTGGCGCCGGTGGGGTCGGGATAGCCGGAATTGTGCAGCAGATAGTTGTGAATCCCGTAACAGGAATTCAGCCACCAATCGGTGGGGAACCGCCGGCCATCCTCGCGCCACTCATCCACATATTTCGCGCTGGGGCAGCGGAACAGGCGCCGCGCTTTGCCGAAGTAATCCAGGTAGCCCAGCGCCCAGTATGCCGAACCGTGCGTCGGCGCCAGCAACACGTCCGACAACGGATTGAGCATCCATTGCCCGTCGTTGGGAATCGTCCGGTCCGGCTTGATCCAGTAGGTGTCCTTGTGGTCCTCCGCGTACATGGTGGCGGCGGTGCCAATTTGCTTGAGATTGCTCAGGCATTGGGCGGCTTTGGCCTTTTCCTTGGCCCGGCCCAGCGCCGGCAGGAGCATGCTGGCCAGGATCGCAATAATCGCGATGACCACCAGCAGCTCGATCAAGGTGAACCCCTGGCGGCCCGGCCCGGGACGTGCCTCTGTCAACGCATGTGAATTCATCAACGCCAGTCTGGTTGCAATCCTTCTTATGCCAATATTCACCACGAGAATCCCCTTCTCAAGCCGCCTTCCGCCGCCCGGCCCCGCGTGAGCCCAACCCGCGCCCTTCCGCACAACACCTCCCCCCCGGGGCGCGGCTCGGCGCCGTGCGGCCCCGCCCCGGCGGCTGATGCCCGCCCTGTGACGCGGGCGCTCTTACTGGCGCACCCGGAAGAACTGACTCCCGGCCGGCGCCGAAACGGTGTATGGATGCCCCGCCCCCGTGACGGTTGACCACGGCCCGGTCAGGCTCGGGGCGCTCTCCAGAACCGTGCCGGTCCAATCAATGACAATGTTGGCGCCGGAGCGGCTGGCCTTGATGGCGCCGGGAATCTTGGCGGCGCTCGGGGTGCCCAGCGCGGCGATGGCGGCGTCGGTCATCCGCCCGCTGCGGACCTGCACACTGCTCACGTACACCACGCCCGCCTCGCCGTCTTCGTCCGCGAACAAAAGCGCGGCCGGCCCGAGCGACCACCGCATGTCCACGCTCCCGCCGTCCAGCACGTTGGTGCTGGCGGAGAGATACTGGACATGATGGGGTCCCAGGGGCGCGGCGCCCTTCGGCGCGGCCACCACGTTGGTGCCATCAATGTATTTGCCCAGCTCGCGCTTGGTCAGATCGAAGGTAAAGACCAGCCGATGCCACTCATCGAGGGTCAGTTCGCCGTCATAGACCTGGCTGATGCCCAGGCCGTTGGGGCCGTTGAGGAACAGGTCCGAGTCGTTGGTGTTGGCCAGGTCGGTCTGCCACAGCCCGCGATAAAAGCCCGAACTCCAATACGGATAGAGCACGTCCATGATGAGCGTGTACTGATTCACTTTGTTGCCGCCGCCATTGGGCGCGATGCCGTGTGGCAGGATGAACCCGTTCCAATTGGTGTAGCCGCTGGTGCTGGGGTTGCACAGCATGACATTGGCCGGCTGCCCGGCGATGTCGCTGATGCCAAAGGTCGTCGTCGAGCCAAATTGAACGTCGGCCTGGACGGTGGCGTCCGCGAACTGGAGCGGCTGGCCGAGGGTGGCGCGGAGGTCGCCCTGGTTGAAATCCCACTGGGCGGTCACGAGCGCCGGCGGGGCCGGTTCCACCGTCAGCACGGCCGGCGGCGCGCTGGTGACGGTCTGGAGCCCGTTGGCCACCACCACCGTGTAGCTGCCCGCGTCGGCAGGCTGCAGGCTGGCAAAACGCAGTTGCGGATTGGTCTGGCCCGCCACCGCCACGCCGTCGCGGTACCATTGGTAACTGAGCGTGCCCGAGCCCACCGCCGTGGCGCTAAAGCACGTTGCCGCCATCTGCGCCGTCGCCGTCTGGTTGGTCGGCGAGACACTGACCACGATGTTCGTCAGCGTGGGGATCGTGAGCGGAATGCCCGCGGCAGTCGCCTTGCCCAGGGCGAAAATGTCACTCGCCGACAGCGGCTCGTCCCGGATTTGAATGCTGTTCACAAACCCGGCCGCCGTCTCGCCGTCATTGTCCGTAAAGAGCAGGGCGGTCGGGTCCAGCGACCAGCGCCCGTCCAGCCCGTCCAGATTCTGCGCGCCGACCTCCAACCCATCAATATACTTCCGCAAACGCGCCGAGGGAAGGGTCAGGTCGAAAACAAAAGCCACCCGGTGCCACGTGTCCGGGAGAATGCTGCCGCTGTAAGCGCCCGAGATGCCGATGCCGTTGGCCGTGTTCACAAACAGGTCGGCGTCGTTGGCGTTGGCGGTGCTGGTTTGAAGCAGGCCCCGCCATTTGCCGGAACTCTCTGCTGGGAACATGATGTCCATGATCAGAGTGAACTGGTTCACATAGCTGCCGCCGCCATTGGGCGCGATGCCGTGGGTCATGATGTAACCCTGCGAGGAGGTCGCCGCCGGGAATCCCATGACCACGGCGTTGCTGCCGCCAATCGTGGCGGTCGTGAAGGTGGTGGACAGTTCGATATCCCCCATATAGGCCAGGTCGGCGCCGACCGTGGCTGTCAGGTTGCTGCTGTTGAAGTCCCACTGGCCTGTCACGGCGGCCCGCGCGGTGCCGGCCCAGCCAAGAACCAGGGTGAGGATGAGAGTCGTAATGGTGCGTTTCATGGTGGGGTTCGATCGGTTCGTTTCGTTGTGAGGGTGATTTGAAAATGGCTCGCGCGCCTTACTTCCGGTGCCAAGCGCGCCGGGCCAGCAAGCCCGCGCCCGCCAGCAGCAGCAGACCCGCCGACGGCTCCGGAATCACGGGGATGCCCGCCGCCGACGGTCCGCCCAGCAGCGCAATCTGCTCCGCCGTCAGCGCAAAGTCACAAAACTGAACGCTGTTCACGTAACCCGGCGCCGTCTCCCCGTCTTCGTCCGAGAAAATCCAGGAGGGGTTCCCGGTGTCCGCCGGCCAGACCGCGAAACGCCCGCCCGGTGTGCCGGAGGGCGAATAGCCCGCAAGCGTGCCGTCAATGTAACTCGCATACCGCTTGCCGGCGTCCGCTTCCTCCAGGTCCACCACCAGCGCGATGCGATGCCACACGTCCGGGATCAGGTTGCCGTTGTAGGCGCCCTGGATGCCCAGCCCGTTGGCCGGGTTGACGAACCAATCCGCGTCATTGTTGTTGGGCGCCGCAGTCTGGAACAGCGCGCGGTACCCCGTCGAGCTGGCGGGAAACAGGATGTCCATGATCACCGTGTACTGATTCACATCCGCCGTGCTCCCATTCGCCGCGGCATTCGGAAACATCTTGTAACCGTCCGCCGAGGTCGGCATGGCCGGGAATCTCATGATCTGCGCCACCTGCCCGCCGATGTCCGGCACGCCCAGGGCGGTGGTCGTCCCGAAAACCGACTCCGAGGCCGCAATCCCTTGCGGCTGCAGGGCGATGCCGATGGACGCCGAAAAGTCACCATTGAATTCCCACTGGCCGGTCACACCGGCGGCGTGCGACGAAATGCCCAGGCCAAGCGCCAAGGCGACCGTGATGGACCCAAAAATGAGTTTCATAATAATTGGTTCAGGGGGTTGATTTTCTGCTGCCTGCGGATACCGGACATTGCGATCTGTTCGTTCAGTGCCTCTGTTGCACCGCTATCGGCGTTCTGATTTTCACGCTCCGTGCCGGCAAGGTGGCTGGCTCGCGCTGCGCCCGGTTCCCGGGACCGCCCGCAACCCAATCCCAACACCACGCCCTTCGACACACGGAACTTGCTTTTTGTGCAGCCCATTATGTCTGATTACCTTAGGCCGCAACAATGGCCATTTTGGGCCAGAAGCCGGCCGCCCCCGCCGGCATCGCTCCCCCGGGGGGCCGGCTTCCCGCTCAGCTCCTTGCAACGGGACCTCCCTGCCCGTTGCGTTGCCGTTCCGCCCCCCCAGGCCTCCGAATCCCCACTCAAACGCACCAGCCTGCCCGCCCATGCCCGAGCACCCGATGCGCCCCATGGCCCCCGGCAACGCTCCCTGTCAAGGCCCAAAAGGGCGTCCCGTCTGCGGCGTGGCTCGAGTTTTCCATCCGCGCTCCGGCCGGTTGCGGGCGCCAGGAAGCGCGGGCAGGATGCCCCGGTCACCGTCCGCCTGGGCGCCCTGCGCCATTGACAACCGCGGCGGGTCTTGTTACCCAACCCACGAAATGTCCAAGCACCGTCCAAGCAACCCCCTCC
>Ga0116146_1004454_pt1 | contig 10780 bp, 6 predicted proteins | sample AD_JPNHG2_MetaG_FD_89748 | JGI IMG/M metagenome (GOLD analysis project Ga0116146, IMG submission 89748) | Active sludge microbial communities of municipal wastewater-treating anaerobic digesters from Japan - AD_JPNHG2_MetaG | ecosystem: Engineered > Bioreactor > Anaerobic > Digestate | place...
CAGATGGACCCCGCCAAGGTGGAGGAAAAAATCACCCCGCGCACCAAGGCCATCCTGCCGGTCCACATTTGCGGCTACGCCACCGACATGGAGCGCATCATGGAGATTGCCCGAAAACACAAGCTGCAGGTGGTCGAGGATGTCTGCCAGGCGCACCTGACGGCGATCAACGGCAAGAACCTCGGCACGTTCGGCACGACCGGCTGCTTCAGCTTCCAGACCTCCAAGGTCATGCCCATCGGCGAAGGCGGCGCCATCCTCACCGATGATGCCGCCTTGTACGACAAGGTCTATTCGTACCATAACTACGGCTACAAAACCAACGTTGCCCCGGGGTCGTATGAAAACATCGCCGCCTTCATCCTGGGCAACAAAATCCGCATGGCCGAATACCAGGCGGCCATCGGCTTGTGCCAGATGCGGAAACTCGAGGAGCAAACGCGCATCCGCAACGAAAACGCCGCGTATCTGACGCCCAAACTGGCCGCCATCCCCGGCATCACCCCGGTCAAGCCGTATCCCGGCGTGACCCGGCTCTCGTACTACATGTACCCGTTCATCTACAACGCGGCGGAGTTCAACGGCTTGTCGCGGGCGGACTTTGTCAAGGCGCTCTCGGCCGAGGGGGTGCCGGCCAGCCCCGGCTATCCCAAGTACCCGATTTACACCCAGGAGTTCATCCACGAAATGTTCAAGACGGAGGTGTACAAAAAGTTCTACACCAGCCAGGAACTCGATTGGGAAGCTTACAAGGCTCGGAATCATTGCCCCGGCCTGCTGAAGACCTTTGACACGTCCGTATGGCTGAGCAGCACCGGCATGTTGTTGGGCTCCAAGGCCGACATGGATGACGTCGTGCGCGCCGTGGAAAAAATCCACAAGAACTCCGCCAGGCTTAGAAGCGCTTAGCCGTTCTTCAATCTACAACCCCCGCAGGTATTCCAGCAGGTCGGCCATGTCCTGCGGGGTCAGGCCGTTCTCGAGCGCCTCGGGCATCAGCGACCACGGCCGCGGTTCCGTGAGAAAGAAGGCGGCCCGCGGCCAGACCGTGGCCGCCTGCCCGGGACGGCGCAAAACAATCGTTTCAGGCGTGACCGCCTCGACACGCCCAACGAACACCGCGGCTTCCCGGGTTTCGAACAGCCAGGTTTCGTACCCCGGCCGGATTTCGTACGTGGGCTCGAGCACGGCGCTCAACAACTCTCCCGGGGTCCAGGCGCCGACGCCGCGCAGGCTGGGCCCAAGCTGGCCGTCAGCCGGAGAAGCGGAATGGCACGAGGCGCACCGGGCGGAAAAAATCCGTTGTCCGCGGGAGCGGTTGCCCTCGAGCCGGAGTGCCGGTTGAAAAAACTCCACCGCTTCGGGCCGCCGCAAGCTCAGGGGCCCGAACACCCGCTCGGCCCATTGCCGGATTGTCGGGTCCGGCCACGACCGCAGCAGGTGGACGTGTTGAAACGACAGGTCGGCGGGAGGGATCACGCCGTTTTGGATGGCCTCGAGGGTGATGCCCGCCCGCTCGCCCCGGGCCAACAGGCAACTGACCAGCTCCGGCCGCAGGGCGGGGGCGAAAGCCGTCCAACGGTTCAACACATTGGTTGCCAGGCGAGGGTCGGCATACTGACTCAGGACCGACACGGCCGCGGCCTGCACGGCGGGGGAGACCCTCGGGTTGGTCAGCAACAGCAACAACACATCTCCCGCCTCGGCGTAAGTGAAACGGGAGACGCCGACCAACCGCAGGGCCTCGAGACGAAGGCGTTCCTCGGTCCCCGCCGCCCCGGCCGCCAGCAGCGCGGAGCTGAAGACCCGGTCGAGCACGCCGTTCGTGTTCGCCGCGGCCAGCTCATTGCCGTTCCGTTTCAGCCCCTCCCCCAACGAAGCCAGCAACCCCAGGGATTCGACCGGCAGGACCGAACTCGAAGTCGCGTGTTGAATCACCGCCGCCACCTCGCCCGGGCGGCTGCGCAGCCCAATCGTCCCCGCCAGCACCCGCAGGAATTCCTCGCCGGCGGGGCTCCGGGCAAACCGCGGGTTGCGCGACAACAACGTGAACCACGCCCCCGCGTCCGGCGGGACTGAACAAAGCACCGCCGTCCGCAGCCAGGGATTGTCGGCATCCTGCGCCAGAATCTCGGCCAGGAGCAGCCCCCGGCCGGGGTGCTGCACCTGGCCCAACGCCAGCGCAAGCTGGTACCGGACCCGCAGGGAGCTGTCGCGGCTGAGCGTCTTGAACTGGCCTGCGAGCGTCTCTGAAAACGGGCGCCCGCCGAGGTAGGCATCCGCCACCCGCAACGCCTGCTCACGAACCCGCTCGTCCTGAGCCTGCAACGCCTTCACCAACAGCTTCTCGGTGAGCACGCCCAGGTTCGCCAGCGCATGAAGCGCCTGGATGCGGGCGACCGGCGCGGGCGACTTGAGCAGCATCTGACCGAGAAACGTCGGGGTCAAATTCGACTCCTCGCGCTCAACCAGCAGGCGCTGGGCCGTCTCGCGCCGCCATTGGTTGGTGCTGGCCAGGGCGGCAACCAACTCGCGCGCATCGGCCTTTTCCAATCCCTTGGCCGGGGCGGGCCGATAGGTCTCCGGCACCACCCGATAAATCCGCCCGCTGGCGCCATCCCGTCGGTCCGCCACATACAGCGCCCCCTCGGGTCCCACCGCCACCTGCACCGGGTGAAATTGCGGATCGGACGCTTCGAGGAACTCGCGGGTCGCCTGGCCGGCAGGACGGTGGGCAACCCATTCCAGCCCATTGGTCCGCAAAACCAGGCGGCAGACCACCCCCGCCGCCGGCTCGGCAATGAACAGGTTCCCGTAAAAGTTGGTGGGCAGGAGCGCGTCAGCATAAATGCAGCCCCCTTGAGCCGCCAGGAACGGACGCGAACGCCGGGGTCCCTCCCCGCCTTCCCGTTTCGCGCCAGTCAACGCGCCTGGAGTTTCGCTGGCTGCCGGCAGGCGCGTGCCGCCAGAATCGCCAACCCACAACCGCACCGACGGAGGAACCACCTCCCGCAACGCCGGCGCCGGGGCAAAGCCGGGGTTCCGCAGGAAATGCGCGGGGTCGTACATCACCTGCAACAGCGGCCGCCGGTATTCGCTGACGAATCTCCGCCCGAAGGGGTCGAAGAGAATCCCCGATTCCGCCGGCCCGGCTTCGCGCCGCAACGCCAGTGTGCGAGGGTCAAATGAAAAGTCGGCTCCCTCCAGTTCCACCGCGGGCAGGGATGGCGCGGCCGGGGAACTGACCTCGCCGCCAAGGCCCGCGCTGGTGCCGTAAATCCGGCCGTCGGGCCCCCAGGTCAGATGCCCGATCAGCCTCGAGCTTCCCGTCTCTCCTCCCGACGTCCCGTTCTGCCCAAAGCCTTTGAACATGACCCGCCGGACGGTTGCCGTTCCCGCTCCCTCGAGGTCCTTCAGGTACAGGATTTCGGGCGTCGCCGCCACGAACACCCCGCCTTTGTAACAGGCCACCGACGAGGCGTGGGGCAGGTCTTCGGCATAGACCGAGCTCTGATCGAACACGCCGTCGTGGTCTGTGTCCGACAAGAGCCGGATGCGCCCCAGCCGCGGGTTGTCCTCGGGCCGTTCCGCCACAAACAACCGTCCTTGCTCGTCGAACGCCATGGCCACCGGGGCCGACACGAGAGTCTCATCCGCCACCACCTCGGCCCGCAAACCGGGCAACGGCCGGAGGGCGGCAGCCGGGGGGACGGGCTTGCTCGAGGGGGCAGCGGCTTCGGACGGGGCGGGCGCATTCGTGCTTTCAGCCGGAACATCCGGCCCCGGTTCGGCTGCCGGGTCGGTCACACTCCCGGACGCCGGGACCGGGATTGTCTCCTCAGCCGCTCCCGCGGCAAGGCAGCCCAGCACGCCGGCCACCAGCCCGGCCGCCAGGGCATGGCGAACCCGGCCTGCCGCGGCGGCCGCCGCAATAAACCACGGCAGGCGCCGCGCGGCGGCTCTCCGCCGGGCGCGCCCTCCACGAGGCGCCCCCCAGTTTGCGCTACCAGTCATGACGAAAACATCGTTGAAAGGCGGCGCGCGGAAAAGCCAGAAAACCCGCCCGGCCGGTCTCCGCGTGGGGACCCGGCTTCTCTTGCTTTCGCCGGCGGCACTCGCCGGCCCTACCGCCTGACGCCACGCGCCACACGGGGCCCTCCTGAACTCGCAAATCGCGAAACACAGGCGCTTTCCCCATTTTTTCGGAATTACTTTTTGACAGCCGGCAGGGGGATTGGCAAGTTATCGGCCCAACCGAGGTTTTCAGGGTTGCAGTCTGAAATCTCGCTGAACATGTAACGTCGGGACAATTTATGGCAGAACTAGTCGGAAATCTATTGGTCGCCCAATCGGGCGGCCCAACCAGCGTTATTAACTCGAGCCTTGCCGGGGTGATCCAGGAAGCCGGACACCACGATTGTATCGAGGAAATCTATGGCGGCGCCAATGGCATTCTGGGCGTACTCAACGAGGACTTGATTGATATCAACGACGAGCGGGCCCGGACCATCGAAGGGCTGCGCTGCACGCCCGCCGCCGCGTTGGGCACCTGCCGCTACAAGATTGATTTCAAAAAGAAACCCGAAAAGGCCGCCAGGGACATGGACCGCCTTTTCGAGGTCTTCCAGGCGCACAACATCCGCTATTTCTTTTACATTGGCGGCAACGACTCGCAGGATACCTCGCACAAAATCCACGAGGAAGCCGTCAAACGCGGTTACGAAATGCGCGTCATTGGCGTGCCCAAGACCATTGACAACGACCTGCCCCACACCGACAGTTGCCCGGGCTACGGCTCGGTGATCAAATACTGCGCCACCACGGTCATGGAGGTGGGCATAGACGTCGGCAGCATGGCCACCGATGACGGCTCCTGCTGCATCATCGAAGTCATGGGCCGCTCCGCCGGCTGGATTGCCGCCGGAACCGTGCTCGCCAAACGCGGGCAGCCTGCCGCGCCGCCCCACCTGATCCTGCTGCCGGAAATCCGTTACAGCATGGATTCCATCCTCGCCAAGGTCAAAGAAACCGTGGACGCCTACAAATACTGCGTCATGGTGGTGGGCGAGGGCATTCGGGACGAGAAAGGCGAGGAAATCGGCGCCGACAAGACCCGGCTGGACTCCTTCGGCCATCCCGTCCTGGCTGGCGCCGCCGAAAAAATCAAAGAGTTCGTTCAAGGCAAACTCAACACCAAGACCCGCACCGTCCTGCTCGGCTACGCGCAGCGCGCCGCCGCGCATTTCGCCAGCTTGACCGACTCCAACAACGCCTTTGCCTGCGGCGAAGCCGCCGTGCGCGCCGCCATCGCCGGCCAAAGTGGTTACATGGTGAAAATCGTCCGCGGTCTCACCCCGGATGGCGCCATCCAGTGGTCCACCGGCCTGCAGCCGCTCGGCGACATCGCCAATGTCGAACATTTTGTCCCGCGCGATTGGGTCAGCGAGGACGGCTTCCTGCCCAACGAGAAATTTGTGCAGTACGCCCAGCCGCTCATCGAGGGCGAAGTCAAATTCCCCATCGAATCCGGGCTTCCCAAATACACCGTTCTGGAAGGCAACAAGGTCGAAAAGAAGCTGCCGCCCCGCGCCTGAGCCGGGCAGCATCCGCCTCCGTTTGACCGTGCCGTGAAACCACGGGGTGGCGGGTTACGCGCACGGGCTGAGGCCCCCTCGCGCTCGGCCTGCTCCCGCCCCTGGCTGTCCCTGTCCGTGTGTCCGGCAGCAGCCCCAACCGCCGGTGCCTCAGAGCCCGGCGGTGGACTGGATGATCTCGCGCAGGGGGGTTGCGGGACGAAACCCCGTCACGGCAAACAGCTTGTCGGTCAACGGCCGGCGCCGCCGCATGTCTTCAAAACCGGGCGCATACGCCCGGGTGTAGGGCACGAATTCAATCGTCGAGCGGGACCCCAGAATCTCAATCACCAGCCGCGCCAGGTTCAGGATGCTGATTTCCTCGGTGCTGCCTACATTGAAAATCTCCCCCCGCGCGGCCGCGCAGTTCTGCAATCGCACCAGGGCTTCCACCGTGTCGCGCACGTGACAAAAACAGCGGGTCTGCCGCCCGTCGCCGAACACCTGCAACGGCCGGTTGGCGCGAGCCGCCGCGATAAACCGGGGCAGCACCATGCCGTAGCGGCCGGTCTGTCGCGGACCGACGGTGTTGAACAGACGGGCGATGACCACCGGCAGGCCTTGTTCGCGGGCATAAGCCAGCGCCAGAAACTCGTCCATCAGCTTGGAACACGCGTACCCCCAGCGCGCGTGGTGCGGCGGCCCAATCAGCAGATCGTCTTCCTCCCCGAACGCCGCCTTCCGGCTCTTCCCATACACCTCCGAGGTGGAGGCCAGCAGCAGCGGCACCCGCGCCGGCGCCGCCGCCTCCAGCAGCACCTCGGTTTCATGCAGGTTGGTCTCCAGCACGTGAATGGGTGACTTGACCACCAAGTCCACCCCCACCGCGGCCGCCAGATGATAAATACACTCCGCCCCCGCCACCCATTCGGCCAGTTCGCCGCACAGCGAAATCTTCGCCACCACCACCCGAAGCCCGGGATGCTCCCGCACCGGCTGCAAGTTCTCGAGGCTGCCGGTGGACAGGTCGTCCAGCACCACCACCCGCTTTCCCTCCGCCAGCAACCGCTCCACCAAGTGGGAGCCGATGAACCCGGCCCCCCCGGTGACCAGCACGTGCGACGTCTTGGAAGCCGAGCCGCCCATCAACGGGAAGGCGCCTCCTGCGGCGCGCCATGGGTGGAGGTCCCGCCATCGCCGTCCGTCCGGCCGCTCGCGGCGTACTGCATCGCGTTGCCCAGCAACGCCCGCGCCACCGCCTCCGCCAGTTTCTGCCGGTGCCCGGGCATCGCAATCTGCCGCGCTTCGCGGGGATTCGAAAGATAACCGCCTTCCACCAGAATCGCCGGCCGTTGTTGACCCCGCAGCACCCCCAGGAAGCGGGCGCGGCGCAACCCGCGGTCCGCGCTGCCGTTCACGCGCAACAGTTCGCGATGCACCCGCGCCGCCAGCCGCAAATTCTCCTCATCATACGCGTTGTTCGGAAACACCTGCCCCGCATCATCTGAATACCCGCGGGTCAGGTTCGACGGCAGCCCCGCCGGGGTGAGGCAGTAGGTTTCCAGCCCGCTCTCGGTTTCATTCGGCGCCGCCGAGTTGAAGTGCAGGCTCACAAACAAGTCCGCGTTCAGGCGCTCGGCCAGCGCCACCCGGCCGGCGATGGAGACTTCGACATCGTTGCTTCGCGTGAGATACACCCGCCAGCCATGGGCGGCCAGCAGCTCCCGCAATCGCAGCGCCCAATCCAGCGCGCAGTCTTTCTCCCGCAGCCGGCCGGTCGCGTCCCGCGTTCCCGCATCCACACCCCCATGGCCGGGGTCAATCACAATCGTGCGCCGCGCCGAGGCATCCGGTTCCGGCAGGCCCCCCAACAGCGGCTGCACCGTCTTTTTCAGGTCCAAGGCATGCATCCACGGCTGCTGGTCAATCAGTTGCGGCGCGTACCCCAGCCGCACCTCCAACCCTTCCCAGCTCGCCTGCTCACTCCCAATCCGCACCAAAAACCGCCCGCCGGGCGTCTCCAACGCATACACCGGCTGGGACCCGGCCGCCACCAGCCGTGGTTGCGCCAACCCGCGGGCCTCGCTCCAGCGATTGAGCGGAATCCAGTTGCCCGCAAACAAGCTCGACACCGCGCCGGACCCGGGCCGAACCAGGGGAACCCCCGCCGGCATTTCGGGCACGCCGGACGCCGGCGGCGCCAGCAGCGGCGCGGGCGCCAGCGTCACGGCCGGCAAAGGCGCGGACTCGAGGTCTGAAAAGCGGGCTGCCTCCCGGCGCGGCGACGTAGCACACCCCGCCAGGACCAGCAACGCCAGCATCCCTGCCAGGGGCTTGCCCAAGTCCAGCATTTTCTCATTGTGCGCCAACCGCGCCTTGACTCAAGCCGAGATTTCTCCACCCCCGGCCCCCACCGGCTCGCTTCGCCTCGTCAACGCGCGCTCGCAAGCCCCGGTGCGCCGGCTTGACGGCCGCAAAGATGGGCCGCCCGCTTACAATTCGCTTTTGCTTGCCGCCGGTTTGGGTTATTCGGAGAGGAATTGATTGGAATGAAAATCAAACTCAAGTCGGTTTCCGGGTCCGTCGTCGCCGCCCGGGGTTTTCGGGCGTCGGGGGTGTTTTGTGACATCAAACGGCTCGGCACGGGCAAAGGCTCCGAGAAGGGACGCAAACGCGACCTGGCACTGATTGTGTCGGACGTCCCCGCCGCTGTGGCGGGCATGTTCACCACCAACCAGGTCTGCGCCGCGCCGGTCAAGGTCTGTGTCCCGCGCGTGCGCAAGGGCAGCGCGCAGGCCATTGTGGTCAATTCCGGCAACGCCAACGCCTGCACGGGACAGCAGGGCCTCCGGGATGCCGGGGAAATGGCGCGGTTCACCGAACGCGCGCTTGCTTTGCCGCGGGGCTCCGCGCTGGTCGGCTCGACGGGCCGGATCGGCGTGGCGCTGCCGATGGACCAGGTGCGCGCCGGGATTATCGAAGCGGCCGTCGAGCTGGGCGACACCGTGCGGCATGCCGACCAGGCCGCCGAAGCCATCCTGACCAGCGACACCCGGCCCAAACAGGCCGCCGTGGAATTCAGACTCGGCGGCAAGACGGTTCGGCTGGGCGGCATTTGCAAGGGCGCAGGGATGATCCAGCCCGGCATGAGCGCCACCGGCCGCCGGCCCGCCGCCTCCGTCCTGCACGCCACCATGCTTTGCTTTATCACCACGGATGCGGCCATCGCGCCGCGCCCGCTGCAGACCGCCCTCGAACACGCCGTCGCCCGCAGTTTCAACCGCATCACGGTGGACGGCGACATGAGCACCAACGACACCGTCCTGGTGCTGGCCAACGGCCTGGCGAAGAATCCCCTCCTCCGAACCGCCGGCGGCGCCGGCTTTGCCGCTTTCCAGGCCGCGCTGGATCAGGTCTGCCTCGAGTTGGCGCGGATGATTGTGCGCGACGGAGAAGGGGTGTCGCGGTTCGTCACCGTGCGGCTCGAGGGGGCGCGCTCGGCGGCCGAAGCCGACGCCGCGGCCCGCGCGGTGGCCAACAGCGCGCTGGTCAAGACCAGTTGGCACGGCGGCGACCCGAACTGGGGCCGGATCATGGATGCCCTGGGTTACAGCCCCGCCAAAGTGATCGAGGAAAAAGTGGACATTGGCTACAGCGCGCCCGGCAGCCGCAAGATTCTCTGGAGCCTCAAACACGGCCAGCCGACCCGCGTTTCGTTCCGCGACCTTTGCGCCGCGGTCGCCCCGCGCGAATTTGACCTGCACATCCGTCTGAACCTCGGCCGGTCCAGCGCGCTGCTCTACGCCGCCGACCTGACCGAGGCATACGTGGATTTCAACAAGGGCGACGTCAGCAATCCCTCCGCCCTGGGCGGTTAGTCCCCGCCATTTCCGGACCTGGGCACGAACTGACCTGACAAGAACTTGCGTTGGGGGCGCCCGCCTTGACCGAGCGCTGGGCGGGCAGACCGTGGCAACCAGGGTCCCGAAAGCTGACCACGACAGATTCGCGCCTTCATCGGCTGCTGTTGTCCATCAATCGCGCAATCTTCCAGGCACCGCCAGCCACCCGCCGCACGACAAACAAGGACTTTCCCTCGCTTTGAATTGGTGCACCCCCGGCCTTCGGAGTCGCCGAGATTTTGTAGGTGGACCAAAAATATCCCAGATTGCCTGAGATTTCCATCTCCATCAGACTGCTCTCACTCGTAATCACGACTTCCTTGAACACGGCTTGGTAGAGCTCGCGAATTGCCGCTTTTCCACTGACGGCGGGCTGGCCTTGAGGCAACAAGACCGGATCATCGGCGTAAAGGGACAGCAGCGCCTCGACGTCACCTGCCAGCCACCCCGCACGCCAATCCGCAGCAAGTTGTTTGATGGCTTTGAGGTCTGCCTCTCGGTCTCTCCTGTTAATATCTCCTTTGGTATTCTTCGCATCCGCGCAACCCGCCAGCGTGAGCGCCGCAACAATCGCAAGGTATCCTTTCATAATGACTCGGCCAATTGGTTTCCGCCTGCCACCCGCCTTGTGGCCTTTGTCAGCGGGCGGAGCCGCCACCCCGGGTGGACCGTCCCCCACCATTCCCTCCCCCTTTCCTCCGCCCGCGGAGGAGAGGGGGCAGGGGGAGAGGAGGTCGCATCCCAACCCAGCGCAATCGCCCCGCCGTCCCCGCTCACCAGCCGGTCCAGCGGCTGATACTGATAGCTGTCTCCGCCGGAACCAATCGGGTTCCCGTTGGCGAGGAGATCGGTCCCGAAGAAAGCCGAAGTTGGGGAGGCGGGAAGAGGACAAACCGGCACCCCGTGGCCCGGCCAGGTCGGCAGGACCGAGGCCGCGACAATCCAGAGCAACCGCCACCAACGCTTCATACGCATCCGTCCAACCCCATTCTCATCCAACCCCCCGCCTTGTCGAATCCAAAAACCGCCCCCCGCGCGCTCCCCTGGCCGACAAGCTCCGCGAAAACGAACTGGCCACCGTGCGCGCTCTGCCCAAACGCTTCGCCGAACTCGACCGCAATAAACCCCTCGTCGCCTCCATCGCCATCACACCCATTGCCAAAGCGGATGCCGAATTAGCCCGAACAAGCCCGAAATAGGGCGAAAATCAGGCGCTTGTTTGGGCGGCGTGTTTGCGTGTTTCGCGGCTTGTTGGAAAACCGGCACGTCTTGACGGCTGGCCTTCTACGCCTCTACTGCAATCGC
>Ga0116146_1004463_pt1 | contig 10760 bp, 7 predicted proteins | sample AD_JPNHG2_MetaG_FD_89748 | JGI IMG/M metagenome (GOLD analysis project Ga0116146, IMG submission 89748) | Active sludge microbial communities of municipal wastewater-treating anaerobic digesters from Japan - AD_JPNHG2_MetaG | ecosystem: Engineered > Bioreactor > Anaerobic > Digestate | place...
CAGGTCCGGAACGCGGCGGAAAAATGGGGGCTGATCGGGGCCAAGGTCAGCGCGTATGCGGCGCCGGCGGCGCTGGCGTTTGCCGTTCCGTTTCTCTGGGGCCTGGTGTTGTGGCTGATGGGGCGGAACGTGTTCAAACGCGATTTCCCGTTCATGAAAGCGGTCGAGGTCGTCGGGCTGGCGGCGATGATTGACGTGCTGGAAACCATCGTGCGCACGCTGCTGATTTTGGTGACCGGCAACCTGTTTGCCAGCCCGAGCCTGGTCCTCCTCCTCCGGAACTACGACCCCCAGAACCCGGTCCACAATCTGCTGGCGCTCACCAATGTCCTCGTCTGGTGGCTGCTGGCCGTGCGCGCGGTGGGCCTGGCGCGCCTGGCCGCCGTTTCCTTCGCCCGGGCGGCGGCCTGGGTGTTCGGCATCTGGCTGCTTTACAGCACCTCGATGGTGGGACTGGGCTTCGCGATGCAGGCCCTTTTCAAACGGTAAGCCAACCGGGCGGCAGGGACTCAAACCGGGAGGGCAAACCGAGGGGCCCGGACACCGACGGATTCCCCCGTCCAGGAAAAACGTGAAACAAAATGACCCCGCGCGTGTCATATTTATTTAGCTGACATGGCAAAATCCAAAACTGGCAGAAAAATTCTCGTTTTCTCCATCCTCGTCCTGGGCGTGGGCGCCTTGGCGACGGTGGCCATCCTCAAGAAACGGGAAGTCGTCATCACCGTGCAGACCGAGAAGGTCGCCCGGCGCAACCTGACCGAGGTCGTCGTGGCCAACGGCAAAATCCAGCCGGTGGTGCAGGTCAAGATCAGTCCCGAGGTCAGCGGCGAAATCATCGAACTGCCGGTGAAAGAAGGGCAGCAGGTCGCCAAGGGCCAGCTCATCGTCAAAATCAAGCCCGACTTCTACATCGCCAACCGGAACCAGGCCGAGGCGGCCTACAAATCCTCGCTGGCCAGCCGCGCCACCGCCGAGGCCAACTTGCTGAAAGCCGACGCCGAGTTCCGCCGGGTGGCCGAGCTGTTCCAGCAAAAACTGGTTTCCGCCTCCGTGTACGACGAAGCCAAGGCCGCCCATGCCGTCGCCAGCGCCCAGCTCACCAACTCCACCCACCAGGTCGAAATGGCCCGCGCCTCGCTGGCCAGCGCCGAGGAGCAACTGGCCAAAACCACCATCGTCGCCCCCCTGAGCGGCACCGTCAGCAAACTCAATTCGCAACTCGGCGAGCGCGTCCTCGGCACCGTCCAAAATGTCGGCACCGAAATCATGACCATCGCCGACCTGGGTGAAATGGAGGCCCGCGTCGAAATCGGCGAGATTGACGTCGTCCTGATCGCCCCCGGCCAGAACGTCCAGCTTGAAGTGGACGCCTTCAAAAACCGCAAGTTCACCGGCACCGTGACCGAAATCGCCAACTCGTCCAAAACCTCCCCCTACAGCAGCAGCCAGCAGGAAGCCACCAAGTTCGAAGTCAAAATCCGCATCAAGGAAAAAGAGGCCTTCCGCCCCGGCATGTCCGTCACGGCCGAGATCGAAACCCGCTCGCGCACCAACGTCTTGAGCGTCCCCATCGCCAGCGTGACCACCCGCCTGCCCAAACCGAAGGAAACCCAAGGCAACCCTTCAACCGCAACCAACGCCTCCTCCTCCCACACCAACCCCGCCGCGCCCAACCCCGGCGCCCATTCCCCTTCCACCAACAGCTCCCCCAGGCCGGACAAGAAAAACCGGGACGCCGTCAAACCCATCGAAGTGGTGTTCCTCAAGCAGGGCGACGTGGCGAAAATGGTGCCCGTCAAGATCGGCATCAGCGACGATGATTATTGGGAGATCCTCGAAGGCCTCGAGGAGGGGCAGGAGGTCATCTCGGGCGGCTACCGCGCCGTGAGCCGCGACCTCGAGGACGGCAAGCGGGTTCGAATTGGCCCGCCCCCCGGCGAGAAGACGGAAGGCAAGGAAGCCGCCGAGGATAACCGGAAATGAACCGCGAGCCGAACCCGGCCCGGGCCGGCACCCGCGCCCCCGCCATGTTGATCCGCCTGCAAAAGCTTTCGCGCCTGTATCAGATGGGCTCGGAGACCATCCATGCCTTGCGCGAGGTCTCGCTGGAGATCGGGCGCGGCGAGTATGTGGCCATCATGGGACCGTCCGGCTCGGGCAAATCCACCCTCATGAACCTGATCGGCTGCCTGGACACCCCCACCGCCGGCAGTTACGAACTCAACGGCGTCCAGGTCAGCCAGATGGATGACAACCAGTTGGCCGAAATCCGGAACAAGGAGATCGGCTTCATCTTCCAGACCTTCAACCTGCTCCCGCGGTCCGACGCCCTCCGGAATGTCGAGCTGCCCCTGATCTACGCGGGCGTGCCCGCCGGCGAACGCCGGCAAATTGCGCTCGAGGCGCTGGCCAGCGTGGGCCTCGCCGACCGGATTCATCACAAGCCCAACGAACTGTCCGGCGGCCAGCGCCAGCGCGTCGCCGTCGCCCGCGCCTTGGTGAACCGTCCTTCCATTTTGCTGGCGGACGAGCCGACCGGCAACCTCGACAGCAAGACCGGCGCGGAGATTTTGACCCTCTTCGACGAGCTGGCCGGGCGCGGCAACACCATTATCGTCGTGACACACGAGGAGGACGTCGCCCGCCATGCCCGCCGCATCATCCGCATCCGCGACGGCCTTATCGCCAGTGATGAACCCGCCCGCCCGCCCGGGCCAGCCCTCGCCCCGGCCCCGCCCGCGAACCATGAACCTGTTATCTGAACTGCGCGAAGGCTTGGGCATCTCCTGGGCCGCCATCCGCGCCAACAAGATGCGGTCGGTCCTGACCACGCTGGGCATCGTGATCGGCATTGTGACCGTCACCCTCATGGGCACGGCCATCGAGGGCCTCAACCGCGCCTTTCTCAAGAGCATTTCCTTTATCGGGGCCGATGTGCTGTATGTGCAGCGGACGGGCTGGTTCATTAACTCGCACGAGGAATGGCTGCGGGTGCAGAAACGCCGCGCCATCACCCTGGCCCAGGTGAAAGCCGTGGAAAAGCAGTTGACCCTGGCCCGCGCCGTCGCGCCCACCACGGGCACCATGGCGCCGGTCCGTTACAAGAACCGCCGCGCCAACCAGGTCATGCTCATCGGAACCACCGACCAGTTCCTTTACACCAGCGCCGTCAGCGTCGCCCAGGGCCGCTTCCTGACCCCCGGCGAAGTGGACGGCGGCCGGCCGGTCTGCGTCATCGGCTCGGAAGTCGCCACCAACCTCTTTCAGCGCGAATCCCCGCTGGGCCGCCGCCTCACCATCGGCCAGCAGACCTTCGAGGTGGTCGGCGTGCTGGACAAACAGGGCTCGTTCCTCGGGATGATCAGCCTCGACAACCAGGTCATCATCCCCCTCCAGCAATTTGCCGCCGGGTTCCGCAGCCGCCCCGAGTATGAATTCCAGGTCAAAGTCAAAGACCTCGCCCAGTTGGAGGAGGCGAAGGAGGAAGTCCGCAGCGTAATGCGCAAGGTGCGCCGCCTGGCGCCGTCCGAGCCGGATGACTTCGCCATCAACCAGCAGCAGCAGTTCCTCACCCTGTTCTACCGCGTCGCCGGCACCATCGCCGCGGTCGGCTTGTTCATCACCGGCTTGTCCCTCTTTGTCGGCGGCATCGGCATCATGAACATCATGTTCGTGTCGGTCGCCGAACGCACCCGCGAGATCGGCATCCGGAAAGCCATCGGCGCCAAGCGCCGCACCATTCTCATCCAGTTCCTGATCGAGTCGGCCGCCATCTGCCTCCTGGGCGGGCTGGTGGGGCTGGCCATCGCCTGGCCGCTGACGCTGGTGATGCAAAAGTTCCTGCCGGCCGCTCTGTCGCTGACGATTGTGGGCATCGCCCTGGTTGTCTCCCTGGTGACCGGGGTGGCCGCGGGCTTCTTCCCCGCCTGGCGGGCCGCGCGCATGAACCCCGTGGATGCCTTGCGAAACGAATGAACCCCGCCGCTGCGCCAACCCGCCATGCCCGTTAAACCGCTGACCATTCTCTGGGCCGAGCTGCGCGAGAGTTTCGCCATGGCCATGGCCGCCCTGGCCGCGCACAAGCTGCGGTCCGCCCTGACCCTCCTGGGCGTCCTGGTCGGCGTCTTCTCCATCATCGTCGTCATGACCGCCATGCGCGTCATGCAAAGCGACATCGAACGCGAAATCAGCCAGCTCGGCAGCCAGACCTTCATGGTCCAGAAATGGCCCGCCGTCCACTTCGGCGGCCCTGAAGGCTTCGAAAAATACCAGCGCCGCAAGGACCTGACCCTGGCGCAAGGCCTGCTGTTGCAGCAGCGGGCCACGCTGGCTCAAAGTGTCGGGCTCGAGACCACCTTCTGGGGCGGCCAGATCGAGTCCCGCTACAAACGCAGCGCCCCCAACGTCACGCTCTTCGGCGAAACCCCCGGCAGTTTCGCGGCCCGCAACTGGCTGCTGGCCGAAGGCCGTCTGTTGCTGGACGCGGACATCGAAAGCGCCCGCGACGTCTGCGTGCTGGGCGGCGGCCTGGCCCGGACGGTCTTCCCCTACGCGTCGGCCCTCGGCGAGCGCCTCAAAATCAACGGCATCAACTACACCGTCGTCGGCGTGCTTCAACCCAAGGGGGGATCGCTCGGCGGCGACCAGGACAATTTCGCCATCGTCCCGCTCACGACCGGCTTGAACCGGTTCGGGCGCTGGGGCCGCAGCCTGAGTTTCCTCGTTCAGGCCCCCAGCCAGGAGGCCTACGAGGACACCGTCGAGCAGGTGCGCGGCGCCCTGCGCGTCATTCGCAAGGTGCCACCCGGCGCCGAGGATGACTTCGAAATCTTTTCCAACGACTCCATCATCGCCCAGTTCAACTCGTTCACCCTCGCCGTGCGCGTCGGGATTGCCGTGGTCAGTTCCATTGCCTTGCTGGCCGCGGGCGTGGGCATTATGAACATCATGCTGGTCTCGGTGACGGAGCGCACGCGCGAGATCGGCATCCGCCGCGCCGTCGGCGCCAAGAAACGCAACATCATGACCCAGTTCATCCTCGAGGCCATTGTGTTGTGCCAGGTCGGCGGCGTCCTGGGAGTCGTCCTGGGCATCCTCGGCGGCAATGCCGCCGCCTACTTCCTCAAATTGTCGCCGGCCATCCCCGTGGACTGGGTTCTGATCGGCCTGGGCATCTGCTCGCTGGTCGGCATCGTCTTCGGCACCTACCCCGCCTACAAAGCCGCCAACCTCGACCCCATCGAATCCCTCCGCTACGAATAAGTCCCGCGGGCCGGCCCGCGGCAGACCGCCAGCCTCCGCGGAAGGGGACAGCGATGGAATTGCAGGAGCCCGGCCGCTCAATGCCGCCGCTGCCGCGCTTGATGGGGTGTTCGGCCGGGCCCTGACCGGTTACCGAGGAGGCGGATTCCCAAGGGTTGGGCTAACTGAGTTCGCGGTCTTCGAAGAGGGCGACGGCCAGCGCCAGGGCGGCCCCCACGTAGGCCGCGGCATACGCGAAGGATTTGAGGACGTAGTCCCAGTGGAAGGTGGTTTTGCCCGTTTCGAGGGCGTCGGCGAGCCAGAAGATTTGCCAGTTGGGAGTCAGGGCGTAGAGAACGGCGGCCCACCAGGAGCCTTGGGCGGCGGGCCGGCCAAACAGGTAGTCGGACATGATGCCCACCAGAAAGAAGGCCGAGCAGACGACGAGGGTGGGGACCGTGTCGAGACGGGTCGAGGCGGCCAGGGCAATGGCGGCAATCACCCAAACGGCAAAGAGCAGCAGGACGCCGGCGGGGACCAGCCGCCAATCCACCCCGGCGGCAAAGGCCTGGGGTTTGAGGTCCTTGTCGAACGAGTTGATGACGATGAAGGCCAGGGTGGTGGTGAGCAGGAGGGCAAAAACGGCGTCCGAGACAAACGGCCGGCGCAGGAAGAAATTGCTGAAGCCGCCGAGCAGGTAGGCCAGGACGACCCCGGCGGCGAAGACGGCGATGGCAAAGCGGTCGGTGCTGCCGTAAGCGTCGAAGGCCATCCGGCTGGCCAGCAGAATCGCCAACAGGTTCACGTAACAGAGCAGCGTGAGAGCGGCGATGACGCCCAGATACTTGGCGGTGAGGAATTGGGCCCGGCCCACCGGTTTGGAGAGCACCGCCAGGGCGGTGCCGGAACGAATTTCGCGGGCCAGGGAGGCGGAGGCGGCCAGGACGGCGCCAAAGAGCCCGGCCAGCAAGGCGACAGCCAGGGTGCTGTTCTTGACCAGTTTGGGCTCGTCGCCAAACGCAAAGTAGAAGGGGGCGGCCAGGAAAATGATGAACAGGGCCGAGCTGGTCATGAGCAGCAAGAAGACCGGCTGCCGCACCAGTTCCATCAGAGCATTAGCGGCGATGGTGATGAATTGTCGCATTCAACGGACCGTCAGGACGCCCAAGGTACGCGGGGAAAGGCAAAAAGCAACAGCGATCGGGCGCGCCGCTTGACTTGGAGGGGCGGGTGAAGGAGACTGAGCGGCCTTATGGCCGAAGCAAAAGCCGGTGAGTTGATGGAGAAAATCGTCTCCCTCTGCAAACGCCGCGGATTCATTTTTCAATCCTCGGAGATTTACGGGGGGTTGAATGGTTTTTGGGATTATGGCCCGCTGGGAACGGACTTGAAGCGGAACGTGAAGGAGTATTGGTGGAACAAGATGACGCGGCTGCGCGACGACGTGGTGGGCCTGGACGCGACCATCATCATGCATCCCCGGATCTGGAAGGCGTCGGGGCACGTGGATACGTTCAGCGACCCGATGGTGGACTGCAAGAAGTGCAAGGCGCGGTTCCGCGCGGACCAGATGCATGAAATTCCCTGTCCGCAAAAGCCCAGCAAGATGGCCAGCGAATGCGACGGCGAGAAAACCGAGGCGCGGCCCTTCAACCTGATGTTCGAAACCGTGGTGGGCCCGATCCGCAGCGAGGAGAATGTGGCCTATCTTCGCCCCGAAACCGCACAGGCGATTTTCGCGCAGTTCAAGAATGTGCTGGAGACGTCGCGGCAGAAGGTCCCCTTCGGCGTGGCCCAGATGGGGAAGGCGTTCCGGAACGAGGTCACGCCGCGCAACTTCACCTTCCGCTCCCGCGAATTCGAGCAAATGGAGCTCGAGTTCTTCATCAAGCCGGACGAGGCAGTCGAAGCCATTTGCGGCCGGGTGGCCGTGCCCGCCGGCCCCGGGCACCCGGGCGAGCCGCAGCCGGACTGGGGCTGGCAGATGTGGCACCAGTACTGGGTCGAGGAGCGGATTCGCTTTTACGAGGAAATCGGCCTGCCGCGCGCCACCCTCGAGGAGTATTGGCAGAAGCCGGAGGAGCTGGCGCACTACGCGCGGGCGACGGTGGATTTGCTGTTCAAGTTTCCGTTCGGGACGCAGGAGCTGGAGGGCATCGCGGCGCGGAGCGATTTTGATTTGAGCCAGCATCAGCGGTTTTGCGGCAAACCGATGACGGTCTTTGACGAGGAGCTCAAGGCCGCCTGGCCGAAGCTGGCGCCGGCCAAACAGGACGAGCTGCGCGAACGCTATTACCAGGCGCGGCTCAAGTATCTGACCAAGGCGGGCGAACCGGCTGAAAAAGCCGGGCAACTGGCGCGGCAGGATGCCGAGGGGCTGACCAAGGGCTATTACGTTCCGCATGTCATCGAACCCAGCGCCGGGGTGGACCGCATGGCGCTGGCGCTGGTATGCCACGCGTATTCGGAAGACCAGGCGCCGGACGAAAAAGGCAAACTCGAGACCCGCGTGGTCCTGCGGTTCCATCCGCGCATCGCGCCGATCAAAGTGGCGGTCTTTCCCCTCCTCAAGAACAAACCCGAGCTGGTGAAAAAGGCGAAGGAAGTGCGGGATTTGCTCCGGCCGCACCTGAGCGTCTTTTACGACGAAGCCGGCGCGATCGGCCGGCGCTACCGGCGGCAGGACGAGGCCGGCACGCCCTTCGGCGTCACGATTGACTTTGATACCCTGGGCGAGAAAGGCCCCGAACTTCAGGATACCGTCACGCTGCGGGAACGCGACAGCATGAAGCAGGAGCGGGTGAAAATCGCGGACCTGGTGGCGATTCTCACGGAGAAGATTCGTTGAGCGCCGGGCGCCGCCGCCGGTCAAACCGAGCCGTTACTTGAGGAGGCTGCCCGGTCCCGCGCCGGCAACGGCGGCTGGCACGGAGGCTTCTCCCCCCCCGCCCCCAAACGCTGGGCGCTCAACGGGCCGGAAGCCGAACTGCCGCCGGCCCGTTAGTCCGCCGGTTCGGGCTCGGGCACCGCCCGGTAGAACCGGTTGGGCGCCGACTCGGCGTCCGGGTCCACGAAGTGGAGCATGCCTTGGACCGCCTGCGCCGTGCAAAGCGGCGTCCAGGTGCGCAAATCGAGCGAACACTCAATGCGATACCACGCGCCGTCCACGGCTTCGGCGCCGAGATGGAAACACTTGTCGGCCAGCAGGCGGACGAGGGGACGCGGTGGCGGATTCTCGACGATGACAGCCCCCGCGCGGCTGGGCGCGCCGACCAGATAGGCCGGCGGGGTGTTGGGCACCACCGGCGCCGGCAACAGCCGCAGAATCACCGTTTCAATCGGCTCGGGCAAATTGTCCGGCTTCGGCACCACCAGAATTTCGGCGCGGCGCGCGCCCGCCGGGAGGGTCACCACGCCCGGCAACTCGTCGTAGTCCACGCCATTGGTGGCGGTGCCGCTGAGAGCGTAGCGCACCGTGAGTTCGGCGTTGGTATCGCCGGCGCGGCGCACGAGGAACACGGCATTCTTCGGGCCGCAATTGGTGAACCACCATACGGGGGCGCAAAGGTCCGCTGCGAATTCAACGCAGTTGGTGGTGCCAACCGTCCAGCGATTGGTCGGGTTGCGCCAGCCCCAGCAATTGGTGCCCTCGATGGCCACCGGGTCCACGGCCAGCACGCTCAGCACCGGCGGCAGGTTCGTCACCGGCGGCGGCAGGTTCGTGACCACCGCGATTTGCACCGGCGCTGAAACGCCCACGGCCCCCTGGCTGTCGGTGGCCCGCGCCGTCAGGACATACCTTCCGGGCGGCACATCCTTCCAGACCATCTCGTAGGGAATATGCGTTCCGTTGGTGGGGGGGATCAGGAACATTTTGGACTGCTCGCCGATCGAGTTGGTTCCTTCAAAAAACTCGACTTTCCAGACATACCCGTCTGCATCCACCGTGTCCGCCACAATCCCAATGGTGGCGGGCGCCTGGAACACCGCGCCATTAAACGGCTTGACGATCTGGACCAGCGGCGGGCGGTTGGGCGGTTCGGGACAATCGCGGATGAACGCGACGGCTTCCGCCGGCTGGCCGACCAGGTAACATTCCGGCGGCGGCGGATAAATCGCGATGCAGGCCATCGGCTCGAGGCGCAGCACCACACTCTCGGTGCCTTCCACCAGGTTGTCCCCCAGGGGATGAATCACAATGGGCGCCTCCACCCGCCCGGCCGGGACGACCACCGCGTTGGTGATCCTGACGTAATCCGTGCCGTTGGCCGCCGTGCCGCCGATCGAGTAAAACACCAGCAACTGGACGTTCGTGTTTCCGGAGCGAATGATCGTAAAGCGGGCGGGATCAACCGCCGAACCTCCCGGGCAGGGTTCGGTCGCATAGGGGTCACTGGCGCGAATCGTGACGACCGGCTGCGGCGGGGGCGGCGGGGGCAACGGCCCGACCGTGATGGACACCGGCAGGGAGATTCCCACCGCACCGTCATCATCCGTAGCCTTGGCGGTCAGGATGTGCCGCCCGGCAGGCGCATTGCTCCAAACCAGCGCGAAAACGTTGGTCGCATTCAGGCGCCTCACCCCCATGCCGAGACTTTGGTCGCCGGCAAAAAACTCGACGGACACGACCGCACCGTCGGCATCGCGCGCCTCGGCCACCAGCGGGAGGTCCAGGGGAGCTCCAAACACCGCCCCCTCAACGGGATGGACGATTCGAACCGCCGGCGGCAGGTTGGGCGTCTGGGCGCAAACCCCCAGGGCCAGCATCCCAACAACGGCGCCTGCGGCGGTCTGACAAAGCTTGGCAAACGGTTTCATAACTCACCACAACGTTGAAAGTTCTCAGGATTTCGTCGTTACGTTTTTTGTCTGGGACAGCTTTGAATATAGGACTCCCCCGCCCTGGAAGTCAACCTTAATCCACTCCCCTTACCTGACCGGCTTGAAGCTGCCCCGGCAGACACCCTGCTGGACCTGCGCTTGGCTTTGCACATCCCGCGCCGGCTCAGCTCCGCTTCCTCAATCGAGTTCCTGGGCCGGACCTGGAAAATTGCTCCGACACGCCTTCACTCGGCTCTCATCATCCACCGCCCCAACCAGCGCCTCTGGGTCGTTCCTCCAACCAAGACCTTGTCCAAATGGCCGGATGTGCTCGGCCGCTTCACTCTCCAACTCCGAGTCCACTTTAGAACTATCGCCCGCAAACCAGGGTTTTGGGGTTGAAGCGGGCGGGTCGTTCTGTTACGAGAACGACTCATGCCAACGCAACTCATGATTTGTCCCGTCTTGTTGATGTCGTCAGCCCTGGCGGTGGGTGCGGCGCCCCGGCTGCAGGGTGTGGGAGCGGCCATGCAAGCGGCGGTGGAGGCGGGCGAAATTGCCGGCGCCGTCACGGTGGTGGTTGACAAGGACAAGACCCTGCATTTGGAGGCCACCGGCTGGGCCAACATGGCGGAGAAGAAAGCCATGCGCCCCGATTCGGTGTTTTGGATTGCTTCGATGACCAAGCCGGTGAC
>Ga0116146_1004464_pt1 | contig 10760 bp, 7 predicted proteins | sample AD_JPNHG2_MetaG_FD_89748 | JGI IMG/M metagenome (GOLD analysis project Ga0116146, IMG submission 89748) | Active sludge microbial communities of municipal wastewater-treating anaerobic digesters from Japan - AD_JPNHG2_MetaG | ecosystem: Engineered > Bioreactor > Anaerobic > Digestate | place...
CCAGGAAAGATATGAGAAAAACCGAGAATTGAACAGCATTTTACTGGAGGGTTTACCCGCTTAATTCAACCCATTAAAATTCCCGTTTGGGTGAAGCGAAACATATTTTTCAAAACTTGCTATAATTCAGTGTAGAAGATTTGGAGATGTAGGATATTGAATTACTGTGGAGATTCATTTTTATTCCACTACCTGTCGAATAAATAGTTGCATTCTTCACCATGTTATGTCATTTATTTCACAATTGACGTAAGTTTTAGCCAATGACAGAACCCGGCAGGCAAAGCAGAAAATGGGCATCAAGATAAGCGCCCATACCCTCCGGCATTCAAAAGCCATGTTTTTAAAAGAGATTCAGGGATTGTCGGCGGACAGGATAGCCAAGGCATTGGGACATAGTTCCGTGGTGACTACATTGAAATATTACTTCCATGGAACCCCGACGGCGGAAGAGCAGGGGATAGAATAGTTTAATTTTAAAATATTTAACCATGTTGAATATATGAATGAGAAGCAAAAAATTGAAGCGGCGACAATCGACTATTTTATTGAGTCGTATAATGATATGTTCAAGACATATCTTGAAAAAGTTGAGCATAAAGATAAGCCAGATTTTACATTGAGAAATCGATATAATAATTCAACAATCGGTGTAGAGGTCGCAACATTATTATTCGATAGCGATGAAGCAAGGATACTTCTCGGACGTTCAGATAAAAAGATGCATGGGATGATGGCATTCTCATCTTTGATAGAAACCCTCAATGATATAATTAAAACGAAATGCGAAAAAGCGAAAAACTACAAAAAGCATGATGAATTGTTCTTGGTAATAAGATGTGCATCACCTGTATTCGATAAAAGAAGTTTTGATATTGAAGAATATAAAATAAAAATATGCAAAGATAATCCGTTCGATGAAATATGGATGGTTTTCTATGATTTTAAAAAACAAAAATGGGGAGTCCTTAAAAGATTGACCATGAAACAAGAAACAATTACCTATTTTCAATTACTATCAGAACAGATAAGGTTTGTTAAATCTCAACAATTACGAATATCAAATTATTCGCTCCTATTACAAGCCGGTTTTGTCTCATTGTTCAAACTGAAATATTTTGAATATCCAATAGCATTGATTTGTTTTTCAATTGCAATAGCCATATATGCTGTTACTTTTATCATTCACTCGCAATTCAGCTTAACAAAATGTCGGGAGAGAGAAAAACGGATTATTGATACAGGCACGGATGAATTAAAATTCGTTGTCACCGGCGGATATGGAGAATACCCTGTATCCAACACCAAATTCTTGAATGATTGGCTATTCTTCATTCCTTTTTCAATTATCAATATACTTGCATGTGTAATAGCAATAATTATTATTACAAGATAGAGATAATACCAATGTCCCAAAACGTCCGTGAATTAGCAAACTTCATCTGGTCCGTGGCCGACGAGCTGCTGCGGGACCATTACAAGCGCAGTAAATACGCTGATGTGATTTATCCCTTCACCGTGTTCCGGCGTCTCGATTGCATACTTGAAAAGAACCACGAAAAGGTGCTGGAATCGTATAATAAATACAAGAAGCAGTTGAAAGACCTGACCGGCGTACTGACCAAAGCCTCCGGGTTTAGCTTTTATAATACCTCGAAATATACATTTGAAAAGCTGTTGAATGATTCAGTCAACATCAAGGAAAACATGCTTCATTACCTTAACGGCTTTTCAGACAATATTCAGGAAATCATCGACAAGTTTAAATTCCGACAGGAGATACAGAGCCTTTACGAAAAAGAGCTGTTATACAAGGTCGTTAAGAAATTCGCGGACCCGCAGATAAACCTTCACCCGGATAACATCACCCACATGGAGATGGGGTATGTTTTCGAAGAGCTGATTAGGAAGTTCAATGAGGCCACGAACGAGAACCCAGGCGAACACTTTACGCCTCGTGAAATAATTCACTTGATGGTAAATATGCTTATTGCGAAAGACAAGGACAAGCTCGGTAAAAAAGGCATCATCACAACCGTATATGACCCTGCCTGCGGTACCGGCGGTATGCTCACTGTTGCGAAGGAAGAGCTAATAAACCTGAACCCTGACGCGAAGATTGAGTTGTTCGGTCAGGAAAGCCAGGAAGAGACATACGCGGCTTGTAAATCCGACATGTTAATCAAGAACGAGGACCCGGATAAGATAAAATTCGGCTCTTCGTTTTCAAAAGACGGGTTTATACGCCAGCACTTTGACTATATCCTCTCAAATCCGCCGTATGGCAAAAACTGGAAATACGACGAGGAATTCATCAGGGAAGAAGCTAAAAAGGGCGGGGCCGGGCGCTTCGAGGCTGGTCTGCCAGGGATAAGTGACGGACAGCTCCTATTTCTTCAACACATGATTTCCAAGATGCACAGGGACGGCCACCAGACACGAATAGCTATCGTTTTCAACGGCTCCCCGCTCTTTAACGGCGATGCGGGGGAAGGGGAGTCTGAAATACGCCGCTGGATATGCGAGAACGACTGGCTTGAAGCGATAATTGGCCTGCCGAACCAGCTATTTTACAATACCGGCATATTCACCTACATCTGGGTGCTGACAAACAAGAAGGAACCGGCCCGCAAGGGCAAGATAGCTCTCATCGATGCCCGAGACCTGTATGAGAAGATGGGCAAGAGCCTGGGCGACAAGCGCAATTATATCACGAATGAGCAGATTAAAGAAATCACGGCCCTGTATCTTGGCAACGTCCCCAATGGAAGGGTGAAACTGTTCAACAACACAGACTTCGCGTATCGCAAGGTCCAGATTGAACGGCCCCTGCGATTGAACTTTCTCGCTTCCGAAGAGCGTATAGCGCATCTGGATGCTGAAACGGCATTCGCGAATCTTGCCGTGTCGAAGAAAAAGAAGCAGAATGAGCGGGAGAAGGAAGAAAAGGAAGGCCGCGATTTTCAGGAAAGCATCAAGAACGTTCTCCGCTCTTTGCCGCAGACATTGTATAAAGATTGGAAGGTGTTTGAACCTGTTCTGGATGAGGCATTTAGCAAAAGTGATTTTAAGATTAAAAAGCCGATAAAGACAGCTATATATAAAGCCCTTTCAGAAAAGGACGATACAGCGGAAGTCGTATTCGATGACGGCAAGCCGGTGCCGGATACTGATTTGCGCGACCATGAATATATCCCCTATGAGCAGGATATCCAGGCTTACTTCGACAGGGAAGTTAAACCCTATGCGCCTGATGCGTGGATAAATGAGGATTATGTTGACTCAAAGGATGGTAAAATAGGCCGGGTTGGCTACGAGATTAACTTCAATCGATATTTCTATAAGTATCAGCCGCCACGACCGTTAAATGAGATTGAAAAAGATATTAAAGAAGTTGAGAAAGATATACTTGAAATGCTTGGCGGAATAAGTTAATTAAATGAAATGTAAGTTTACATTCGAGGTTAAAGGCTTTTTTAAAATACCGGTGGGTATAAATTTTAATATTGGCGACTACTTCTATGAGATTGTTAAGATTGATAATAAAATCTATCTATCAGTAACTATATCTAATTATCCAATGGATGCTATACCTACAATTATTGAAAACAAACAAGGACCGAGCAAAGCCTCAATAACAATACCGAGTAGTCATATTAAAGACGATGTTATATCAAATATAAGAACATTCGAAGGTACCATGAGCATGTGGGGCATGCAAGAAATAGATACTGAAAAATATAAAATCGAGTGGATACCTGAAACCGACGAAGAGAAATCAAAAATACATATTTATAATTTCTCGATATCTATTCATGATGATAATCCTGACAGTTATCCTGATGCACCATTAGATTTATTTATTAGGGCATTGCTTTCAATTGATAATTTAAAGACTATTGAAACGCCATTGAATTTTTATCGTCGAGGGTTTCTCGATTATCGTTCAGAAAAATATATTGATGCAATTTATGATTTGTTTTTTGTTTTCGAGACATTATTCGCAAAAGGAAAATTTAAGAAATCACAAGTGAAAAAAGAATTCAATTCATCAGATATACTTGTTGAATCAATACAACACGTAAAAAACAAAATTGGCGGTTCAACAAATATTAAGAATAATTTATTATTACAAGTAAAAGAAATATATTTGAAAAAGACAAATGAGGATATCATTGACCATATAGTCGAGTTGAGAGGATTTTTGCATCACCACACTTCGAGTAGATTAGATATTTGGCATCCGGCACAACAGCGTCAATATAAACATGATGCCTATTTTCTGTTGGAAATGTGTCATCACATCCTGATGGATATGGCTATTAAAGTTATGTTTAAAAATGAAATTACAGATGAAATAAAAACAATTAAGGTGAAAACTGATAAGGGCGGCAATGTTGGTAGAATAATCCAAGGTGAAATATAAGTTGAACAATGATATGTATATATTATTATCTTTAATTATTATAATTAGGCTGAATAATAATGTTTAACCCAACTATACCATTCAACGAATTGCCACCTATACCGCCGAAAATAACTTTCGACGATGTAGATATTTTAAAAAAGGTAATTAAAGCGAATGTAGCATTATCAAACTTGAACGGAGCTTCATTGGCTGTACCCAATGTCAAACTACTGATAGAACCGCTGACCGTGAGAGAAGCGGTTGCAAGTTCCGGCATAGAAAATATTAACACGACTGTTGCGGATGTTTTTAGGGCCGAACTATTCCCGATTGAAACTGTTTCACATGCCCAGAAGGAAACATTGCATTATCGTGAAGCGCTGCTGTATGGTTTTAAATCTATCAATGACCGTGGTTTTCTTAATACGAACTCTTTTATTGAGATGCAGAATTATCTTGAACCAAATAAGCCTGGAATACGCAAGCTACCCGGTACAAAAATTCAAAATCAGATAACCGGCGATGTTTTATATACGCCGCCGGACGGCGAGGAACTCATCCGTAAGCTTCTCGCCAACTACGAGCAATATTACAATGATATTAGTGATGATGTTGACCCTCTGATTAAAAACGCGATACTTCATTACCAGTTTGAAGCTATTCATCCATTTTACGACGGGAATGGAAGGACAGGGCGTATCCTGATGGTCCTCCATCTTATATTATCGAAAAGGCTTCTTCTTCCTGTTTTATTCATCAGCGGATTTCTGCATAAAAACAGGACGGATTATTATAACCTGTTAAGAGGAGTTACGGCCGAGAATAACTGGAAAGATTGGATACTCTTCGTGTTGAATGCAATTGAAGAGCAATCAAAAAGTACGATGAAGACAATCAATATAATCCTTATTATGCATAATGATTATACTGAAAGAATAAAAAAAGACGCCTCATCCGTTTATTCAGCCGACCTGGTGAACTATCTATTTTCCGCCGCCTTTTATACGCAGGAAAATCTTTCAAAGAAAATCGATGTACATGTCAACACGGCGGCGAAATACCTCAATGTTCTGCAAGAGGCCGGATTCTTAAAGAGCAAAAGAATCAAACGTGAAAAAGTATATTATATCGAAGGATTTATTGAAATATTGAGCTAAAACCACAGTGCTTGTGGCAATCATTAAAGATAGCCACAATTTTTATTAAATTTTGTGGAATTCAAAATATATCAAATTTAAGCGAAAAATAGTAATAAAATGGCCTTAACTAGCATAAATAAAGCATATACCTCGTATAAATCATCTGATATTGAATGGATTGGTGAAATCCCTGATGGATGGTCTGTTCGAAAATTAAAATGGTGCCTATTGCCAGGCAGAAAGGGTATGCGAATAGGTCCATTCGGCAGTTCCTTGAAACTGGATATAATGGTTGATGATGGCATTAAGGTCTATGGACAAGAAAATGTTATATCATCTGACTACTCATCAGATACCGGAAAGCGCAGAATATCATATGAAAAATTCAAAGAAATGGAAGCCTATGAGGTCTTCCCTGATGACATTCTTTTGTCGATGATGGGTTCTACTGGTAATTTTTCTCGTGTTCCTGCAAATGTTGAAAAAGGAATTATTGATTCACATTTGCTTCGAATACGCTTTAATGAATTATTGAATCTTGATTATTTCATTTACTTGTCGAACTATTCAGCAGCGGTATCTCAACAAGTGGAAGCTGTGGGGAAGGGTTCCATTATGCAAGGTTTAAATTCAAGTTTGGTAAGGCAATTATGGTTGCCTCTCCCCCCTCTCCCCGAACAACAAGCCATCGCCTCCTTCCTCGACCGGGAAACCGCTCGTATAAACAAGATAATCGAAAAGCAGACCCGGCTCGTCGAGCTGCTCAAAGAAAAACGCTCCGCGCTCATAACGCAGGCCGTCACCAGGGGTCTTGACCCGAATGCGAAGAAGAAGGATTCCGGCGTGGAGTGGATTGGGGAGATACCGGAAGGGTGGGGTGTTTATAAAATTAAATTCATGATTGAAAAATCATTAGGCGGCGGAACCCCCAATACATCTATCCCAAGCTACTGGGATGGTGATATTCCTTGGGTTTCACCCAAAGATATGAAGGTGGATATTATTAGAGATTCAGAAGAATGCATCACAGAAAAAGGTGTTGCCGAATCCACTGTAAACATGATTCCTGCTGATGCATTATTGTGTGTTTTTCGTTCTGGAATATTAAAACATACTTTCCCTATTGCAATAAATGAGATTCCAGTTACTCTGAATCAGGATATGAAGGCACTGATACCAGAAAGTAAAACATCTTCGGCTTATCTTTATTGGCTCTTTTCTGGTTTTAATAAAACAATACTTAACCTATGTGTTAAAGTTATTGCAACAGTTGATAGTATTGAAAGCAAATATTTTTACAATCTTGTACTACCTTTGCCAAGTGTTCATGAGCAAAAGATTATCATGGATTATCTTACGAAAGAGACATCATTGATAAATAATTTGATGTTAAAAATTGAAAAACAAATCAACCTGCTATACGAATACAAACAATCTCTCATTACCGCCGCAGTAACAGGAAAAATAGACGTGAGGGACGTTCAATGAAGATATTGGAACGGGACATGGAAAGCATCATTGAAAGCGATTTAGTCAATTCTGGTTATTTTCGCGGCTCCCCTGATAAGTATGATAAAACCTACTGCATGGATACTGAAAATCTAATAAATTTCATAATAGCCACGCAAAAGGATAAATGGGAAGAATACCGGAAACAGCACGGCGAGCGAGCCAGGGATACCCTGACGACCAAAATCAAGCAGGCAATAGACGACAAAGGGAGCCTTGAAGTCTTTCGCAAGCCGTTTAAATCCCATGGAGTTTATTTCGACCTCGCGTATTTCAAGCCTGCCAGCGGAATGAATGAAAGCTTCCAGAAAAAGTACCAGGGGAACATCGTAAGCGTCACCCGTCAGGTCAAATACAGCCTTAACAATGAGAATTCCCTTGATATGGTCGTTTTCCTGAACGGCCTGCCCATAGCCACGCTGGAATTGAAGGACAAGCTGACCGGCTCCGGTTATTCCGTTGAAAACGCGATTAAGCAATACCGCAAGGACCGCAGCAGCAAGGAGCCGCTCTTCAAGTTTGGCCGGTGCCTGGTGCATTTTGCTGTGGATGAAGACATGGTGTACATGACCACGCACCTGAAAGATGAGAATACGAAGTTTCTGCCGTTCAACAAGGGCCACGAAGGCGAGGCCGGGAACCCGCCGACATACGGCTTTTCATCGGAATATCTATGGAAAGAGATACTGCATAAAGACAGCATCCTTGAACTGATTCAGCTCTTCATCCAGATGACGGATGAGCTGGATGAGGACGGCAAGCCTACCGGGAAGAAGATAATCATATTCCCCCGTTATCATCAGCTCGACGCGGTACGAAAGCTCGTGGCTCATTCAAAAGAAAATAAATGCGGCAATTATTACCTCATTCAGCACAGCGCGGGGAGCGGCAAGTCGAATACCATAAGCTGGCTAGCGCACCAGCTTTCCATCCTTCACGATAAAGATGATGTGAATGTGTTCGATTCCATTGTTGTCGTCACCGACCGTAGGATACTGGACAGGCAACTGCGAACAAACGTACTCGCATTCGAGCAAAACCCCGGAGTGGTGGCAGGCATCGAAAAGGGTTCGAAGCAGCTCAAAGACGAGCTGGAAGCCGGGACCAAGATTATCGTAACGACATTGCAGAAGTTCCCCTATATCGAGGAGCAGATAAAGGCGCTGCCGGGCAAGCGTTTCGCGGTCATTATCGACGAGGCCCATTCGTCTTCAAGCGGCGAAATGTCGAAAAGCCTGAAAACTGTTTTGAAGCTAAATGAACCAGACGACGACCCGGCGGAAGATGAAGATGACGTGACCTGGGAAGACGAGATTGAGCAGCAGCTCAAAGCGAGGGGCAGGCAGCCCAATATCAGCTATTTCGCCTTTACCGCCACGCCAAAGCCGAAGACGCTGGAACTGTTCGGCACAAAGAAGAGCGACGGCACATTCAAGCCCTTTCATCTCTACCCGATGAAGCAGGCCATACAGGAAGGATTCATCAAGGACGTTCTGGTCAATTACACGACCTATTCGACGCTGCTGCACCTTGTAAAGACCATAACATCGGACCCGGAATACGACAAGGTAAAGGCATCGTCTCTCCTGAAAACCTATGTGGAATTGAGCAATCAGACAATCGAGAAAAAGACGAAGATTATCATCGACCATTTCCGCGATAATTGCCTTGATGAGATACCCGATTCCCATGGGAACGGTCAAGCCAAGGCCATGGTGGTATGCTCGTCCCGCGCCCAGGCGGTTAAGTATAAAAAGGCCATTGATAAATACTTGAAGGATAATAAAATCGGTTTCAAGGCCCTCGTGGCCTTTTCAGGCACGGTCGAGGACGAGTACAAGAACAAATACACAGAAGAGGGCATGAACGGCTTTTCGGAAGACAAGACCGCCAACAAATTCAGGGAAAGCCAGTACAAATTCCTTGTTGTGGCGAACAAGTTCCAGACCGGGTTTGACCAGCCGCTCCTGTACGCCATGTATGTGAATAAAAAGCTCATAGGCGTAAATGCGGTACAGACCATTAGCCGTCTGAACCGTGTCTGTGACGGCAAGAAAGAACCGATAACTATCGATTTTTACAACACTGCTGATGTTATCAAAAAGTCATTTCAGGACTTCTATGAGGACACCACGCTTGTAGAGGCAAGCGACCCGGACAAACTCTATACCTATCAGGATTCTCTCGAAATGTTCAGGTATTACACGCAGGACGAAATAGATGCGTTTTGCAAGATAGTCATGCAGAATATCAAGCAGCAGGACAAATTGAATGCCGTCCTGGTCCCTGTTGTCGAACGCTTCAAACAGGATACGAAGGAGCGGAAAGAGGAGTTCAGGGCCACGTTGAAGACCTATGTGCGGGTATATTCCTTCCTTTCGCAGATTATCTCATTTTCAGACGTTGAGCTTGAAAAGCTGTATATTTTCGGAAGGATATTATTGCGGAAATTGATTATCGACAAGGGGACCCTGCCGTATGAGGTCTTGCAGCAGGTCGATTTGGATAAAATCGAAATCAAGAAGAAAGGGACCGGCATCAAGCTTGAAAACGGCAAGGGCGGCAAGCTGAAACCTGGTGAAAAGGACCCTCATGCCCGCAGCATCGAGCTAAAAGAACATCTATCCATCATTATCAGGGAAATAAATGACAAATATGCTACGGACTTCAACGCTTCCGACCAATCGGTGGCCGATTCCCTGCTGAACGCGGTAGGCCAGGACCAGGATTTCGAGGCGCAGGTCAAGAATAACCCCAAGGAAAACGTCTGGTGGGCCTTCCAGAGCAAGTTCAACAAAGAGCTTCAAAACATGATAGACAAGCACTTCGAGTTTTACAAGAAAATCAACGACAACGAGGACATCAAGAAAGACTTCATGAAGCAGATGTTTGATGCGCTGTATAACAAGATGGTTGTGAAGCCGACGTGATTCAATTTTTATTATAAAAGGGGGTTTTTATGAGCGAAAGGAAAAACAATATTAACTTAATGAAACTATTATTAAATATACACAATGGTTCCGAGAAAAAACCAAGATTTAGCTTGGAACAGGTAAGGTTATTACAAGAATTAGAAACAATCGGCTTTCTGAACCCATCCGCTATTAGATTTATTGGAGACAGTAGTGGAGTATCACAATGTGCAATGACTGGCGAATTTCCTTTGACATCAAAGGGAAAAGAATACATCGAAATGGGATGGTACAAGTCATTGCAACAATCCGGGAAATATCAACTGGTTCGGGATATCGCGGCATTTATTGGAGCTGCTGCGGGTGTAGTTGTTGGAATTGTAAAAATCATCTATGGATGAAATTTTTGATTTTAATAAATCACAATTATGAAATTTCAGAGACATAATATTTTTAATTGACACAAACATGTTAATTTGTTAATTTGTTTTCAGTCAGTGCGAAACCGCTGGCACGATGAAAGATGATAGATGCAGAGTTGCAGTGTCCCTGGCGGGACATGTATCATCATTTATTGGGCCAGCGGTTTTTTTATTTTGGGAGGTTGGTAATGCGTTACATTGCAGTTCGAGTACCCGACAACATCCACAAGGCGATAAAAATAAAAGCGTAAGCGTCAAATTAACCCCGTCCCGTGAATCAGTCAACAAGCTTGATCATATCAGGGGTAATCATATCGGGCAGCAACACCCGCAGTTGTCCTCTTGAGGAAACACCCGGAATCCGTTCAAA
>Ga0116146_1004465_pt1 | contig 10759 bp, 15 predicted proteins | sample AD_JPNHG2_MetaG_FD_89748 | JGI IMG/M metagenome (GOLD analysis project Ga0116146, IMG submission 89748) | Active sludge microbial communities of municipal wastewater-treating anaerobic digesters from Japan - AD_JPNHG2_MetaG | ecosystem: Engineered > Bioreactor > Anaerobic > Digestate | place...
CATTCTCCCCCGCCCCTCTTCCCTGGAACGGAAAAACCCCAAAATCCACCCCCAACCCCCCCTCCCCCGAAAAAAAAAGCCCCCCCCCCCCCCCCCCCCCCGGGGAGGACCCCCGGGGGGGGGGGGGGGGGGGTTCCTATACTCGCGTGCGTGGGGCGTTGGGAATGGGGCAGAGGTAGGATGGGTTCAACGCCCTCGACGCCGCACGTCCTGTGGCCTCCCTGAACGTGTGTCGGGCCAGAGAATCGGGGCGCGTCCCTGGCCTCGGAACCCGCCCCGATTCGTTGGTCGCTCAGGCTTCGAGCCTGAGTTGGTGGATCGCCATCCTCAGATTGCCCTCGCAGCGTGTCAACAGGTCGGCGCACCAGTCCAGGGACTTCCTTGCCCCTTCCTTCTGTGCGATCCAGTGGAGACGCCTGGCCGCAGGTCCTGGGCGCCCGTTCCCGTCCCTCGCCAGGCCCTTGTTGGTGAAGACGATCCCGTAGGCTCGCGAGAGGAAGGCGCCCCATCGTCGCCGCTGGAGTTCATCGCCGCCCAGGTAGAGGCGGTCGGGCGGAAGGTTGCTGGTGAAAACGACGGCCCTCTTCCTGGGCAGGGTCTCCAACAGCGTGAGGAAGAGGCTGAACGCCCCGTCGCTCATCTTGTCGCACTCCTCCACGACGGCCACGCGCCAGCCGCTCCCGTAGAGGGACGTGTGGGCGAACTCCTCGGCGATCCCCTCCACGCGCGTCTTGTCGCAGCAGCCTGAGGCGACGGTCTCGATGCACACGGCCGGCGCCCCGAGGGTCTTGGCCACCAGGGCGGCCAGGCTGGATTTCCCCACGCCTGGCGGCCCGCTCAGGAGAAGGACGAGCGACTCGCCCGTCTCCGCCGCCTCCATCGTGAGGCGGGCCACGGAGCGGACGGCCCGCTCGTTCCCCGCCACGTCGGTCCACGCTTCCGGTCGGTAACGGTCGGCCAGCATCGGGTCACTCCTCGCTTCCGTCGGCCAGGTGATCGAACAGCCCGGTCTCTCGGGGTTTCAGGGCGTTGAACTCGTCGCGGAAGAAATCGCTCTTGGTCTTGCCCCGCCGTCTGCCCTCCGATGTGTGGACGTCGAGGGCGTAGTCAGGAATGGGCTCGCGTGTGCGCCTCGCCTCGGCAATGTCCGCCTCGAGCACCAGCGTCGGAATGGCGGCCCTGTCGTAGACGAGGTTCGTCAGGTGGTCCGCGTCGCGGCACTTGATGGCCTGGGCGAGGAGAAGGGCGGCCTTCGCCAGAAACACCCGCCCCCGCCGCTCGCCCTTGCCGGCGTTGATGGTCTGGTAGGCGTGGTGAAGGGCAACGATCTCCTGAGTGATGATACCCCAGCAGTCCTCGGCCGAGACCGTGAGAAGGCGCCGCCAGGCATAGGCGTCGTAGCCGCTCTCCCACAACTCGATGGCCCAGTAGCCCGCCAGTCGCCCGTCGGCGCGTCGGATGGCCTTCTGGAGGGCCGAGGCCACGTCGGCCAGGTCGTAGCCTCGCACGGTGGTCAATCGTCTCATGCACGGCTCTCCTGGTTCTGGGTCAAGCGTTCCTGGGCGGCGAGGAGACACGCCTCGCCGCGCTCGCGTGTCGCGTCATCTTCTGGTTCGGGTTCGGGGGGCGCCTCGATGGTCGAGGCCGCCCGCACGCTCGCCCGTCGGGTGCGGACTCGTCCCTGGCCGGCAGGGGCCTTGCCGCAGGCCCAGCGCCGCACGTCGCCGCGGTCGAAGTCGGGATACCACACCCTCACGCGGCCGACGGTCAGGGCGGTCGCCTCGGCGTTGGCGGGATCTCGGAGCGCCCCGAGCAGGAGGGCAATCAGTTCGCGGGCCTCCTCGCGGGTCGGCGGGTTCGGGTGTTCATCCCACCGGCGGCCGCTCAGGCGAAGCAGGTATCGCGCCTGGCTCGGTGCGAGGGGCTTCCCGTTCACCGTCGCCCTGACCACACGAGCAGGCTCAGGCGTCGGCTCGGGCTTCGGTTCGGGCTTGGCCTCGGCCTTCGGGCGGATCGGGTGCCGACGCCGTCGGTGCGGTCGCTCGCGTTGGGGCGGCGGGGGTGTGGGGCCGGCCCAGACGATGCGAATGTCGGGGATGCCCCGCAGGTGTCGGATCACGCCCTCCGCGTCGGCGGTCGCCACGTAGACGGCTCGCAGGTCGGCTCGGTATCCCGCCATCACCTTGCCGTCGAGCGTCGCGTAGACGCCCGTGGGGCGCCGCTCGACCTCGCAACCCGCAGCGGCCAGGCCCTCCGCCACGGCGTCCAGGCACTCGCGTTGCAGTTCGTTCAGTCTCATTGGGAGTCCCTCCCCTCGGCAGCCGCGTTGAGTCGGCAGGCAACCTCGACGGCCCCCCGCCGATACACCGTCACGCACACCAGGCGCCCGCACTCGCGGACGGCCCAGTAGCGCCACCGATACTTGGTCACCTCGAAGGTCTTGCGTCCCGTGTCCACGACTTGACTCCTCTCGCTCGTTCCCCTATGATGCACGTCGAGGGAGCCACACGGCTCCTCTCGCTCCCCCTCGCGGTCAGTCTCCCCTGGCCGCGGGGGGTTCACATGTCACGCAGTCACCTCCTTCCTCTGGTAGCACGGGCAACTCGTATCCGTGCCCTTCTCCATTCGGGCGCAGATGCGCTTCCAGGCGCATCGCCCGCACAGGGTCCGTGGCCGAGCCGCCGCCCGCGCTTCGGCCAACCGACGCATCCCGTTCAACGCACTCGTGGTCATTCGTCTCTCCTGTCCCTCTCCCCGTATATAAGTGTAGCCGGGACAGTGCCTTACGCATAGGCGATATGGCCGATTTCTCGGCAGAATCCCGCCCTGAACTGAAGACTTTGGAGGGAAAGCGTTTGGGAATGCGGCCATCGCCGTAAGTGAAGGCGATCGGGCATCCTTCTGTGGACATTCCGTGTCCGCCCTCGGGAGGGGCCTGCGCGCGCTTGACACCTGGCGGTCGCTGCCTTAGGATCATCTCGGGGGTGCCGTCACGTCTCCGCGAAGCCTGGAGGACACCGCATGAACAGGACCGCGCAGCCCGTTCGGGCCATCTTGGATGTCGAGGCCGAGATGATCGCCCTGGCCGCAGCACGCGATGCGGCCGCCGAGGAGGCCGAACGCCTTGATGCCCGCCACGTGGCCCTCGACGCCGAGAGGCGCCGCCTCCTGGCCCGCCTCTCGCAACGCCGGCATCTCGCCCTCGAAGAGGCCCGGGCGGACGTCACATCCGCCGCACCACGCGGATCGCGTTGGTGCCCATCCCCTTCGTCTTCGCCTTGCTCGTCACGTCGAAGCAGGGTCCCCACTTCCGGCGCATGAGGGCGAGGTCGCGCTCGCGCAGTTCCCGCGTGCGAATCCGCTGAAGCCCGCCCCGGTTGCCGTAGATGGCGCCGCAGTGGAAGTAGAACCGCGTGTCGAGCAGCACGAAGCGGTTCACGAGCAGTTCCTGGAGCGTGGCGTCGGTGTCCACCATCGTGGCCAGCCGTTCGTCCCACGCCACGGCGTCACCCACCGTGCCCAGGACTCGGCCGACCGGGCCGCGAAAGTCAAACGGGTCGTGCGGGCGGAAATACAGGGGCTTCCCCGCGTTCGACCAGCCGAAGAGCCGGGCGCCCGCCTCGGCTGCCAGCCGCGCCGTGCCCTCGATGATCCCCATCAGTCTGTCGGGGTCGCGGTAGATGCGCCGCTTGCGGCCAGGCCAGGCGTGCACGCTCTGGAAATCGTCGTCCACCTGCACAACGATCTCCGTGCCCGCACGCTGCACGATGAAGTTGCGGATGCGGGCGAGGCCGAAGAGGTCGGGATGGGCGATGAGCCGCGTGGCCGAGTGGCCAGCACGCAGGTACTCGTCCCGCTCGCTGTCGGCGACGACGAGCGTTGCCGTGGGCAGGAGAGCCATGGCTCGACGCGCCTCGGCGGTGCGGTGGCTCGACGGGATCCAGACGGAGAGGTCGAGGGGCTTCATCGCTTGCCCCTCCGCTGCTGCACGTCCAGCAGGGCGAGCAGGCGGTCCCCCGCCAGGCAGCGGCCCAGCCCGATCTTGCGCTTCCCGGCCATCGCCGACGCCTGCACCGTGGAGAGGGCGAGCTGCTCGCAGGCCGACTCGAAGTCCAGCTTGTTGCGGAAGAGGAAGAGGACGTAGTCGTAGTGCTCGTAGGGCTGGAGGTCCATCTCGGGCACGGGCGACTCCCCCAGTTCGCCCAAGACCTCGTCGGACTCGCTCTCGTAGCCCGAGAGCTCGACGAGCAGGTCGCGGAGGCCGGCTTGGTCGGTATCGAGTTCCTCGAGCAGTTCGCGGAGCGCTGGCTCGTTCGCCTCGGCCATCGCACCGATGGGGTCGTGCACCGCCAGCAGCTTGAGGGCCTCGGCCTCCGTGACGTCCAGGATGAGCACGGGGATCGGCTCGTCGGCGGCCACGTCGGCGCGCAGTTCCCCGTCAATCAGCTCGATACGGCCATCCGCGAGACGGCGGGCCAGAGCGGCGCCGGCAACGCCCACCTCGGCGAAGATGCCCTCCATCGCCTCGCGTTGTTCCCTGGGATGCTGCCGCCAGTTGCGGGGGTTCCGCAGCAGCTCGCTCGCCGGCAGCCGCACAAGCTCGACCACGCGGTCCCTCAGCCAGCGCCCAGCGGCCGCCCGCTCCTTGACTTCCGCACGCCCGCTCCTTGACTTCCGCACGCCATTGGCCTACTCTCCTCAGCAGCTTGCCCGCGGCGCCGATGGCACGAGGGTGCTTGCAACACCCCGCCTGGGAACCCTCAGCCCCCAGGCCGCCATCGGCGCCACCTCCTCCGCCCTCGCGGGCGGTCAGAACCCCGAGGCCAGCAGCACTGCCCCGGACGACACCACCAGACTCACGCCGCGGCGGGCATCGGCCACCCGCACCGTCACCAGCACCGACCGTGGATATCGCGCCGCGGCGCCCTGCCACGTGTTGCCTCCGCGCTCCAGCGAGCCCGAGAGCCCCACGTGCTCCACCGTCAGTTCCTCCACGTTCACACCCAGGGGCGACACCTCGTTGTAGTCGCCGTCGGCGGGGATCTCGGCCGACGTCACCGGCCGCTTCAGGCACCTGCACAGCATCCGCTCGCGGCCCGGCCCCAGGTCGCGCACCTGATAGGCCACGTGCGCCGCACCCACGGTCAGCGTCGGCGCCACGAACCGCACCGTCGCCCACGGCTCCTCGGCCTCGATGCACAGGTAGCCCACCTCGGGACCGGCCGCCTGCATCAGATCGCGGCAGATCAGGTCCAAGGCGGCTCGGCCGTTCGCCGTCAGTTCCGCCTCCAGCGTCGCGGTCGCCGCCAGGCGGCAGGCCGCCGAATACAGCGTCACCACGCCCCACGACAGCAGCGCCGTGAGGCCCACGCTCACCAGCAGCTCCACCAGCGTGAAGCCGCGCACCTGTCGTCGCGTCCACATGTCGCGTCTCCTTCCGCACAGTCAGGTCGCCGGCTCGTCCAGGAGCGGCGGAGGCGCCTCCCCGATGCGAGCCATCTCGATGTCCACCGTGATTGCCCCCCGGCTGATCGTCAGCGGAGGAAGGGGAGGCTGGCCTGGCACCTCGATCGCACTCGCCTTCTGCCGCACCTCGAGGCGGACGCCAGGTGGCAGCAGCGCGTAGAGCGCATTCACGTGAGGCGTCAGCACGCGCACCAGGTCGGCCAGGTTCGGCGGCGGCCCTCCCACGGGAGACCCGCCTGGCACATCCAAGCGTCTCAGATTCGACACGCAGGCTCCTTTCTGCGCGCGGCCCGCGCGCGGTCCATGCGACCGGAACCGCCGCATCCTGCCGCATTGTGCTTGGGAGGTCTACGAGTCGGTCGAGAGCCCAGAACAGGCAAAGCCCGTGGGAATATGGCATCCCACGGGCTTCTGGCGTGTCGCGTCGTTGGTGGGCCCTGAAGGACTCGAACCTTCGACCGACGGATTATGAGTCCGCTGCTCCATCTCCCTAACGACTTGCAAAGCCGCGAGTTGCGAGAGCCCTCTGGCGGCGGTACTGCGAGGGGTACTGCGGTCCGCCCCGAAAACTGCCGCCTCAACGCCGTAGCGCTTCTCGCGGGCACCGTCGCCCAGGAGCTTGTCGAGGTCGTGCTTGCATGGCCTCGGCTGGCCGACAAGGACAAGGCCACTCTCCTGGGCATCATACATCGCGCCAACGCATCGTGCAAGGGGAGGGCGGGCCGGTGAACACTACTTGTGATCAAGCCGCTCCGTTGCTGGGCGCCATCCCCAACGTCCCCACGTGCCCCAGGAACGATGCCGCGAGGGCGCCTCGGCCGTCGGCGCCTTCGGCGACAGAGACGCCCGCCAGCGAAGCTGAACTCCTGGCCGCGTGGGCGCGACGGCGCTGTCCCCACGTGAAGCCCAATGGCCGATGCCGACTCAAGGGTGGACCATGCCGCCTGCTGTCCCCCTCGCCCTCGCGGTGTTCGTGGGCGGACAACAGCGCGCTCGCCGCCGATGAGGCGACGTACCGCGCCTACCTCGCGATGACGGGAGGGCCTTGGTGGCGCAGAAGGAATCCGAGGCCGAGTGTGCCGTCCCTCGTTCACCATGCGATGCCCAGGACGGCGCAGCGGCCTTGTCCCGACTGCGGCGCCGCGCTGCCTCGCCGTCGGCGGCTCTGCGATGCCTGTCGAGATGGCCGCCGACGCGAGGCCGACCGGCTCAACCATCGGAACTGGCGTCGAGGCCCTCGGGCGCAGGAGATGCCATAGGACACGCCTACGGCGTCGGGAACGCCCCGCCAGCGAGCGAACGCGCCGCCCCTGGACGCGGAGCACCTTGGCCGCCAACTGTATGACGCCAGGGGCAGTCTTCGCGGCAAGGGGCGACGGAGCATGGTGCGAGTTCCTCGCGGCTGACCCACGTGGCAGTGACGGGCCTTCTGACGGGGCGACGCGGGGCCGCGACCTCGCCCATCCCCACGATGCCGCCAGGACGCTCCCAGAGGCCACGGGAGCGACGCGGGGCACCCGTTGGATGGATGGCACCGCGGTCGTCCACCGAGGCCGCCTGACACGCCGACGCGCGGTTGGCGGTGGCTTCGGGCACGACGACCCCCCGATGACGCTGATGACGCTTGTTCAGGAAAACTCCGGGCGTGACGCTCGTGACGCTCCTTTCGGAAAACTCCGGACGCGACCCACGCGACGATGAGATCGGAAACCGATAGGGGTGGTCATGCTTCTGGAAATCCGATCCATCCCCCTGGGGGTGCGCAATAGAGGCTACCTGATCTATACCGTTTGCACATGCGCGATTCTGGGAGTGTAGTGGATTGCATGACCGAGCGAGTTGCTCAGGTCAAGCTCTCTCTGTCCGCCCCCGGACCAGAGCATCCTCGCCCTCTCGCGCCCGGCTCTCAGCAGCCGACCGCTGCGTCGGAGCGTCGAGGCTACGAAGGGGACTGATGAACGATGGGGCCGCCGCCGCTGCCGTGGGTGCCCGCTGCGGGGCTGACGCCCCTCTCGCGGGCACCCACGGCGCGGTCACGGCGGCCGGACCGGAGGAACTACCACATGACTCATCCGATGTGTAAGGGCTGCTTGTTCTGGTTGGCGAAACACCGAGCAACTGACACACATGCGCCATGCGCAGTACTTGGCGTCACGCGGAACGGGGCCGTCGTCTGCTCGCTGTATGAGCCCGATGCCCGGTGGTTCCGCGTGTCCGCCAGGGCGCATCAGGAGGAGGGATGAGCGCCATCATCTACACGCGGTTCTCGCCGAGGCGTAACGAGGAGGGGTGCGAGAGTTGCGAAACGCAGCTCGATGTATGTCGCGCTTGGTGCGACCGGTCTGGCATCGAGGTCAAGGCCACCTTCGAGGACCGCGCTCTATCGGGGGCTGATGCCGAGCGCCCTGGCCTGTGGCAGGCCATTGACAGCCTTGGACGAGGCGATGTGCTCGTGGTCTACCGCCTAGACCGACTCGCTCGCAACGTCTACCTGTCTCACGTGGTCGAGCAGGCCGTGGCCAAGCGCGGCGCGTCGGTGCGCAGCGCGTCCGGCGAAGGGACGTGGAACGACGCGCCCGAGGACAGGCTGATCCGCAACGTGCTGAGGGCGCTGGCGGAGTACGAACGCGAGGTCATTGCCGCGCGTACGAGGGTCGCCATGCGTCGGCACCAGGCGTCCGGTCGGCGCATGTCGTGCCACTGCCCGTACGGTTGGCGGCCCGACCCACATGACCCAAAGCGCATGGTACCGGATGAGGCCGAGCAGGCCGGCCTAGACGCCATTCGGCGGCTATCCCTCACGGGGGCGACGGGGCGGGAGGTGGTGCGGGAGTTGCGACGGGCGGGGGTGGTGTGCCGTGGTGAGCGGTGGCACCCAGCGACCGTGCAGCGCATTCTCAGGCGGATGGGGTGGATGGTGCAATAGAGGCAACTGGCGACCGCCGAACCAGGCCCCTGTCAGATGGCTGGCAGGGGCCTAGTCGTTGGGCCGTCAACGCAGCGCGGCGACGACGGGGATGAGCGCGATGGTGAGCAGGAGCAGGACCAGTAGCCAGTGGGACCCACGCAGACCGTCGTGCATGCGGTCTCCAGTGTCAGTCGGTGTCTGACGGCACATACTCGGCCCGTGGCATCAGGCCGCGTTCCAGGCCGCTGATGAGCTCGCGGAGCGTGGCAATGGCCCTCAGGATGCGCGCGTCGTGCTCGGAGCGTCGCTCGTTGCTGCTGGCCGCAGTGGAGGGCACCTGCTCGAAGCGGTTGAGCTTGGCGAACGAATTGTACTCATGCGCCGCCAGCTCGTAGGCCCGGTCGTCGGGCGACCCGTCGCCGAGGTGGTAGTCGCCGAACTCTGGATCGAGCAGGGGGCATACGGCGGAGCGCGACGGGACGCAGGCTCTGGCGCGCCCGAACACATCGTCGGCGCTCGTCTGGCCGGATTCCGTACACGGGCGGCAGCGTAGTCCTGTCTCGCTCATGCCTGTTGCGCCTCCATCAGTAGGGACAGTTGGTACATGATGGCTTGCGTGTGACTCGACGGAAGCTCGTAGGTCCGCCTGTGTCGAGCAATCGCGTGTACCGGAAAGCGAAACGCTCGACAGCTGCGCAACACGACACACCACGGCCCGATGGTGTAAGGGTGGCTGGCGACCCAGTGGAGCTGGTGCGTGATCCGCCTGCCCTCGGCCGCGCGGTCGTCATGCAGGCCCCAGAAAAAGGTCACATGACGGACCGTCACGATCTCGGCCACTCCCACGTAGGCGTTGCGTGGCAAGCGCAATTGCTCGTCCCGCGAGAGCAGGTTGACCATGCGTGGATTGCCCCCGAGGCCGCTGCGCGCATGGATGACCACGGTTCCGGGAGACAGGCCGTCAACGATGCTCTTGCGGTTGATGACGCGGCGGGCCCTGGGATCGGTGTCGGGCAGCATGACCAGGTGGGCCGGGGCGGCGGCCATGGACAACACGCGCACGGGCCGGCTCTCCAGGATGTCGTTGGCCAGGTGGTCGAGCAGTCGTGGCAGTGGGTCCTGCTCGTGGTCCACGTCCATGCCCACTCCCCACCGGGGGGCCAGACATCTGGCGCACAGGTCGTTGTGGCGGTAATCGTCGAGCCGTGTGCCACACTTGAGACAGGTTTTCACCGAAAAACCCTTCTTAAAAAAGAATTAAGAAACAGCGTCACGAGCGTCACGAGCGTCACGGGACCTGCGACGGAGGGCAGACCTCATCTCTGTAAGTCCAATATTGGTCTGAGATTAGGGCTTCTGGCCGGATGCGGAAGCCGCGCCACTTGCGGCCGCCGTGATCACGCGACTTGGTGACGCCAGGGCGCACGACGAGCCGTTGTTCGAGCTTTCGCTTGGCCATCGGGCGCCATACACCACTTGCCCCGAGCGTCGAGGCGGCTAGAATGCTCGCGTGGCTGCGTGACGGCAGGCAGGACACCGTCAGGGGGCATGGGACGTGGGCACATTACCAAGGCTCGCCTTGGCCGTCACCGCTCTTACGCTTGTGGCAGGCACCGTACTGGTCTGGACCCACCAGAAACCAGCCGTATCTTCACCCTCGCCGATGAGCCGCATGAAGGCACCAACTGACGACAGGCGCTTACTGCCGGGCATCACGATGGCTGTCCCGAGGGACGCGCCCGTCACAATGGAGGACGTTGACGCAGCGATCCGGGCCGAGGGAATCGTACCGACGCCTGCGCAACTCTACGCTCAAGCGGCTCCATCTGTCGTCGCACTCCGCGCCAAGGGCGAGGACGACAACGAGATCGTCACGGGGTCAGGGTTCCTCATCCAGGCCGAGGGAGTCACCGCGCAATGGAAGAGCTGGCTAGCCTACAAGGCGTATGCTGACCTCTCCAAGGTTTCGCCGGGCCTGGTACTGGCCAACTATCACGTCATCAGGGCCGCGGTGAGCATTGAAGTCACACTGGCCGATGGCGGAACCGGGAAGGTGGAAGAGATGGTATCTGAGAACGAGAAGCCGGATCTCGCACTGCTCTTGGCCATGGTCGCCCCAGCCGGGCCGCTGCTAACGCTGGGCAAGGGCACTGGCGGCGTGCCCGCGATAGGCACGACAGTCTCTGGGTGCGGGCCGGAATTGTAGGCAGGGTGATTGTCTCTGGAGCCTGAAGGGCTCGCATGGGATAGCCCAGGGCAACACCCTGGGTTCAGCGGGCTCCACGGGTCCAGCCCTGAAGGGGCGAGATAGAAGCTCTCGATTCCGCCCTGTCAGGGCTGCCGCGGGGCGGTCTTGTTCCCAGGGCGTTGCCCTGGGCTATCCTA
>Ga0116146_1004471_pt1 | contig 10749 bp, 10 predicted proteins | sample AD_JPNHG2_MetaG_FD_89748 | JGI IMG/M metagenome (GOLD analysis project Ga0116146, IMG submission 89748) | Active sludge microbial communities of municipal wastewater-treating anaerobic digesters from Japan - AD_JPNHG2_MetaG | ecosystem: Engineered > Bioreactor > Anaerobic > Digestate | place...
GAAGCCTTAAAACATAATGCCGCTTCTTTGATTTTAATTCATAATCATCCTTCAGGCGACCCAGAACCATCGCAAGATGACCTTGAGATTACCAAGCGCTTGAGAGAAGCCGGACAAATTATGGGTCTTGAGATTATTGACCATTTGATTATCAGCCAAGAACGCTATTTTAGTTTTAAAGAACATCAGCTTCTTGAATCTTGAAGCAAGTTTCAGAGCCAGTTTTCCCACTGGGGGGTATTTGTGGTATAATAGGAATAATTGGTTTTATTGAACTAAACGATAAGACTACTAACATCGACAAAAACTCAACCAATTGACCCACGAGGTGCAGAAATTGCAGGAAAAGAAGGAAAAAAGAAGAAAAAAACTAATGATTTACTTTAATTATCAGTAGTAGTATAATTAGTATGATATGGACAAAAAATCTCTTATTCAACAAATTGAAGATTTAAGAAAATCACGGGTTATTACTTATTTAACCAGTGATAGGGAGGGTCCAGTTAGTGCTAAGATTGCCGGGGATGTCATTCCTTTAATAAGTAAGCAATTGCGCGCTCTCGGTAAAACACCGAATATTGATTTGTTTTTGTATAGTGCTGGTGGAGATACTATGGTGCCGTGGCGTTTGGTTTCAATGATTCGGGAATATTGTGATAAATTTTCAGTTTTAATTCCATATAAAGCGCATAGCGCCGCGACCATGATTGCTTTAGGAGCAGACGAGATAGTAATGACTGATCTTTCCGAACTTTCACCGATTGACCCTTCAACAGAGAATATTTTTAATCCTGATAATCCTAAAAATTCTCAAAATAAAATTCCTATCAGCGTTGAAGATGTAATGGCTTATTTCGATTTAGTTAAAAATAAATTTGGTATTAAAAATGATACAGAATTAGCAGCAATTTTTAATAAATTTATAGAATCAAATCCACAGATTCATCCTTTAGCGCTTGGCAATGTTAATCGAGCACACAATTTGATTCGAATATTGGCAAAACGGCTTCTAAAAAGTCATAAAATTCCAATGCAAGAAGATAATATTGATAAAATCGTTGATTATTTTACAGAGAAATTATATTCACATCAATATTACATTGGCAGAAAAGAAGCGAAGGAAGATTTAGAACTTCAAACAGTAATAAACGCTAATGAGGAACTATTAAAAGCAATGACAGATTTGTACGAAGAATATGCTAAAGAAATGGCACTGGGAATTTTATGGAATCCAGAGAACGAACTCGGCATAAATGTTGCACAAAATAAAAAGGATTATAAAATCGCTTTTATTGAAAGCCGACAATTATCCGATTACTTTGAGATCTCTATTGATTACAAAAAACAACAAATAAATATTATTCAACAAACCCCTCAAGGTCCAATTCAAATACCCCAAGAGCAAGTTGCTTTTCGGGTCGTCGGCCAGGGGTGGAAACAAATATAATTAAACAAGAAAGTATAAGAGATAGTAGTAATAAGCATTCCTTCATTCAGCTAATTGCCCTTAGTTTATTGTGTTGTAAGGACAAAACTTCAATTAATTTTAATTATTTTTAAAATTATGACAAATGAAAATATAAAATTAAATTTTTTGCATGTATGTGATTATGTTTCTTTTGATAAAAGCGGAAAATTAAATATCTTAGGAATTTTTGAAAACATTGGGGTAAAAAAATTTCCAGCCGTTCATCCTCAGATGTTTATAGTTACAAATATTATAGTAAAGAAACACGGCGAATTTAGAGAGGTTATAAAAATAATTGATGATGAAAACAATAATATTGTTGATCCACTAGAATTCAATTTAAAGTTTCCCTCTTCAAGACAGGAAAAACAAGTAAAATTTGGGGCAATTGCTCAACTGAACAATATAAAATTTGAAAAGGCAGGTGTCTATAAAGTTCAAGTATGGGTTAACAATTCGCAGTTAGACGAATCATTGTTAAACGTTAATATTCTAAAATAGTAAGGAGTATGTATGAGCCATCAAATAAAGATAAAGAAGCCCCCTTTTTCTACAACAAAAACCAAAACCTCAACTTTATCTGAGGTAGTTTCTCAAAAGAAAGAAGTTGATGCCTCTTTTTCAAAATATGAGATTAGCGAGAAGGGGTGGTATGTTTTTGTTAATTCCTATCTGGGTTTAGCTAGAATAGGTTGCCAAAAACTACAGGGAAGATTAAGTAAGGAGAATAAAGTTATTGTCGTTAGTATTATTTATAATTTTAAGCATGCTTTAGAGATACTTATTAAAGCTCTTCAAAAAACATTAAAAAAGGAAAAGGAGGATATCGAAAAAACTCATGATATAGATAAGTTATTTAAAGAATTAAATTTAAAAGTTAAAAAAGAAATAAAACAAAAAAAGCCGAAGGAAGGGATTAGTAAAGAAATAAAAAAACTAGAGCGGTTAGTAAAAAAATATAGAGAACTTAATTTTGTCAATGAATATATAAAAGATTGTTTTAGTATTGAAGATACAGAAAATCAATTATTTAGATACCCAGAATATTCATCTTATATACAAGTTGATTATCCTAAATTAGTTAATAAATTTACTAGAGAAGATATTGAAGGCATTGAGCAAGATATAAACGAACTAATTAATACGATTAAAAAAATTAGAAAAATAATTTAATAATCTATGCCTGTATTAAATTGGATTGGAAAAGAGAAAATTGTAAATTATGATAAGGAAGTGCCATTTCGACTCCTGAGGAAGAATAAAAAATACTCGCTCGGGAAGAGCGAGAATTTAATTGTGGAGGGTGATAATTTAGAGGCATTAAAAGCATTAATGCCTTTTTATTATGGAAAAATTAAATGTATCTATATTGATCCTCCTTATAACACCGGCAATGAAAAATGGATTTATAACGATAATGTGAATGCGCCGAAAATTAAAGAGTGGCTTGGTAAAGTTGTCGGGCCGGAAGGCGAAGATTTGTGCCGCCATGATAAATGGCTCTGCATGATGTATCCAAGACTAAAGCTTTTAAGAGACTTATTGAGCGAAGATGGTGTAATTTTTGTAAGTATCGATGAAAACGAACTTGCACATTTAATAAAGATAATGGAAGAAATTTTTAGTTTTATAGATGTGATTATTTGGAAAAAGAGCAGTGAAGGAAGATATGGAAAAATGAAAAACGTTACTACTTTTCGTAAGGATCACGAATATATTATTGTTGGCTACAAATCATCAGGAACAAAATTCAATAAAATGTGGGAATTTCCAGATTTTGTTTACGAATATAGTAACCCAGATAATGATCCTCGTGGACCATATAAAGCTGGCAGTATTTCACGAAGAGAAGATGCATCTGACCCTCATCACAAAAACTACTATACTGTTATAGCTCCTTCAGGACGAAAAATAACTCGTCAATGGGATTTTCCAATTGAAGATTTTAAAAAGTTCGATAAAGAAAAAAGATTATTTTGGGGAAAGAAAGGAGATAATATACCAGCAATCAAGATTTTTTTGAATGAAAAACGATTTGTAACTCCTTATTCTGTTTTTTTAACTAAAGGGAATACAACAGATGCTAAAGAGGATTTACGACGTATATTTAATCTAAAAGAAAGTAAAACGGATATTTTTCCAAATCCTAAGCCTGTTGAATTAGTGAAAACACTTATTCAGCTTACTACAAATAAAAATTCTATTATATTAGATTCTTTCGCCGGCTCAGGAACGACTGGCCATGCAGTTTTGGAACTGAATAAAGAAGATGGTGGGAACCGAAAATTTATTTTAGTAGAATTGGAAAAAGATATTGCGAAAAAGATTACGGCAGAAAGAATGAAAAGAGTGATTAAGGGCTATTCTTATAAGAAAAATAGAAAAGAGACAGTAAAGGTGAAGGGTTTGGGCGGCGGCTTTGAATATGTGGAGTTGGGCGAACCACTTTTTGACAAAAATGGAACGATTAGCGGAAAAATAAGTTTTAACGATTTAGCCAGTTATATTTATTTTACTGAAACTCATACCAATTTAGAAAAATCAAAAATTAGGGAAAATTATTTAGGAGAATATAACGGCGTTCATTATTTTTTGTTTTTTGATGGTGTGCCCAAAGTAAATGTATTAAATAGAAAATTGTTAAAAGAAATTAAAAACAAAGAAGGCCAAAAGATTGTTTACGCTGATAAATGTCTAATAGATGAAGATGTTTTAGATAAGCATCAGATTATTTTTAAACAAATACCATACGCAATAAAAGTATATTAAATATGGGATTTGAACTCAAAAAATATCAACAGAAAACATTGGACGAATTACTGGCTTATATTACCGAAATGAAAAAATACGATACCGATAAAGCAGCCAGTTTAGCTTTTATGATAAGGACTGAGAAGCAATATAATTGGCTTCCAGAAATTGGAAATAGTCCCTTTATTTGTATTAAGGTTCCCACTGCTGGTGGAAAAACTCTTATAGCCGTTCACTCTGTTGGTTTAATTTTTAAAGAGTTTCTTAAACAAAGAGGCGATAAAGGATTGGTAATGTGGTTTGTGCCTTCAGACGCTATAAAGGAACAAACACTTAATAATTTACGTAATAAAAATCATCCCTATAGAGAGGTTTTAGATAAACGATTTAATAACGCGGTTAAAATTTTTGATTTATCGGAAGCAAAATCTATTAAAAAAGATGACTTAGCCGACAATCTTTGTATTATTATTTCCACTTTAAGCGCCTTCAGGCGAACCAATAAAGAATGGCTTAAGGTGTATCAAAATAATGGTAATTTAATGGAACATTTTGAGGAGATTAAAAATAGTGAGATAGATGGTCTTTTGGACAAAGATAAATCAGGTGAAATTAAATATTCCCTTTCAAATCTTATAAAATTGCATAACCCCTTAGTTATTGCTGATGAGGGACATCGAGTTCAAACAGAGCTATCTTACGAAATGCTAAAAGATATTAATCCCTCTTTTGTTTTGGAATTTACCGCCACGCCAAAAGGGAAAAGCAATGTTCTTGTGAATATTTTAGCTCGTGAACTGAAAGAGGAAAAAATGATAAAGATGCCGATTTATTTAGTCAATAAAATACCTTGGCAAGATACAATTTATGAAGGAATTGAAAAAAGAAATTATTTAGAAAAAATTACCAAAAAAATTAAAGAGCCATATATAAGGCCGATTATGCTGATACAGGCGGAGCAGGAAAAAGAAAACCGAAACAAGATTTTTGTAGAAAGAATTCGTCAATTCTTAATAAACGAAGCAAAAATTTCAGTGGAGGAGATTGCAGTTCAAACTAGCAAAATAAAAGAACTTCCGCCCCTAGAGATTTTGTTAAACAAGAAGTGTCCTATTAGATATGTTATTACCGTAAATGCTCTTCGTGAAGGATGGGATTGCCCGTTTGTTTATATTTTAGTATCAGTTTCTAATTTAGGAGCCAGAATTTCGGTGGAACAAACAATTGGTAGAATTATGAGGCTTCCTTATGCGAAGGAACAGAGCGATGATGAATTAAATTCAGCCTATATTTTTGCTTCAACAAGAAATTTCAGTCAAACGTCGGAGATGGTAATAAAAGGATTGCAGGAAAACGGATATGAAGATATCGTACCGTTAAAAAGCGGAGTTTCTATTCTTAAAAATGAGTTTAAAAAGAAAACAAAGGACGATAATATTATTGTTCCTTATATAAATATTAAAGACGGAGCTATACTTAGAAAATTAGATTATGTTGGAGATTTGATAGGAAATGAACCTCTTTTGGTAAATAAAGGAGCAGAGATAGCTCTTCAGATAACCGATGATAGCCAGATTGTTAAAATTGATATTGGACAAGATAATAAATTTTTACGAGAGACGGCTGGAAAATTACGATTGATTTATCATTATAAAGATTTTACTAAAGAGGATTTATTAGGATGGTTTCAACGGAAAATACAAAGAAGTTTTATATCAATGAAAGAAATGAGCGGTTATTTAGAAATTATTATTGATAATTTGCTTAAAAAATATCAATTAAGTCAATTAAGCGCTTATAGATATGCCCTCCAAGACGCAATAGAGGTGAAAATCAATCAGATAATTAATGATTTCACTACCAAAAAGTTCAACGAGTTAGTTAAAGGCAAATTAATTATTGCTGACGGAGAAACTTTTATATTTCCTGATGTAATCAAAATATCAGATATTTGTCCTGATGATTTCGACAAACATTTATATGAAAAAGCAGAAAAAATGAATACAGAAGAAATGGAGTTAGCTTATAAGATTAACGGACTTTCAAATATCTTCTGGTGGTTTCGTAATCCGGAGAATAGTGGGTTTTATCTTCAAGGGTGGCTGAAAAATAAATTTTATCCAGATTTTATTATAAAAACAAAGAAAGGAAATTATTTATTAATAGAATATAAAGGTGAGCATTTGTTAGGAGGAGAAGACACGATTTATAAAGAAGCGCTTGGTCAAAAATGGCAAGAATTAAGTAAGGGGGAATATTATTTTGAATTAGTTGACAAAAAGAATATGGACGCAGTTCTAAATAAAATTTCAAAATTATAAACAGTCAAAATATTATGGAAAATATTAAAAATTATATTGTAAAATTTCAAAATTGGTTGGAAGAGAAGGATAATAAAGCTAGCGAATGGAAAGAAGAACGAATAAGAAGAGAGCAGTGGTATAAAGACAAGTTATCTCCTAATAAAATTAACGATTTAACTGTTGATGATTTTTCAACCATGATAAGAGAACTTTGGGCTTCCTTAATATGGACCAATAAAAATTATAAAATTCAATATTTATTGGAAAATAATGGTTTTGATAAGATCAAGAAGGAACTAAAAGAACTTTTATATGGAGATGATTTAGTAGAGAATAGATGGGATAATTTTAAAAGTTCTATTAAAGGTTTGGGTCCATCATCTATTAGTGAAATTTTAACATTTTTCGATTCTCAAAAATACGGTTTAATAAATTTAAAAATATACAAAGTTCTTCCTCGCCTCGGTATTAAAATTCATGAAGTCAAAGATGGTAAAGGATATAAAGAAGCCCTTGAGAAATTATCAATAGTGCGAGATGCTTTACGTACAAATGGTATACCTGATTCAGATTTTATTATTACAGATTTCTTTATTACGTATTTGTTCTATGAAGTATTTAATTTAGCTTATGAGAGGAAAAAATCAGAGGCTGTGTATAAAGAAGAAGAAGCGACAGAAGAATCAATAGAGACAGTGCAAGAAAAACAAGAGAAAAAAGAGATTGTTTTTCAAGATTTAGAAATCGAATCTCATGAAGAAGCCGAGGCAATCCTACTTTTACTTGGTAATTTACTAGGTTTTGATACTTATACTCCCGATGAATCTAAAGGAGTGAAAGGACAAAATCTAGGAAGCATCGCGACTTTAAAAGAATTATCTTATTTTGGAAGTGAAACGATTATGGATACCGCACAACATATAGATGTGGTATGGGTAAGAGATGAATGGCCAGAATATTTTTTTGAAGTAGAAAATACTACTGGAGTGACATCCGGCTTGCTCAGAATATATCAAGTAGCAGCAAAATTATCCGCTAAATGTTTTATAATTGCGCCACCTGATAAGCTAAATAAATTTCAAAAAGAAATAGAAAAACCACCCTTTAAGTCGTTAAAAGAGAGATTTAAATTTAGATCCTATAAAGAGCTGAAGGAAATGTATTCAGCCACCCAAAGATTTACACAAATTTCACACAAATTTCTAGAAGAAAAATAGATACCAAATTCAAAATAATTCCAAAAAGACTTTCAATAGTGTTTTAAATAAATCTTTCATCGATTATTTATAAAATAATAATATTAAATCTATGGTTTATCCGCAGTACAAGAAATCGCTAGAGCAACAACTCATACTTTTCTTGGGGTTTTTCTGAAGATGATCTTTACCAGTGTTTATTGTATTAGTTGCTATTGATATTATGATAACTTTTATTGTCAAAAATCATCAAAGGCATCATAGAAAGTAGTGGTTCTGTTCATTTATATTGATAACTAATTATGGCTAAACGTTATAAACAAGATAGTTGGTTGGATCTATTTTGGGATATCGGTTCGATAGTTTTGGGGTTATTTATGGTGTATATGTTTTTTTTATATTTTTTAAATAGAAATAGATTTAATCAATGGCTTAAATATTTAATAGTTATAGGTATAGGGATTCTATTAGCTAAGATAGCAAAGGGATTTTTAGAAAATATACAGTATCGAAAAAGAGAAAAGTTAGCCAAAGAACATAAGGCAAAACTTTTAGAAATTATTCAAAGCACAGGGCAAATAGAGTATCTTAATAATTTTATTAATCGGTTTGGAGCATCGACTAAAAAAGGATGGGATTATAGGGGTTATTCTTTTGATTGGGACAGGTTGGATGATCTATTATACATACTTAATAAAAGAGGAATAAGTGTTAGTCGAGAAGATTTGTTCTTTATATTGGAATATTTAATAGATAAAAAAGAGCAAAAAGTTACTGAGGAAAGTATTAGTCTTAAACCGCAGCTATTTGCTAATTTAGATAGTGCAGATTTTGAGAAACTCCTCTATAGATTGTTTGAAGCTATGGATTATAAAGTTGAACATGTTGGTCATCCCAAAGATCAAGGTGCAGATCTTATTTTAAATAGAGGGACAGAAAGGATTGTAGTGCAAGCAAAAAGATTTATCGATACTCCCGTTGGTAATAAAGCAGTTCAAGAGGCCGTAGCTGCTAGAAATTATTACAATTGTAACGGTACTATAGTCGCCACCTCTTCCAATTTCACTAAAGAGGCTATAGACTTGGCGAAGGCTAATAATGTTTATTTAATTGATCACAAAGAATTACAAGATTTGCTCTTAAAATATTTAAAAGAGTACTGGGCATGATTTGTTCTAATTGAGCGAGATTTTTACTAGCTATAATTAGCTATATTCTTATGGAAATATTGATTATGTTTAAAATATACTTTTAGTAGCTAGCTATAGAATCATTAAGGCAATGAATAAATATTCTCAAAGAGAAAATAATAGATATCATCCTCAAAGTAAGGAGCCTTTTTATATCAGCAGGTCAGCCATTGAGATGTTTGTAGAATGTCCTCGTTGTTTTTATTTGGATAAAAGATTGGGATTAGGCAGACCGAGTATGCCGGGCTGGACTTTAAATAGCGCGGTGGATAAATTATTAAAAAGTGAGTTTGATATTTTAAGAAAAAATGGGGCAAGGCATGCTTTAATGAAGGAATATAAAATTGACGCAGTGCCTTTTAATCATTCCGATTTGCCAGTTTGGCAGAATAATCGAAAAGGTGCTTCGGTGATTCACGCTAAAACCAATCTAAAAATTACTGGCGTTGTTGATGATATTTGGTTTAATAACCAGACTCAAGATCTTCATATTGTTGATTATAAATCTACCAGTATTGATGGAGAGGTTTCTTTAGATGGGGAATACAAAGAGAGTTATAAAAGACAGGTAGAAATTTATCAGTGGATTTTTAGGCAAATGGGTTTTCCAGTCTCAGATACTGCTTATTTTGTCTACGCCAATGCTTTAAAAAATTTGCCTAAATTTGATGGAAAATTAGAATTTAAAAGCACTATTTTACCTTATGAAGGTGATGATTCTTGGGTAGAGCCAACCATTTTTAAAATTAAAGAATGTTTGGATTCTGAGGCAATTCCTCCTCCCAGCGATGATTGCGAATATTGTGCTTATCGTCATTTTATTTCGCAAGAATTAGAAGAAAAATTATGAAAAAACCTTCAACAACTTTAGAAGAAACTGAAATGTTAATTTTAATAGAAACTCTTAATCAAGTATTGACTCATTTTAGTAATTTACCCACTCAAGATTGGGAAAAAGAGATGTGGGACTATTATCATATTCTTCAAAATATTAAAGCTAAATTAGAGCGATTAGTTGAAAAATATAAAAATTCAAAGAATAAATAATATTGTTAAACACAAAGAATCAGAGAGGTATTTTAAATTGAAAATTGAAGCACTGGCGCAAGCTAATGGTAATCGAGCTCGGTATACCAAACTCAAAGAAAAATATATAGAAACAATTTTAAAGAAAATTAAAAACTAATAATGACACCCCATCTCGCAAGAATTAGAAGAAAAGTAGTTGAGGTTTAAAAAACTTTTTAAATTATTAACATAAATTAAAATATTAAAACTATGCTTAAAGAAATTTTAAATAGAAGGGCAGTGAGGGAGTATAGCGAGAAACCAGTGTCTGATGAAGATGTTTTAGAAATTATTAAAGCTGGACAATTTGCGCCCTCTGCTATGAATAATCGAGGGGTGGAATTTATTGTGGTGAGAAATCAAGAAACCAAGGAGAAATTATATCAGATTGTTGGTCAGGAATTTGTGAAAAACGCGCCAGTTTTAGTTGTGCCAGTGCTTAATCCCTCAAAAAGCACTTGTCCAGTAGAAGATTTGGCTGTGGCTTCAGAAAATATGTTTTTGGAAGCAACGGCTTTGGGTTTGGGCACTGTTTGGAAATCAATTAGAAAAGAATTAAGAGAAAAAGTGAAGGAAATTCTAGAGATTCCTCAGGATTTTCTAGTGATTAATTTAATTCCAGTGGGTTACCCTAAAGAAACTCTTCAACCGCATAGTGAGGCTGATTTTAATTCTTCCAGAATTCATTACGAAAAATATTCGGCTTAAGATGAAAAAATGTTATTCTTAACGGTGGTCGAACGTTAAGTTAAAAATCAATATTTATCTATGAA
>Ga0116146_1004476_pt1 | contig 10743 bp, 19 predicted proteins | sample AD_JPNHG2_MetaG_FD_89748 | JGI IMG/M metagenome (GOLD analysis project Ga0116146, IMG submission 89748) | Active sludge microbial communities of municipal wastewater-treating anaerobic digesters from Japan - AD_JPNHG2_MetaG | ecosystem: Engineered > Bioreactor > Anaerobic > Digestate | place...
GATGCCACGATATCTTTCAGGTTCGAGTCCAGCCACTCCTTGACCTGACGGCGCACGGTTGGATCGACGAACACAAAGTCCACAGCAACTATGGGCATGTTCTGGAGCACTTCCGAGACCGAATCAGCGGGCTAAGCCCGGACCGGCGCGAGGCCGGTTTCGTCGGCGGCTGTCGCGTCCGGCATCCCGCCGCTTCCTCTCATCCAGCACCGCGACGCACCGCAGGAGCTCCGCGTCCCGGCTCACACATCGTCTTCACACTCCTCGAGCATCTCGCGTATGGTCACGCCAGCCAGGAGCCGGCCTTCCGGGCCGAACGGGTCTTCGACTAGCGCGCCGTCCCATCGCACTCGCACAAGGTCGCCGTCACCCACGGCCTGCCCATCGGGTGCGATGATCACGGGCACCCGGTAGGAGCTGGTCGCGTGGTCTGTTGTGAGATGCCATCCCGCTGCCTTCAGTGCGTCTGACGTGACCATCATCGGGCCTCCAGTCCGTGGCGCGACACAATCTCCGTTGTGGTATCGGAGCCCGTCTCGGGCCCGTCTAGTGTCTTACGCATCGTTGCACTGATCTCCTCCTGCGTGTAGCAGGTCACGGGCGCACCTCCTGCCCGAGACGCGCCTGCGCCAAGTCCAGATCCGGCCACCAGGTCGGGTAATTCTCCCAGCCGTTGTATCCCTCTTCGCTCATGTAAACCCTCCCTCTCGGTATGGGGGACCCCCTACAGGTCCCCGCTAGCTACGTAGTATAGCTACGGACGCCTGGAACGTCAATACTATCCAGGCCGGCGTGTTAGCTTCCTGGTGTCCCCTCGGATAGCTGCCTTCACCCAGTTCACGCGGCGGAGCGGGCGTCGGGCTGGGCGGCGGGGTCCGTCTTTGACGGTGACCCAAACGCCGTGTATCTTGACCTTGTGGGCCACTAGGCATCCCCTTCGTCCTCGGGGTGTTGAATGGCCCAGTCGTCGATGGCGGAGGCGAGGCCGCCTTCGTTCGCCCAGCGGTCCGATTCTCGCGTCCAGGCGTCCAGGAGGTCCGCGTCCGCGTCCCAGTCGGGCTCATCAGTGCCGGGGACGGTCGGAGCGAAGGCCTGGGCCTGCCGTGTGTCATCCTCAGTCCACCAAACACGTACATTCGGGAACGCGTCCTCCATGTGGGCTTGATAGGCTTCGTCTATGGCCTCCTGAAGACCGTCGAATCGGTACGTCTCGCCCCCCCATTCGCCGTGGTACGGAGCGTATACGGACCCGCATTCGCTGTAGCGTCTCGGTTCGATCATCAGTATTCCCTCCCATTCTCGTCCCACAACCGCCCGTCGGCCTCCGCCTCCTCATGAATACACTGATCAGAGGTCACCCACTCATACTCAGCCCGAATAGCGTCTTGGAGCGCGTCTGTTAGCCGCTCCGCGAGGTCGATCAGCCAACCACCGAACTCCTGGGCGGCCTTGTTGATGAGCGGGTATTCAGGCCACCGCCCGCCGTCTGAACCCCATTCGTGCGCTATGTGATACCCACCGCGCGGAATCGACCAGACCCGCTCTGCCGTGAAGTTGCCTTCCGACTCCCAAACCTGCGGCAGGTGCCGCCAGGTCCGCAGATCCGTCGGGCTAACATACTCCATGAATGCCGCCCGAACGTCGTCTTCGTCGATAGCGCAGCCTGGGTCCGCTGCCTCCGCAAGCACCCATGCCAGAACCTCCGCCCCATTGATCCGGCAAGCAAACCTGCCATCGAACGTGGGCCGAAAGGTATCATCCCACCCAACGCCCTGGGGGTCGATCTCTATGCCGTATCGAGCTACCACCGTCGCCCAATTGGCGACGGCTTCTGCGCCACCCCAAGAGGCAAAGGAATCGCAAGCCGCTTCGCGCATTCGCTCCATAGCCTGTGTGTACCCCACGTCCGAAACCTCCTGGAGTTCAGAGAGGGTGTACAGACGCACAGTTACCTCGGTCACGCTAACTCCCCATTCTCGATTCGATCAACTGAGAACTGGTCACCATTGATCTCCCACCCGTCCTGGGCTGCTCCGTCACGGTCCAGCAGCCCGGCGACAGTAGCCCAAGCCCGCCAAGCCGCCACCGCCTCAGCGAGCGAATCAAACCCCTCGCTGGGGGTCCCGTAGGCGGAGTAACAAGCCACCCCCTTCCGCGAGGTCCTAGTCAATTCCACGAATACCCCCCACCGAAGCCCTTCGGGCGGGTCGTCGGGGTCGATCTCCATGCCGTCGGGCACCTCCCCGACGGGGTTCACATAGAGCGACCGGAGCCGCTCGGTATACGCGGCAACGGGCGACTCCACAGGCGGCTCTGTGGGGGCCGCCTCCGCCTCCGCAGATGCGGTAGGGGCGGGCGGGGATAGAGCGTTCAACGCGTCCTGGGCCGCCTCTAAGGCGGTCACGAGGGCTCTTGCTTTGGTAAGGGTCTCTAGCACGAGGGCACCTCCGCTGACGTGCACGGAATGGGGACGCCCAAGGCGTCCCAGGCGAACCCTATCTGCTGCGCGGCGGCCTGAAGGTCCGCACGGTCGAGGGTCTCCTCGTACGACTCTAAGGCCGCCTCCGCCTCTTCAGCGTGACCGTCGGCCTTCACGTAACGCACCTCATCAGACCGAGAGCCACCTTCAAACTCCACCCGGTACGCCCAGGCGTTGAGTTCTCGGCACAGGTTATTGAAACGGCCGTATACTTCGCGCTTCGTCATAAGGCTTGCTCCCTCCGTGGAATGCCTGTATCATACCGACGGACACCGGGAACGTCAACACCAGGAAACCAGAGGGATAAGGGGGCCTTTGGGTCACGCGTATAGAGGAGAGGGGGGTGCTTGGGTGGTGTTACGGGGTCGAGATCAGTGGGGTGTGGTGGGCGGACTCGATCTCGGTCTGTTGTTGTTGTTGTTGTTGTGGTGGTGGTGGATGGTGGGGCTGGAAGCCCCCCAAGCCCGCTCGGCAGGGTCCGAAGTGGGACGACCCCTTATATAAGGCCACAACTTCTGTGATCGAGTAGATCAACGATCACGGGTGCGTATATGCCATTACAGACAGATGAGTAGGTTAGCACGAGTGAGAGGACGTGCAACCTAAACTCAGATGGCTTGTGTGCATATCGTTGGACAAGATAGGGGCCGAAGTCGGCCAGGACATCGGTAACGAACTCACGAGTGAAGTCAGTTGGCTCTAACGGTGCATCAATCCTAGCCAACACAGTTGCAACCCCATCATCAGACTTACCCCGATAGACAAGCTGCACCTCACTCTTACCATCAAGCCCCAACTTCAAAAGACTCGACGCCAACGACACAACCAAACCAGGCAGCCCAAGATCAGGCTGAGATACTAACTCAACCGAACTAGGCGAGTTCCAACGATGATTGCCACCTGCATACTCAACAGCTAACTCCATCAACTCATCCATGCCATCCGACCCTAACCCACTAAACCAATCTCGCTGCATATACGACTCCCGACTTTTAGACTTGGACCAGAAAAGAACCCCACCAACAGCGTATACGCTCAGCCAAGATTGGCTTAGTTACTTGGCCTAATAAGCCGCTGGGTCTGTAAGTATATAGGGGTGCCCCCCTATACGTCAATACCCTTCCCCCCTAGTACCCCCTAACCTAAGGGGGTACGGGGGAGTTTGGGTGTTACACGCCGCATATGTATGCGTACCAGAGGTGTTCGAAGACTGGTGAGAGGTTAGGTGCATGTTCTAGAATCCAGTCGTGGTAGCTGGATTGGCAGCCATCGGGTGGCAGATCGCTTAGGTCTACGCTATTGAGCAGCTTGTAGACTTTAGGGTCGTTAGGGTTATAGGTCGCGATCCACTCTTGGAAGGTCATTGTGGCTTAGCCAGCCTCTCTTTCTGGTCTTCGACACGAGCTTTGGTGATAAGCCAATCGAGTGCGGCCACTTTCTCGGGTGCATGGCATCGGACGTAGAACTCACGGATGAGCTTGATCTGCTCGATATTCTTTTCAACCGGCACCGCAGTTAGACCTCCCCATCCTTGGTGTTTGAGGTCCACTCCAACTCAAGTGTTGGGATGGTAGCGCGTATTGGCTGGTAGGTTACTAGCTCCAAGGAGTCGCCCCAGGGTGAATAGGGGCTACCGCCAGCGTGTCGGACAGCGGCTGCATACCACGCCCCGATCCCGATGTTCCGTAGGATTTGGCATGGATCACCGTATGCGCCCGCAGTATACGGGCCCGCTACGTATACCCTTGGTGCTCGCCCAACTTGCTGAATGAAGTCCTGGATGACGGCCTCTAAAGACCACAACTCGTTCCCAGGTGACGGGATATACTCGCAGTTGTCGTTGTACCAACGGGATACAATGCAACGGGGTGGGTCCTCCTCGTAGATGCACGGCACACCGATCTCCTTGGCACGGGCCTCCTCTGCTAAACAGCCTGGTGACGCTCGCCAGCCTGGGATGAAGTATACGATGTCCGACACATACAGCCACAACATGCTATCGTCCCGATAACGCTGAACATCCATCAAGCAGCCTCCTCAACCCTCATTGAAGATGGTGTTGAATGGGGGCGGGAAGTCCCGCATCCCGATTATGGCCTCCATAGCCGCCAGGAAGCCGATATGCATGTCAGGATCAGTCTTGAAGTTGAGCGCCCAGTCCTCGGCATCTAGGTCGGTGAGCAGAGGGAGATACTCCTCACCTAGATCAAGCAGCATGGCGCGTGTATCCGTGATTGACTCCCGTATCTTCTTGAGGCTCGTCATAGGCGGTGCTAACGGGGGCGGGTCACGCAGTTCCTCGTCACCCTCCTCCTTAGCAGCCTCAACACCATCAAGTAGCCAGAGCTTGTTGAGCTTCTTGATCAGAGCTGTTTGGTCGTCCGGCTCCAGCATAGAGAGTTCGTATGCGCTCGCCAGGTTGAGTATGCCACGATCAATGAGCGATTTAGCACTATCGCGCATAGTTGCACTGATTTGGAGTAGCTTGGAGGTGATGGTACGGTTCCGGCCAAGTGTTACGGCGATCTCGTCCAGGTCTGCGCCATAGGCTTTGAGTGCTTTAGCGGCCCCGATGAGTTCTGTTAGGGTGAGATCTTTACGGACCGCGTTCTCCGTAAGCTGACGTTCAATGAAGAAGCGTTCCTCATCGTTCAGGTCTACCGGCTCACCAACTGCACAGGGGATACCCTCTGGAAAGAGCCGGTCATACTCGGCCTGATCCTCCTCACAGAGCGCGTCAATCGCAGCTAAACGGCGATGGCCTGCAATCAACGTTGCAAGCCCAACACCGTCCTGTGGGGGCGCAACCCGCAACGGTTGCATGAGTCCGTATTGGCGAATGGACTCCTTTAGCGATGTGATGTCACCGAGTTGGGCACGGATATTGGAGTTCACCTTGATCTTAGCTAGAGGTAAGAACGTCAGTGATGTCGGACCACCCACTGGCGTCATCGCTATCACCGTCCTCATCATCTATTGAGCTAGTAGGGTCTGGAATCCCGTATGGGTCTTCCAAGTCGTGGTCGTTGACTGGGTTGATGAGTGCTGCGTCCGGGCTTGGTGCACCCAGGTCTGACAGGATGGCTGCTAGATCGGACGCAGTGAGCCGGCCAAGTTGCATTTGGATTGCGTCGAGTGCGGGCGCTAGGCTAACGGCCTCGTCCTCGCTTGCCGACTCCAACGCTTGTGCGAATGTGGCTGACTGCCTGAATATGCCCTCGGACCGCCACAGTAGCTGGACCGCCTCTTGCGGGTCCTTGGGTAGCAGGTTCGTGTAGACCTCAACCTCTCCGTTCTCCTTAGCGGTCCGTATCTGGTCCATGATGTTCGCAAGCCCCATAGCGGCATACTGGATCATGGTCTGCGCGGCACTCATAGTTGCCTTGACTGTGGCTCGCATAGCGTCCCGCACACCATCATCCTTATGGGAGTGCGCTTCGAGCGCCTTAGCGACCGCAGCATCAATATGGGCACGAGTGCGAACAGCACGAGTTGTCCACCCCATCCGGCGAGCATGATCCTCAATCTGCTCAACCGTATACGGCTTGCCCGTTGGGCTGATGTGCAATTCCGCGAACTGGGCAGCCACGACTTTGAAGTCAGGCTCCCCATCCGTGGCTAACCATGACTGCTCGTAGAGGTCATAAAGCGTGTTGTCGTTAGCTGGCGTTAGCTTCATCGCTATCTAACGCCCGTCATCATGTTGACCAGATTTTGGTAATGCATTTCACCCCTGCGTTCCCAACAAGACCGCAGTAGGAACCCCCATACAATCTCTGCGGTTTGGTGGGTGAGTTGTGTCCATCCGTTTGCTAGACCTGTGATGATATAGTGCTCACCGCCAAACTCAGCGGCGATCTCACGGTTGGACACACCGGCCAACTTACGGATCGCCTCGATCCGTGCCCGGCCAATGAAACGGGATGGGAACGTCTCGGGCATGGCAGGGATCGCTGGCATTGATCCAATTGGTCGATGGTGAACATCAACTTCCTTCATTACGAACCCCCCTACAACGATTTACGCTTGAATGTAACACGGCCAGCACCTGCCGCTCGTTCTGGCATTGGGCTGAGTGCTACTTTACGGCCCGAGAAGACTGCTCGTTTACGGGCTTGGGGTGTGAATGAAGCTCGCCGCTTCAGTTTCCCCTTGCCGGCAACCCAGGCCGCTCGTGCCCTTGACCGCTTTAGTCTAGCCATGAGGTCCCTCCTATTGGGACCACTACCTACAGACCCTATCCCTCTTCGTCTGGTATGAACAGGTCTCTAAGCCCGTCGATCACGTCGCTTGCGACGTGGAGCAGGATGGACGTGAGCCTAGCTGCCGTATCCTCCGAGACCCGTACAATAAGGTCTCCGATCTCCTGATTGGTCCAAACCCGGCCCTGCTCGCTCCACCCGCCATCATCGACTTCCGGCTCTACCTCTGGTTCAGGCTGGGCTGGTGCAACAGTGAGTGGGACGGGTTCCGGGACTGGTGGTGCGGGCGTTGGGTCAAGGGGCTCGATGTCTGCGCCCTCACCGAACCCGATCCCCATAGGTGGTGCGGTAGAGTTCTCAATCGCCTCGCCGAACACGTCCGACAGGTCATCGCCCAGCCCACTTGCCGCCTCAATCTCATCGAGCCACGTCTCTGCTGTGTAGACTTGTGGGTCAAACCCCTCGGGCGGCGTCACCGTCTGGTTCTCCGGCTCGAAGTAGCAGCCAGCCTCGTCCTTGAGCATGGTTACGACAAGCTCAGGATCGAAGTCAACATCGGCCACATCCGCATACGGAGGTCGGCCAGTCGTCTTCATGGGCTTAGTCGTATACGCCTCAATGGCCTTAGCAATGACGGCCAAGTTGACCGTATCAACCTTACCAGCTAGCCGGGCGCGGAATGCGCCCAACGTGGACTCCAGGATGCAGAGCCGAACACGTCGCTCATCGAACTCAGGCTCATCAGGTTCCTCGACCTCGAACACGTTATCAAACTCCGGCACAGTCTCTTCCCCCTCTGATAGAACCTCGGGCGGGGCCTCCTCGACCGGCTCCGCGTTGTCGGCCTCAACCGCCTCAACCTTAGCCTTCGCCTCGGACACCCGATCATAGGTGCCGTCCTGGCGGACCAGGGCCGCCCACTCTGAGAAGTCAACGTCCTTCTCCTCAAAGACCTCGGGCAGCTTGACGCTCCCATCCTCAATCCTGCAACAGTGCTGCTCCAGGTAACGGCAGGCATCTGCCACATCGAGCCCCACATCGTCGAACCCTAACTTAGCGGACATCTCCGGCAGGAGTCGCTTGACCCGCTTACCACGCTTCTTAGCATCGCCAACGATGCTATAGATGTCCTGAAGCCTAGCCTCAAGTCCGTCGTCGATGTTCGGCACTGTAGCCTCCTTCTTGTCGTATCCAACGGCATCAAGAACCTTGAACCTAACCGCTTCGAGTTCCAACGGCGTGAACTCGATCTCGACAACCTCACCATACTTGTCACAGCACTGTAACGTCACCGCACCGTCTGACTCCACTACGTCCAACAACGTCATCGGCGACGATTCAGACTTGTCCGTGCTACGTGTGAACGTACAGGGAACCGGCAAAGCATCCCATGAACAATACCTAGGTGGCATCCATATCCCCCCATCTCTCCTACAGTATATATCCTATACGCAGGTAACGTCATCCCTGAGCTTCATCCCATGCGCTGAGGACGGCGTTGATTACGTCGTCAGGTTCGCCAGTCATTGCGGCTTGTAGTGCTTCGCGTGACGAGTCGGCGGTTGTCGTTGCTAAGTTGATCTTAGCGGCCTCGACCCGCCGAGCAACGGATTCGGTCTTAGTGTCCATCTCAGGCACTGTGAAGACGGATGAGCCGGACGCGCAGGGTATCCTCAGCAACTCGATCCCAGACTTAGAGCCAATGTGCAGGTGCGCCATCTGCGGCTGGCGATCACGGTCCGTATGCTCCCTGCGAGCCATTGAGCCAGGCATCACAAACACTGAACCCCGTGTGCTGCGATACACACCCTGCGGCCAATGGATATGACCACACAACACGGCTTGCTTAGGGCCGGTTAGTACATCGTCCGGGTGGACATGGTTCATAGGGTGATCGTTGAGGCAGATAGGGTGGTGCAGACAGACTATCTGCACCTTATCCTGGAGATGGATGAGTGAGTTGAGTGATTCGATCATGTCGGACTCGGTTTGTTGTTCGGGCACACATGCGACTCCGATGTCGCCGCCACGGAAGCGGAGTCGGTTGAGTGCTATGGCGAATGGCTTGGTGGGATCGGCCCCTATATGGACCCTTGGGGTTGGGTTCGCCCCAGCTAGTTCGAGTGTGCCGAGTGGGCCTTGTGGGTAGGTGAGCACGTTATGGCCGTGCAGATCGTGCGAGCCAACGCACAGGATGACCTGCCCACCGAATGGACGCTGGTTGGTCGGTCGGATGTAGTCCACGAGTGCGGCTGTGATTGGGTTGACGAGCCTAACGGGCAGGCCAGGTCGATGACCGAAGTCGCCACCGAAGATAACGAGGTCGATGTCGTGTTCGGTCGCGTATTGGAACACGTAGACCATCTTCGCGACCATAGCCATACCGTAGTCATCGAGCCGGTTTGTTGGTGCGTTGACGTTTAGGTGCAGGTCGGTAGCGAACAGGATGTCTACGCCCTGCTTATCGACTTCTGCTGTCGTGGAGGCCATCTCCTCTATCTGCTCGTTCGCAGCGTCAGCCAGACCACCGGGGACACTTGCCACCGAGGATGGGGCAGACGCCACCGGCGAGTGCGTCGGCACGGGCTGCTTCAAGCTCTTTCTCTTGATGGGTAACGCTTTCTTGGGCACTCTCAATCTCCCCCTCTAGACGGTGTAACGCATCGTATACGCTCTTGACCCCATGATACTCCTCGGCCAAGGCCGTATATGCTTCCTGATCGGTCCGAACCGCATTGAGTGCGCCCTCCACCTGGTCTGGGTGTGTTGCCTCTAACGCGGCCAGGATGGCTGGTAGTGGCTGAGCTACCCGTTTGAGCGTCTGATGTCGCTGGTTCATAGCCTCAACGTCGGGCGCGGTCGCTGCCAGATCGGCTAGCAGGTCGGTCGCTACCTGCTCGTCCGCATCGGAGATCATGCTAGCCAACGTAGCCTGGAGCGACTCACCAACCTGCTTGATGCTAGCCATTGACTGCCGTAACTGGCGTATCTCACGCTCGATACTGGTCGCCTCATCACGGAGTGGGGTGAGCGCGGTAAGCAAGGCAGACTTGGCAGTATGCGTCCCCTTGTTGCTATCGAGATCGGACCGCAGGACCTTCATGTGCGCGGTCAGCTTATCGCGCCGTGACCGGCAAACATCGCGGGCCTTCTCGTAGATGTCGATGTGGCCTAACGCAGATAGGAGCCGCTTGACCTCAGTTGGGGTATCACCCACCAGGAACATATCGCCCACGCTATGGAACTGGGGCCACCACTCGTTGCCCGTTGGCAGGATAAGGGGGCCGAGCCCAGACGGGGTGAGCGTCTTCTTGAGCGTATCAATGGTGTCGGGCGTCGGCTGAGTGATGAGTGTGCCGTCTGGCATTTCGATCTCGCTTTTAGTTGCTGCTATCCGACGCGTGATTGAGCCACCGTTGAAGGTCAGGACAACACTCCCATCCTTCTCACCGGCTGTGATTGTGCGTTCCCTACTAGCCTTGTAATGGAAACACTGGTGCCGGATCGCACGGAGGATTGTGGTCTTGCCAGCGTTGTTCGGACCTGCAATCACATTCACGCCTGGCGTGAACGAGACCGAGAGATTGCGATGTGTCCTGAAGTTAGTCAGGTCTAATCTCTCAAGCATCGCTGGCCCCCAGTTCGATAATGTTGTCTGCGTGTGTGAGCGCCTGCTCATGTAGTGACACGATGATGAGTTGGATACCTAGCTCGTTCGCTGCGCTACGGAGCCATTCGTAGAGTGAGTCAAGCCGGTCATCGCCCCGAACTCCTGGGAACGGCTCATCGAAGCAGATGAAGTCGTTATGGAGTGTGGTGCCGGTCGCTAGCGAGGTCGCTGCAAGCAGTAGTGCTAAGCTCACAATAGACTTGAAGCCCTCGCCCTGGCTATCCTCAACTGTGTCCTCCAAGTCACCAAACCTGACTTTGACCCGCATCCCAGTTGTCCCAACCGGCTCTATGAACACTTCATGGCCGGCCCCGAAGGTTGCACCAATGATGTGGTTCGCAACCTCAGTCAGAGCGCCGCAGAAGCCCTCCATCGCAGCGTCTGACAGGCCA
>Ga0116146_1004478_pt1 | contig 10741 bp, 15 predicted proteins | sample AD_JPNHG2_MetaG_FD_89748 | JGI IMG/M metagenome (GOLD analysis project Ga0116146, IMG submission 89748) | Active sludge microbial communities of municipal wastewater-treating anaerobic digesters from Japan - AD_JPNHG2_MetaG | ecosystem: Engineered > Bioreactor > Anaerobic > Digestate | place...
GACAACGCCCTCAACGATAACAGGATGGTTTCCAGTGGGCAATCCACTGTTGAGAATGCTCACCTTCAACCCGTATTCGCCCGCTTCATTTGGCACAAGGTCTTTGTCCCATGACCCGCTTTCTACTCGGACTTGGTGATTTTGTAATGGCTTTCGGTCTGCCCCGATTGAGCCATAAACAATAGCGTTTTTTATTTCCCCGCCCCTGCACTGCTCTGTTTCATCAACCGCTCCACCGGTAGCAATAGAGTTTTGCCGATACCCGCCCTTTTTGAAATAAGGCAAAGTCCGCCTGTGATAATCAGTCTCGTCCGTATCCCAATTATATTGGCTCTTTTTGCTTTTATGATATTCCGCATCCTCTGGGCTTCCGCAGGCAAACATCCCGCCAAGATTTTCAGGCTCTTCTAATTCCGCTTGAACCGCTTGCTTGCCGTCTGTAATTTCAAGGTCTCCATAATCATACGAATTGCGCAATATCCCCCCGCTGATGTTTTGATATGATGCTGCCCCGCCTTCGCCCACATCAATTTTATGCCCGAATATCCCATTGTGCATATTTATTCGTTTCGGCTCGCTCCCCAAAGTCGGCGTCTCGGGTTTGTAATGCCCCAGCAACTGAAAAATGCTCACGTGCTTTGAAGCTTCAAGTGAAAAATACCCATACCCCGCCGTATCTTGAAGCAAATAAACGTCCTGCGCCATCCAAACGTTGTCCAGAAACGAAATTATGCCTCCTTTCCCAAGAGTTTCGGAAGGCAGTTCAAACTCCGAGCAGTGGGTTTTGAAGCACCACTCCTCGAACTCCCCGCGTTTTACGCTGGACGCCTCACCACGCTTTGCACAATAGACCGAAAGCCCGACCATGTCTGTCGAATCAACGATGCCGTCCCCCCAGTTCTTCATCAAGTTGCAATGCCGAAGATGCTTGCAAACCCTCTGCCCAATTATAAATCCAGACGAGGGGTCATACTTATAGCATGTAAGTTTAAAATTAGAACCATGTTTTTTTAGATTTTCCTGCTCTGAACCATCCCAATTCAACCCGCCTAAATAAATGTGTGTCTTATTATCGCTATCAACAAATAATCTTTTGCGGATTTTATCGGATACTGCTGTATTATCAATAGTCGCATTGAACTTATCAGGATACATTAAAAAATCAAGACTCACAATTGACGCCGTGCTATACGTATTAGATACCTGTGTTGCATAAAAGGGTTTTGACGCGGGGATGTCATCCCAGCGGGGCTGTGAACACAACCGCCTGAATATCTCCACGACACCATCTGGTTCAGAAAGCAAAGACGGCTTTGCGAGTGAAGTGTTTATCGGCGTAAATATTTTGAAATACCCGTCCCCCAGATACTCATAGCTCAAAGCAAAACTCCGCACGCCACGCCTGCCCAATGCGCCCCCTCCGCCAAAAAGCAAATAATCGAATGGTTGCAGAGTCCCCCCGCCATCATTGCTCGATTCATAGCGATTCCCTGAAAGCGGATAATTCGGATTCTCATGATACGTTGTCGGCGTGCAAGAGCGCGGGTCAATTCCCTCTGCGCGCACTGTAATAAAATCAACATCGCAATCATGAACGGTAAAAACCCCCAAACTCTGCATAAAGTTGTTCATGCCCGATGTGTTGTATATCCAATCCTTGAACGGCACACCGACCGCAATATTATACAGCGTTTGTAGCCTTGACTGAACCGCCCAAAACCACTGAGCGGACGGAATACTTTTTGGCGCAGGAATAGGTATGCCCACAGCTCCGCCAACCGCCTTATAATACGGCACAAAATAAGGCGCATGGGCTTCTATTTGCGGGCAGCAATCGGCGCAGGTCGAGAAAATCTTTTGAACTTGAATTATCTCGTCGCCGACAAGCCGCGCGCCGTCATCCTGTTCAAATCCTGTGAAATACGAAAATACCATTAAGCCGCCCCCGCGTTGCAATGCCTTTTAATCGCCCCAATCGCCACTCCCCTCCTTAAAATGCAACCGCTCAGCCTGCTCCGATTTTTTGCCATCGTTGAACTGCGAAACAGGACGAAAATATCCCATTACCCGCGTCCAAACTTCGCACTCCGTTCTATCTTTATCAGCCAATTCAATTTTTGTTTCCGTTGCCATTATCGCTCCCCTCTGTTTTATTTCTCACCTTATCAATATAATATTCTGTGCTTTTCCCGAATAAATTCGCCTCGCCCCGCCGGCGAATTCTCGCGGTCAACCGCTTATCAATTCTGCACTTCGCCATAATCGTTCCATCCTCTTCAACCGTGAACTGCCATATATGCGTCAGCCCGCAATCGCAACAGATTATCGGGATTTCCTGCCCCTCCTTGCCGAGTTCATACCAGTATCCCTGATGCAGTTCCTCTGCCATTAAACAACCCTCCCGCTCCCCTCCATAATCCGCCGATTTTCTACCTCAAACCGCCCGTTTTTCTCCACATGCACCAGCGCAAAGCCCCAGTTCCAGTCGTTACCATACGGCGAAAAGTCAGGCGATAAATGGCACAAACATCCCATGCTCCAAGTCGTCAATAATTTGCCAGTCAGGCTTCGAGGGCAATGGTCGCTCGTGCTATGGCAATGGGCGCACATGCTGAACGTTTTAGTCCGCAAAAACAGCCCCCGCGCTGGATTAACCGACCTCGTAATATTGCGAACCTCATGCCCATGCAAAACAGGCAACTCGCCCGCAAAAACCAATTGGTAATAATCCAAAAAGTCAATACCACGCCCCTCAAAATCCATGACGGTCTCCATCGCTGCCAGCGGGCTTAAAGCCAATTCGGGCGCGTTTGAAATAAAATATCGCGGCAGACGATATTCGTGATTGCCCGGCTTATAGACGAATTTTACCCTATTGCCAAACTCTTTGCGCAACCAGTCCAGCATATCAATTCCCGCCTCAACCTCTTTATTCCAATCCCTGCGCGCCGTTCCCCAAAACCCCAAAGCGGCATCATCCATGAAATCGCCGTTGATAAAAACCCCATTGACCTTGTGCTTTTTGGCATAGCCGACCGCCGCCTCAATCGCCTTTGGCTCATGGAACGGCACATGCAAATCAGCGATAAAAAGCCAAAGCCCCGCCCCCAAATGATATTCCGCCCGAACCTTGCGCCATGTTTCAGGCATATTGACATCTTCGCGAAACTGTAAAACCCCGCTTGACCCTGCCCTGCCCCGCGCCCGATAACCATTTGCCCCCCGAACATATCTAACGGTCGTGCGCGCCTTTTCCAAGTCGTTGTCAAATAATATCCCTTGCGTGTCAATCAAATAGCGGGCGAGTGTTCGGTTGCCGTATTGCGGAAAGCGCGAGACCGCCTCCTCAACGGCGCGAACCCTTGATTTATTCATGCACCCTCCTGTTTTGCCTTGACATTATTAAATCAGATGCGCTATTTTCAAGATGATTGTCAAGGTTTTTTCTCATTTTCATCGCCCCGCGCGGGCTTGTCTCGCGCCCTATTCTTGCGCCCTATTCATTAGCCCTAATCAAAAAGGCATCGTGATAATGCGTATCCCATTGTGAACTCTCCCCGCCTGCCCCGCAAGGAAATCGTATCAGCGCAAGACTCGCCGAAATCTCCTCGCTCTCACGTGTGTCAAGGATTTGCGCAACCCCAAAATCGCCCGCCGTCAACTGTTTATTACCCGCCTCTAATGTTGCAAATTTCCCGCCCCCGCCGTCATACCTACACCACGCCAAGCCGCCGATGGCAACCACGCCCACCGCCCCCGCGCGTATCCGCCCCATACTAACCGCAATCGCCTCTAAATTATCGCCCTTCGCGCTGAACGAAACTTTCAAAACAAGAACGGGTTGAGATTCGCCCCTCTTTAACATCTGCCCGCTAATGACAACAGGAGTAAATATTTCAATATCTGTTTCCTCTGAATTAAATGCGCGCGCATAAGTGGTTGAGTTAATCCCGCCTGCGGCAGGCAACGTAAGCGGTTTTTCCTCTGCATCTCGAACCGCTTTGTTTAATTTTTGCGCAAGCCCGCGCTTTGTGATATTATCGCCGATTTGAAATGTTTGCATTATACTATCCCCGCTCCTGTAAGCCCCAGCAAACTAAAATCCTTTAATGGATAAACCTGCCGAATGCCCACATTGTAAATGCCCATTCTTTTTTCACCGTCAACTATTTTAACGTCATGCGTTATATCAATGATATGATGCCCGCTGATATACCCTGTAAATCCGCACATCCCGCCGTCCGACAACTCGATGTCTTCAACGATTGCGGGCGGTGCAACGCTGAAATTATATTCAAATTGCCATTCAATCGCGCTTTTTTTAGATATATTTGCGCCCAAAAACAAAACGGACGCTGTCGGGAAGCCCATCCACATTGCATTATTGAGCGTTGCCGTCAATTGCCAAGCGTTGAAGCGGGCTGTGGCAAACATATCTCGAAGCGTGGACGGCGAAAATGACTTGAAAATCTTCGTGCATCTCATGCTCCAAGTGGGGCGATAAACCTCTGCCCCGCCGATACTGCCGTCCTCCTTGACGCCAATAGCACTGCCGATTAAATCCGTTCGCCCGCCTACGCCGATATTTTCATACCCCAATCCGTTTGTGTCCATAACCGTTACTTTAGTTGTAGCGATTTCAAACTCCCACAATTCGCCGTCATCATTAAACCCCTCTGCGCGCGCGCCCGGCTCATATTCCACCGTCAATTTTGCGTGTTCGAGGTTTGGGGTTTGCTCGGATGATACGCTGGATACATAGATTTTTGGAATTACAGGATGGTCTGCGCCCAAACGGAACTCGCTTTTGTTTTTCGCGTTCAGCAATACAAGTTCAGCGTCAATCAATTCGCCCTTTGCCAAATTCGTGTCTTTTACAACATAGACCCTCGATTGCACAATGCCGTCTTTTGTATATTCGCTCCGCCTGCTTTCTTTTAACTCCTTATATTCGTAAGCCATCAAAATACCTCCGCAAAATTCGCGCTAACTGAATCGCGTATATCTTCAAGTAGTTGCGTTTGAAGCCTCGACTGCTCCAACTGCTTTTCTGCTATTGTATTGCTCCCCGCAATGCGCTCACGTATATTTCCGCCGCCGGTTATTTGCGTTGAACCGCCCAGCCCCAGCCCCGCCTGTTTCAATTCCTCTATTCCGCCTGTTTGCGCGGTTTTTAATGCGGCGAACATTTCATCAAAGTTGATTTCCTTTAAGCCCGGAACTTCCACCTTGCCCGTAATTTGTTCAATCATTGTTTTGAAATCATCGAAGATGGACGGCTTGCCCGCCGCATTGTCTTCTTCCGCCTTCATATCATCGAGCATACTTTTTTCAATCTCGACATCAAAGGATTTCATAAAGGTTTTGAACTCTTCGCTCTTGTCATTTTTCCCCATTTCTTCAAAAGTTGCTTTTAACGATTTGCCTAACTCTGATTTGCCAAGTTTGCCGAAAGATACGATATTGCCAAGAGAAACCAAGACCTTGCCGATGCCAGAAATAAGCCCATTAACTATTGCCATAACCAAATCATAAGCCATTTTAGCAATCGCACAAATTGATTTTTGTAGCATTAAGAAATATGTCTTGAATGAATACCCAAAAATTTTCACACGTTTTGCGATATTTTCAAGCAACGAATTTATCCCGCCCTGGACATTGTTAATTGACTCATATATTGATACAAGCGAAAACGACACAATTCCGATTAATAGTATAAGCGGGGCTGTTATTAGTGCAAGTATCGCCCCTATCGCCGTCATTGCTGCGCCCACAGCAACCAAACTCATTGATATTTTCGCCAAACCCGCAATAAGCGTAGGATGCTGTTCCAAAAACAGGCGAACGGCAACAACACCACGCAGGATTACATTCGTAAACTTTTCAAATGCGGGGGCAAGATGAAAGCCGATTGTATTTTTCAATCCATCCCAAACCGCGCCCAAAGCCTTAAATCGCAACTCAACCTCTTTTGCCTTATCCGCCCTCATCTCGCCGTGAAGAACAGCATAAGCATTGCGAAACTTTTTTATCCCCTCTGCGCCAAGCGCAAACATGGGGGCAAGTTGCGCCCCGCCACGCCCAAATATTCTAATCGCTGAACTCGCCTGCGCAGCCTTATTCAATTTACTGATTGCCCCGATGGTATTCATAAACGATTCCTCTGGGGTCATCTTCTTCAATTCCGCCACATTCAACCCCAATTCGGAAAAACCTTGTTGCGCCAATTTTGAACCTGTTGCCGCCGCCATCATATTTTTTTGAAAATAGCGAAAACCCCTTGCAACATAGTCAACGTCTGCGCCGACCGCCTTCGCCACAAAACCAAGTTCAGCAACAGATTGCGCCGCAAGCCCTGTGCGCGCCGCAATATCGAACATCTCGCTGCCAACTTTTGCATAAGACTGCAACGCCTTATAAAGCGGGGCGAGCATTGACCCGCCAAGAGCCTGCATCCCCACGCCGACCTTCGTTAAAAACATCTTGAAAGTCTTTGCGCCTGCCCGCAAGCCCTTTTCCATGTCGGAAATATCAGCCCCGATTTTTACGAACGCCGCGCCTGCTATAACTTGCGCCGCTGATACCACTGCTTTTGCCCTCCTTTAAGAATGGATGAAACGACTCTGGGGTTGTTTTATTCCCAGCCACATTTGCAATTATTGACGCCAACAACGACACGCCGTCCCACATAGCCATCATGCGCGCCCGCGCCATCCATGATAATTCTCGCGGCGTGAGGTCATCATTCACCGATGCCCCAGCAAGGGCGATTAGTTCATAGAGGTCTCGCCACTCTTGGGTGTGTCGCTCCCGCCGCCGTCCGCCAAAGGGCGTTTGGGCTGTTGTTCCTCCGCAATATCATTTGGAAATGCCACTGCCAAAGCGGCAAATGTGGCGCGAACGGCATAGGGCAACACCGCAAGCGTCATGCGTTCTTCTTCAAACTGCTTTTTGCTCACACCGCGCGCGTTTGCCAGATTGCGGACAGCATACCACACTAACCGCCCCATGATGCCGATATTGATTTGCTCTGGGGTTTCCAAAAGCGCAGGCGTAACGTTCAAATCCCGCCCCGCATCGAGCAAGGCGGGCGTATTGAAACGGCAAACCCACGACTCGCCAACGGCATCAATAAACTCATTTTCTTTTGCCATTCTTTACACCTTTCAATTTTAACTAAATGACCATGCGCCTGTAACGATTTTGACCGAAATGGAAACGAAATCATTCAACGGCTCTGTGGTCGAAAACTCGGTGATATATCCGCTGGATGTCCAAGTTCCGTGTTTTTCTTGCGATGCAATATCTACCTTTGTTGCATCCAAAAATGCCGTGCGCAGGGTTGTTATAGATGAATCATCATGGTCAAGCACCATATCAAAAGACACCTCACCTGTTTTTGACCCCTGCATCTGCTGAACCCAGCCACCAGTATTGCGAGTCTCAACCGACATCGTCTCGGCGGTGAGATTGATATTCACATCTCGCACGTTGATAATCTCCGATACCCCGATTGTTAAGGTGCATTCCCTTCCGCTAAAAAAAGCCATCTTTATTCTCCTTTCATGCTAAATTAATTCAATATAATCAATAGTGCAAACTATTTCATAGCCCGGAAAGCCCAAATCGTCTTCCGTGAAACTCGGCGGGCTTACACTCGCCCGCTTGAACTCATACCCATCTGCAAGCGTCAATACGCATTCGTTCAGCCTCGAATAGAGCAAGTTTGACACCGCCAAAAGCCCTTTATTAGAACCTGTTTTATTGCCCCAAACCCGCACAGAAAATGGCACAGAGGTAATAATGGCGCGGCGATTTAACATCTCCGAGTTGCCCTGCTCCTGCCCGATTGTTATCAACGGAAACCCGCACTCATTCGGCGGCTCAACCGTGAAAATCGCAGGCTCATAACCGCTTCCAAAATCCCAAAGCGCAAGGTTTATCGTAATTCGCGGGTCATCTGCGATATAATCATAAAGGTTTTTCACTAAATCCAATTCCGCCATTTTAAGCCTTCCTCCATTGCCCAGAACCGCGCTCTGCTATCGCCTTCATCTCGCGGTTTAATTGCTCCCCCGCAGGCGTCCATAATAAAGGCAATTTATTAAATCGGCGCGTCATCGTGCGCTTCACATTCTTCAATGCGGGGCGCATAAATGGGCGCGGGGGATGATATTTCCCGCCCCATTCGTGAACCTTGCCATACCAGCCGTAGCTTGTGGCACCGGCAATTATCATGTCGGGTTTAATCCGTATTCTGTTTTCCTTTACTTTCGCCCAATTGACCGAGCCGCGCAGCCGCCCTGTGATGACATGCGGGGGCTTCCCGGGCTTCGATGGGTCTCCTTTAACGCCTTTTTTCATGCTCCGCTTTGCCGAGCGAACCACACGCGCTGCGATTTGCTCCAATGGTGTTATGGCAGCTTGATTAAACGCCTTTTGCAGTTGTTCAGCCCCGAATTTTCCGCCTATTTTGCCTTTTATGATTGGCTTGCCGAGTTTCATTTATTTATCGGTCTCCTTGTTGCTTCAAGAATTGCGATTTTGTTATTTTTGCCATAAACCCGCCTAATTTCAATCACGCGATAAAGTTGCGCCTTATAGACCACGCTGGAATGCCCGCGCCCGTAAATATCAACGGCAGGGAAAGAGATTTCCCCCGATACAAACGCCTTGCGCTTTTCTGCCCCGCTTACTTCCATTGCGGGCAGAGAAATGTTTCCTGTTGCCACGCGCTTTAATTGCCCATCCGCGCTTGCCTCAAATGGGTCGAGCGCAATAGCCCCCTGTGCATATATTACAGGCACGTGTTTTGCCCCTCCTTCAATCGTTTGGTCGGGGAATGATATTTCGCCACACGCCTTAATCGTTGTCTTTTCTTCCCCCGCTATTTCAGGCGCATCAAAAACCAATTCCCCTGTTGCGCTTCGCTTCATGCGGGCTTTGGCGTTGATTTGCATTGCGTTCAAAGTAGTTCCGCCCGATACGCCGATAACGCGCTTGACAGCCCCCGATAATTTGATTGCAGACACGGTGATTTCGCCAGCAGGCTCATGCGTTATTTTCGGCTTCACTTTTGCCGCGCCATAGACCGAAATCGCAGTCATATACGCTTCGCCGTCCGTCTCCCAAATCGAAGGCGCAGGCGTTGTAGTTGCAACCCCGCGCACGGTCATTGCGGGGGCTGTAATTGCCCCTTCCGTCTTTTGAAGCACATACACATTGGCCGCCCCCTTGACGAGCATCACAGGGGCGACAACCGAGCCTGTGAACATCCGCTTGACAACCACCGCGCCCGAAACATCAAACCCCTCAATTCTCAAAGAGCCGTCCGCATTGTATGCCGTTGCCTCCCCCAGCATGTCCCCGCTGGGATGAGTGATGATGTAATCGCCCCCGATGCTTACAATGCTATATCCCAATTTTCAAACCCCGCTTAATTTATCGCGCCGACACCCCATCTGGCACAGGCGAAACAGTCTGAATGCGTCCATCCACTTCAACCGTGATGGGGTCATCAATTTTAGTTCCCGCAGGAAATTCAACAACGATTTGCGCTGGCTCTGTTAGGGTTGCAGGAAATATTGTTTCCTTTGTCAGGCGTTTTGGCTGGCGACAACAACCAAACACGCCCATAGGCAAAATGGCAATTGTCATCAATAGCAAAATCGAGGTGAGCGAAGGCGCAATTCGGGCTTTGCGGATTTCGTTTGCCTTGCGAATGGCGTCCGCCGCCCGCAGGACAGTTGCCACGTCTCCATCCCGCTTTATTCCCATCTCATCAATCAAGTTTGAGATGACCTGCACCAAATCAGCCAACTTTTCTTTTTCTGTGCCGAGCGTGGTTGACATCTTTTGGATATTGGATTTGAGGGCTTTTGTAGTGGGCGTTTGTGGCATCAACTCAATAGCTGCGATAATGCCCTTCAAGGTCTCATCGGACAGGCTCATAGCCTCTCGATATTTTTTGGCTTTGACTGTTTTGTAGACGCCCCACATTGACGGCACAATCACGACCAAAGCCTCAACAATTTTTATTACCAACGCTATTTCCATCTTCCTCATCTCCTTTGCTTAATTTTCCGATATGCTCCATCGGTGGAAACAAAACCCGCCAAAGGCAAAGCCCCACAAAAAAAACCCAGCACTGCCGTTGCGGCAGCCCCACCCCAAACAACATAAATCATTTTATTGCTCGCCCCCCTTATTGTGATTGGAGTTGCAGCGTTAAAATAAACATACGACCCGCTTGCATACTCCCCATTGAGATATAATGCGCCAGCCAAAAAGCCGAGTAAAAACACAAACACAAACAAAAGCGCAACAATTAAAACGCCGTCATCAAACATCACTTTGCCCCTCCACTGCTCCCTGTCCGCATCAATAATAGCCGTTCCAATTTATCGCTTATCTTGTCCAACTTCGCATCCATTTTCTCAAATTGCTTTTCATGGTGCAGTATTGCCCCCTCATTTATCTTCACCTGTTTTTCAAGGCACACCACACGGTCAGGCAGTGACTTCGTGGAATAATACCACACCCCCAAAAGCATTAAAAGCATTGCAACCGCCATAAAAAAAGCATAATTTTGGCGAAGTGTGTCAAATAATTTGTCTGTCATTTGTTTTTCGTCCTTTCTGTTTTATTCCACACCGCTGATTTTGGCGATTTTTTCTGGGGGGATGCCATTCACCCCGCTGGTTTGGTATAGCATAAATCCGTTAATTTTGTGTTGCCAATA
>Ga0116146_1004489_pt1 | contig 10726 bp, 10 predicted proteins | sample AD_JPNHG2_MetaG_FD_89748 | JGI IMG/M metagenome (GOLD analysis project Ga0116146, IMG submission 89748) | Active sludge microbial communities of municipal wastewater-treating anaerobic digesters from Japan - AD_JPNHG2_MetaG | ecosystem: Engineered > Bioreactor > Anaerobic > Digestate | place...
AACGTTACAATCAACATCGATGCATGAGAAAGATGCCTGATAGGCCTTAGTCCATAACGTTCAACGACTACTCCCATAACCGCAGCAAATGCAATACCTATTGCTATGCTGACGTACAGATTTACGCCCGCACCTGTTGCCAACCACCATATGAGGTACGTTACAAACATGCCCATGTTTGCATAAGCAAAATTCATAACCCCGCTGACTTTGTACATCATAACTAACCCAATTGCAACTAAAGAATATGTTGCACCCGTTGAAAGTCCCAATATGATTTGATTCATCATTTTGCAACACCTCCGAGGTACTTTTCTCGGATTACATCACTCTTCAACAAATCTGAAGGTACACCATGCAATGCGACCTTGCCATTTTCAAGAACATAGGCATAATTTGCAATGCTCAAGGCGAGAGATGTATTTTGCTCTACCAAGACAACCGTTATTCCAGAACTATTTATTCTCTTTATCACTTCGGCTATTTTCTGTATGATAACAGGTGCCAATCCTAACGAAGGTTCATCAAGTAATAGATAAGATGGATTACTCATTAGCGCTCTTGCAATAGCCAACATCTGCTGCTCACCACCTGAGAGAGTTCCTGCAATTTGGTTTATCCTATCTTTCAGCACAGGAAAGATATCAAGAACTGATGAGTAATCTACTTTCTTGTTTCTATACGCTCCTGCCAAGAGATTTTCCTTAACGGTCATTGAATAAAATATTCCCCTACCTTCTGGACACAAGACAATGCCCTTTTCTACTCTCTTGTGAACTGGCAATGCATCGATAATTTCATCACCAACGGAAATACTACCGGTGTACTTAACCCCACCTGCAAGAGCCTTGAGCGTAGTAGATTTCCCAGCACCATTTGCGCCCAGTATAGTTGTGATACTACCCCCTTTGATGGACAAATCGATACCTTTAACTGCATGGACCGGGCCGTACCAAACTTGCAGATTTTTTACTTCTATGTTCTTACTATTATTAGCCATTTTCTCTCACCTCTTCAAGGCCCGTTCCAAGATATGCGCTTATCACTTCTGGATCATTAACAACTGTTTCTGGTGTACCTTCTGTAATCTTTTTACCGAAGTTCAGTACAGTAATTCTATCGGAAATATCCATAACCATTCTCATATCGTGTTCTATCAAAAATACTGTAATCGAATTTTCTTTTATTTTTCTAATTCTTTCTTTTAACATATCTGATTCCTTCTCCGTCAAGCCAGCGGCAGGCTCGTCGAGAAGGAGTATTTTTGGCTCGCTCATCAATGCTCTGGCAACATCTATAAGTTTCTGATAACCGTAAGGAAGTCCACCAGCTGGTACTGCCAATAAATTCTTGATGCCAATAATATCTGCAACTTCTACAGCACGCATCTTTGCAAGCCTTTCGAATTTATCGTATTTGTTAGTTTGAACCAGTTCATCACAGATATTGTACCTCAGGTTATGATGATAGCCCAGCATGAGGTTTTGCAGGACAGTTAAATACTTGAATATGATGACGTTCTGAAAGCTTCTACCCAACCCGTAATTTACCCTTTTGTGTGCGGGTACCTTAGTGATGTCTGTACCATCTATGTACACATTTCCGGAATGCTTTACCAATCCAGATATTACATTGAATACTGTCGTTTTTCCAGCGCCGTTTGGACCTATTAATGAGTGTATAGAGTTATTCTGTACTTCCATCGTAAGATTATCAACTGCAACAAGCCCAGAAAACCTCACAGTAACATTTTCAATCTTTAGCACTTTTCAACCACTCCTTAAGAAATGATGTTTTCATTAATTTGTCTGTAGAAATGTGGAAATATGGTATGAAAATAAGGGATGAGAGAAACTAAGATTCAAATGCGGGTCTCAGGAAATAAACAATTACCCGAGGCCCGCTAAAGTGTTTATGCTTATTGATACTGTATCAAATCTGTGAGTGGGACAAATTGATTACCCTTTACCGCCAAGAAGTAGAGTGATGATTTACCACGCCTTAGATTTGGTCCCCAAGTTATATCCTTCGAAAGAATACCATCCCAGTGTTTAAAACTTTCAAGTGCCTTAACTAAGCCTTCTCTTGTCAGATTTTTCCCCGCTCTGATGAGACCTTCTGTGAAGACTTCTGCGGCTATGAAACCGGCAACTGCGTACGATGATGGCAATTCCTTTGCATAAGTTTCTTGATGTATGGAAACTGCACGTTGATAATCTCTGACGAATGCTGGCCTATCTGGTGTCGGAAGAGGTACCCAACCTGTGAATATGACACCTTCTGCATACTTGCCTGCTAACGTCAAGAACGATGGATCGGCATTCGCATACGTTGTGATAACTTTACTATTTAAACCGTAATCTCTTATCGTCTTAACCCATCTTACTGTGTCTGTCAGTAAACCATAGACCACTACTACATCAGGATTCTTATCCACGAGTTTAATAACCAAGCCACTGTAATCTGTATCTGCCGGATTGTAGGAAATTTCAACAGATGGCGTCATCTTGTACTTTGCAAGCTCTCCTTTGAATGCTGCGTATCCTTCGAGTCCAACATCGTTGTTCATATATACAATCGCAGGATTTTTGAACTTTGCAATCTCTGCAACGTATTTTGCTATCAGTGCACCTTCAAGTGTGTAGTCTGGCTGGACTGCAAATATATATTTTTTCGGAGGTAGTACGAGCTGGGAAGCACCGGAACCTTAATAGACAAACGGAACTTTGTTCTGCTCTACATAGTCCATAACTGCCAAACAGCCATATGTGCCAAGTCCACCGACAAGTGCAAATACTTTATCTTGCTCAACCAATCTCTTTACCTCAACAACCGTTTTCGCTGGATTCAGTTGATCATCAGCAACTATGAGTTCTATCTTTCTTCCATAAACACCGCCGCGCTTGTTGATCCAGTTGAAATACGCTTTCATTCCTTTGGTCATTTCCTGACCTATAACTGCATATGGGCCGGATAATGCTTGGAACGATCCAACAACTACTTTGTCTTGATAAACCCCTACTTCTGCGAAAATGCTGATAGATAATACTAAAATAATGAGAATACCCACTAACCTTTTCATCTTGTTTCACCTCCTCGCATTTGTGGAAAAAACAAAAACTCGAATTATCAACTACCGAGCAGTTGAATAACATTCCTTTCCTTCAAGTCCTTTGCAAAGATAGCTATAAAGCTCTTTCAAGAATTCTTCGAGTCTCTCTGAATTCTGATCTCCGATACGTCCTGACAAAATATACCGTTCGCCTGCGTAATGGCCATAGCTCATCATCATTAGAGCGATGTATGAAAGGTTGAAGTCCTTAATCTCTCCTTTCTCCAGCGCCTTTTTAAGTGCTGCAACATACGAATCGTAGAGTGAACGGTAGTATTCTTTCGCAATCGCATGGTCTATAGATTGACTTTCTCTTACTATTTTGTACATATTCGAATGGATTCTGAAAAATTGTACAAAAGCGTACAGACCAGCTATCTCTTCCACTAATCTGTGCTGCTTTCCAAGTTTCTCCAGGGATAACTTAACATTGTATCTTAAACCCTTGCTGATGATTCTCACTAGTTCATGTAGAATTTCCTTTTTGTTTTCGAAGTACAAATAGACTGTACCAATTGCAATCCCTGTAGAACGTGCTATATCGTATACTTGTGTTTTGTTAAATCCATACGTACCAAAAAGGCTTTCCGCATTCGATAATATCTGTTCTCTTCTCTCATCAGTCGATATCATGCGTCTCTCTGGAACAAAGGAGAATATATTCGCAGGTAACTCATTGGGACAGTCTTTACCGATACCTTCGAGAATAATCTCAAATAGCTCGTCGTAGTTTATCTTTATTTCTAACAAATCGCCGAAGAACACGCAGAACCTTAGTGGTGCCCAAAAATAGAAGTGCTCTACGTAAGACAAACCGAATTTCTTCGATAATTTTAAGAGATGAGCATCGAATTCGTTCCTTATCCATTCAAAAGAATACTCGTTAAGATATAACGCCTTTGTCATCAATGAATTCTTAGTACAATAGTTGGCAAAACTAATTGTCACTTCCCTAAGATTGTTTCCATTGACATCTTTATCAAAATTTCTGAAAAAGTCGTCCACAATCTCTCGGAATATTTCGTCTTTGTTCACATAGTATTGGTAGAATGCACCTGTACTCAATTTTGACAATCGTGTAATTTGGGATATTGAAACATCCACAAAACTGTTCTCACTGAACAACTTTAGTGCTGTCTTCTTTAACTTATTCTTTGAACCTATGCCATCCGTTCTCTGGGGCTTTCTTTTTTTCGATGCTGCTGTGCCCAAAATCCAACACCTCGTTTTTTGAATCTACAATGGTTCGGCCAAAGTTACAACGTTGAGATCATAACTTGGCCGGAACCAATTTCTTAGAAATCAGCAAGAGTTACAAGTTACACAAACCAAGATCAAGCCTTAAACGCTACCGCCACTTGCTGGAAACCAACGCCAGATGTAAGGAACAGAATGTACTTTCCAGATATATTCTCCAACTTTCCTTCATCATATGCATCATCATATGCCATGTACACACAGGCAGAACCGGTGTAGCCGAATTTATCCATAACAATTTGTGTCTTCTCTATTGGTAATCCTATGGTATCCATCACTTTAAGAATAGTTTTCTTCCTTACTTGTGTAAAGAACACCATAGCAATTTCATCTTTAGGAATGTTGTATTTTTCTATCAACTTATTCAACAGATTTGGCCAACCTTCATCATTCACAGATGCCGGATAAGCTCCACGTAAGTCTAATTTGTGGAGTCCTCTTTCGATGCCTTGCAAATTCATCGTGCCCGCACCCATGTAGATACCCCAATTCTGCCACCAACTCCCATCAGCTCTTGAAACAGACCCTATGTATCCTGGTTCGTCTGATGCAGATACAATAAGTGCAGCTGCACCGTCACTGAACAATGCTTCCCAAGCGTATTTCCAGTTTAGGAACTTTGTCATTGCGTAAGTACCGATGACCAGCACATTCTTGCAATCGCCCATTGCAATGTATTTGGCAGCGATATCGAGTAATAAGGCACCATTTGCACACGATGCATTAACGTTGAATGCCATAGTCTCAGCCTTGTGCGCACCAATTAAATATTGGACTCGTGGTGCATCTGGTGGTGAGACTGCCTCAGGTGTGTCCGTACCAACTATGATTAGACCAATCTCTTCTGGTTGCATACCAATTCTTTGAAGAGCCTTCTTTGCAGCTTCCGCGGCCATGTACGTCGGCGTTTCCCAATCTTCAGAGATGTGGCGATGATTGATGCCAATCACATCTGAATAATATGGATCAATCGTCAACATAGTCAGCTTCTCAAACTCGGCATTTGTCATGACCTTTTGGGGAACGTACATACCCGACGAAACTATCTTTGCATACTTCATGTTTTTCTCCTCCCTTGCGTCTTTTTTTTGCTAAACCCACTAGTTTAATGCAGTTATGAATGCTGTGTGAATCACCTTTCATGTTAGGTATGAATCACCTCTCAGATTATAACACAGAGCAGTGCAAATTCAGCCACTTAATTATGCAAGTTTATCTCGCAAAAAGCAATCAATAATTGTGGTTATGTGGATTATTCTTCCTTTTCCTAAGTATATCTATTACTATTTATTAAAGTCAATTGTCTTCCATGTATTATCCGATATTACGCTGAAAAAATGAAAGTAAAAAATAAAAGCGCACTCCTTTTGGAGTGCGTTGGTTTACGATAACTGATACGATAATTGATCTATTATTCTAATTTACTAATTTATGAGTATCTCAAATACCTAAGTACTTTTTGATGTTACTCTCTGGATCTACAAAAGGCCTGATTTTATCGTCGTAACTTGTCATGATGACAACGATTCCAGGGCCATGACCAGTTTTGAAGCAGTCTGAATGTACAACAACACCGATGGAAATGGAACCAGATTTATAACCACCTGCGCCGTACCCGTTGTAATGATCCGAGATTGCAACTAAATCTCCGATTCTGACCTTATCAAGGCCGTGTTTTCTAATCTCTTCCTCATCTAACGTGTTCATATCATAGTCTGTCCCAACTGGATTGGATGAACCGATCCCGGAACCTGTTAGATGTGCTGGCACTATAGCGGTGACTGGGACATGTAGTCTAGCGGTTTTTTCTTCTATTGGTATTTTCTCAAATAGTTCTGGATCTACATTGAAGACTCTTACATCGGGGTAGTCATTTAGTTCCAAGCCTTGTCCCCACGATTTGATTTGAATCTTGTCGCCTAATACAAGTTTCTCTTTATCTGGCATCCACACAAGTACGTGGTCTATACCACCGTGCTTTCCTATGACGTATCCTTTCATTCCTTTACCATCACCCGATACTACAGTAGCTTCGTTGCCGATACAAGCCAACGACATGCATGTTTGATTGAGATCTCTGTCGGGATTTTTTGTGCTAAGGTCCGGCTCTATGTGATCACCGTGCATGGAAAATGCGTTGTCACCTAGGCCGAAGTTGTACGTTATTCCACCGACACCAGGGAAATAGTATGCGTTGCCTACACCATCCATTACGGGCATACGTACAACTGGGTGCGAGATTTCTACAAGTATCGAAAGTTTTACTACTTTTTCCTTGTTCGTTCTTAGAGTGTTCTTGAATTCATTCATCCCTCTTCTCCCCTCTCTTTCTTGGATTTGTAAATTCTGCCATCTTTACTTACCAGTGATCGTAATGTATTTTGCTCTTGTTAACCTCATTGAGTGTGTGTGGAGCCTTCTCTTCATTCGCATATCCCAAGCTTACTATCGAAAGAACACGGAAATTTTCTGGAATAGACAGGATTCTTTTGATTTCTTCTTCAACGGATTTATCGTTGAAATACCTGCCATGAACTTGTCCCCAGCAACTTCCAAGGCCGTAGTTGACTGCAAGTAATTGGATGTAACTAGCAACTATCGACGCATCTGCACACCAAGTGCTACTTTCTTCATCGGCGGTAACAACGATGCACACAGGTGCCGTTTTCAAAAATCCAAAGTTGTTTGTTCTTGCATTCATTACTTTGGTGATCGTCTCTTTGTCCTTTAGAACGATGAGGTCAACTGGCTTTGCATTTCTTCCGCTTGGTGCCAAGAGTGCATAGTTTAATATCTTTTCCAAAATTTCATTGGGAATTGGGATGTCTCTGAAATCTCTTATACTTCTGCGCTTTTCGATTATGTCCGTGAGTTCCATATTCTACCATCATCCTTTCTCAGACGTGTTTTTGTGATATGATTGTATAAAAGAATGAAAGTTCTACTCTTATTTTATCACATATACCATCGAGTAGTTTAGTCAATTGATGCCAACAATGTTGGGAAAATATTGAAAACACTTTAAAATCTTGAAAATTTCGGAGGTGTGTTGTGCAGTTCTCAAGCAATTCTATTAATAACGTGAGGAATACTTTAAAATACCCAACACCATTTTGGGTGTATGAAAGTGTCGTTTACGAGATCTTCCCCGATAGATTCTCTATTGGTAAGGGAAAGAGTGTTCAAGACAAAGCTAGTTTGTACATAAATCGAGGCGGTACAATCAAAGAGTGGGATGAAAAGCCAGTTGCAACAGGAGATTGGCGGTCAAGTCAGTCTTTCTATGGAGGGGATTTGTGGGGAGTGGGTGAAAAACTTGATTATTTGAAGGACCTTGGTGTAAATTGTCTATATCTGACACCGATCTTCTCGTCTCCATCAAACCACAAGTATGACGGTGCAGATTATTTCAAGGTAGATTCACAATTTGGTGGAAATCGCGCACTGACTTTTTTGGTAAGTAAACTGAAGAGAGAGAATATGAGGCTCGTTTTGGACGGTGTCTTCAATCATGTGAGTTCTCAACATAAGTGGTTTGTTAAAGCTAAGAATGGAAACAGAGATGCCATGAGCAAATTTACGATGTATGAGAGTGGTCATAGGGGATGGTGGGGTGCACAATCTTTGCCGGAACTGAATTTGGAGGAATTGGAAGTACGCAATTACATAACACAAGTGATCCATAAGTATCTCAAGATGGGAATAGATGGCTGGAGATTGGATTGTGGGCAAGATTTGGGACCAGTTAATAATGCATTCATAGCCTCTAAAGTTAAGAGTATTTCAACAGAGAAATATGTCGTAAGTGAGTTGTGGACTTATCCCGAAGGCTGGAATATGGTCGATGGTATTATGAATTACCATCTGCGTGAGCTCATTTTGAGCTATCTAAATGGCGAACTCAATGAGATTGGCAGTGCGTTGACTTCTGTTTTCAACGATACACCGAATATTTATGGTTGTTGGAATATGCTTGATAGCCATGATAGTGAGAGAATTGCGAATGTGCTTCCAGATAAATCACTGAGAAAATTAGCAGTAGTACTCCAATTTACCTATCCTGGTGTTCCCGTTGTTTACTATGGCAGTGAGGTTGGTTTGGAAGGTGGAAGGGATCCGGAATGCCGAGATACAATGAAGTGGAATGAAGAAACTTGGGACACAGAATTAAGAGAATTTTACAAAAAAATCATAGCATTGAGAAAGGCTGAGACTGCGTTGAAGATCGGGTCTTTTGAAGTGCTAAACACAGACCCACTGGTCTTTTTGAGAAAGGCACCTTACATGCTTGATGATATTGTTGTCGCCATAAATAGGTCGAATGCAAGAAGAGTTGCTGCTCAGATCAAAGATGGTAGATTGCTCGATAGAACACGATTTGTGGACCTTTTTACGGGTGAAAAATTTAGTCTAAGCGCTGGACTTTTGAAGTTCGATATACCAGAAAGGGGCTTTAGACTTTTGAAACCCTTGAACGATACGGTGAGAGGATACGATCAATACAAGCGAATTTTCTAGATAGTCATATTGAAACTAAAACAAAAGCAAACCTGCTCATAACTTATAATTTGTTGAGTTGTTGAGCAGGTTTGTTTTTAATTATTTTTAATTATATAATCTGCACAGTGTATAACATTCACGAATTGAAAATAGACAAAAAATCATAGGTTACTCGAATATACTCTGCTGTACTTTTTTGTTATGTAATCTATGAAGTATTTGGAGTCGAAATCACTGTTCGTTACTTTCTTGATTAATTCTTTGGGTTCGTACATTCTGCCTTTAGAGTAAATCTTTTCGGTAAGCCAGCCTCTTACTTTGTCAAATTCACCATTTACAACTAGCGTATCGAAATCAATTTCCTTTTTCATTGCATCGTAAATTTGTGCAGCGTACAGGTTTCCAAGTAGATAGGTTGGGAAGTAACCAAACGAGCCACCGTACCAATGGGGATCCTGCAAGCAACCAAGCGATATATCATCTATCTTCAGCCCAAAGTATTTTGAAAACAATTCGTTCCAAGCCGCGGGTATATCCTTGACAGACAGTTCATCGTTTATCAATGCATGTTCCAATTCATATCTCAAAATTATGTGAAGCGTGTAAGTAACCTCATCTGCTTCCGTTCTTATGTAAGAACGTCTCACTATATTTACACCTCGCCAAATGTCTTCTACAGAATAATTCGCCATCTCTGGGAATACTTCAATGAATTTTTCATATATCCCCGTCCAAAAAGGAAGACTTCTCCCCAAGACATTCTCCCAAAATCTCGATTGGCTTTCGTCAAATCCATACGATGCACTACTACCTATTGGTAGACCGTAAAATTCGTCTGGGATAGACAAGGCGTATTGCGCATGTCCAAATTCATGTATTGTAGAAAATATGGAATTTTTCGGATCATTTGGCACGTACCTTGTAGTTATCCTTACATCATTTATACCAATTGGGTTTGTAAATGGGTGAGCAGATACATCTAATCTACATTTTGTACTGTCGTATTTGAGATGGGTGAGGAGCCATCTGTTGAATTTCTCTTGCCTCGCGGGATCAATTTCTCGTTCAAATGGGTCTTCTACTTTTCCTACCTTTTCTATTTCTTTCAATACTTTGATTGTGAATTCTTTAAGCGGTGTAAATATGCGATTTAATTCTTCGGCCGTCATGCCGGGTTCAAAACGATCAAGTAGCGCATCGTATGGATCATTATCATACCCAAGGTACTTTGCCATTTCTTTGTTCAATTCTACGACCTTTTCAAGATAAGGTTCTACAATCTCAAAATTTCTTTCTTTTTTTGCTTTTTGCCACAATTGTTCACATATAGCGGAAACTCTCATCATTTCTTCAAAGACTTCGGCCGGTACCTTCTTGTACTTTTCGTATTCTTTCAAACCAACACGCACGATAGCTTCATCTATTTCCGAGTTTGGCGTTGCACTTTTGAGAAGATTGCCAAGTTCATCTGAAACGGACATTATAAATGCATAACTGCCAATTTCAGAGAGAACTTCTGCACGATATTCACCGGCTGCAGATGGCATGTACGTTTGCATATCCCAATATAGTAATGCTGATGCACTTGAATACTTCGCAATCTTTTGATAGTACTCCTTCAACTTGTCCATTTTCATCCCCCTGTTCTATTTTTGTGCTTTATCACGATTATTCTAAGACTCATGAAAATCACAGTGCAAAGTCGCTATCGAGATTATTCAACCTGTACTGTAATGCCTCACTGATGCATTTCACATCTACCGTATTTGATTCGTTCAAATCAGCAATTGTTTGCGCCATTTTCAAGACCTTATCGATAGCTCTTCCGGATAATTTGTATTTCTTTACATACAACTT
>Ga0116146_1004492_pt1 | contig 10724 bp, 8 predicted proteins | sample AD_JPNHG2_MetaG_FD_89748 | JGI IMG/M metagenome (GOLD analysis project Ga0116146, IMG submission 89748) | Active sludge microbial communities of municipal wastewater-treating anaerobic digesters from Japan - AD_JPNHG2_MetaG | ecosystem: Engineered > Bioreactor > Anaerobic > Digestate | place...
CGGAACGCGACAACCGCGAGATTTCCGAGACCCGGACGCAGATCGAACAACTCCGCTTGCAGCAGGAATCGCTCACGCAAAAACGCTTGCTCTTGCAGCAGAATGAGGAAGTCGAACAGAAAGCTCTAAAAGAGGCGCAAACCCAATTCGACGCGCACCGGCTTCAGATCGAACAAACGCGCGCACAGCTCCAGCAGGATCGGCAGAAGTCGGTAGAATGCGAACGCCGCACCGCCCAGATCCAGCAGGAACTGGCGGACATGGAGGCGCGGCAACGCGAGCTGCTCATGAAGCGGGACCGCCTTGCCGCCGAACACGGCCAGATGCAAGAGACGTTGGCGGCCACGGAACAAGCTTGCGCTGAAGTCCAGGCTCGTCTCGACACGTTGACGGCCGAGGTCGCCGCAACAGACGAACGGTTTGAAGCACGCAACGCTGAACAGGCGGCCGTAGCCGAAGAACTGAACACGCTGCAAGCCGAATCCGCGCGCCTCCAATCCGAGGCTGCGGCCAAGCGGGCGCAGATCGAGTTGCTAAAAGACGCGGGCGAGGCCCGCGACGACTATGCGCCAGGCTCGCAACTCTTGCTGGACCCCGCCAATCCGCTGGGCCTCGAACCACAAACCGTGCTCGGCCCGCTGGCAGAGATGTTCAACGCGCCGCCGGACCTGCGCCTTGCGCTGGAAGCCGCCCTGCGCGCTTGGCTCGATGCCGTGATCGTGCGCGACGCCGAGTCCGCGCGCCAGATCTTCGCGCTGCTGCTCGCACGCGGTACCCCCGCAGCCGCGCGTGTCATCGCGGCTTCGTCCCAAGGCCTATCCGGCGGCGTGGATCCGGATGCGCCGTTGTCTCCGCCCAGCCCGGGCCTCACGCCACTGCTGGATCGCGTCACCGTTGAAGAACCGTTTTCCGAAGCGGCGCGCCGCCTGTTGGGCACCGTCTTTTTGGCGGAGTCGCTGGATGCCGTACCTGCGGTTCTGCCCGCCGGGTGCCGTGTCGTCACGCGTGATGGCGTGATCGCGCATGCCGACGGATGTGCGGAGTTGTGGATGCCGGACAGCCCGGTCTCCAGTCCGCTCGCCCGCAAACTGCTCGCCGCAGAAGCTGCCGACCAGCTCGCTGTGCTGGAAACAACGTTCAGGACCACCCGGACCCGCCAAGAGCAGTTGGCGGCGCGTTCGGCTGAACTGAGCCTCAACCTGACGCAGATGCGGAAAACGCTGGATGAAAACCGGCGCCGCGCCGCGCAGGCGGAAGGTGAGCATCAGAGCGTTTCCCGTGACGCGGAACGGGCCCGCGCCCGTCTGGATCACGTATCCCGTGAGTTGGGCGCACTCAACGAGCAGACTTCCGGGGACGAGGAAATCCGTGCCGCGCACACAAACGAATTGGACGAACTCACGGTGATGCGCGCAAGCTTGTTGGAACGCATTACCGAAAACTCGACCCTGCTGCAGGAACGGGAGGGCGTTTTTAGCGAACTCAGCCACACCCTCACCGAGTGCCGGATCCGAGTTTCCAGCGTGTCGCAGCAGATCGAGCACGCGGTGGGCCAGAGAGAAGCCATCCAGACACGGATGGACGAGTTGGAGCGCACGGTGCAGGGCCGGAACCGCGGCGTGATGTCATACGATGAAAGCATCGAGCGCCTCGCGCAGGAGATCGCCTCCCTGGAAGCGAACCTCGACCCCATGCGGATCACGGCCGAAACGCTTCATCAAAAGATCGAGGAGACGCGCCGCGAACGCGCCGCCCGCCAGAGTGATCTGGAGAAGACGGACGCCACCTTGACCGAGCGCCGCCGCGAACTTGAAACTGTGCGCGAACAACGCAGCCGCGCGGAGATTGATCTCGCCGAATCGCGGATACGACGCCAGAACCATCTGGACCACGTCTACAACGAATACGGACTCTCGCCCGAGGAACTGATCGCCCATGCGGATCCCGCCTGGAAGGAGGGCGGACCGCCGCCGATCTCCGAAATCGAGGCGCGCACGACTTCCCTCAATGCCGACATTCAGGCGCTCGGCCCTGTAAATCTGGTGGCCATCGAGGAACACAAGGAACTGGAGGAACGTTACTCCTTCCTCAAGGCTCAGGAGGAGGATCTCCTCAAGTCCAAAGAGCAGATTCTGGAACTGATCGCCATGATCAACAAGAAGTCGAGCGAGATGTTCCAATCCACCTTCGATCAGGCCAACGCCCATTTCAGCACGATGTTCACTCGGCTCTTCAATGGTGGCCAAGCAAAACTCGTGTTGCTGGAAAACGCCGAAGACCCGCTTGAATGCGGTATCGACATCATCGCCCGTCCGCCCGGCAAACGACCACAGTCGATCACCCTGCTCTCGGGCGGCGAACGCACCATGACCGCGGTGAGTCTGCTCTTCGCGATTTTCATGATCAAACCGGCCCCGTTCTGCATGCTCGACGAACTGGACGCCGCGCTGGATGACAGCAACATCGGACGTTTCGTTCAGACCCTGAAAGACTTCTTGAAACACTCGCAGTTCCTGATCATCACGCACAACCAGCACACCATCGCCAGTTCGGATATCGTTTACGGCGTGACACAGCAGGAGAAGGGCATCTCGAAGATCGTCTCGATGCGTCTCAAGGAGATCGGGATCAAACCGCTGGAACTGGGCGTCCCCGAGGATGCGGCGAACGCGGTTTCGGCCGTAGAAGAGCCGCCGCCGCGGAGTCGGCGGCGCGGCCGCAAAAAGAAGAGCGGGGACGACGCCGCCCCCGACCCCGAAGTCAGCGCGCCAGCCGAATAATCCCGGCAACCTCTTGTGCGCCGAGATCGAGGACTGCCTCGGCCATGCGCTCCGTGAGCGCCGCGCGCCCTTCCATAATCTCCCACGGATCGCCCGCGCCATAGCGGACGGCAATGGCGATAAACTTGGCGGAAGCTTGCGTCGGCTATTCCGCGTTGCGTTGATCCTGTTCCCGAATCTGTACGCGGCGGATCTTGCCGCTGATCGTTTTCGGCAACTCCGAAACAAACTCGACGCGGCGCGGATATTTGTATGGCGCCGTGATGCGTTTGACATGCTCCTGCAACGCGCTAGCCAGCGCGTCGGAAGCCTCAAATCCTTTGGCAAGCACGACCGTGGCCTTCACCACCTGACCGCGGTCCGGATCCGGCACACCCGTCACCGCGCATTCCAGTACAGCGGGATGCTCCAACAGCGCGCTTTCCACCTCAAAGGGTCCGATGCGATACCCGGAACTCTTGATCACATCATCCGCCCGTCCTACAAACCAGAAGTACCCGTCCTCATCGCGCCAAGCCATGTCGCCGGTGTAATAGACCCCGTCCCGCCACATCTGATGCGTCAGTTCAGGATCGCGATAGTAGCCATTGAACATACCGAGCGGCTTGGAGCGTTCCGTGCGGATCACCAGTTGCCCTTCCTCGCCCACTTCGCACGGTCGGCCGTCATGACGAATGAGGTCCAAGTCATACCCCGGCGCGGCACAGCCCATGGACCCGGGCTTGGGCTTCATCCACGGGAAGGTGCCTGCCGCCACGGTCACCTCTGTCTGACCGTACCCCTCATACAGTTTCAGCCCCGTGGCATCCAAAAACTGTTGATAGACTTCGGGGTTAAGCGGCTCGCCGGCCACCACGCACCGGGTGAGCGCCGACAAATCGCAGCGTTTCAGATCCTCTTTGATGAGATACCGGTATATGGTGGGCGGCGCACAGAATGTGGTGACCCGGTAGCGTTCGACGATCCGCAATACCGCCTCAGCATGAAAACGGTCCATGTCATATACCATGACCGCGCAACCGCACATCCACTGACCGTAGATCTTACCCCACGCGGCTTTGGCCCATCCGGTTTCCGCCAGAGTCAGGTGCAAGCCGCCCGGTGTGCAACCCTGCCAATACCGGGCCGTCACAACATGTCCAAAGGGATACAGGAAATCGTGCTGCACCATTTTCGGCATGCCGGTCGTGCCGGAGGTAAAGTAGAGCAGCATCGGATCACAAGCCCCGGTGTCCCGCGCACAGAGCGCCGCCTCCAGCGGCTCCGGCGAAGCCTGATCGCATGCGGCATTGAAATCCATCCAGCCCGTGCCGTCGTCCCCACCATTCACCAATGCCCGTACGCGTACCGGCGCTTCTGTGACCGCCGCATCCACCGCCGCGCGGATCGCGGGTTCGTTGACGCATAGGATCATGCTGACTCCGGCCGAGCGAATGCGGTACACGACATCCTTCTGGGTCAGTTGGTTGGTGGCCGGGATCGCCACGGCCCCCAAGCGGCACAGTCCCATCAACGCGAACCAATACTCATACCGCCGTTTCAGGATCAGCATCACGGCATCCCCGCGGCGGATGCCCGCTGTCGCGAACGCACGGGCCGCCTGGTTGCTGGCGCGCGCGATGTCGCTCATCGTGAAGACCCGCTCACTCCCTTGATCATCGCACCAGACCATCGCGCGTCGTTCCGGATCCTCCGCCGCGATCGCATCCACCACATCAAAGGCGAAATTGAAACATTCGGGCACATTGAGGTGAAACTCCCGGTAGAACGCCTCATACGAATTGAACGTTGTCTGATTGAGCCACGCTTCCCGCATACGTCTCCCCTCCGCTTATGCGGTGATCACCGCCAGAAACGTGGCCTCCACACCGTCCTCAGCCCGCATGCCGTGCGGCACCGAAGCGTCAAAATAGATGCTGTCCCCCGGTTCCAGCACCGTTTCACGACCGCCCACCGAAACCCGTAACCGGCCGTTCAGCACATAATTGAACTCCTGACCGGGATGGGTGTTGAGATGCAGGGTCTCCAGCGCCGGTCCCACCGTCACGATAAACGGCTCCATGGCTTTACCCGCGAACCGTGCGCCCAACGCCTCATAATGGTAGACGTGCCGCCGCTCGACCACCGGACCGCCGCCCTTGCGCGTCACATGGAACATCCGTGCGTGCGCGTCGCCGCCGGTGAGCAGGGCTGTGACCTCGACCTTGTAAAATGCGGCCAGCACCGAAAGGTAGCTCAGGGGCGCGTCTTCCGCCCCGGTCTCATATCGCATATAGGTTGCGAGCGTGACCCCCGTTTCGGTGGCGACCTCCTGACACGAATGCCCCGATGCCTCCCTCAACCCCCGGATCCGCACCGCGATCTCATGCCCCTCGTTTATCATACCCCCCCCATTCTGCGGCACCGTTACAACGCCGCATTTTTATCCAGCCAGGCCTCGGCTTCACGCATCAACAGACGGTTCTTCTCGACCAGCGCCGGCTTGTTCTTGAAACTCGCATCGAGCGCCGCCAACAGATGTGCGTCTTGCAGACGGGTCACGCCCGTCCGGGCCAGAGCCGCGAGCATCATGGTGTTCGCGGCCTTGGGCACACCCATTTTGATTGCCAGATCGATCGCAGGCATGGTGACCACACGCACCCCCTCCGGCACCGGAACCTGCTGCGGCACCGTCGCATCCACGATCACCGTCCCGCCGGGTTTCACATCCTTCGCAAACCGTTCAAAAGAGGGTTGATTCATGCACACCAGCACATCCGGATGATCTACTGCGGGTGACCCGATCGGCCGTCCGGAGAGGACCACTGAACAGGCGGCCGAACCGCCGCGCTGTTCCGGCCCGTACGTGGGGAACCACGTCGTGAAACGCCGTTCGAGCCGTGCGGCTTCAGCCACACAGACACCGAGGCTCAGAATGCCTTGACCACCGTAGCCCGTGAACTTGAGGCGTAACTCGCCGAATGTCTCGTCGATCACCGCCTCCGGCACCGACTGCTGCGTGGACGCGCCGAAATAGGCTTCGACCGAGGGCGCGGCGCCCGCGGCTGGGCGGGGCTGCGCCGTGGCCTGCAGGTCGCGCAGGCATCCCAGCGGATATTCCCGCTCCATCTGCTCCACACAGAAAAGCGCGGCCGCGTTCGCATCCATGCCCAGATTGGTGGGGCACGGCGAGAGGAACTCGACAAACGCGTACCCCTTCCCGTCGCGCTGGATCTCCAGCGCCTTACGCACGGCACGTTTGGCTTGCATGATCCGCTTGGTGTCCGCCACCGATACACGCTCGATGTAGACCGGGGCCTTCAGTTGATCGAGCACTTCGCAGACGTGCAGCGGATACCCGGCGGTCAGCGGATCGCGCCCGAACGGCGAGGTGGCGGTCTTCATCCCCTCCAGCGTGGTCGGCGCCATCTGTCCGCCGGTCATACCGTAAATCGCGTTGTTGACGAAAAAGACCGCCATGTGCTCGCCGCGGCTCGCCGCCTGAAACGTGTTGTTGAAACCAATGGCGCCCAAATCGCCGTCCCCTTGGTACGAGATGACCACCGCATTGCGCCGCACACGGTTAATCGCCGTGCCAACCGACGGCGCGCGCCCGTGCGCCGCCCCGACGTTGCCGCAATCCCAGTAGTAATATCCGAACACCGCGCACCCGATCGGGTTCACGATGATCGTGCGGTCTTGAATCCCGAGTTCGGTCAGCGCCTCGGTGATCAGTTTGTGGATAATCCCATGCCCGCATCCGGCGCAATAGTGCGTCGACCGCGTCTCTTTGCCACTACGGACAAAGGTTTCGTACATTCCGACTGTCTTCTTTTCTGTCATGCGCCAACCCTATCGTTTCGCGACCGCGCGCGCGGCTTGCACCACATCTTCCACTGTCATCACCATGCCGCCCAAGCGGTTACAAAGCGTGATGGGCTGAGTGCGCCCGCCTTCTTTGGCAAGGTGCAGCAGCACATCATCCCGAAACTGTCCCGCGCTCAGTTCGACGACCATGCCCCGGCGTCCTTCGAGCACGGCGCAAAGCGCCTCGGCCGGAAACGGGTTCAGCGTGATGGGGCGGAACACGCCCGCGCGGATTCCCTCTGCACGCAGCATTTCAGCGGCGGTCCGACAGATCCGGCTGCAAATCCCGTAAGCGAGCAGCACCAGTTCGGCATCGTCGCACAGGTAGGTTTCATGACGCGCCTCCGAACGCATCGCCGCATATTTGGCCTGCAAACGCAGATTGTGCGCCTCCTGTGCGGCGGCGTCCAAATAAATCGAGGTGACGAGATGTGAACGCGTCGCGGCGGTGCCGTGCAACGCCCAATCAGAGGTGTCCGGCCGCGGTGATTCGCGTTCCGGCAGAACCAGCGCCTCCATCATTTGGCCCAACAGCCCATCCGCCAGCACAATCGCTGGCGTACGGTAGGCGAAGGCCAACCCAAACGCGCGCATAGTCAGGTCGCACATCTCCTGCACGCTCGCCGGGGCCACCACCGCGCAGGCGTAATTGCCATGACCGCCGCCTTTGACTGCCTGATTGTAGTCCCCCTGTTCGGGATAGACGTTACCCAACCCCGGGCCAGCGCGCATCACGTTGACGACCACGCCGGGAAGATTCGCGCCCGCCATATAGGAGAGCCCCTCCTGCATCAGGCTCATGCCGGGACCCGATGTCGCGGTCATGGCCAGCGTGCCCGCCGCCGCCGCGCCGTAGACCATGTTGATCGAGGCGGTCTCGCACTCGGCCTGCAGAAACTCCCGCCCCACCGAAGGGAAGACCTTCGCCGCGGCGTGCGCGATCTCGCTGGCCGGCGTAATCGGATAGCCGAAATAGACATCGCACCCGGCATACAGGGCGCCGATCACCACCGCCTCGTTGCCTTTCACAAATCGGGTCATGCTGGTTCACTCCCGGGACGGGCCCCGCAGCCCCGTCCGCTCACGTTGTTCAAGGTTTCTCGATCCGGATCGCATACGGCTCCGGACAGTTGTAAAAACAGATGGCGCACCCCGTGCACCCCTCGCCCGTGTATTCCGCAGGCTTCACGCCGCGACGGTTGAGCCGATCCGCGGCAAGCCGCAGGCATTTCCGGGGGCACGCATTCACACACCGTCCGCAACTTTTGCACTCGTCCGCGTCGATTACGGGACGCGGCCTGCCTTGCGGATTGGCGTTCTTCTCCTCATCAGACATATCGTCTCCTCATCCTTCGCCCGTGTCGTCCCCTTGAGGGTTCAGCCGCCCCGGTTCCGCACGAAAAATGTAGTGTGCCATGTTTGTCTGGCTGGCGCAAGGTCGCGCGAAAACGATCCGCGACTCCCTTGCGCCCTGCGGAATGCCGCTTGCCTAAACCGGATCGTTGCACGTTTCCTCCTCCTTGACGACCTCCCACACGGCATCAAGTTCCTCCAGTGTGCAGTCCTTGAGCATCCGGCCTTGCGCACGGAGACGCCGCTCGACTTCGCGGAAACGCCGTTCAAATTTGCGGTTCGCGGTCTCCAACGCCTGTTCGGCGTCCACATCCAAAAAACGACAGGTGTTGACCAGCGAGAACAGCAGATCACCCATCTCCTCTGTGACGCGCCGCAGATCACCGGAGGTGGCGGCCTCCTGCAACTCGGCCAGCTCTTCCCCAACCTTGGTCATCGCGCCCGCGGCGTTTGCCCAGTCAAAACCCACACGCGCGGCTTTGGCCTGCATGCGCTGCGCCTTGAGCAGGGCCGGTAAACTCCGGGGCACCCCGTCCAGCGCGGAGCGGTTTGCCGGCTTGTCCGGCTCGGTCAGCTTGATCGCCTCCCAGTTCCGCAGGACCTGACTGGACGAATCGACCCGTACCTCACCAAACACATGCGGGTGCCGCCGGATCAGTTTGTCGGCCAAGACCTGCGCCACCTCGTCGAAGGTGAAGCATCCCTCCTCCTCCCGGATCGCGCACTGGAACACCACCTGCAACAGCACATCGCCCAACTCCTCGCGATGGTGCTCGGGATCTCCGTTGTCCATCGCCTCCAGCAGTTCGTAGGTCTCTTCAAGCAGGCAGGGCTTCAGCGTCTTCAGCGTCTGCTCACGATCCCACGGGCATCCGTCGGACGCGCGCAACCGGCGCATCACCTCATCTAATCGGGCGATCCCGCTGAATGTCCGCTCCATACTTCCTCCCCGGAAAAAAGACATGGCCCCGTTCGGCATCCAAACGGGGCTCTCTCGATCTGACAGCGCTCCGCACTGTCACGCACTTCAGATGCGCAGAATCCGGCAGACCTCGGAGACCAGTCCGGCCGAATATTCGGTGATCAGCGCATCACTGCCGCTGATGTCCTGATGCTCGACCAGCGGATGGAGTTTGGCCATTACGCCCAATCCCGAGGTCAGCGCGCCCTTGACCGAGAGCCCGCTCCCCGCAACGGCCACGCACAGCCGCTCATGCAGATCGTGCTTGCGCGCCACGCGACGCCAGCCTTCCCATCCGCAACAGCAGAAGCCCGGCATCGTCTCGTGCGAAACGATCAACTTCTCCGGATCACTGTCGCCGAACCGCGCCCGCACCGCCTCGACGTCGGCCCGCGTCATCAGGACCACCTTCACCCCTTTCGCCAGTACCGCCTTGACGAACGCCACGAATCCGGACGGCATCTCCGACAGAGCGGCGGACAGCGCCTCTTCAAACCGTGCGTTGCAGTCTGCTGCCAGTGCTGCCGCGTCCACTGTTTTCTGCGCCTTGACGCACAGCGCGTTCAACCCGGAGGTGAACGATCTGCCGCAGAATGCTTTAGCCGCGCGCTTGACATCAAACGCGACACCCTCTGCGGCCAATCGCTCGCGGCAGATATCCTGCATCAGCGCATGGCCGGGAAGCACCGCAAAATCCATTTCGACAATCAGACCGCGCGGCAATTGAGCGGCTTGGGAATGACTCATCTTCTCGACTCCTCACTTTTTGCCTCTTGATTCATCAAAATGCCGTTTAGTGTACCCGTTCCCCTCACTTGCGGTCAAGTGCCGGTTCTGCGCCACAGCAATTCCGGGCGTGTCCCCTAAACCCAAAAGGAGTAGTTGAACGGGTAGAATTCTAGCAAAGCCCTGTAAACATTGGGTTTTGTCGCGGTCCCCGCCACACCGTATTGAGATGCGGGCGGAGCCCGCAATCTCAAAGGCTGTGAGACTGTGAGGCTGTTAGGCTGTGAGGCGGTGGTATTCCGTGGTTAAATGATCGATCCCGATCCCGATAGCGATCCCGATCCCGATTTGGATGAAACCCTGAAACCATGAAACCCCGAAACCTTGAAACCCTGAAACCATGAAACCATGAAACCAAAGAGAGTTGGAGCGGGCGTCCCCGCCAACTCAACCGGTTACGAGCTTCGATTCGGGTTGCATCCGTCTGCGGCATGAGCCATCATCCAATGTAGGCAGCGCCCGCGACCCAATTTAGTCACACACAAAAGACACAACGGTTTCCATGACACCCCATTCCCCTTCACGTCATTCTCTATGAGAAACACCTTGTTTTTACTGGAGCGCCGAATGAAAAACCTTGCGATTCCCGCACTCTGCATTGCCGGCCCGCTAGGTGCGCATAGCGCGACCGCCCCGACGCCGGAAGCCGTCGCCGAGGTCCGGGGGCACGCCGTTTTTCGCGAAGAACGGCGGGCGCCTGTCCTGCCGGACCTGATGGAGGCGTCCGATCTTCCCCTTGGCCTCAGGGGAGTTGGCGTAGATGAAAGAGACGCCGTAGAAGGCGGGGCGGTTCTTGAGTTTCGTGGCGTCATCCTCAAGCGGAGACTTGAAGAGCGCCGCGTGGACGACGTAGATCCGGAGCGGCATGCCGTAAGCCTCGAAGGCGTTTTTGAGGCTTGCGTTCCATCCGCCGACAGGTATAAAGTGTTCCCGACGCTGGAGTGCGGCGTTGCCTGTCCTTGGTGAGGACGGGACGGCCACATGAAACGAAGACCGGA
>Ga0116146_1004493_pt1 | contig 10722 bp, 8 predicted proteins | sample AD_JPNHG2_MetaG_FD_89748 | JGI IMG/M metagenome (GOLD analysis project Ga0116146, IMG submission 89748) | Active sludge microbial communities of municipal wastewater-treating anaerobic digesters from Japan - AD_JPNHG2_MetaG | ecosystem: Engineered > Bioreactor > Anaerobic > Digestate | place...
CGCCTGCGGAGGGACGCTCATGCGCTGCCTCGTCATCGACAACACCATCACCAACGGTAGCGGCGGAGGGACGAGCTGGTCTGAGCTGTACCAGTGCAGCGTCCTGTCGAACAACCTGACGTCCTATAAGAAGGGAAATGGCGGCGGGGTCATAGGGGGATCCGCATACAACACGTTGATCGCCTATAACCGGTCGCACAGCGTGGGCGGGGTGTTCGATGCTGACTTGTACAACTGCACGGTGGTCAGTAACACGGCGATCTCGGAGAACGCGCCCGGCATCCACATTGCGGGTAGCAAGAAAGTCTATAACTGTCTTGCGTTCGGCAACACGGGGGGATCCGGAGTTGATGTTGGCAAAGTGAGTTCCACGAGCGTTATTACGAACACGTTCGCGGGTACGGCGGATGCGACTCATGCTGAGCTAACCCTGATTGACCCAAGTGTGACGCCGGTTTTCACTGATTTTAACCAAGGGGATTTCAGCCTGTGCGCGGGCTCGCCGGCGATCAACGCAGGCGATATGACGGTGGCGCGGCAGACGACGGATCTGGCGGGCAACGCGCGTGTCCTTTTCGGAACGATTGATGTCGGAGCCTACGAATACAACCAGATGTTCGTGGCGACGAACGGAAACGACGCGGCCGACGGTCGGTCGTGGGCGGATGCGAAACAGACCATTCAGGCGGCGGTCGATACGGCCGAGGCGAGTATGGTGGTATGGGTTTCAAACGGTGTGTATGCGACGGGTGCGGCCGCTTCGCCGTACGGTGGTGCGCTCTCGAACCGGGTGGTGATCACCAAGGCGATCCGGGTCAAGAGTGTGAACGGCCCGGCGCAGACCGTGATCCGTGGCTCCGGAACGGCGACGTATAACACCGACGGTGCGATCCGCTGCGTGTTTATGAACAACGGCGTTCTGGACGGCTTCACGGTGGAAGAGGGCGTGACCAAAGCGGGGGGCGGTGTGGCATACGAGCACCTGCGCGGCGGGGGCGGCATCTGCCTGGACGGGCCGCCCGCAGCGGGAACCTGCGTGACGAACTGCGTGATCCGGAACAACCGGGGCTATACCGGCGGAGGCATCACCGGCGGAACGGCAACGCCCAGAGGCAGGGCAACAGTTTGCGACTGCGTCATCACCAACAACGTGTCGGACTACGGCGGCGGCGTGGCCTACGGCGCGGTTTTCGAGCGGTGTGTGATTACCCATAATACGGCAGCAGGAAACGGCGGCGGCTGTTACGAGCCCTTCCGGGTCGACAACTCGCTGATAGCGGCCAACGTTTCGCCCAACTGCGGCGGGGTTTATGGCCCCGCCCTGCTGGTCAACTGTACGGTCGCGCACAACACGGGGAGCGGCGTGACGGGGGTGGGCTCGCACGACCTTCACGTGTACGCGACCAACTGCGTCATCTGGGGCAATTCCGGAACTCAGTACGGCGCTCTCTGCCACTTCGGGAACTGTTGCTGTTCAACGGCGGGAGACGGCATTACCGTGACCACCGACCCCCTGTTCATGGACGTGTCGAAAGACGATTTCCGTTTGCAGCCCGCCTCGCCCTGCATCGATGCGGGAGTGCCCGGCAGCGCGGTGGGCACACTGGATCTGGCGGGCAACGCGCGTGTCGTGAACGGCATCGTGGACATCGGCGCGTTTGAGAGCCCGCCCTTTAAGCTGGTCATTTTTGACGCTGCCCCCGGTGCCTTCGTAGGGCTGGGGACAAGCCGTCTGGATGTCTACGTTCCGCTGACCAATCTGGTCTACGGCAGTTTCATCCCGACAAACGCCGTGTTCCGTTCGGGGCACACGCCGGCCGGCTGGTATTCCAGCCCCGGTGGAGGAGGGATCGCCATCCAGGCGGAGACCCCATTTGTCAGCCCAGACACGCACACGGTGTATATGCACTGGCTGCGGCGTGGTTTTATGATTAAGCTGTTTTAGTTTTGAAAAACTCGAACGAAAGAAGGGATTCACATGAAAAAGCTCATGATTTCACGACGTCGGTTTCTGGCTGGCGCGGCGACGGCATCCGCTGCTCCTCTGATCATCCCAGCCTCGGCTTTGGGACGCGGCAAACGGCCCGCGCCGTCCGAGCGCATCAATGTCGGCATGATCGGCTACGGTACCATGGGGCACGACAACATCGGCAACTTCCTCAATGACGAACGTTGCCAACTCGTGGCTGTGTGCGATGTGGTCGCAGAAGGCAAGTATTACGGCTACAATGCGGAGCGCAGCGGTGGACACGTCCCGGGTATGAACCGCGTCAACACATTCTATGCCGAAAAAACCGGCAAGCCGGATTACAAAGGTTGCCGCACCTTTGTCGATTTTCGAGAGATGATCGAAAAGGCGGATGTCGATGCGGTGGTTATCAGTGTGCCGGATCACTGGCACTGCGTGATGGGTATTTATGCGGCGCGCAAGGGGAAGCACATCTACGGACAGAAGCCGCTCTCGCTCACCATCGGCGAGGGCCGCGCGCTGTGCAATGCGGTGAAGGAGGCGGGGGTAACCTTCCAGACCGGCTCGCAGCGGCGCTCGGAGGACTACAACCGGATGGCGTGTGAGTTCGTTCGTAACGGACGCCTCGGAACGCTTGATCGCATCGAGGTCGGTATTCCCGGCGGCTACTCCACATGGGGCAAGACGCCCGATCTGCTCTCCACGGAGCCTTTGCCGAAACCGCCGCCGCACATGTTGGACTTTGATCTCTGGTTGGGTCCGGCTCCCAAGCGCCCGTTCATACCGGCGTTGCACTATCCGCTGATCTGGCGCTGGAACTTCGAGTATTCAGGCGGTTACATCACGGACTGGGGCGCGCATTTTCTGGACATCGTCCAGTGGGCGTTGGACAAAGATGACTCTGGGCCGGTGCAGGTCAACATCATCAGCGGTAAGGTTCCGCCGCCCGAAAGCATCTACAACACGGCGGAGTCATTCGAGTTCGAGCTGATCTATGCGGAGGGTACGCGGGTGCTCGTGAGTAACACCTGCCGTTTGGGCATCACCTTCATCGGTAAGAATGGCAAAGAGATCTTCACGGGGCTCGGCAAACTGGAAACCAAGCCCGCTGAGCTTGTCCGCGAGAAGATCCGTGACGACGAGATCAAGCTTTTCCGGAACGCGGTTCATGAGCGGAACTTCATCGACTGCATCTATTCCGGCAAGAGGCCGCTGACCGACTGCGAGATCGGGCACCGCTCGATTACGCTGGCGCATCTGGCGAACATCGCTTACCGGCTCGGGCGCAAGACCCTGAAATGGGATCCGGTCAAGGAACTTGTCCCGGACGATTCCAAGGCCAATGCCCTGAAGCACGTTCCGCTCCGGGCGCCTTGGGTGTTGTGAGCGGCGGACCCGCAGGACGCAAAGGAGGGTGTCGATTTTGCCATGTTTGCCGGTGACATGACCAACACCGCGACCCGCGATCAGTTCCAGCAGCTTGCAGATGTTTTAAATGAATCCAAGATGCCATGCTATGGCTGCGTTGGGAATCACGACGCCTAAAACAATCCGTTGGTATCGGGATGAAACCCGAGCAGATTGAGTGGCTGCAATGGGCTCTGGCCAGCGACGTAACCACCTCGACGGTTATTGTCTCCCATCACCGTAAGTTTTAATCGATCCCGGCGTCCAACTCCTTATTCACGCACTAAACCCCGTCCGTTCACGGCGGGGTTTATGCCGAGACGCGGCTACTCCTTCGGCTTGACGTTCCAGACTGTCAACGCACACAGCACTGAGAGTAGCGACGCACCGATCCAGAACAGGGCGATGTGGTCCACCGCATACTCGCATCCATTGAAACGGAAGACCGTGTACGCAAACTCGTAGACCTCTTTGCCGCCCTCAACCACCCCCTGTGATTTAATCAGATAGCCGCTCACGATATCCTGAATACCCGCACCGAGATATGAGGCGATACCGACGACGCCCAGCGCCGCGCCCGCCGCGTTTTTCGGCGCCACGTCCACGGCCATCAGCCCGCCCAGAAAACAGAAGAGCACGCCGATCGAGGTGCCGAACAGCACCATCGCCACCACATCCACCCATTTATGTGCACCCGGCACCAACAGGAACAGGCAAAGCGCGACGGTGTTCATCAGACCGAAAATCAGCGCAGGCGCATTGCGTCGACCGCTGAACAACTTGTCCGAGATCACACCGGAAAACAGCGTACCAAAGAGACCGAATATCGCGTTCACGGAGATGATCGAACTGGCCTCGATGTTGCTGTACCCCTTCTTCATTTCAAGAAAGTAAATGCCCCAACTGTTGATGGCGTAGCGCGCCACGTAGATGAATGCGCTCGACAGCGCGATCATCCACACGGCCCAGTTCATCAGCACCGCCTTTTGCCCCGCCCCTACCGACGTTGGGCTCTTCGCCTTTTCCGTCGGAACGGTTTCGCCCGACCACTCGGAGATCGGCGGTAGCCCCCGGCTCTGCGGACTATCGTGATAGAGTGTCCACGCCAGCACCACGCCGACCAAACCGAACAGCGAGGCACCCACGAAACCCCACTGCCAACCAAATGAGGTGACGATCAGCGATGTCAGGATAAACGTCAACGCCTCGCCCAAGTTGTGGCTCGTACACCAGATACCGTAGTAGGTCCCACGCTCCCGGTTGCTGAACCAGCGGGCCAGTCCTACCACGCTGGCCGGCGCACCCATGGACTGCGCGTATCCGTTGATGCCCCACAGCACCGCGAAAAGCACCGCCGGCATGCGGAAGCCCAAGGCAAAGTTGGCCAAGGCGGAAACAAACAGACCGACCGACATGAACTTGCGAATGTCGCAGCGATCCGCCAGAAAACCGTTCACACATTTGCCGACCGCATAGGCGAAAAACAACGCCGACCCGATGAATCCCAACTGCTCGGTGGTGAGATATCCCGAATCCACAAGGGGCTTCTTCATCACGTTGAGGCTCAGACGGCATACATAGTAGAGCCCGTACACCGTTACCATGACGAATATCGCCTGCCGGCGGCTCTGGCGGTAGTCGCGCGCCTGCTCTTCCGGCGTACCGGTGACCGGTCGATGCGGCGCGGGCTTAAAAAAGGATAAGATTTTCATAGCTGTGTTTTCCCGTGGCTTCCCCTGCATACGTGCCACATCTCCACCAATTCAAAATCCAACTTTAGATTAGCGGAAAAACTGGACACCATCAACACCGTCCTTATGCTCTTTTGCTGAGCTGTTGTACCCTGAAGGGACTCCTCAACCCCACATGCAAAAACCTGCCTGCTCATCACTGCACGATCACGCGGTTCCCGCTGCCACGCGCGTTCAGATAGGCCTCGGTCTTGTCGTCCAGCGGCACGTATGTCGGACGCGCCGCAGCCGAGGACAACTGCTCGACCGCCCCCAGGCGGGTCGCGGGCGTCCCCACAAAGACGTTTTCATCCAAACACGGTATCGAAGCGCTACCATCGGGATTCGTCAGGCTTGCGCAAATCTCGATCAATTGCATGTGTGCACCCGCAAAGAGGTTGTTGCGAATCGTATACCCCATCGCGCGGTTGGAGGCGACCCAACTTTTGATGTGGGCGTCCTGTCTACGATCCGGACGCTGCTCGCAGAGCCCCGTCCCCGCGTCCCACATCAGGTTGTCAGCGATCACGAAATCCTCCATGCGGCTGGGGTTGTTCGTGGGACAGCGCGAGAGAAAATACTCAATCGAGTAATTGCATTTCTCGAACACGTTCCCCACATAACGGATGCCCTTCTGGAAAAGGATCTTTTCCTTGCCGCTGAAGCGCGACACGGCGTCGGCTTGATGCGTGACACCCGCGTCGTAGATCTGGTACACGTAACAGTTCGTGACCGTGTAGCCGTCGCACCCGCCCACTTCCACCGCGTTGCCGTAGCGCACGCCCCACGCGCGACCGAAGAGGCCCTCGCCCTGGATGCCGCCACCGATCCAGCCGAACTCACAGTTTTTAACGAGGAGGTTCTTGGAGCCGCCCTGATGGATGCCGTGCGCCCCGCCATACATCAGGCATAGGTTGTCGAAGGTTGTCCCCGCCTGACCGTGCGCCGTGATGATGTTATGGCGCAGGCCGAATTCAATCGATTTGAACCGCTTGCCCGGATTTTCCTTCGAATAGAGATACAGTAGGCCCGTTCCGCGGCCGATGCCGTTCGTGGCGTAATCGTGGTAGAAGTGCAGATCGGAATCGAGACTGCGATAATCTGTGAACGGCCGCCCTGTGTATTGAGCCGTCGTGCGGCCGTCCTTGTGATAGACAGGCAGGACCTTGATCGCGTGTGCCGCACCCTCGTCGAAGACCACCAGACCGACGTCCGTACGCCCCAGAGGGCACGACCAGACATTCGGCGTGTCCGTCGCCTGCCAACGGGCCGGGTCCGCGCCGTTGAAGGGCGAGGTCGTTAATCGCGGTTTCGGACCTACCCCGTAAGCGGAATAAGTGACGCCCTTAAGGCCTTTGAGCCCGCCCGCATAGCCGGAGAACGGCTTGTCGGCAGGGTGGCCGGGGACATCGAGCGGCGTACGCCAAGTCCCGCCCCGTTCAAAGAGCACGAAGGAGCCGGGCCGGATGTCGGTCGCGCGGTTCAGCCGCTCAACCGTCGCCCACGCCGTCGCGGGCGTTCGGCCATCCTGAGCGTCGTCACCAGCCTTCGCCAGATAGTAGACATCGCATCCTGCGGGCACCGTCAGGTTCGGCGTCGCGCGGATCTCGGCGATGCGCGCATCCGTCAACTCGCGGAAACGCTTCACCGTCGCCGCCGGATCGGCCCCCACCATCGAGATGAGCTTCACTTCTGCCGACGCCGACAAACAGACCCATGCGGCAAATCCCGCCGCCACGCCCCCAACGATACTCGACTTCTTCATTCCGCCGCTTCGATCTCCATCGTCGCCACCACGTCCACGCCCGTGCCACACACATTCTCCACAATCACGTCGCCGATCTTCACGGGCGGCGTCACGCAAGTCCGATGAATCTCCTCCACACAGGCAAAAATCATTGCCTTGGGGATCGGCTGCGCCGTCTTCACGCTGAGCGGCTCGCGACGGCCCCGCACACGCGCCAGCGTTGAGATATGACGTGTCGGGCACACGCACTCCTGTCGCGCATAGACCGCACCGCGTCCGCACGCCGCGCCGTCCACTGCGGTCACCTGACCGTCTTCCAGCGTAACCCGCAGCCGGCATCCCATCGGGCATCCGATACACGTCAAAGTCTGTTCGCTCATGACTCCACCTCCACCGTCAACTCGGCGGCACCGACATATCGTTCCAGCGTATCCTTGGGCACAACGAGCCGCACCATTTCGCCGGGGGTCATGATCCGGGAACGCTTACGCAACACCTCTTCGCCATCAATCCGAACCACCGCCGCAGCATCCTTGAAGACCGCTGACGGACGGAACATCAGCGGCACCCCGTCAGTCACCCGCGCCGCGCACACCGTCTGCGGCACCAAACCGCGGACACCCGCGCCGTCGCGTACGCGGATATCGCTACCGCGCGCCTGCTGGCCCTCTTGCGCGTACCGCGCCGCCTGACGTCCTGCTTCTTCCGATTCAACCGTCACATGATCCACCAAATCATGGACATGCAAAACATTGCCGCAGGCGAAAATCCCCGGCACACTGGTTTGCAACGATTCGTCAACCAGCGGTCCGCATGTGATCGCGGAGATCCCGACACCCGCCGCGCGTGAGAGTTCATTCTCAGGAATCAGGCCGACCGAAAGCAACAGCGTATCGCACGCCAACCGCCGCTCGGTGCCGGGCAGCGGCCGACGCTGGTCATCGACCTGCGCGATGGTCACCGCTTCCAACCGTTCACGCCCGTGGATGTCGATCACCGTATGGCTCAGCAACAACGGGATGTCATAATCATCCAGGCACTGCACCACATTGCGTGTGAGCCCACTGGAAAAGGGCATCAGTTCCACGCACGCCAACACTTGCGCTCCTTCGAGTGTCATGCGCCGCGCCATGATAAGACCGATATCCCCCGAGCCCAGAATCACCACACGCCGTCCGGGCATCCAACCATCCAGATTCATGAAGCGCTGTGCCAGACCGGCCGGATAGATACCAGCCGGACGCCAGCCCGGTACCCTCAGCGCTCCGCGCGTCCGTTCGCGGCACCCCATCGCCAACACAACGGCCTTGGCACGGAAACGCTGCAAGCCGAAGGTCGGGCTGACCGTCGTCACCTCGCGATCGGGCGTCACCGACAGCACCATCGTGTTGCACTGTGCCGACAGACCGAGCGCGTGAAACCGCTGCACAAAGCGATGCGCGTATTCCGGCCCCGTCAAATCCTCCTTGAACACATGCATGCCGAACCCGGCATGGATGCACTGACGCAAGATACCGCCCAGTGCCGGTTCGCGCTCCAGCAACAGCACCTTACGGCAACCGGCCTCATGCGCCGCGATAGCTGCCGCCAGCCCGGCCGGTCCGCCGCCGATGATAAGCACGTCGATCTCAGTCATGGGAAACCTCCTGACGCTCAACGCTCGACATTTGACAGGCCGCATCAGAATCGGTCTCCGCGTGTCGTGTGCCACACGTCACCAAAATCCGCGAGTCACCGCCGAATTTCGTGACCTGCTCCGGCGTCAATCCCAACTCTTCACACAGGATCGTAATGATGCGCGGCGTGCAGAAACCACCTTGGCAACGGCCCATGCCCGCGCGCGTACGGCGCTTGACACCGTCTAGCGTCCGCGCTCCAATGCGGCTACGGACCGCCGCCCGAATCTCAGCCTCCGTCACATTTTCGCAACGACAGACGATCCGCCCGTAGGACGGGTCGGCCGTGATCGCGGCGACACGTTCCGCATCGGTCATCTCGCGGAACGGCTTCGGAAACGCCGGACACGGGGTCATGGAAGACGAACGCTGCGCGCCGAGTTTCTCCCCTATCCGCTCCGCTAGCCAGACCGCCACCGCCGGTGCCGCCGTAAGTCCCGGCGACTCCATCGCTGCCGCGTTGAAAAACAACGGCGCGTCAGGTGCCTCGCCCACCACAAAGTCATCACGGTCGCCATGGGCGCGCAGGCCGGAGAAGGTCGCGATCACGCCGCTCATCGGCAACTGCTCCCAAACCCGCGTCGCCGATTCAACCACCTTGCGCAAACCATCGGCGGTTGTGCGGGTGTCGCTTTTATCACCGATATCCTCAGCCGTCGGTCCGACAATCAGCGTATCGTCCACGGTCGGCGCGACCAACACGCCCTTGCCCAGCGGAGTCGGAACTTGGAAGATCGTCGCACGGAACGTACCCGCGTACTGTTTGTCGATCATCAGATACTCGCCGCGCCGTGCCGTGATCGAAAACTTTTGTGTGCTGACCCGATTGTTCAATTCATCCGCATAGACACCGGCGGCATTCACTACCGCACGCGTGCGGAACACGCCGCCATCGGCGGTCGTCACCTGCCAGAGACCGTCGCGCGCGCGCGTCACGTCAACAACGCGCCGTTCAAAGTGAAAGACAACGCCATTCGCGGCGGCGTGCTCGGCCAGCCGGAAGGTAAGTCCATACGGACAGCAGATGCCGCCGCTGGGCGCGAACAGCGCGCCGATGACCGCGCGGCTGATGTTCGGTTCCAAGGCGCGAACCTCATCCTGCGTGAGCACCTGCAATCCCGGCACGCCGTTGCCTTCACCGCGCGTCTTCAATGCATGGAGCGTGGCGAGATCGCTGTCATCGAAAGCCGCCACAAGCGAAGTGTTCCGAATGAACGGAACGTCCAGTTCGCGGCACCAATCCTCGAAAAGCGCGTTGCCGAGCACATTGAATCGCGCTTTGGCCGATCCGGGTGCTGCATCATAGCCCGCATGTATGATTGCGCTATTGGCTTTGGTCGTGCCTTCTGCCACGTCACCCGCTTGATCCAGCACGCAGACCCGCAATGCGTAACGCGACACTTCGCGCGCGATTGCGCATCCCACTACGCCGGCCCCTACGACTAGCACATCTGAATAATCCTGCGTCATATCCTGTCCCATCTATTCCCCGTCGCGCATGCGCTAGTCGGCAACCTCCAAAAAGATGCCCTCGCCCGGTGCCAGTGTCAGCGTCGTAAGGCCGTTGTTATCGGGCTTGCATACCACACGCTGGCCGCGCGGCCAAGCAACAACGCGCGAACCGCGCAACCGGAGTTTGACATGCGCCGTCTCAAGCGCCTCCAACTCGCTCATATTCACCACCGTCAACGCGCTGCCGGTTCCCTCCTTGGCAGCGAAGCATCCGATCAACAACGGCTGTTCGCACTCGATCCGCTCGACGGCGGGAAAGCGTTCGAGCGGCTGGCTGAACTTTAGATACGGCGTAGCATCCGAGCAACCGTGGCTCATCGCGCCTAGATTCTTGTAACGCACAAAGGCATCGGAGATGAGCGCGATCTCTTTGAAGACCGTCGCGGCGTCATACCAAGCGTTCTGGCGCTTGCCCTGTATTGTCACCAGCGAGGGGAACTCCGGCTTGTAACCGGCGTAAGTCCAGCACAGCAGACCTTTGCAACCGAAGGAGAGCATGCAGTAGGATTGCCAGCGAAACTCGGACTCCGTCGGCGTCCGTTTGCTCGGCACCCAGGCAAACGTCTGAATGCAACACCAGAAATCCTTGTCGTGCTCGCGCGCTGAACGCGCGATGACGTTGATCGATTCGCAATACTCTTTGTAGGTGGTCCGCCGCCCCTGCGACCAGTTGAGCGGGTA
>Ga0116146_1004512_pt1 | contig 10696 bp, 9 predicted proteins | sample AD_JPNHG2_MetaG_FD_89748 | JGI IMG/M metagenome (GOLD analysis project Ga0116146, IMG submission 89748) | Active sludge microbial communities of municipal wastewater-treating anaerobic digesters from Japan - AD_JPNHG2_MetaG | ecosystem: Engineered > Bioreactor > Anaerobic > Digestate | place...
CGCTTTTCCGGTCTTTATCCCACTGCAGGAAAAGCTGACCTGGTTTATTCAGGGTTTCGGAACGTCCTGTTCAGGCCGGCCATTCCAATTCTTGAATGGGTATCCGCGGACGCTTTTTTTGATCTGCTTCAGTTGACCGGCATGATGCTGCAATCGTCGTTGAACTGAACGGCAATGCCGGCGGCCTCGGTTCTGACGACCTTCCCGGAGATCATCAAGCAGGCATCTTTGTCGACCCTGACCTTCTTCAGACTGTTGAAGGGCAGGATGATTTCCATCCGGACCTCCACGCCCTGTGTGAGCGGCTCAGGTGTCGTGAAATAGGCGCCGCCGGCACTGATGTTTGTCGTCAGGAAACCGGGATTGGGACCGTGGCGGTCGCCGTCGTTCGCTTCGAGCCTGGCGTCAAGGCTCAGCCCAAATCTTTCAAACCTTCTTCTCTCTCTCATCCTCTTCGCCGCAATCGGGTGTTTTTGATGGTTTGAGTGTAAGTGATATTTCAAGAAAATCAATACGAAGGTCGTATGATTTTTCTTCGTATTTTTCAATTTCAGACAACCTAGGCGGATAGTATGAGGATCGAAATATTTCCATTTAATTCAATAGATTAGACAATTTTTAACGGTTCCCCCCATCGTCGTGTTAGGGGGTAAAAATGCGCCATAAAGAAGTCGGCCCGGACGACGCCCGGAGGTCGCCGGTGACGCTTCCTTACCGGTTCATCTATGTCCGGTATCTCTCTGCACTGCCGGGGTATTTGTCCGGCCGGAGTCCGCAGGACACGAGTTCACCGAGCGGACCTGTACCCGACGATCCGATCCGGTGCATCGATCCTGTCCGACCTTTGCATGACGAACGAAAGCAACCGCGTCGACTAACTGGCACCGGATTTTTTTCATGGGGGGCCGGATGAGTCCTTCGTCGTGTGGAAAACAGTGTGCATGCCATCTCCATCAGACCCCAAAAAGTTGTAACACCCCGATAGGTAGATAGTCGTATGCGTCTTCGTATCTTCTATTTTGAAAAATACGAATAAAGTATGAGAAATCGAAAATATACAAACAATATCAAAATATTACGTTGCTAAATGTCAAAGAGACCGATAAATTTCACCTTGATTTTTTTTAGAATGTGAAGAGAATGAAACTGTAGGTTTCGAGCCGGACATTTGAGAGAAAGCCTGCGGGATAAGGGATCAAAAGCCCGTTTGAACGGTTTATTAACCAGTCCATAATAGAACGGACATCATGACGCGTATAGAGTGGATGGCGTATGAAAAAATCCACGGATGATATCCGGTCGCTTCAGCAGGGAGCGAAGGGCCCCCAGCGCCTTGGATTTCATGTCGGCAAAGGAGAAGATGCCGGCACGTCCGAGCCGGTGCGATTTGACTTCCCGCCAGACCCCTTCGCCGGGATTCAACTCCGGACTATACCCGGGGAGCAGATACAAGCGCAGCTTGCCTTCGTAGCTCTCGACCGTCTTCTTGACTTGTCCGGATTTGTGCACCGGATGACCATCCCAGATCAAAAAGACGGGCGCTTTGCTTCCCGCCATCAGACGTTCCAAAAAGCGGCAAATGACATCGGCATTCACCCCTTTCTCTTCGATCATGAACCGCATCCCGCCGCGCCGATTCACGGCACTGATCATGTTGAGGCGGTATCGCGCACCGGTGCTCTTCACCACGGGCGTATGCCCTTTGACGCCCCAGGTCGTTCCCGCATGATAGTCGCTGCGAAGACCCGATTCGTCTGCAAACCAGATCTCCGCTTTCAGCTGCCTGGCTTCCTTTTCGATCGCGGGATATTCCTCTTGAACCCACTTGCGCACGCGCTCCGGGTCTTGCTGATAGGCCTTCCACAGCGGCTTCTGGGCCGTGATGCCCAGCTGTGCCAGAAGACGGCCCACCGAATTGGCGCTCAAGCGGATCCCATATTTCTTGTAAATCAACGAGCCGATGGCCTTGCGGGTCCACAAGGCAAATGGAAAATGATACTGGCGAGGGTCTTTGCCGACCACGGTTCGATAGACCCATTGGATCATGTGGCCGTTGAGCTTACGGGGGCGGCCGCCTCGCTTTTTGGCATCCAGGGCATCCCAGCCGCCGGCCCTGAACAGGGCCAGCCAATTGTAAATCGACGCACGGCTGAACCCCAGAGTGCTCACAACCACTTCCGGGCTCTCGCCGCTTTGAACCCTGGCTACCGCGCGTTTGCGAAGCTCTGTCAGGACATCGTGCTTAAGCTTTCGGCCATCCATTTCTTTCATGGCCGCGCTTATACCACATACGCTTGAAAATGTCTATACTATTATGGACTGATTAATAACAAGACGCCCCATAAATCATTTTGTAAAGGCATATATGCCTGAACAACCAGAGATATACGACCTCAAATTTTTGAAAGGTTTTATCAGAAGGCGGAAGAGGGTTTTCCTCATAGTCGCTTCCGGCGTTATGCTGGCGACCATCCTTTTTGCGATTTTTGCCCCCAAGACGTACGTCTCCACAGCCACCTTCCTGATCGAAGGGCAAATGTCCGATGACATCGTCAAGGGAACTGCAGCCGTCGCAATCGAGGAAAAACTTCAAGCCATCACCACGCAGATACTGAGCCATGACAAGCTGCTGGAGATCATCAAGGAGTTCAAGCTCTACCGTGAGCTGAAAAGTCCGGCCGATGTGGAGTACGTGGTGAGAGAGATGCGCGACGACATCTCCGTCCGGACCATCAAAGCGGAGGATCTCGACCAGAGGCCATCCCGTGCGCGATACAGCACCGTCGCATTTACATTGTCCTTCCAGGGTAAGGACCCCGTCACGGTACAGAAGGTTGCCAGCAAGCTTTCCTCACTTTTTATCCAGAAGAACATTCAGACAAAGGAGCAGGTGGCTTCCCAGACGGTCGCAATCCTGGAGAAGAAGATAGCAGAAATGAAGGAACGAACCGGTTTGTTGGAACGGAAACTCAACGACTACAAGGTAGCCCATGCCGGCGAGCTCCCCGAGGCCATCCCGTTCAATTACGAACAGATCAACAAGTTGAACATCCAGATCGACGAACTGAACCAGAAGATAAGGGTTCTCGAGGAGAGGAAGAGAAACCCCGACGCGGTCTTCGCAAGCCAGACGGCATCGGACACGGTGGCGAGTGCCGCCGCGGCAACGGATCCCTGGACACGCATGTCGCAGCTCCGGATGCAGCTTGTCAGCTTGCAGTCGAGATACTCGGACAAGCATCCCGAAGTGATCAGGACGAAGAGCGAACTGCGGCAGCTCGAGGCAAGACTGGGGATCTCCAACGAGCTCAACGAGAAACAGAGGAAACTGGAGGACCTCAAAAGCCAGGAAGCTGATCTGAAAGCCGGCAAGGGGCCGAATGATCCCGAGGTCAAGAAGCTTCAGGCGGAGATAGTCGTCCTGGATAAAGAAATACAGAAGATAAAGGGCAGCGGAGCCGCGACGGACCCGACGGAGAGGGAACTGAAACGTCTCACCCAGCAGAGAGCGGATCTGCAAAAAAGGCTCAATGAGTACCAGAGGAAAAGCCAGATCGCCCCTTTGGTTCAGAAGGAATACAGCCGGATCGCCTCCGAGTACGATGACGCCCTGAAACAGTACAACGAAACGATGAGCAAGCTCGCGGAGGTGAGACTCGCCCGGGGTATCGATCAGACTCAGCTGGGCGAGCGATTCACCATCATCGACGAACCCCAGGTGCCCCAGAAGCACGACAAACCGAAACGGGCAAGAATCCTCCTGGCGGGTCTTCTCCTGTCGGCATTCTGTGGGGTTATGGTTTCATTCACCGTGGAGAACATGGATCATTCGATCAAATCGGTGGAGAAACTCCAAAAGATGACGCAGGTCCCCGTACTTGCGGTCATGCCGTTCATGGAAAACGGCAAAGAGATAAAGAAAGAGGACCGGGTGAAAACCGGGCTGATGCGTCTCGAGAGGAGCAAAGCGGGTTTGATCAACCTCCTGGGCGGCATCAGGAAAAGGCTCGGGAAGCAGCAGAGTCAGGGGGACCGTTAAGAATGGCAGGCGACCAGATATGAGCAGGCTGAAAAAGGCACTTGAAAAAGCAAAGGAAGCGAGGGGCGAAACCGGTGAGGCGACGACCATGCGGATCGAGCCGGCCCCCGCGCCGGAAGGGAAGATCGAGCCTGAGCAGAAGAGGGATGTCGGACCGCTGAGGCTGCTTTACAAGAGGACAAAAACGGTCAGATGCGACCCGTCATTGCTGAAGAAAAACAATATCATCGCCGTGTGCACAGAGGATGAAGGGAGCACGCTGAAGATCCTGCGGACGCAGGTTCTCAACAGGATCAGCGAAGACGGCAAGAAAACACTTCTGGTCACGAGCGCGAACCCGGGCGAGGGGAAAACCCTGACGGCCATCAACCTCGCGATCAGTTTTTCCCATCAACTGGACAGGACGGTCCTGCTCGTCGACACGGACATCCGGAAACCCTCGATACACAAATTCTTCGGGCTGGAAGACATGCCCGGACTGTCGGATTACCTCATCGGCAAGTGCGAAATCGAAGACGTTCTCATCAATCCCGAGATCGATCGGTTCGTCCTTCTGCCGGCCGGGAGGCCCCTGACGAATTCAGCAGAACTCCTGGGTTCTTCGCGGATGCAGGTGCTCCTCCGGGAGATGAAAGACCGCTACAGGGAGCGCTTCATCATCTTTGACTCGGCGCCCGTGCTGACATCGGCGGATCCCCTTGTCCTCGGCGGGTTGGTCGACGGCATCCTTGTCGTTGTGGAGGCGGAGAAGACGTCGCGGGAGGACGTGAAGAAGGTTTTCGACATGATGAAGGACAGGCCCATCATCGGCACGGTGTTCAACAAAATGATCGAGTAAGGAAGAGAAAAGAATGTACGAAGCCTTTTACGGCTTGAAGGAAAAGCCCTTCAACCTCAACCCCGACCCGGACTACCTCTACATGAGCCCCGGCCACGAGAATGCCTACACGCACCTCGAATACGCCATTCAGGAGAGCAAGGGGTTCGTCGTCGTCACGGGCGAGGTCGGTTCGGGCAAAACCACCCTGATCAATTACCTCCTGCGCAAGATCCCCGAGACTGTTCACGTGGGTATCATCAACAACACCTTCGTCGACCCCCAGGAACTGCTGAAAATGATATGCCAGGAGTTCGAACTGGAGATCGGTGACTCGGACAAGACGGTTCTGCTCACACGATTCTACTCCTACCTCATCGACCAGTACTCGCAAAAGAAGCGTGTCATCCTCATCATCGACGAGGCCCAGAACCTGCCGGAGGCTTCCCTGGAAGAGATCCGCATGCTTTCCAACCTCGAGTCGGAGAAGCACCATCTCATCCAGATGATCCTCGTCGGTCAGCCGCAGCTGAAGGAAAAGCTTCAGAGAAAAAGCCTGGAGCAGTTTGTTCAGCGCGTGACCGTTTACTGTCACCTCGACGCCCTGGACAAGGTGCAGGTGGAAAATTACATCCATCACCGGCTCCGGGTCGCCGGCGCAGAGAACCTCGACATTTTCGACCCCGATGCCGTCAAGGCGCTGTACAGGCACTCCCTAGGCATCCCCAGGCTCATCAACACCCTATGCGACGGTGCCATGGTATACGGCTACGCGGATGAAGTGAAGGTGATCGGACGGGATTTGATCGAGGCGGTAGCGCAGGCGAGGGATCTTGGGGGGAAAGAAAAGGAAGAAGGAGCCATCCCCCCGGAGAAGGCCGATTTTGAAAGGTCGGAACCGGCGGCGGTCGCGGGGTTTGTGAAAGAATTGGAGAGCCGGATCAACGCCCTGGAGAAAAAACTGGCGGCTCAGGATGAAAACCTGATCGCCGTCCAGCATGCGCTCCGGACCATGAACGGCCAGAGAGATGAGAAAGACAAAACCATCATCAAGCTCATCCGGATGCTGAAAAAAAGCATGGAAAGCCGTTCCAAGCTGATCGTGCAGATCGCCCGGCTGCGTGATAAATACGAGCCGCAGGAGACGACTGCCCCGAAAAAGGTGTCCGTGAAATCCAAGGAGAACAGCACCCAGAAATCGTTTTTGCCGATCAACAAAGGGAAATAGCAACAAAACAGTTCAGGCGACTACCAACCTGACATCAAATATCCCGCCCGAGTTTGACACTTTTCCCCTGAATTCCGGCCGAAGGCCGGAACAGCACGTTCCAATCAATTTTCTCGGATCGTGATCAGGATAATATCCTTGAGACCGGAGAGCACAATCATGAAAATCCCCGTCAGCTCAAGCACCCAGTTCATTTTCAGGCCGAAGATACGGTACATGATCACGACGTCGAAGTGATAGAATGAGGCTGCCCGGATGATGATGAAAGTCAAAAGGAAGAAAAGACCGAGAAAGGTCAACGTGAACCGCCTGAACAAGCCTTGCATCCGAATCGCCAGAAAAACAAACAGTGAAAGAGACGCAGCCCCAAAGATCACGACAAACCAGAACTGAACCGTTCTGCGGTAATCAAACCATCCCTGTGCCTTCGCGATCTGTCTCCCCATTTCCGTAAAGAGCGACTGGAGGTCGAGCTGCTTGTTGATGCCGAGAAGCAGCATCAGCACGGCGAGCACGAACCAGACAAGGAAAGCCTGCCTGTCCGCCCTCTTGCTTCGATTGAGCCAGGCGGCACAGGTTGCGGTCAGGAAGCAGGCAAAATAGGCTCCCACGGTGAACCAACCCATAAAGTGAGGGTCCCCGATTCCCGGTCGCCACGAGCCCGCCAGGTATTCAAGAGAAAAGGTCAGGGAGTTCATCTCTCGACTTTATTTTTAAGACGCCTTTTTGTTTCCAGGCCGTGACGGGTTCTTTCTATACTCCTTCAGCTGCTTTCCTCGTTACGGGCAGCATGTCTCTGAGAACCCGGGCGAAGCGGGTGATGGGCTCCACGCTCCGGTAAACCGCGAGAACAAGTATCAGATAGAAAATGAGACATACGATACCGGCGAAAGCGATCCGCAGGATGACGGGCAGACCCGCGTACAGGCTGGGCAGAGCCCCTGTCTTGTTGAGCAGGAACCAGCTCAGAATGCCCGCGACCAGGGCGCAGAAAAAATATCTCCAGATGATAGAAAGTATTGCGGCGAATTTCAGGTCCACAGGCTGCCCCGCGTAGCGAAGACCGGGGAATATGAGGATGTAAAAAGACAGGGTCCAGGCCGCAGCGACGCCGGCGGGTCCGAAGGCAAGACCGACCGTGAAAAGAAGCAGAGTGACGGAGAACTCAACGATCCCCCAGCGGAACCATCGGTCCGCTCGGCCCAGCGAGAGATGCAGCCAGCCGTTTGTCGCGTAGATGAGCATCACCCCGATCCCCATTCCGAACCAGGTGAAGATTTCACCGGCCTTTGTCCACTGGGGGCCCAGGATCAGCAGGATGACATCCCTGCCCGTGAGGGTGAGAAACGCGCTCAGGGGCATGCCGATGAAGGCAAGGTTTGAAATGGACTCCAGGTAAGTCCGTCGATATTTTTCCGGCTCATTTCGGATCTTGCTCAGTGCCGAGAGGGCCACACCGGCGAGATTGGACGTAAGGAAAGTCGCAGGCATCGCGAACAGGTCGTAGGCTTTCTTGTAATAGCCAAGGGCCGGCGAACCGAAGCGCCACCCGACAAGCAGGTTGTCGGAGTTCCTGGATGAGTAGTTGAGGGAATAGTTCCCGTAGGTGTGAAGGGCAAACCGGATCAGGGGGAAAATGCCTGGGTGCACCGCAGGTCGTCCGGGTCGCCAGCGGCAGAAGATCCACGCTCCGGCGGCCGTCGAAGACGTCATGGCCAGTTGGCCCACGACCAGGGCCCAATAGCCCCAGCCGCTCCAGGCAAGGGCAATGGCCAGTCCGACACTGAGCACCTTGGAGGTGATCGAGATGATCGACGTCTCATAAAACTGCATGTTCCGCTGAAGCAATCCGATGTGAACCGTGGAGAGGTTGCAGGCGACGATGGACAGAGCAATCCACAGGGCCACTCCCCTGACCATCGGTTCCCCGTAGAACCCGGCAATCCATGGAGACAGGAGCATGAAGACCGCACACAGCAGGAAGCTCACGAAGACGGTCAGCCAGAACAGCGATGTGATCTTCCCGTGGTCGATTCCCTCTCCCTGAATGATTGCCTCGGTGACGCCGATGTAGCCGAAGTTCTCGAGCAGGAGGCTGAAGGTCAGGACCATGGCGAGGAGGCCGAAATCAAAAGGGGTCAGGAGCCGGGCCAGAATCATGGTGCCGGCCAGCTGCACGGCCACGGAGAAGGCCTGCGAGAACACGACGGCTCCCGCGCTTTTCACCGTTTTCTTTCTGAGTCCCGATCTCAGATGATCCGTGCTGAAATAATCCTGCTGATCCATGTGCTGTTCCGAGATGCCGGTAACCGAGGGCTCCTGATGCCGGTAAGCCCGTTTTGCGCGGATGTTCAGTCCCTCATGACCCTGTCATTGCCCGTCATGATTCCGAGCATCTTTCTCGCGTACTCCAGAGCGATGATTCTTTCGGCCGGAAGCGGCGGGTTCTCGAGGCTGCATCTCTGCAGGTGCCCGGAAATGCCGTCGGTGATCATGCCTCCCGTGCCAAAGGAAATATCCACGGTGCTTCCCTCGCGAAGTTTGCGGAAGAATTCCCTTGAGACCGCGGCATCGTTGTGGGGAAACGCAAAAGCGCCATAGGGAAGGTCGAAGAGTTTCCGGATAGATCGAACACTCTCGACGGTCTGCCTCAATTGCTCCTTGATGTCGATAGCGCCGTACGGCGGGTGATCGACGCTGTGCGCGCCGATTGCGAAGCCTTCCCGGATGAGCGCACGAATCTGGACGGCCGTCAAATAGGGTTTGCGATCCCTCAGAAAGGCATTGAAATCCAAGTCCACCTTTTCTGCGATCCGGTCCAGGATGGACCGCTTCCCGTAGGGAATAGAAAGAATCCATGCGGCAAGCTCGCCTGAGTCCCTGAAGTTGTGGCCCGTGATGTCGAGGACCCGCGCGAGGGAAGATACTGAAACGGGGGCTTGCAGTCGTTCGGCAAGAAGACTCGCTTTGTGGAGATAACAGAGCTGCCGGTTGTCGATGAAACCGCTGTTGAGGAAAAAAACGGCGGGGATTCCCTTCTCCCGGAGGATGGGGGCCACGATGTCGCGCATTTCGCGGAAACCGTCGTCGAAGGTCAACAGGAAAACGCGGTCCGGCAGGATGATCCCCCGGCGCACATGGTCCAGCAAGTCGTCAAGAGCAATCGGCGAATAATGGCGCAGGATGAAATCCAGCTCGGCACGGAACGTCCTCACACTCTTGTATCGGTACAGGTGCTTCACGTGGGCGACGTCGTCATCGCTGACCATGTGGTAATAGAAGATGACGGGGTTCACTCGCGTCATTCGCGCCCAGAGGGGAGGGGAGATCGTCGACGCGAGCATTGAGATTACCCTGTATTTCAACGCGTTTTTGTTCATCGCCGCTTTTGCCGGAAAGAGATGCCGATCGAAGCAGGTTCCGGGGGGCACGTCACAGGGCACCCGACACAAAAAAAAGGCTCCCTGATCCGGGAAGATCAGAAAAACCCCTCCAATACCCGGCAAATCAAAGACGCAGAAACTCGATCATCTCCCGATTTGCCCCTCATGGCGCAGCCGGCGCCTCCCGATCAGTCTCAGCCCGTACCGGGCAAGGGCGGCCATGCCCGCGACGAAGACGGCCAGCAGCATCATTGTTTCGAACACCCCGAAGTTCAGCATCAGGGAGCAGATATTGATGAGAGGCAGAAGAGCCCATCTCACGATTGCCTTCACGACATCATGCCTCTCCATGAAGTTCGCCGCCACGGGGGAGTAACAGTAGTACAGATCGACCAAGACCCTCCCGACGGGGTGGCTCATCATGAAGCGATCCCGGAAGGCGCGGAGCACTTTAACCTGGGGCTCCTTGTCAGAACCGAAAGCGGCGCGGGCGATAAAGCACCCGCCGCCACCCGAGGTCGATGCCGGGGCGGAGACCGGAGCGTCGGGAAGCGGGGGCGGCACGAGTTCCGTCATGGCTTCGAAACGCGCTCTGGCCGGCAACTGTCCCACCATGGGGTTCAAGTCAGGGCCGATGGCCGGCCAGGCCAGGCTGCCGAAAAAGGCCGGTTTCGATGCGAGATAGTAGGAAGGAGGAAAGTTGTGGTCCGCGATGCCGGGGTCCCATTTCGTCGTGTTTGTCAGGTAGTCGAAGTTGCCGTGACGGATCAGAGTTGCCTCCACCTGGGGATCCGTCGATGTCTGGCTTCCGGCGCAGAGGTAACCGAGGTGCCAGATTTCGGCGTCGACGAAGGCCGGGGCCTGATAGACTCCCGTACATCCCGGATGGCACAAGACGTTCCCGACGACATTGATAAACCGATTCTTCGCGCCGAGGACGACGGCGAACAACCCGGAGTTGATGATGTCCTCCGGAGGGGATGACCTGCGCTCGATCCAGTTTCGAAATGCCGTGTTGTGTGATCCCGAACCGTAGTGGCCGTCGAAATCCAGCTGAACGATCACGTTGCCTTCGACGAGGTTCATGTACGGGTGTGCACCGTGTGTGCCCATGTCCGCGAAGAGCCAGTGGTCACCGATGTTGCCCTGGGAATCCTTCGAGTAATTGTAAGCCAGCACGTTGCCGGAGCCGCCACCCTCCAGAACCATGGAATGGCGGAGCACATAGA
>Ga0116146_1004521_pt1 | contig 10683 bp, 15 predicted proteins | sample AD_JPNHG2_MetaG_FD_89748 | JGI IMG/M metagenome (GOLD analysis project Ga0116146, IMG submission 89748) | Active sludge microbial communities of municipal wastewater-treating anaerobic digesters from Japan - AD_JPNHG2_MetaG | ecosystem: Engineered > Bioreactor > Anaerobic > Digestate | place...
ATTACCCAAGATGCGCGTTCTATAATTCCAGCATTTTTCCATTCGTGTTTTAATCGAGAGAATGAATTCATGGAGCGTCTATTCGACTCCATAAAATATAAGTCCTTTTCCGAAATAAACATAAGTTTGTTATTTATACTGTTGCACCTCTCTTAGTAACACGCCTTTAGGGAGTTAATCGCGGTTGCCACCACGATTGCACCACCATACTTGCGCCAACCAAGGAATCAACAGAACCTTCTGTACCTCCAATAATATATAGGGTGTTGATCCTATTTATAACTTGTGGTCAAGTCATTATGCTTCAAAACCTCAATACCATTACATCACCAGATTTGAATTTTATCGACAATTCTTTGATGTTGTCTCCGTCTAGTTGATAGATCTCGGTCATTGCTTGCTTGTTGATCCTAGATAATGCCAGCCTTCGCTCTATTTCTTCTGCCATCTCGATCACCTATCTGTCCAAATATGATCTCTGCATTGATTATAGCCTTCATGTTAGTAATCGCTCCACGATCCGACACAACCATACCGGGAGGCAGTGCAACCTTGCTAAGCAATAGATCAATGCAGAAAAACAAAATAAAATACCTATTATCAAAATACAGACAATCGGAAACCCCATTATTATGATGAACATTACATCTTCGATACTCATTAATATCCGACCTGTTCCTCAGCAAGTGGTCCAGAAACATCAGTTTTATACCCGTGCATTTTATTAAAATTATTTATGCAAATCCAACAACATGGGTCCGTCGCCGGACGCATATGATCTCCACATTGAATGTAGCCAACTGGCTCTTTTTTCGGAGAATCCATTTATTCCTCCGTTTCGTCCAATTTCGGTAATTGGTATATAATACGATCTGATATGTCATTCAATGCCACACGAAGCATATCGCGATCTCCGGTTTCTTGACACCTCCCTATCCAGTAAAGGCCAATACCACACTCTCTAACAATGCATTCTAATTGCATCCTCAATTTTTCCACTTCTAACATCAAAATCATCTCTTTATGAAAATCTGAATAATCCGACCTTGGAATTACTGTTGGTATTACTATGGTTACTTGATTTTTCCGCAACATCAAAATTAAATAAGCTGTTTTCGATCATCTTCTTTTTTCCGGTTTCGATGTCTATACCGATAGCTTCAAAAATCCTTTGCAATGGTGGCTTGATTTGGCTTTCCATATACCATCGATTATCTATCCTGCCATCAGTCGATCTGATATAATCTGGTGTATCCACATAAGTGCTTATGCTACCATTAGATGCACCCGGAATTGCCATGTACATAACACGATCACCCAAGCCATATGGTGGTTCTCCACGTGCAGCCATTTTTTGGCACACAGTTACATGCGGCTGTGGATTTTTGTAACCATCTAAGTTCCCGACTTTCCGGCTGAGCACAAGCTTCTCCGCCAATTCAGGATTTGTTCGAATATCCTTCAGCATCATGACGTCGTTGAGAACTTTGTTGGTGTACTCCCAGGCATCACGCGTCCTACCTTCACACAAAATCATGTGGAACACTACATCCATTGTCTCACCAACAAGTTTCACCCAGTCTCTTCTGCGCAACTCCAACCCACGATATTTCATATGGTCAACCCAACCATCTTTGCTAGGTTCAAATATCCACATCGCATACCGCTTCTTCTCGAAGATAATCGCACGTTTCGCAAAACACTCAAAATCAATTTCCATTGGCGGCGGTAATATTTCCAACATAGCATCATGAATGATTTTAGCTACCTTCAGAGCATCGTCTGGGTTATCAACCGAATTCAGCTTAATGAACACACTATCAGTGTCGCCACCCACCACCTTACAATCCACTAACTTTTCGGCAGTTTCTTTTGTTAGCGCGATAGAACGCCGCCCAACAGCCGTAACAGAATTCGCCAATCTTGGATCATACAGCCTACCCATCAATGCTCCCGTATACCCATAAAACGAATTCAACAATATCTTCACAGCATATTGCTGGTTGTCGTAGAACATCCTATCAGCCGGATTTGTCGCCTTCTTCATTAGTGACTTTAGTTCTACGCGTTTATTATATAACTTTGTTAATATACGGGGCATTATGCCTTCATACACACTATGATCCGTATAACAAACATCATTGGGAGCTACTATCTTCTTTACATTCATTTTGTCATCGTTGATGATGGATGACCAGCAAATGTTGTATGCTCGAATCGCAGACGGATATAGACTCTTATAGTCCATGACTATTATATTTTCATGTAAGCCTCTGTCTGGCTCGAAAACGGTGGCTCCTTCTACTTTGGCTTCTTTCTTCTTTTTGTCGTTGAGCGGCCACAACCTATTCTCCTTACGGAATTCTCGTAATAGCATGGATTCAATGCGCCTAGACTGCCCACCATTAATTGTCTCGTGAAGCAGCAGTCCGCATTCTTTGCTTATGTTTATGTATCTGTCGATTAACTTGAGTTCTTTGATTATGTCTTGAAGGAGATCAGAATCTCTCCCCGCATATTCAATAAAATCTTGTAAACGATCTGCTGGCCCATTCAGCCATATATCTCTCATTTCACTTGCTTTGATATCCAATTTGGGTCTGTTCAACAATTCTTTAGAAACATTCGCAAGACTATATGACGCCAACGAATAATTAAGCTTGATGGCATCCAAGAGGTCCACGCAAGCTCTGCCCACGATGTTAACTTCTTTTGCAGACCCAAATTGTCTCACAACAAATGGCGTTCCGTCCCTACCGAATCTGTTACCCATCCTCAACATTTCTAACCGTTTTTCGATATACGGAAAATCAAAATTATATTCATTGAATCCCATTACAACATCAGGATCATATGATTTGACTATATCCATGAATTCTGATAACAGATTTGCTTCGGATCCAACATACCTAATGTTTTTGGTGTTGGTTCCATCTCTAGCTACCAACACAACAGTTTCTGCATCATTGAAACTAACAGACACAATAATAATCGGATCTCTTGAACTATCCGGCACACCACGTTCTGGAGGAAGCACTTCAATATCGAATCCCATTATTTTGATAGGCGCATCATCTAATCTATCCATCACAGTCTTAACATCATTTTCGTTGGCTTCAACCCACTTCATGCCATACAAATCATAATCAGTAAGGAATCTAGCAGTAGCATAGAGGACATCAGCTTCATACATATCAACAATTTCAGGATGACCGCGCAAAGCATCCCTGATTTTCGGTACATCACTAGGCCTATTCACGTAAACCTGCAGAACTTCGGTTGGCTCTACCTGATAGCCGTTCGGCAAAAACCTATAATCCTCGAATATGTCAGTAACTTCCGGAAATTCCGTCAGAACCTTTTTTACTTCGTCCATATTTTTAGGCTGCACAAAAAAGTATGGCCTAAATCCAGATACTTCATGCTGTATTGCTCGGCCAGCGTCATCTCTACCGTACATCGTGATTATAGGTCCGTTCGGAGAATTATGATACTTGGTACTGATAAGCTGAAACGTTACCAATTTTCGACACCTCAGAATATGGCAATTAAATTACCTATCCCGTCTTGCTTATAATACTTTTGGTTGCTCAATATTTCATAGAATTCTTGTTCATTTAATTCGGGATATCTTGGACATGTTTTCATTGCATTGACTCTTTTTACTATTTCATTGAGAAATATCATTCGTAGTACATTCATTATTTGCGGCGTATCTTCGATGTGTTGCGAGCACAATTCGTCGTACAAGACACAGCGATTTTCGCATTTATCACAGTTTACCGTGCTGATATTCGGACACTTCTGCAACAGATCCTTCACGAACTTATCGAACCTATCAGGATTGATATGCGTTGATTCATCCTCCATTTTATCACCCGCCTACATTTCCATTGTTTCAATGGAATTTATTACATCTGCAGAAACAACCTCATAATCTTCTGGTTTCAATGATGTCTTCGCGATTTCTGCCGCATCCTCAGAACTGATAGCATCTACCAGTACATCTGCTACAATTATACCGATTCCCACTACTTTCACTTTATATGTATTCATTGTATTTGACACCTCCATTACACCCAATCATTCAACGACGACTTTGCTTTGATTGGTTCCGACGAGCCAGCAACAAATCCGTTCAACTTCTGTTTCGCGATATTATATGTGTCACTATCTACTTCAGCACCAACCACTTTTCGCTTCATTGCTTTTCCGACAGCCAGTGTTGTACCTGAACCAGCAAACGGATCAACTATCAGGTCATCTACCTGTGTGAACGTCTCAATTAGATTAGCTACGCCACTAGTTGATTGTTCCCAATTGTGATACATTTTTTCTTCTCGTTCTGACACGATGTAATCGTCTTTACCTCGATTATCCAGCTTCATTACAGGGGGTTTCGCATATACCAAAATCGGTTTCCAGCATACATTGACATCCACACCCCATACATCTTGTTTGGTCCCATTATGGTATAGCGCAAACATCCAGTAGTACACAAGATCACTTTGAGCCAACCGACTGAAAACATGAGGCAAGTTCTTCTGGCCGCTATAAGCCACCAGCCACCCCCCGGGCCGAAGTTTTGCACTCGCAAACTTTCCCAGATCAAGCCAACAGTCAATATACTCGATTGGATATGGTGGATCTGTAATTATAGCGTCAACTGTTCCATCCGGCACGAAATCCAGAACATCCTGAAATCGACCCAAATACAATTCTTGACTCTCCGCCAAAACCTTTCCAAGATTAGCTGCTTCTTTCCGCGCTTCTCGAATCTTGGCTTCATTAGCATGCTCAAGTAGTTTTTTGTATGCCTTTGCTACCGTGACACTACCTTCTGCTACCAATCGAACTTGATTCTTTGCGAACTCATCACCACTTTTTGCAGCATCCCACAAAAATGTCTTGCGATGATACATCCCCTTAGACATATTGCGACACTCGGCAATATGATCTGATGTAGCTGGCTGGCCCATGCGTTCTCGGATCTTTTTCTCCTCGTCAATTTCTAGCATTTCTTGGATATACGTTTTGACCCTAGTTTTGTTGAACGAAATCAGCGCGAGCTCTATATCTTGATCAGATTCAAAATGTACAACATCACACGGTACCTTCTCTAACCCAAGTTCTTTTGCGATCACCCAGCGACGATGACCAGAAACAATGATATTGTCTTCTGTTATTATGATCGGACTCAATATACCTTTCTCTTTAATATCATCCAGCAGAGACTGGTCGATAATTTCCTCACCGTAAATCTTTGCGTTCAGAGGGTGTGGACTCAATGAATTTGTATCTACTAATAACATGAATCGTGTACCTCGTACAATATTCTTATCCAGTCAGATTCTGACAAGATGCATGCGTTTGGTACAAACATTTGCGCCAAATCATTGATAGGCATGATACGGAATACGTTACATCCTGGAGGATACTGAACAAAAAACGCCGGCACTCCCAACATATTCCCAACATTGGTATACGTGTTGTATTGAAAATCACCCAATGAACTTCCCCATTTTTTAGCCTCGACAATCGCAACTGGCACACCCTTACTAGTACTTTCAACAAAATCCATATCCGTAGCATAGATGCGTTCGCCGATAGTTCTGTGCCATCTACTGTAAGCTAAGTCTCTTTCGCCGGTGAATTCTGGTTTTACCATACATTACGCCTCAAAAAAATTTCACAGTCTTACTCTTTCTTGATGCCACGTTCTTCTTGTACTCGGAAGTACTCCTCTGCGTTTATTTGGGCTCTGCCTTTTACTGAGAGGTCCGCCATCCACAAGAAAACACTGACTACGGCAATTCCCAGAGCAATTCCAGGCACAACCACAAACGGCTCCCAAATCAGCACAATTGGATACGTCATCGCGAACACAACAATCGTATATTTCCACACACGAACGATTCCACTACCCGATTGTAGCCACTGATTTACTCTTAGTACGAAACTCATTGATGATTCCTCCATTTTCACAACAAATATTATGGAGGTACCTGTATTTATATGTTTTGGTTTCGCGATATTAGCGCTTCTCGAAACCACGGCAAAAAGTAACCCTTATTCCTGTTGTAAAAATTCCCAAATGACTCATCCAAAATGTATGTCTGTGAATAGTCGTCTGGACTCCTGGTGGTTCGACCACATGCTTGCTGAACGCGACACGCCGTCGTAAACTCGTACCAAAACCACTTATCCAGCCTGTTACGCTCATTCACCCAAGAATCGCTCAAGTTTGGGAATGGTATCTTCGCAATAATGTTCATGGGGTATTCGGGACCGTCTAGCGAAATTCCCTCTTCGTATCGCACAGATAGAAATATACCTTCCGGTTTGGTTTTCCACTCAACAAACGAACCTTCGCGATCATTAGGATCTTGGCACACCACATGTCCACCATGTAAATTTTTATGTATCAATTCCGCTACATAATAACTTCCGCAATGAACCAGAGTATGCTTACAAAACGTGTCATGAAGCTGCTGGATTTTATGTGCCATCTTGGCAGCGACTCTATCTCGATTCTGATAGTTCATCGGACCTACTGGATTATAAAATATAAGACGTCGGTCTTTTGGTATCGGATGCGGTACCACAACTGACCTATGTTTTGTGGTTACCAATTCAGTAGTCGGAGTCCCAGATGCCAACACAACACAATCTAAGTTAGCTACCAAGTCACCGAACGGTACATGCGCATCCAACAACTTGAAGTACGGAACTGGCTTTTTCTCTTTTCGTCTTAAGCTAGGGATCCAGACATCTTGAACATCGCAAGTCAGCACATACGGTACATCTAATTTCAGATATCTTAACGCATTCTCACACGACATTTCCTGTTTTCGAACATGCTCGTATTCCATTTTGAGATGCCGAAGTTTCTTCATTTCTTGCGATGTTGGTCGCCTCTTATTCCCGTCAAAAACGGTTTTCCTGAAATCATCGTATTGTTTGAGAAACCGTCCAGCTTCATCATGTAAACTGTCTCGCAACCCAACCATATATGGCTTCACATCAAATGTAGACAAAAACCTCTGCAAATCTGCGACCTGATCCGCCAAACTCTTCTTATTTGTAATGTCTCTCAGATTTAGATTGAGTTCTATAGTTGCTTTATCAATTAACTGTCCTTCCAATTCGGAACTCTCGTCTATCAACAAATTATCAGTCTTCGTATAAATAGAAGGATCTATGCTGTATCGAGCAAACGTCACTGCTCCAAACCCACTATTCATGAAATTATATTTTGCGTGCCGGTACAAACATTTCTCACATGCAACAAAACCATCTTCCTGAGATGAAAACGGACAATCCTCCGCAGTATAATCCTTTATGGCCGCACATTTATAATTGCGTTTACCTACCAGCTTTGGCAGATCAAACAAATTACCTTCCGTGATCAGCGCTACTTGTGGAGAAGTAAATACCACCCTATTAGCACCGTATTCCTTCTCCAGAACTCTACCAAAAACATAAAGGCATGCCGTCTTTCCAGCAGCAGTTGGTGCATTTAATTCAATGATTTTTTGTCCATCCTCATATAATTCTATCATCTGTTGAATGGCCTTCTCCTGTCCAGCACGAAATGATTTGTGTGGATTATATCTCTGCAGATTAATTGTAGTTACCCCCAAACCTTCACTCGCTGCTAGATGACGTAATCTTGTATTCCCATTTTCCGTCGCATCGTTGCGTCGGACCCCAACATTTATGATCTACACCACCGATTTCTCCGACTAGTCTATCACCGCGAGGCATCAAGTCACATTCCCACCACCCGTACAGCATCTTCTCGGTTTCATTGAGCACCAAATGTTTGCACCCGAAACAAAAATGTTCCATGAATATCACTACATATTGTTATGTGTTTCTCCTATTTATGCTTTTTGCTCGCAGCGAGCAGGCTGTATCCCGCTATGTCATCCCATGCTGATTCTTCTCCCTGATCACCATTAGCTATGCGAAAAAGCTTGTCGATTATTCGAACTATTGCAAGTAGGTTCTTGTATTGGTCGACAGCTACTCCATATGGATATAAGACACGTAAGATCTTGTCAGCATTTCCGAAGCTGTCTCCATATTGGATTTGTTTTTTTTCGACGATTTTTGCTACTCTCTGCGCGGTCCCGAGTATACTACTATCCGAATCTTTGTGCTCTGCCTGTTTTATTGGCTGATTTAGTATGTAGCAGTCTTCAGCATCTTCCACTGCACAATTTTCACAATTCACGAAAGAATGTCCATCGCGCTCACAGCCAACGACCTTACCATTCTGGATCATAGCAACCATATCACATCGCCTCCACCTACACCAAATACACCAACAGCAAATACAACAACATTATTGCCGACATTGCCCTCACTATGGTTTCCTTAGTCATCAAGAATCACTATCGAGATTCTGTTTTCTGCGTTAGCATCTTGTAATCGTTCAATAGCGATTCGTCGACCATCGAAAACAACCTATTGTAGTTATATTCACAATCTCGAAATACTCTACCATCTCCATCCCAGTTATTAACACAATCCGATAGGTTTGCATAAATCGCCTTATCTATGTCATCGCAGACAACGAAATGCTCCAATTCGTTTCTCACCAAACTTGGTCCATCTGACCAGTCTAATCTATTTCGTATTAATGCATCTCCCAGCAGCAGATACTTATCTCTGCTCAAAATAGTCTCTAAAATTTCGTTCTCATCAGCAGTTATCGGTAAGCCATATTTATTAGCAAGCACCGCAAGTTGTTTATTCCACTTCATCTTTTCTTCTTCTTGCTCAGCCGCTTCCAATTGCTTCTTCTTTTCTTCTGCGATTTGATCCTCCCAATCAACTACATCCTTCATCTTCACGTCGAATACATTTTGCACAAGATTCCACCTATCTTCCATAGGAATTACTGACTGAAGCATTTTGGCCCAATTAACAGGCATCGAATTCACTTTACGCGTCTTCTTATTAATTATTCTGGTATGACTGGATGCAATACCAGTTGAAATTATCAGCTTCAGCAAATTTTCGTATATCATCCTATTATTCCTTATGGCATCTTGATTGACGAATCTCAATGCCAACAACAGATGATAGGTGGCTTCTATTTCTTGCCGTGCCTTCTCTGGAGATTGATAGCTCTTTACATTCACCATAATATTTTCTATTGGATATTCTGTCACCGGCATCAGCTTACCTGTCATCAACATCCTTTGTTCGGCTAATTCCTTTTTGGCCTGAGCCAATTCCATCGCCAAATCATCTATCGCGGAATGTGCTCGCTTAACATTGTATTCATCCAAACTCATGTACGATTCTCCACCAAAGCTTCATAAATATCTATGTCCTGTACATTTTCCTCATCATATGCGTGTATTACTGTCATCATATTATACAACCTCATAAATACATGAATAGCAAATACAACAACACTACTACTGACATCATCCTCACAAATGCTTCTTTGGTCACTGGAAATCACCAAGATGTCATTTTCTACATATTCCACCAATTTAGATATCATTATTGGCTACTTTGTAGCCAATAGTTGCATTGTAGTCTCCCAAACCATCGCCAGTGGACTGTGCCACCTGGTCCGGAGTCATGCCAGCATCTGCCAGCCTCCTAGCGACTATTGCGTTGAAGCAGCCGGCCGCTAGCCACGCATCCGCCTGCTCCGCGGAAAATCCGCAATCCATCCACTCATATACTGTTTCCTTGATACCTGAGGATCCATATGCGAAATCCCCATATGATCTGATCACGTTTTCCATATTCGTCTTCGCCACTTCCAACGACCTTTTGCTTGTGACCATTTCTTTTCACCATATATACTATGGGGCGCATAGAATAAATACCTTTTGGTTTATCTACATTCACTCATCACTCACCATGCTTTAACAAAAATTCATTAGAAACCGCCTTGAAACTCAACCTACCCAATTCAGCATCAATACTTTCTGGAATCGACCTGAAAACCAACCCTTCCCGCAGTACCTCGCCATTAATCAACGATCTACCATCCGCCATCTTCAGCAAATCTTCTACGCCATGATTCAGTTCTATCCGTCCAACATGCGGTACCAAAAAATCTTCCCGTAGCCCAACCTCCTTCAGCATATCCACCATTGTCTCATATTCAACGTAACGCTGATTCTGCCTATCCCAGAAGTCAAAGATCCGATACTCGTAGCCTTTGATCTTGTATTTGTTGCCTTGTATTCCTTCTCCAAACAGTTCTCCCTGTATGGCAATATTTTCACCCAGTGCTTTTAATACTTCCTCGATACCATTTTCCAGCGCATACTTCCAATAAACATTAGCTTCATCCCTTGTGAGATCAACCGACCTCGAGCATACATGAAGCCCAGACTCCATATCCAAGTAATACGAAGCAGATGTACCATCTATTTTCTCTGTCACATCAAACATTTTTCCTCTGTTCCTCATCAAAACACCAGGTATATTTTGGACTCGCATCTCATCGGTTTTTGGTGCATCTTGCCTTGATATCTGGCATCGGATAAGTCCTCTCAGCTGAACCGGAATCGGCGGCTCATACTTCGTAATACCTAGAATCTCCGAAACATCCGTTCCCACTGGTAAATCTTCTGGCAAAATATCCATCGGAAAGCATATTCCCTGCGAAACAACTCCCCTAAGTTTGCAGGTCTTTATCCGAAA
>Ga0116146_1004525_pt1 | contig 10675 bp, 6 predicted proteins | sample AD_JPNHG2_MetaG_FD_89748 | JGI IMG/M metagenome (GOLD analysis project Ga0116146, IMG submission 89748) | Active sludge microbial communities of municipal wastewater-treating anaerobic digesters from Japan - AD_JPNHG2_MetaG | ecosystem: Engineered > Bioreactor > Anaerobic > Digestate | place...
AAATTTGCAGGATAATAGATATGCTGATTCAATAGAAACAGCTTTTAATTCAGGTAATGGAGAAATTGCTATTTATTCTTTAGAAGAAAAAAAGTTTTATAAGTTTAGTAAAAAATTTGAATGTGCTGATTGTAACATTTCTTATGATGAACCTGATATTCATCTCTTTTCTTTTAATAATCCAAAAGGAGCTTGCAAAGAGTGCCATGGTTTTGGACAATTTATTAATTTTAGTATGAATCTAGTTGTTCCAGAACCAGAAAAATCTCTTGAGCAAGGAGCTATAAAGATTTTCGGACCGGATAGGTTTTTAAAATACTACGATGATATGCTTGAACTATGCAGAACCTATAACATTAGTACTAAAGTACCTTTTAAAGATTTATCTAAAGAAGCAAGAAGAATTTTAATTCTAGGCGATAATTTCCATTCCGGGATTCGTGATTTCTTTAAAGATTTAGAAAAAAAATTATATATTCCTGAATATAGCTCGTTATATTATAAATATCGAGGTGTTACTACCTGTCCTGAATGTGAAGGAACTAGATTAAAAAGAAGTGCTTTATTCGTTTATGTCGGAGGTAAGAATATCCGTGATATTGTTGAAATGAGTATTGATACAGCTATTTCATTTTTTGATAATTTAAAACTTACTAAGTTTCAATATGATATTTCTTATCGCATTCTTGAAGAAATTAAACGAAGATTAAAGTACCTTAGTGATGTAGGACTTGGGTATATTACTTTGAATCGTTCTTCTTATTCACTTTCTGGTGGAGAGTCACAAAGAATTAGTTTGGCGTCAGCATTAGGTGCAGCTCTTGTAGGATCAATCTATGTTTTGGATGAACCGAGCATTGGTTTACACCCAAGAGATAATAATAGACTTATTAATATTCTGAAAAAGTTACGTGATAATGGTAATACTGTAATTGTAGTAGAACACGATTATGATATGATGGAAGCTGCTGATTACATTGTAGATCTTGGTCCAAAAGCAGGAGAAAATGGAGGAGAAGTTGTTGCAGCAGGTACTTTTGAAGAAATTAAAAAAGATGAAAATTCTTTAACAGGTAAATATTTAAGCAAAAAACTACATATTAAAATTCCTGATAAAAGAAGAGTTTCTTCTGAATTTTTAGAAATCTTTGGAGCAAGTAAAAATAATTTAAAAAATGTTAATGTAAAAATACCTCTTAATTCATTTGTTTGCGTTACAGGCGTAAGTGGAAGTGGTAAAAGTAGTTTGATTATTGATGTTTTATATTCTTCATTAAAAAACTATTATAATTTATATTCTTCTTATACGAAAAGTTCAGAAATAAATTGCTATCCTTTCGGGGCTTCAAAAATTGCAGGAATTCAATATTTGGATGATATAGAACTTGTTGATCAATCTCCAATTGGTAAATCAACAAGATCTAATCCCGTTACTTATATGGAAGCTTATGAAATAATAAGGGAATTATTTGCAAAAACCATACAAGCAAAAGAAAGAGGTTATACAACAAGCCATTTTTCTTTCAATTCCCCAGAAGGAAGATGTGACTTGTGTCAAGGTGAAGGGTATGTTACGATTGAGATGCAATTTATGGCAGATATCGTTTTACCTTGTGAATCTTGTAAAGGAAAAAGATTTAAGAATGAAATTCTTGATGTAAAATATAAAGGTAAGAATATTCACGAAGTTCTAAATTTAACAGTAAATGAAGCAATAGCTTTTTTTGAAGGCAGTTATAAGAGATTGATTGATAAATTTAATATTTTGGAAGAAGTTGGACTTGGGTATTTACGTTTAGGACAATCATCATCAACATTATCAGGTGGTGAAGCTCAAAGGTTGAAGTTAGCTTATGGTTTAGATTATATTGACAAAAAGAAGAAAAAACTTTTCATATTTGATGAACCTACAACAGGGTTACATTTTGATGATATTTCAAAATTACTTAATTGTTTCAGTGCATTGGTTGAAAAAGGTAATTCAGTGATAGTAATTGAACATAATCTTGAAGTTATTAAAACAGCTGATTACATAATTGATATTGGTCCAGAAGGTGGGTTTGATGGAGGAAGAGTAATTGCGGTGGGTCCCCCAGAAGAAATTATCAAATATAAAATTTCACATACTGGTAGATTATTAAAACAATACCTAAATTTATAACTGTTTTTATTTATAAAATTTTATTTGATTATTAAATTTATTTTTATTAATTTTATACATAATGATATAAAAATTTATATTTACTTTCAAAAAAAAATAATTTATATTAATAAAACTTTAGAAAGTAAAATTTTGTAAGGAGAGTTTATTCATGGATCCAGCCAGTATGAAATTCCTTATTGTTGACGATTCACCAACAATGAGAAGGATAGTTGCTAATTCATTACAAAGTTTGGGTTATAATAATATTGTAGAAGCTGAAGATGGAAAGGATGCGGTCGGTAAGTTAGAATCGGAAAAATTTGATTTCGTAATTACAGACTGGAACATGCCAAACATGACTGGACTCGAGCTAACTAAATATATTAGAAGCGAACCTAAATTTGGTAATTTACCAATTTTAATGGTAACAACTAGAGGTCTTAAACAGGATGTGATTGAAGCTCTTCAAGCAAAGGTTAATAATTATATTATTAAACCTTTTACACCTCCTGTATTAAAAGAAAAAATTGACGCAATTTTATCTTCATTAGGCTAATTTAGGAGAAAATTATGAAATCTGGCCAAATTGAAAAAATTATTAGAAAGGTTGAAGAGCTTAAAGCCCTTTTTATTTTCGGTCAAAGAGTGATGCCTTTTCTTGAAGACCTCTTTTATTTCGTTCAAGAAATAGCTCCCTTACTCGATGAAATAAATGCTCAACTAAAGGAAAGCTCTCGAAAGATGCCAAAAGCTGCTTCTCAACTGAGCAAGGTTACTGAAGCAACTGAAATGGCCACTACTGAAATTCTGGATATGGTTGATGGTATAATATTCAAAGTAAATGGAATACAAACTAACCTTAATAGGTTTAAATCTTATAGTGATTTACAAGATGATCTTTCAAATAGAATTCAAAAACGATTAAGTCTTCTAGAGCAAAAGTATCCAGATGATGCTGATATTAAAAGTATGAAAGAGTTATGGGAAAAGGTTGATCAATCTGGTAATATTTTAGATCCTTTGCAAAGTTCTCAGAATTATATGAATGAGATCAGGCAACTCTCAAGTAACATAATGATAGCACTTCAAGTACAGGATATTACAGCTCAACAAATAGCATCTGTGAATCATTTAATTGAATCTGTTCAAGAAAAATTAAGTACTCTTTTAACCCAGTTAGATTCTGAAAATTTACCAGAATTAACCGAAGCTCAGAAAGTAGCAATAAAAAAAGTTGCTTTTGATTCAAATGCTGTTTATACAAAAGCTGGCGAAAGACAACATATTGCTGATGAGGTAATTAGTCAGGTAAAAGCTTCTCCATCAGTTGATGAAATTATAAAAGAGCAAAATGAAGAAAAAGTTCCAGAAACTAAAAAAGAAGAAAAAAAGGTAAATACTGCTGATGATTTTGATATCGCATCTCAGGATGATATAGACGCTTTATTCAAATAGTTTTCTCTCTCGAAATACAATCTCGCGAAAGTAAAGACCCAAAACTACAATTTTGGGTCTTTTGCTTTTTATTTACATATTTAGATTTATTTGATAATATTACTAGCCTTTTAATCCTGTAACAGTAACCCCCTCAACGAAATATTTCTGTGCAAAGAAAAATACTAAAAGGGGAGGAATTGCCATAAGCAAAGAACCAGCCATTATGTAATCCCACCTAGTTGAATATTCACCGTAAGTTCTGAAAAGCTGGAGTCCTAAAGCTAAGGGATATTTATTAGTATCATGAAGGTAAATTAATGGGGTAAAAAAGTCATTCCAAGACCACATAAATAAAAAAATTGTCATTGTAACTAATGCAGGTTTTGATAGAGGTAAAATAATTTTATAGAAAATTTGGAATGTACTGGCACCATCTATTCTTGCAGATTCATCGTATTCTATAGGAATTGTCATAAAAAATTGTCTCATCATAAAAATATAGAAAGGAATACCAAAAAAAGAAGGAACTATTAGAGGTAAAAAAGTATTAACCCATCCAATTTTTGCGAAAAGAATATATAATGGAATCATTGTTACTTGACCTGGTAGCATCATGGTTGAAATCATTATTAAAAATAAAATATTTTTCTTTCTTGATTTTAATCTAGCAAAACCAAATGCAGCTAGTGAGCAAGAAAATAATAGGGGTAAAATTCTACCTACTGTCAATACAACAGTGTTCCTAAAAAAAGCATCAAAAGGTAGAATTCCCCATATTTCTGTGTAATTGTTAAATTGTGGTGGATTTGGAATCCATACAGGTGGAATTTGGAACATATCTGATTCCTTCATTAGAGAACTTGATAACATCCATGCAAAGGGAATCATCATAATAATTGTAGATAGTATTAAAATAACATATACAAAGATACGAAAAGAAGTTTTTCGAATAGTCTGTGATTTTGAAGTTAGTTGCATTATTACCTCAAATTAATCATTTTTTAAGATATTCCTAATTTTTATAGATAGTTCATTTATTAAAAAGGGTTTGCGAATTAAATTATCCTGATTGACAAAATTTGTAGTACTAATTTTATTTTCATCGGCTAAACCAGTCATAAACAGCACTTTTACATTATTATCATATTCATAAAGTTTTTGGAAAACCTGTAAGCCGTCAATCTTAGGCATTATAATATCAAGAATTACTAAATCAATTTTGTTTGATTTATATAATTCAATAGCTTCTAAACCATCTGAAGTGGTAATTACCTTATAACCTAATGATGATAAAATAGAACTTAATGATTCTGCAATTAATTCTTCATCGTCTACAACAAGAATACTTTCATTGCCTTTATAAATTAAATTTTCATTATTTGCTTTTATGGTATCAATTTGATATTGTGTAAGAGGTAAATATATATGAAAGTTGGTGCCTTTATTTACTTCGCTAAAAACTTCAATGTATCCGTTATGGCTACTAACTATTCCATAAACTACAGATAGACCTAGGCCAGTTCCTTTTGAGCCTTCTTTAGTTGTAAAGAAAGGATCAAAAATTTTAGAAATTATGTCATCAGGAATGCCAGTTCCTGTATCTTCTACAATTAGTTCAATATAGTAATTTGGAAGAAGAGGAGGTCTTTTTTTAGTAAAATCTTCATCAAGAAAAACATTCCTTATTGTAAATTTTAAAATTCCTCCATTTGGCATAGCATCCCTTGCGTTAATAGATAAGTTTAAAATTACTTGCTGAATTTGTATTTCATCGGCATAAATATACGATGGTGAGTCGGAGAGCTCAGTTTCTATTTCAATATCTTTTCCTAAAGAGTGTTGTAATATTTTAATTGTGTTAGTTACTAATTTATTTAGATCAATTATTGTTGGATTCATTTTTGAGTTTTTAGAGAAGAGAAGAAGTTGTTTAACTATGTGAGAAGATTGTTTGCAGGTTATTTCAATGTTTTCGCAATGCTGAATTATTCTTTCATCTGGATTAAGTGATCTTATTAGTTCTGAGCTAGTTAATATAATGCTTAACATATTATTAAAATCATGAGCAACACCACTTGCTAACCTTCCAATACCTTCCATTTTTTGAGAATATATAAGTTGATTAGCTAAATTTTCTCTTTCCTGATATATTTTTTTGAATTCTGTTACATCTCTTAATACTGCTACATAATGTGTAATTTCGTTATTCTTTTTAATTGGTGTTATTGATATTTCTTGATTGCAAAACTCGTTATTACTTCTTTTGTTTATAACTTCACCAGTCCAGACATTACCTTTTGAAATAGTATCCCACATAGTTTTGTAAAATTCAGCACTTTGTTTACCAGATTTAAGTATATTTGGAGTTTTGTTTAAAGCATATTCTTTATCGTAACCAAATATTTTTTCAAATGCAGAATTTACATATAGTATTTTACCATTTTTATCAGTTATTATAACAGCTTCTACAGCTTGCTCTATAGCATTATTCAAAAGAAGAAGTCTCTCTTCATTTTTAATTATTTCAGTAATATCCTGAATGATTATTAAACGGGCTTCTTCTTTGCCATAAATAATTATTTTTGCAGATATAATGCATTCCAATTTTTCATTATTTTGATTTATCAGAGTAGCACGGTAATTTTCAATTTCTCCATTCATTTCAAGGGTTTCGAGGAAAAAAGTCCTACTTACAGGATTTTCCCAAAAATGTAAAATTTCAATGTTTTTACCTAGAACTTCTTCTGTATTACATCTAAGCATTTTTAAGAATTCATTGTTTACAGCCATTACAATGTTATCTTTTGAACGAACAACAATTATACCATAAGGAGCTGTTTCAAATATTGTTCTATATTTATGCTCTGATTCCGCTAAAGATTTTTCAAAATCATGTTTTTCTGTTGTATCTTTAATAATTATTAGTGCTTTAACATTTTTTCTTAGATTAATTGGAATTGAATTTAAATTTACATAAATATCTCTATTAAATTTTGTTCTTAAATGGAGTTCGCAATCATATATCGTATCTTGAAAATTTATATATGGTGCATTAGGTGTATCTCTTAAAATTAAATTGTAAAAGTTAATGTTAGTAATTTCTTCATTAGAATACTCTAGCAATTTTCTCCCATAAGGATTGGATTCTATGATATTGCCATAGATATCTAAGAAGAAGATACCTATTATTGCTGTTTCAAAAATTAATCTATATTTTTCTTCAGATTCTTTTATTAATAATTCAGCTTGTTTTCTATCGGTGATGTCTTCAATTACTCCATCAATTCTTATAAGCTCACCATCTTTATTAAATTTAAGATTAGCATGATCAGAGATCCATTTTATAGATCCATCTTTGTGAATAATACGATGTTCAATTTTATTTAAAGTTGGATCATGTTTTCTTTTCTCAACATATTCTAATACCATTTGTTTATCTTCAGGATGAACCATTTTGAACCACAAATCAGGATCATTTTTATATTCGTGATGAGTATAACCAGTTATTCTTTCACATTGTTTGCTGTGAAACTGTGAAACAATTACACCTTTTTCAAATTCAATCGTATATAAATATTCAAAAATTGATTTGACTAAAGTTTTATATCTATCCTGGGAAACAGCTAGTGCGTTTTCAGTTAATTTGTGTTCAGTAATATCAGAAAATAGTATTATAATAAAATCTAATGATTTGTATATATTTAATTCAAGATAAAGGTCGATATTTGGAAAAGTGTCTTTGAAGAAATGTCCTTTTATGGTTCTCTTTTTATTAGTCAAAAAAACTTCTTTAAAAGCTTTTATTAATGCTCTATCTTTTAAAGAAGGATCATATTCTAAAAGGGTTTTTCCTAATAGATTGGCGCAAGTAGTATTTAGTATTTTTGCACCAAAATCATTAATTTTTACAAATTTGAAATCAACGATATTATCATTATCGAAAATTGGTTCAAAAGCTACATAACCTTGATTTAGGTTTTGTAGTAATAAATCAAATTCGATATTAATATCATTTTTGTCCTTCATAGTATACCCATGAAGAGGATGATTTCATAATAATTCCTGTTGCTATCATAATAATTATGAATAATATCCAGGCCATCGCAGATGCCGAACCCATTTCTAGATATTCAAAAGCTTTTCTGTAGAGGTATAGTACATAGAATAATGTTGAGTTGTTAGGTTTACCATCAGTAAGTAAATATCCTTGGGTAAAAACTTGAAAAGTACCAATTACACCCATAACAAAATTGAAAAAGATTACAGGAGAAAGCATTGGGAAGGTAATTTTTTTGAATTTCATCCATATAGACGCACCATCAATCTCAGCTGCTTCGTATAAAGTTCTAGGTATCCCTTGTAAACCAGCTAAAAATATTATCATATTTGAACCAAAACTTCCCCATAAGCTCATAAGCATAATTGCCGGAAGAGCAAGTTTCTCATCAGTTAAAAATTGTTGAGGGGGTATGCCTAATAATCCTAAAAAGAAATTTAATAATCCTTGAGGGTAGAAAATCCATAACCATAACATAGAACTTGCGACAACAGGTAAAACAGTTGGAAGGTAAAACATAGTTCTATAAAGAGGCATACCTTTTACTTTCTGATTTAATAAAATTGCAACGAGTAATGATAAAGTTAATTGAACTGGTACCAGTACTATTGTAAAAATAAATGTTACTTTTAAAGATTTCCAGAAAAGAGGATCTTCAGTAAAAAGTTCTTTATAATTATCAATACCAACCCAAACTGGTGGTGAAATTACATCCCATCTGGTAAAAGAAATCAATATAGAAGCTATCATTGGACCTATTACAAAGAGGACTAACCCAAGCCACCATGGTGAAGTAAAAAAGTAAAATTCTCTTGCTTCTTTTTTCTCTAATTTTGTTTGTTTTGTTGTTTTCATATTATAATTAAATTATTTTTTTATATTATATTTCAATAAAGTTGGTAATTCTTCCTCTAATACTTTTTTTGCAGGTTCGCCTTTTCGAATTCTTTCCCACACAATTTTTTGAAAATGAGCAGAGCATTTAATTGTTGTTGCTGGAGTATGTGAGTACACTGGTGTTAAGGCATTTTTTGCTAATTCATAAAACACATCGAAATGTTTGGGCACTTTTGTTGTATCTACCCAAAGATGTTTATCTTTCCATAGAGATTTGTAACCTGGTAAATCAAATCCTAATCTTGACCAGATTATTCTTCCTTCTTTACTTGCTATATATTTTAACCATAAATATGATTCGTATGGGTGTTTTGATTTACTCCATATACCTGTAACTGAGCCATAATTAAGAAAAATTGATTTTCCACCAGGCTCAAAAGGAGGTGGGGCAACATCATATGGGTCGGCCATTCCTTTTAATCTCCCAATCATCCATGGTCCAGAGTGCATCATAGATACATTTCCTCTTTGAAATTCTTTCCATGCTGCAGATACACCTGCTTGTTCTTCAGCAATAATAGGCGGAGATACTTTATATACATTAGATAAATCAGCCCATTTCTGTAATGCATCAACTATTTTAGGATCTGTGTAATTTCCATAATTTTTATCAACTTCTAACATTCCGCCATTTGCAGTTATGTAAAGATAAATTATATAATCAGCATAAATTCTGTAAGCCCATCGTAGAGTATTACCATCCTTATCTCTTATTACAAGTTTTTTACAACACTCTAGAAATGTTTCAAAATTCCATTTGCCTTCAGCTGCATATTCATTTGGAGTTTTTAAGCCAGCTTCTTTAAAGTGTTTTACATTATAAAATAGAGCTAAAGGTCCTATTGAAGTTACTATCTCATATTTATGTCCATAATAATAACCTAATTGACCCAGACCTTCTAATAAATCTGTAGTATCCCAATCTTTATCATTCTGTAAAAAGTCATCGATTGGTCGAAAAACATTTTTATCTTTCATCTCCACAATATTACCAACAAAAATATCAGGAGCAATATTTGCAGCTAAAAGAGATAAAATTTTCTCCTGATATTTTAAAGGAATAAGAGTTAGTTTTATTTTAATGTCAGGGTATTTTTTCTCAAAACCATTTATCATTTGGTTCCATGCTTTTTCCTCAGCAACTCCTCCATAAGTTGCAAAATTAACAACAATTTTACCAGGATATAATTCTTTTTCTTCATAAAAGAAAAAAGCCCATAGAGTTGAGACTATAATTATTACCCAAGTAATAACAATTCCAATTTTTTTAATCATAAGAATTAATCTTTTTTTATTTTATATTCTTCTCTATTAAAAATGCCATCTTTAGGAACAATATGAATAAAAGTATTATATTTAAATAATTCTTCCAATCTGCAAGACCATACAAGCTTACCTTCATGAATTGTAATATCAGGGCAACCATCACACATGTTCATACCTCCATCTTTATAAAGGTCTGCTGGTTGTATCATCATTATGCTTTGAGAGTATACTCTTTTAAATAGATAGAGAGGATTTTTTAAGCATTGAATTAAATAATTTTTAAATGCTTTTCTTAAACGTTTGTCAAAAGGTGAAAGCAAAAATATCAATTTTCCTCTTCTAAGAGTTTGTGGTGTTGCATATGCTAAATATCTATTAAATAATAAGTGATGACCAGTTTGAACTATCTCCATAAATTTTGGACCAGGATAACCAAAAATTTTTTCTTTTGTCCCTAATCTTGATGCTAAAAACCATTTAAAGGTATCAGGTCTTTCTGTTCCATTAAGATATGCACATGCATCATAATCAGGGTATTTTTTTCTAATTTCCATTAAGATATCTGTTGAAAGAATGTCGGTTCTTTTTTTTGTTTTTTCTTTTTCATCAAAATCAAGAGAGTAAGCAATTTCTCTCATATCTATTTGTTTGCCCCCGGCATAATATTCGAATTCACCACCACAAATTGCTGCTCTGTATGCAATAAAAACTAGAACGTGTACTTTATCGATATGTTTTTGACCCCATTCTACAATGTCTGGAACATATTGTAAAGTATCTCCATATACAGTCGCATTAAATGCACAGGAAATATTGCCTTCTTTAGCAAGCATTTCTGCATAATATAATCTTAATTCATTGAGTTCTATTTCAGT
>Ga0116146_1004555_pt1 | contig 10628 bp, 10 predicted proteins | sample AD_JPNHG2_MetaG_FD_89748 | JGI IMG/M metagenome (GOLD analysis project Ga0116146, IMG submission 89748) | Active sludge microbial communities of municipal wastewater-treating anaerobic digesters from Japan - AD_JPNHG2_MetaG | ecosystem: Engineered > Bioreactor > Anaerobic > Digestate | place...
AACGGGTGCAAAGATCTCAGGAAGTGTAATCTGGGATAATGTTCATGTTGAAAGCGGTGCATCGGTTGTAAACTCAGTGGTCATGTCCGGTTGCAGGATTGATAAAAACAGTGAGAAGTTAAATTGTGTATTAACTGAAAATTACAGCTGCCCTATAGCTGAATAAATTTAAAATGGGTGTTTTTCTAACAGAAAGGAACAGTTTTAAAAAATGCATAATAATAAATGGGATAGGAGGATTCGGTATGGTTTCAGATAGGATAAGGAATGTTGCGTTTTTAAGCACTTATCCTCCGAGGGAATGTGGCCTTGCTACATTTACACAGGATCTGGTAAGAGAACTTGATAAGGTTGAGATCTTAAACAAACCTGGGGTAATTGCTGTGAGCAATAATGATTATACCTACAGTGGCAGAGTTTTGATGGAACTTTGGCAGCATGACAGAGAAAGCTATAAAAACGTAGCGGACGCCGTAAACAATTCGAATATAGAGCTTCTTGTTATTGAACATGAGTATGGAATATTCGGAGGAGAGGCAGGCGAGTACATACTTGACCTTGTTGGTAACCTTAGAATACCCTTTGTTACAACACTCCATACCGTTCTTCCCGAGCCATCCGAAAAGCAAAGGGAAGTCTTGAGGCTGCTTGGAGAAAAAAGCATAAAGGTTGTTACCATGGCAAAAAACACAAAGCCTGTTCTTGAAAGAGTCTATGATATAGCACCTTCAAAGATTGAAGAGATACATCATGGAGTGCCATATAAGACTCTCGAATCCCGGGAAGAGCTAAAGAAAATGCATGGCCTTTCGGGCCGAAGTATTGTCAGTACCTTTGGACTTATAAGCCCGGGAAAAGGACTGGAGTATGGAATAGAAGCCATAGCAAAAGCAGCCAAGGAGCATAAGGATATTCTTTATCTGATTCTTGGGCAGACACACCCCTGTGTGAAAAAGGAATCGGGCGAAGTATACAGGGAAAAGCTCGTAAAAATGGTCGACAGGCTTGGAATCGGCGAACATGTCCGGTTTGTTGACAGGTACCTTTCCAAGGATGAAATCATAAAATATCTTCAAATGTCAGACATTTATATGACACCGTATCTGGGAAAAGACCAGGCGGTCAGCGGAACTCTTGCTTATGCTGTGGGATACGGAAAGGTCATAGTATCAACTCCATACAGCTATGCAAAAGAAATGCTTTCGGAGGGAAGGGGACTTTTGGCAGAGTTTGAGGATGCCGATTCATTGGCAAGGCATATCATATATATTCTGAATAATCCTAAAGCAAAAAAAGAAATGGAAGAGAGAACTTTGAGTGTCGGCAGAACAATGATGTGGGAAGAGGTTGCAAATCATTATGCCCGATTCTTTATAGATATTCTTGAAGGAATGAAGCCTCAGGGCAATATGGTGTTATGATGGAAAAGCTTTATTCCAATATAACTTTTAAAGATGACCATATTTTCCGGCTTACCGATGATACCGGAATGCTGCAGCACTCAAAATATTCACTTCCCGACCCGAATCATGGATATACTGCGGATGACAATGCAAGGGCATTGATTATGGCACTGATGCTGTATGAAAAATACAAGGAGAAAAAGTATCTTGACCTTGTTTACCGCTATGCTTCATTTTTATTGTATGCACAAAACGAAAGCGGTTGGTTTAAAAACTTTATGGGATATGACAGAAAATGGCTTGAGGAGAGAGGCTCGGAGGATTGCTTTGGAAGATGCATGTGGGCACTGGGATATGCCCTCTCCAATGATAATACTCCTAAAGGAGTTAAGCAGGGCCTTTCGTACATATTAAAAAATGCACTGCCTAATGTAGCCGGACTAAATTGGTTGCGGTCAAAGGCATATTCAATCATAGGTCTTGCCGGTCTTGAAGATAAGGACGCAGCGAGTCTTGTTTTTCAAATCGCCCAATCCCTTTGCCGCCGGTATGACGAGCACAGGGACGGGGATTGGAAATGGTTTGAGAATGTTGTTACATATTGCAATAGTGTTCTTCCATGGTCTCTTATAGCGGCTTACAGGGTTACTGGTGAAAAGCGGTTTTGGGATGTGGCCGAGGAAAGTCTCGAGTTTCTTGAAAGTATAACATTTAAAGACGGATATTTTAAGCCGGTGGGATGTGACGGATGGCTGTCAAAGGGAGAAAAGCCTGCCGAATTCGATGAGCAACCCGTAGAGGCATGTGAGGTGGTTTTAACATACATGGAAGCCTATGAAGCGACACATAATGAGCAGTATTTGCAAAAGGCCAAGAAATGCTATGCATGGTATGAGGGTGCAAACTCTAAGGGAATCAGCCTTATTGATAGTGAAACCGGAGGGTGCTATGACGGACTGACTCCAAAAGGAGTAAACCTGAATATGGGAGCTGAAAGCCTTGTTTCATATATTATATCTTATATGAAAATATCTGAAGTCGTATAATTCAAAGTATCTGGATTTATATTTTTTACCTCACTCAGTGAAAGAGGTATATTCATCGATAATAAAGGGCGGTATTTCCCCGATATATTCCGTAACAAGATGGGTGAAAGAGGTATATTCATCAATAATAAAGCAGGGCTTTTCAAGTGTATACAATCCATATGGCTTGACTGATGTATCTAAGAGTAGTAAACTAAAATTAGCTATTATTGACATACATATATATAAATTATAATAACATAATGGCTTGTTGTTTGGCTTTTTGTATAATTTTCAAATAATTTTGCGGGAGGATTTGTACATGAAAGCTGAATTATTTAATGGGATAGTTGGATACTTAGAGGGGATATCCAACATTGTGAGTTTTTACGGAGTGTGCTACGCACATAGTTACAAATTTATCAGGTATGATAATGTAAATGACATTAACGAGTGTGTAGAGAAGTTTTTAAATGATAGTCCGATTAAAGAACACAGGGTTAAGATTGACAGCGTATGGGAATTGGATGACTGGAAAAATGACCTGTTTGAAAACTGTTGTGACTGGTTTTTCAGAGTATTCAGCATGAGGAACTTCGAGGTTTCCATTGAGGATGAATACGGTAACACCATGCCTGCTCAAAAGAACAAAAAGAGCAACCGTGTATTCTTGGGTTTGTTAAACCGAATGGAAGAGTTCTTTGGAAATGATGAACTAAAGGTGTATAAGCTGTACTTGGATCCCGCCTGGGTTGATGAGTTTGCATGGGAGCAGTATTTTTTCCAAAAGGGAAACGAGTTCTATGTACTTAGTCTCTTTCAGGAAGGGTTAGTCTAAAAGGAATCACAAAAAAATGAGGGGTATATATTTATTCGGTTATTGTTCTCAAAAAGGTTTGATATTAACACTTTTGAGAATTTTTTTATTTGCAGTACAACAATCAAGAAAAAAATCAACATTTTCTAAAGTATTATTGCGGGTGTATATTATTCAAGTCAAGAAAAATATGGAAGAAACTAGCATGACTTAAGTTCTCTTCTATATTTTTCTTCAAACTAAATGCACCCTATTACTTCTTATGTAATAAAAGTATAATGAAACATTGTGGAGGGGTTTTGCGTCTATTAATAATATACGCAATAATTATATGTTGTCTTTATTCAATGCGTAAATACATAGTATTTTATAGGAGTGGTTTTGTGTGAAGATAAAAAATGCGAAAAACACCTTTATCAAGAGATTGCTGCCGATTGTGTCTACAGCGGTTCTTATTGTGGGTATGACGGCGGGATGCAAGCTTGATACCAAAAAAGCCAATGCAGATAACTCAAATAAACAAACTGAATCAGATACTGCCGGAAAGCAGAAGGACAATCAGAAAGACAATCAGAAGGAAATAATGGAGCAATTCCAGGAACTGCTGGAAAATGCTTCATTGATTGAAATAGCTAGATTTTTGGATGGTAATGTCTCTCAGGTTTCAAGCGATAATGCAGTAAAGATGGTTGATGAATTTGAAAAAAGACAGAAGGAATTTTTGCCTGAGCTCGACAGAAAATTTGTGGAGAATGAGGATATCCAAAGGAAGATGGCCGAGGTATTTTTGCAGGGGTTTGATATAAGTAAAATAGACAGCATTGAGGATGAAAAGGTACAGGAGCTGTTGAAGGAAACAAAGGAAAGCGGTTATAAAGTTGAAACGGCGGAAGGAATGTTTTTCCCTGTTATAAATTATGAGGTTTATAAAAAGTACAGTGATTATGTAACTGACGACTTAAGGGAATATATTGATATAATGGCTGTGGAATCAAATAATACTCCGGCTAAGGATGCAGCCCTTGTTATAAGTTGGGAAGAAATGCTAAGCAGGGCATTGAAACAAGAAAAGTTTATAGCCGGGTATCCGGATTCAATAAGAATTGATGATGTAAAAGGGTTGTATAAAAAATATTTGACATATACATTGTTTGGCTTAAATAATACTCCCCTGTTCAGCTATGACTCTAACACGATGAATTCTGAGGCTAAAAAGGCTTATTTGGATGTATTGGCATCAAACTCAAAGGATAGCGGTTATCTTAAAATTCTAAGCGGCTTTATGAGCCTGCTCGAAGAAAACGGTTACAAACTAACGGGTGAGGTAGAAGAATACTGGGACGAAGTAATGGAAAAGCTGGATTAACAGGGGAGTTTAAAATACAGAAATGGGGGTCTTTATGGCTCCCATTTTTTTATGAGATTTGATGTAGGAAATTTTTCACAAACGAAAAATTTCCTTCGTATTGAAGTGTTATATAGTGTAACGTTTATTACGACTTAAGCGTCATTATTATTGTACGCACAACTGACCGGTTGGTGAAAAGGAGCTAAGAATATGTTTCAGGAGGAAAAGCTGCAAAAAGCACACGATGGAGATCTAAAGGCGATAGAAGAAATATGCTCTTTAACATGGGAACCCGTATACCGTTTTGTATACTATAAAGTGCAAAACCGTCAGGAAGCGGAGGATATTACACAGGAAGCCTATGTAAAGGCATTTACCTATCTTCAGAGAAACGATGTAAAAATAGAAAAATTTATTGGCTTTTTAAAAACCACAGCATTAAATATTTTGCGGGATAAGTGGAGGAAGAAAAAACGCTTGGGTTCAAAGGTAAATTATGACGAGATAAGCCCTGCAGAAACAGCTGTGGACGATGCTACGGAGGCCAGCACCCAGAGGACGGTAATACAGGATGCAATGAACAAACTTAATGGAGAGCAGCGGACGGTTATTGAGTTGCGGATACTCAAGGGCTATTCCACATATGAGACTGCAAAAATCATGAACAAAAAAGAAGTCACGGTTCGTGTGCTGCAGTACAGGGCATTGAAAAACCTTGCTGCAATCCTTAAAAGTTATGATTAATTATGGAAGTTGGAGGTATAGAATTATGGTAAATGATGAAAAAAGGCTGTCTGATTATATTGACAGGCTAAATGAGGAGAAGAAACCCAAAGCCCATGAAAATTCTGCGGAGTCTTCGGAAATGGAGGAGCTTATGAAGACAGTGAGAAAAGTTCGCAGTTTAAAGGAGCCCACTCTTCCAGGGCTGGACTATCCCGGGAAGCTGGCCGAAAATGTGGCAAAACAGCTATCGTCAAAGCCGGCGGTTAAGAATAAAAAATGGACTTGGATTGCTGCAACGGCAGCGGTAGCGGCAGTTGTTACACTGGTACTTACACTGAATTTTGTATTGCACCCCGGAGGCATTGATATTGTTTATGCTATGGAACAAGCCTTTCAAGAAGTAAAGGCATACCATGGGGTTATTGAGATTATTGAGAAGAATGCCGAGGGACAGAAGACCACGCAGGCAATCCGTGAGGTATGGGCCGATAAGGAAGGACACTATTATGTAAAAGAGCTTTACGGCTCGCAGACGGGCCTGGTAACGGTAAACAACGGAGAAAAGAAATGGCAGCAGCGTACTGATGAGAAACAAGTGTTTATTTTCCCAGCATTTCCTGACCCGTACCGATTTACTTTTGAACTGGGTAATGAAATAGACGATGTTAAGAATGCCGCTGTGGTTAAGACTATCGGAGAAGACAGTGTTTCAAACAGGGAAGCTGCGGTTTTGGAGGTCACACCTAAGGGCGGACAACCGTACCGCATATGGATTGATAAAGAAACCAAACTTCCGCTTAAGCGGGAGAGTGCAATGTTTAATTCAATCCAATATACAGTGACTTATATGAGCATTGAATATTGCGATGTTTTGCCCAAGGAATTGGTTGCATATAGTATTCCGGCGGGATTTGAGGAAATAGACAAAAACCCTGAACAATTGGTTAACAGTATTGAAGAAGTAGAGGGCATGACCGGGTTTACTCCCAAAATGCCAAAAGAAATACCACAAGGTTACGAAAGAGACAGCATAGCGGTTGCTAACGGTATGAAGACAGTCAAACTCAATTATAGTTCGCCTGATAAACGAAACCGGATAATTATTTTGCAGGGTAAAGAAGAAGGAGAATTAAATCCGGCATCAACAGCGGTTTTAGGCACGGTTAACGGAAATGTTGCCGAAATCCAGTCACCTGTTCAAGGGGATTATGGAATCATTGCGGGTGGAGGAGTTTATTCCGGTATAACGGATATTTCATCTATTCGTTGGCAGGAAGGCGGGTTTGAATTTGCTGTAGTTGGAAACGTTTCGCCTGAGAACCTGGCTTTGTTTGCAGAAAGCTTAACCGGCGGTCCGGTGGTGATTCCAAAAGGGGATGAAAAAACTTATGATAAGCCGCAGATTAAGGTTCCTGTTGATCTGGAAATTGAAGAAAATGAACAGAAGAGTGCAGATGCCGGGCATTCCCCGTGGAAACTTGATCCCGTTTATGTTGCCCAGGTATTTGCAAGCCTCAAGATTTCTCCGGAAGGAATTCAGGGAGACTACCCTGTCCCGTATGAGGATATTAGGCTAATAAAAAATGACGGTGTGGATGCTGTTGCGGAAATAAGTACAGCAAAAGCAACGGTACGCAGGGTGTATTTAAAGAGACTGATAAGACAGGACAGCACGGGAATATGGACTGTGGTAGGATATGACCCCGTTTCGCCTGAATAAGATGCAAAAGGATTCTTAAATCCTGTGATATTGAAGAAACATTGTGAAGCAAGTTATAGATGCCTGTCAATACGTTGTGGAAAGGGCTAGCATCGTTCGAATGCAGTAAGTGAGTTTTGCCCTACCCCACGAAGTATTCACAGGCTCTGTACTTGTGAAATTAAAGTTTTCTTTTCATATTTAATAAATGCACCTGCCGCATACCGGGCGGTATGAGCGGAGGTGAGAGAAAAGAAAAAATCAGCTGTTTTCTACTTTTTCAATTTCGTCACTTAGATTATAAGTGATGCATTTTGATGCTCTTCGGGTACGAGTGCGGGTGGATGTTTCCTTTTTTGAAGCCGTTCCCTTTCCTGCCCTTTTTGCCGAAGAGACAACCTTTGCCGATGCCCGGCTGCTGCAATTTTTATTTGTGCAGCTGCCGTCCAGCATCAACGAACCACAGATACAAAATTCCGCCAATTAAATCACTCCTTTAATAGTAATTATACCACAAAAAATGAAATCTTATATGTTTCCTAAAAAACATTTAAGTGTATAGTATTTAATGTGAAAAAATGCGGAGGCAGTATTTTGTATCAAAAAATTTCAAAATTGATATTAATTTTCACAAGTCAACTTTTCAAATACTCTTTTTTAATATATAATTGAATAACAACGTTATTATTTATTCTTGTTATTCCGATATATATTGCAGGTATTATAATTATTCTTCAATAGGAGCTCACAATCGATGTTTAAAAAAAAGATTTTAATAATTGATGATACCGAATTCATGACAAAATTGATTTCAGATATCTTAATAAGTTCAGACTATGATGTTGTGATTGCATCTAATGGTCCCACAGGTTTGCAAAAGGTCAGAACGGAAAAGCCCGACCTTGTTATTCTTGATGTTGTTATGCCGGGTATGGATGGCTTTGAGGTTTGCAGAATTTTGAGGGAAGACGAGAGTAATAACCTGATGCCCATTATCATGCTGACAGCACAGGAAAACGAAGACGATAAGCTTACAGGGCTTGAGCTGGGTGCCGACGATTACATTATAAAGCCGTTTAACAGCAGAGAGTTGGTTAGCAGGGTCCGGAACACATTGAAACGTATTGACAGAAACAGGTGGGCAAATCCTCTTACCGGTTTGCGAGGGAATATTGAGATACAGACTGAAATAAACCAAAGGATTGCCACCAAACAGCACTTTGCGGTTATTTATGCGGACCTTGACAATTTTAAGGCTTACAACGATGTGTATGGTTTTGCCAGCGGGGATAGGGCTATTAAGCTGACTGCCGATATTATCATTGATAATGTGCATAACTGCGGAAATCCCGAAGACTTTATAGGTCATATTGGCGGGGATGACTTTATTATTGTCTCAACTCCCAATAAGGCAGAATTGGTATGCAAGGGAATAATCAATGACTTTGATACAAAGATTAAAAGCCTTTATTGTGATGAAGACTTGAAAAGAGGGTATATTGTGACAAGTAACCGGCAGGGTCAGATTATGAAGTTCCCTTTGATATCCATATCTTTGGCTATTGTATCTAACGAAATGAGGGATCTCATCAGTCATATTCAAATTTCTGAGATAGCGGCAGAACTCAAAAAGAAGGCGAAATCCATGCCGGGAAGCACATATGTTAAGGACAGAAGAAAGAGTTAGAATCATTAAATATTCCGTCGTAAACAAAAAACATAATCAAAAGATTTTTCTTCATATTTAACTTAATAAGGAATGGATTCAAACAATTTACAAGGAGGTAAGTTTTGTGAGACTTAAAAGATCCCATGCTTTTTTGTTGACTGTTTTTATATGCATAACTTTGGTGCTGCCTGGTTGTAAAAATGTTGAGGCCGACTATAACGGGATTTGTTTAAATCTTGGGGATGAGCCGTTAACCCTTGATCCTCAGTTGGTTTTTGATGTTGTTCCAATGAGGGTTATTAATGCCGTTTTTGAAGGGTTATGCAGGAAGGACAAAGAAGGCATGCCTGTTCCCGGTGCTGCGGAGCATTGGGAGATAAGTGAGGACAAGCTGACCTACACTTTTTATATCAGAAAGGATGCAAAGTGGTATAACGGTGCGTCTGTCACTGCAAAGGACTTTAAAGATGCCTGGATGCGAGCCCTTGACCCTGAACCGCAATATCATGAACCTGCTTATATGGCAAACCTCTTTTTTTGCATAGAGGGAGCCGAAGAGTACGCATATGGAGAAGGCAAGCCCGAGGATGTAGCAATTGATGCAGTGGATGACAGGACTCTGAGGGTTACCCTTGTACAACCGACACCATACTTTTTGGATCTGGTATGCAACAGTGTGTATATGCCGGTTAACAAAGAGTTTTTCGATCAACAGATTTCCGGAGATATTTCAGAGTATGGGACAGAAGCCGAAACGATTTTGGGTAACGGGCCTTTTATGGTAGAGAAATGGAATCATGATGAGAGCATTGTTTTGAAAAAGAATAATGCATACTGGAATTCGGACAAAATCAGCATTGAAAAGATTGAGTTTAAAATGATAAAAGATAATACTGCTGCCGTTAACTCCTTTAAGGCTGGAGAAATCGATATGGTGGAAATAAACGACCACCTTCTGGCAGATGAATTAAAAAACAGCAACTGCCGGGTGGAAACCTACGATGCGGGAATAGTTCAATACATAACAATAAATAACGAGGATCCTGTGCTCTGCAATGTAAACATAAGAAAGTCCCTTTCCTATGCTCTTGACAGGAAAACCCTTGTGGAAAAGGTATTGAATGATGGTTCGAAAGAGGCTTTTGGCTTTGTCAGCCCTGTTGTGGCAGGGTATGAAGGAAAGTTCAGGAAACAGGCAGGAGACCTGTATAAGGACAATGATAAAGATACGGCAAGAAAGCTCCTTGAAAAAGGATTGGATGAGTTAGGCCTGTCTGAAATGCCAAAGATCACATTTTTGATTAATGACCAGGAGATATCGAAAAGAGATGCCCAGGTGTTGCAGGACATGTGGAAAAAGAGCTTGGATGTTGATGTAGAGCTGCAGGTAATGTCCTTTGACGCAATGACGGAAAAGATGCTTTCAAAAGATTATCAGATGGCACTTCTCATGTGGTCGGCGGACTATAATGACCCATTGGCTTATCTCGATATTTTTTCGTCAAACAACTTTTATAATGTGGCATATTACCACAATAAGCAATTTGAAGAGCTTTTGGCTGAATCCATCGAGGAAACCGATGTAAAGAAAAGGATGGATTTGCTTTTGAAGGCGGAAAAGATTGCAATAGATGACATGGCTGTGTGCCCGCTTTACTTTGTTGCCAACAGTTATGCAGTTAAAAGCCGGGTTAAGGGACTGGTGAGAGGAAGCAGTGCCATACAGGATATTGATGTTTACTGGACCTATGTAGAATAGGTTAAAATAAAGGATGCAAGCGGCTGCTGCTATGCACGGACTGCATTGAAAGGACATACTATCCTTGAGAAGGGGATGAAAAATTGAAGTTTGTGCGGTTTTTGCTAAAAAGATTGGCATTCTTTTCGGTAACCATGTGGCTGGTAGTGACTTTAACCTTTGTACTTATAAGGTGTTTGCCG
>Ga0116146_1004558_pt1 | contig 10621 bp, 8 predicted proteins | sample AD_JPNHG2_MetaG_FD_89748 | JGI IMG/M metagenome (GOLD analysis project Ga0116146, IMG submission 89748) | Active sludge microbial communities of municipal wastewater-treating anaerobic digesters from Japan - AD_JPNHG2_MetaG | ecosystem: Engineered > Bioreactor > Anaerobic > Digestate | place...
CACCCGGCTCAACACCGAGTTCTTAAGGGGCATGGGCAAACGCGATGAAGAGTTCATCATGATCCTCGACATCGACAGGGTCTTTTCCGCTGACGAGCTCTCGCTCGTCAGCCAATCGTCACCAGGTGCGGCAGACGGCGGCCGTCAGGAAGAACCTGGGTTGGGGTGCTCAGCGGAAGTTCCAGGATAGATCAACCCAATTTACCGCCGGCCGGCCGAAAATCGCCACAGTACGGCCGGCCGGCGGCGGTTAGAGAGAGACAGGAAAAGCGAAAAAAACGAAGATGAGATCACCGCAGGAAAACACCATCGCCGCCCCGCGCGCCATCATGTCGCAGGAACTGTTTTCGCGTCTGAGCGAGTTCATCTACCGGGAAAGCGGGATCAAGATGCCGCTGACGAAAAAGACCATGCTGGAGGCCAGGCTCCAGAAGCGCCTGAGGGCCATCGGCCTGGGCTCCTACGACGAATACTGCAGCTACCTGTTCAGCCCCGAGGGTATTGCCAACGAGCTCGTGAACATGATCGACGTGGTCACCACCAACAAGACCGAGTTCTTCCGTGAGGCCCAGCACTTTGAATATCTCATCGAAAATGTAGTGCCCGAGCTCATTCGGACCAAGGGCGCGGGAATCCGGAGGCCGTTCATGGTATGGTCTGCGGCCTGCTCCTCCGGTGAAGAGCCGTATACCCTGGCCATGGTGCTTGACCAATTTTCCCGTAAGATCCAGGGGTTCACCTTCCAGGTCCTGGGCACCGACATCTCCACCCGGGTGCTCCAGACCGCCCGGGACGGCATCTACGACGAGGAGCGTACTCAGCAGATCCCCTTTGAATTCAAACGCGCCTATCTCATGAGGAGCAAAGACCGGAGCAAGGGGCTGGTCCGCATCGTGCCCGAGCTCAGGGCTCACGTGAAGTTCCGCCGGCTCAACTTCATGGCCGAGGATTTCGGCATGCGCGAGAAGATGGACGTCATCTTCTGCCGCAACGTGCTCATCTACTTCGATCATCCCACCCAGGAGACCGTGATCAACCGGATCTGCAAACACCTTCATCCGGGCGGGTATCTCTTCACCGGCCACTCGGAGACCATCAACGGCATGAGGGTGCCCCTGGTGCCGGTGGCCAACACAGTGTCAAGGAGGACCCAGTTGTGATCCGCGCAGCCGAACCTCGAATCAGGACCTGCTACCTGAAACCGGGAGAGATCCACCTCGCGATTGCTCCATCGCTCGTCACCACGGTCCTGGGATCCTGCCTGTCCGTCACCATGCACCACCGGGCGACAGGGATGAGCGTGATCTGCCATGCAGTCATGCCCAGTATCGAGCGGGACAGGAACGGGAAGAAAGAGGCCGCGTTCCAGTATGTGGATTCCTCCCTTGAGTGGATGATGGAGCAGTACACCACCAAGGGGATCAGAATGAGCGACATCGAAGTGAAGATGTTCGGCGGGGCCGCCATATTCAAGGAAACAGGCTCACTCGGAAGAGACATGAACATCGGGAAGAGAAATGTCGAAGCAGCCCTTGACTTCCTCAAGAAGCACCGGATTTCCCTGAAGGCCTGGAACGTGGGCGGAAACCGGGGCCGCAAGCTCATCTTCAACACCTGCACCGGCGAGGTTCTTGCCAAGTTCATCACCAGGACCGAGGCATCACCGATCAGCTGCGGGGTAAGGAAATGAAAAAGATACGGGTGCTCATTGTCGACGATTCCGCCCTGGTACGCCAGACGCTCCAGGAGATCCTCTCGTCCGACCCGAGGATCGAGGTCATGGGGGTGGCGCCCGACCCGTATGTGGCAGCGGAGAAAATGCGGGTGGAAGCACCCGACGTGATCACCCTGGACGTGGAGATGCCCAGGATGGACGGGCTTACCTTCCTGAAGAAGATCATGGATCAGCACCCCATCCCGGTGGTGATCTGTTCGTCGCTCGCAGGCAAGGGAACCGAGACGGCCATGAGGGCGCTGGAGTTCGGGGCTGTCGAGGTGATTCACAAGCCTTCGCTGGGCACCAAACAGATGCTGCAGGAATCGACCATGCTCATCTGCGACGCAGTGGTGGCTGCATCGAGGACCCGTGCGAGAAAAAGATTACCCGACTACTCGCTGGCCACGCCCAAGCTCAGCGCTGACGCCGTCATTCCCCGCGGCAGACCGGATGCGCAGCTTCAGACCACGGAGAAGGTCGTGGTGGTGGGTGCGTCCACGGGAGGAACCGAGGCGCTGCGGGTCCTTCTGGAGGCCCTTCCCGAAAACTGCCCGGGCATTGCCATTGTTCAGCACATGCCCGAGGGATTCACCAAGGCATTCTCCCAGAGGCTGAACAGCCTGTGCCGCATCACGGTCAGAGAGGCATGCAACAACGACACGATTCTCCCAGGGCATGCACTGATCGCTCCGGGGAACAGGCACCTTCTGCTCAAGAGGAGCGGTGCCAGGTACTATGTGGAAATCAAGGACGGCCCGCTTGTCTGCCGCCACCGTCCGTCGGTGGATGTCCTGTTTCGCTCGGCTTCACGCTATGCCGGCAGAAACGCCATCGGCGTGATCATGACCGGGATGGGCGACGACGGAGCCCGCGGCATGCTGGAGCTTAAGGAATCGGGGGCGTACACCATTGCACAGGACGAGAGCTCCTGTGTCGTGTTCGGGATGCCGGCTGAGGCCATAAAGATGGGCGGAGTGCAAAAGGTACTGCCGCTTGATGCCATACACCGGGAGATCATGAAGGCATACAACTCAACTACTACGATTGGACAGAAGGCATGAAGATACGACAACTCACGAGATTCATCAATACCAGGCACCGTGCCGGCTCTGAGGCAGAAAACCGGTCCGGCAAGGGGACGGCGGGCTCATGGATAACGGCACTCTCAACGGTCACGGGGAATCTGAGCACGCTGGAGACCAAAACCGAGCAGGTCTTTCTCCAGGTCGGGGAAAAGCTCCAGGATTTCCACCAGCGTTCAACAGAGATGGCCGAGACGGCCGCTCGGGTACTGGGCCTCATGACCGGCGAGGAATTTCAACAGCCAATAAGCTCACTCATGGATATCATCGAAGAGCTGCGGCGCCACCTGGAAATGTCCAGGAATCATTCCGGGAAGACCTCGCAGGTGCTCCGGCAATATTACGACACCTTGCGCTCCGTATCCTCGTCCCTGGAGGACTTCAAGCTCCTCGTGCTCAACCTGAGGATGCTGGGTTTTTTCACCCGGGTGGAGAACGTGCACCTCTTCGCCAGCGATTCAGGGTTCAGCTCGCTGACCGACGACGTGAAGAACCTCTCGGAGAGCGTCAGGGAAAAATCCATCGAGATGAAGAGAAAGACCGATGACCTCCTGGTCACCATCAGCACAACCCTCTCAGATATGACGGCCGCTCAGAAGGTCCAGAGGGCGCAGACCGAGATGATGCTCCAGCACATTGAATCGAACCACGCGATCCTGACCACAAAAACCGAGAACGCAACAAGCAGTGCACACATCATCGCCCAAAGCGCCGGAAAGATCACTGGCAACATCGGGGAGATCGTGTCTGGCCTGCAATTCCATGATATCACCCGGCAGCAGATCAGCCATGTCAGGGAGGCCCTTGAGGTCATCGTCTCAGACATAAAGGCAGGACAGAAACCCCTGCCCCAGCTCGCAGGCATTGCACTGGAGGTCTGCTCCCTTCAGACCCTGCAGCTCTCCCAGTCTCAGAACGAGTTTTTCAGTGCCGTGGAGAACATCATGGGCAACCTGGGAGGCATAGCCCGCAACGTCAGGGAAATCATGCGAGAGGCCAATTCCGTTGCCTGGGCGTCGGACTATGAGGGCATCAGCTTCATGGAGGAGATCGACTCGGGCATCTCATCGGTTCTCACCGCCCTTGATCAGGATATCTCAGAACAGACGCGCCTGACCTCCACCATCAGGTCGGTCAGCGACATGGTTTCGGAGATGTCCTATTTCGTCAAAGAGATCGAGGACCTGGGCCTGAATCTCCAGCTCATCGCTCTGAACGCCCGGATCAAGGCTGCCCATATCGGCAGCGAGGGAGCCGCTCTGGATACCATCTCGGGCAGCATCTACGAGCTTTCGAAAAACTCGCGTTCGGATACCCTCGCCCTTTCGAACACCCTGGCAGAGGTGGGAAAGGCGGCCCAGTCCTTCGGCCAAGACCTGGAGGCGATACAGGAAGACCAGCAGGGGCAGGTGGAAAAACTCATGAACAGTCTTCAGTCCATCATCGCCTCGCTCCACGAAGTAAACACCCGGGTCATAGCCGCTGTCACGGACATGAACACCCAGGGCGATTCTCTCGCGCGGGATATCACCGCCATGATCCGCGAGATCACGGTGCACCGTGAGATGAACGAGGCCCTGGCCGATGCCAGGGAACGAATCAGGCAGGTCATGGACGGGGTGGCATCCGCCTTCCCCGATCACGACCGGTCCGCAGCCGGAACCTACCTCGAGACCCTTGACGGTCGCTACACCATGGAGAGCGAGCGGGATATCCATTTCAAGCACATGGAGCGAAAAACCGAGAGGATACATGTCAGTCCGGGACGCCCGGCCGGAGGAGATCTGGGCGATAATGTAGAGCTGTTTTGAGCAGATACACAGGAGAATGACAGAGGCTCGAAAAGGAGAGCTATCATGGGAAATATCACCTGGCAGGACAAGGCAGGAGGAAGGGGCAAGACCCTGAAACTGGTGGGTGCGCTGTCCATCGAGACGGCGTCCGAACTCAGAGATGCACTTCTTCAGGCACTGGAGACGGCAGAACCTCTCGAGATGGACTTGAGCGCGGTGGAATCGGTCGATCTGGCATGTATGCAGGTGCTCTGCTCGGCACACTGTTCCTTTCACCAGGCTGACCGGAAAATAACCCTTGCCGGTGGCATCTCCGAAGGAATCCATGCCGCGTTGGAGGCCCTGGCCATCAGTCCGGATGCATGCGACTCGCCCTGCAGTTTGGAATGCCCGTGGAAGAAAGGGGAAAAGCCATGAGTAAGAAGATATTGACCGTGGACGATTCGGCAAGCATCCGGCAGATGGTCTCCTTCACCCTCAAGAAAGAAGGGTATGAGGTGATCGAGGCCTCCGACGGGAAAGATGCGCTGTCAAAGATCGGCTCCGGAGGGGTGAGCATGGTGATCACGGACCTGCACATGCCCAACATGAACGGAATCGAGCTCATCCGGGCCTTGCGCACCAACCCTTCATACAAGTTCACACCCATTGTCATGCTCACCACCGAGTCCCATCAGGACAAGAAGGATTCGGGAAGACAGGCGGGAGCGACCGGCTGGATCGTGAAGCCCTTCAAGCCCGAGCAACTCGTTGCCGTGGTGAAAAGGCTGCTCGGATAATTTTGTAGAGGAAGGCGAGTTCTCACTTTTTAGGAGATATGCATATGGACGCACAAAAACAGCTCTACCGCGAAGAGGCATTCGATCTGCTGGCAGAACTCGAGGAGGCACTCATCGAGCTCGAGCAGCAGCCGGGCGACCTGGATATCGTGAACAGAATTTTCCGGGCCATGCACACCATCAAGGGGTCCGGGGCCATGTTCGGTTTTGACGACATCGCCTCTTTCACGCATACCATCGAGACGGCATACGACCTCATCCGCGAAGGAAAGCTTTCAGTCGATGAAGAGCTCATCAGTCTGACTTTGCGGTCCTGTGATCAGATCAAGGCCATGCTGGAAGCCTCTGTTGGGGGAGAGGGGGCGGATGCGAGCCTCATCGAGGAGATCACCGCCTCGTTCAAAAAACTCATTTCCTCCGTGCAGGACGCCGCCCCCGGGCAGGCCGAGTCCTGTCCGGCGGGCACCTGTGGGGATCAGGTGGACGGTCTGAATGCGGAAATCACCTACCGCATCCGTTTCAAGCCTCATCGCGAGCTGTTCCAGAACGGGACCAACCCCATCCCCCTGCTGAACGAGATCAGGGGGCTCGGCCACGCCCGCGTCATCTGCCATCTCAAGGAGCTTCCCGGTCTCAAAGAGCTTGATCCCGAGGCATGCTACACCTACTGGGACATTATCCTCACCACGGACAAGGACGCCGACGCCATCCGCGATGTGTTCATCTTCGTAGAGCACTTAAGCGACATCAAGGTCACCAAGATCGATGACTACAGTGAGATCGATGATGAAGAGTACAAGAAGATCGGCGAGATCCTCTTCGACCGGGGAGATATCAGCTTAAGCGACCTGGAGAGCATACTGGGCAGACAGAAGAGGATCGGTGAGATGCTCGTGGAATCCGGAAAGGCCCGCCGCTCCGAGGTGCATTCCGCCCTGATGGAGCAGGAGCATGTGAGAAACCTGCGCAAGAAGCGCATGGGCGCCGTGTCCGGGGACAGTACTTCCAGCATTCGTGTCGCCTCCCACAAGCTCGATTCCCTGGTAAACCTGGTGGGCGAGCTGGTCACCGTACAGGCGAGGCTCACCCAGCTTGCCGCCCAGAGAAACGACCATGACCTCGTCCAGGTTTCAGAAGAAGTAGAGCGCCTGGCTGCCGAGCTCAGGGACAACGCCATGGGCATCCGCATGCTGCCCATCGGGACCACCTTCGCCAAGTTCAAGCGCCTGGTGAGGGACCTCTCCACAGAGCTGGGCAAGGAGGTGAACTTCACCACCTCGGGCGAAGAGACCGAGCTCGACAAGACCGTGATAGACCGGCTCGGCGACCCCCTGGTCCATCTCATCCGCAACAGCATCGACCACGGCATCGAATCGCCCGAGCAGAGGCGAGCCGCGGGGAAACCAGCGGAAGGAACCATCCGCCTGACCGCCGAGCATTCCGGCGCCCATGTGCTCATCTCGGTGAGCGACGACGGGGCCGGTCTCGACACCGAGGCAATCCGGGCCAAGGCCATGGAAAAGGGCCTCATCAGCCCTGATGCAAATTTGAGTGAAAAGGAGATCTTCGAGCTCATCCTCGCGCCCGGATTCTCGACCGCCCGGAGTGTATCCAAGGTCTCGGGCAGGGGCGTGGGAATGGACGTAGTGACCAGCAGCATCAAGTCCTTCGGCGGCACCGTGGAGATCGCATCCGTAAAAGGCAAAGGCACGACCATCACCTTGAAGCTGCCGCTCACCCTTGCCATCATCGACGGCCTGCTGGTGACCATATCCGACGAATACTTCGTCATGCCGCTCAATGCCGTAGTGGAGTGCGTGGAGCTCAGCGCCGACGACCGGCGGCGCACCCACGGCAGAAACCTGGCCCGGGTCCGGGACGAGATCGTGCCCTATATCCCTTTGCGGGAGGTCTTCTCGCTCGGCGGCAACAATCCGGCCATCGAACAGGTGGTGGTCACCGAGATCGGCGAGCGCCGGATCGGCTTCGTGGTGGACAAGGTCGTGGGCCAGCACCAGACCGTAATCAAGAATCTGGGCAAGTTCCTCAGGCACGTAGAAGGCGTGTCAGGGGCCACCATCATGGGAGACGGCACGGTTGCGTTGATCCTCGACATCAACAAGCTCACCCAGCAGGTGGAATTCGATGAATCGAACCTGGGCGGCCGTATGTATCACGCCTGAATGACCGGACGCCCCTGCTCACGTCCATTTTTCCGGTAATTTTACGTGAAAAGGGGTGCCCAGACACGATTTATGCAAAATTGCACCAGAAAGGGGCAAAAAGGAATCGTATGCCCCTTCATGACCCCCGAATATAATCGAACATAATAGATCATCAAAACCTTCTTTACCTGTAAGGTATGCATATGATAAGGTTTATTTGGTGATTGCATATCCTGCAGACAGTCATAAGAGATGCAGGAAGATAGCACGACGTAAGAGGTCTCCCGACCTTCTTTATGAGTTGCATTGTAACTTTTTATCAAAAAGGAGCATGTAACCATTGGCAACACCCAAAACAGTAAATTCTCCTTACAGGGTTAGAGAAAAAAACCATGCATGACTGCCTGGAAACACGGAGAAAAGGGTATATATTCATTGCCGGCAGCGACAACAACTTTTTATTATCCGCCTCACCTCTTCTGAAAGAACGCGGTTTTGCGTGCGACTGTGAATCAGATATCACGCAAGCAGTCTCAAGGCTGGAGAACACTGTCTACGACCTCATGGTGGCCGACAGCGATATGATTCTCGACGACAGATTGGTTGAGAGGATCCAGAAACACCCGTGGGGCCTTCACGTAATTCTCACGCTTGATCGGCCTATTCTTGAAGTGGCCGTTCTTACCGCCAAGTTAAACATCATTACCTTTCTGGTCAGGCCCTTTGATATGAATGAGTTTCTCGAACACGTGGTGCTGGGTATCAGGAGAAGTTCCTTCTTAAAGGAACTGTCCCATTGCAGGGACCGGGTAGATCTCTTTGAAGAGTCCATCATGCAGCTCACGAAAATTGTGGCCGAACTCCCAGCCGAACAGTCGTATGTTCCAATCGAGGCCTTTGTCATGCTCACGACACAGAATCTCATCGATAGCGCCATGGACCTGCGGAATATCATCGCCCGGTCAGATGAAATAGCTCGATCCCACGTTTGCCAGCTCTACCGGTGTCCGAGAATGGATATGATGAAGAGATCGATCAAGGAGTCCATAGAGGTTCTGGAGCAAACCAAAAAGTCATTCAAGTCAAAGGAGCTTGCCTATCTGAGGAAAAGGCTCCAGGATCTTCTCACCCAGCTATAGGCATACCTTCCTCATGCAGGGTACCATATGGCAGCACCGCGGCCAGGAGCCGGCATTTCATAAACATTGAACCAAAGTCAAGTCTGATCTTCGTTTTACCGAAAAGACAGTAAATTCGTGATGGCTCGCTGGTAAAGAACAGTCGAGCCGGCCGCCTTGCGGTCAGGCAATAGGCCTGAAAGAGAAGGCACAATGCAGGAAATCTTCTCCTGCATTGTGCCTTTTTTTGTTGATCTGAAAAAAGAGAAACAAAGATCGCGGAGGCTCACGAAGGGCATGCCGGCAAGGATGAACGAGACGGCAAAAACACAAACGGGGTTTCAAAAGGAGGAAATATGTTCAAAAATCTTCGGTTAGTAGTAAAGCTCATCCTGATAGGTTCACTGGTACTTCTCATTCCTCTGGCAACAGTGGGCGTCATCAGTGTCAACAGGGCAGGCGCAGGACTGAGATCCATCGAAAACGAGCAGCTTGCCGGAACGACCTTGTCCCTGGCTCAGGGGATAGACCATGTGCTGAAAGGGGAAATAAAGCTGGTCATCGATCTATCGGTGGGAGACGAGGCCGTCAGGGCTGCTCAGGCGGTAGAAGACAATGGCTCCCATGGGTCATTACGGGAAGCTGAGGCGCTGAATCGGAAATTCAAGATCTTCAGCCAGACTGAAGGCCTGCGGGACAATTCCCAGGTCGTGCTGGCAACCGGCAGGGACGGACGGGTCTTTGCAGCGTCCGATCCATCCTATATCGGACTGTCCCTTTCCGACAGGCAGTATTTCAAGGATGCGATATCAGGAAAGACAAACATAGGCGAGCCCGGCCTCAACAAGATAACCAGGGAACCGTTCGTGCCCATCGCTGCTCCCATATATTCGAACGGCAGGGTCGTCGGAATGGTTGCCAATATCATCGACATTGGTTTTCTCAGCAATCTCGTCGCCAACACAAAGGTGGGTGAGACCGGGTATGCCTTTATGATCGACCGTGAGGGTCTTATCATCGCCCATCCGGTCAAGGAAAATATTCTGAAACTGAACGTTGCCGAGCTCAATGGCATGAAGGAGATCACCGAAAAGATGATCGCCGGACAGACCGGTGTGGATCACTATGTTTTCGAAGGCATTCCGAAAACCTGCGGTTTCGCGCCTGTGAAAACGACCGGATGGAGTATCGGGCTTTCGCTTCCGGACAAGGAATTCCTTGCCCCTGCACGGGAAGTCCGCAATGTCGTGTGCGTGGTGACCATTGTCTTTTTCATCATCGCCTTCGGAATTTTCTACCTGTTTGCCAGAAGTATTACCAATGGGCTCCGGGTGGCACAGGATGCGGCAGAAGCACTTGCAAGGTTCGACTTCAACTATTCCATCACCGTCACCGGCAATGACGAGATCGGGCAAATGCTCTCCTCGATGCAGAACATGGTTGCAAAGCTCAAGGAGGGATTCACCAAGGTGGAGGATACCGCCAATGCATTGGCGGATGGAGACCTGACGGTCAAGATCGACTATACAGAGGATGACGAAATCGGTCTCATGCTCGGCACCATGAAGCGAATGATCGACCGGATCAAGGATGTGGTAACCGGCGTCATCAGTGCAAGCGAGAATGTATCTGCCGGTGCGGAAGAAATGAGCGCGGCTTCGGAGCAGCTCTCGCAGGGTGCGAGCGAGCAGGCGTCCGCCGCCGAGGAGGCGTCGTCCTCCATGGAGCAGATGGCATCCAACATCCGCCAGAACGCCGACAACGCCCAGCAGACCGAGAAAATCGCGGTCAAGTCCGCCGACGACGCCATCGAGGGCGGCAAGGCGGTCAACGAAACCGTCAGTGCCATGAAGACCATTGCCGAGAAGATCGCCATCATCGAGGAGATCGCACGGCAGACCGACCTGCTGGCCCTGAATGCAGCCATCGAGGCGGCACGGGCCGGAGAGCACGGCAAGGGGTTCGCC
>Ga0116146_1004562_pt1 | contig 10615 bp, 11 predicted proteins | sample AD_JPNHG2_MetaG_FD_89748 | JGI IMG/M metagenome (GOLD analysis project Ga0116146, IMG submission 89748) | Active sludge microbial communities of municipal wastewater-treating anaerobic digesters from Japan - AD_JPNHG2_MetaG | ecosystem: Engineered > Bioreactor > Anaerobic > Digestate | place...
GACAGGTGGTTGGAGCCCAGCAGGGCGGCGGCCCGGTGGGTGTCGAAGACGTTGGCGAACTCGAAGCCGTAGTCGCGGTTCAGGATCCGGATGTCGTTGTCGCCGGCGTGGATGACCTTGACCTGGTTGGGGTTGGCGAAGACACCGCCGAGGAAGGACAGGTCGGTGGCCGTGTCGAGCGGGTCAATGAGGTAGATGCGATGCTCCGTCCCGATCTGCAGCAGGCAGAGCTTCTCCCTGAAATAGCGGAACGAATCGTACTCCGTGTCGATGGCGATGACCGGGGAGCCCTCGATATCATCCCGGACTTTCGAAAGTTTTTGTCTGGCGTCCACCCACAGCCATTTGCCCTTCATGCAACCCGCCTGACCGGTTTATTCGCGCTTGTATATAAACCTCTTTTTCGCGAACTGCAACCGGAGATCAGCAATCGGGCCGGACAGGGGATGGGGCGGGGGGTCGTGCACCACCGTCAGAGGGGCAGGAACCGCAGTGCCTCGACGCCGATCAGGAAGCCTGCGACGGCCAGGAGGGCGGCATAGTCGGCCCGTGTGAACCGCAGCTCATGCAGGTAGGTGCGGGGCCCGCGGTGATAGCCCCGGCCCTCCATGGCCAGGGCCAGCTCGTCGGCGCGGCGGAACGTGCAGAGGATCAGGGGGATGACGAGGGAGGCTGCCTTGCGGAGCCGCCGCACGGGGCCGCCGGTGCCGAAATCGGCGCCCCGGGCGACCTGGGCCTCCCGCATGCGCTCCACCTCCTCGAGCAGGGTGGGAACGAAGCGCAGCGCCACGGAGACCATGACGGCAAGATCGTGGGACGGCAGGCCGAGGCGGTTGAGGGGCCGGAGCAGCCTCTCGAAGCCCCCCACGAGCCCGGAGGGATCCGTCGTCATCGTGAGGATCGCGGCGCTCACGACAAGGGCGACGAACTGCCAGGTCACAGCCGTCCCCCGCCACAGCCCCTCCCAGGTGACCGCCGGGAGGGCGGCGACGATCGGCCGCCCGTCGGTGAAGAACAGGTGCAGCCCGAAGAGCAGCGCAAAAAACCACGCCAGGGGCCTCAGCGCCCCCATCATGCGGCCCGCGGAGAGGCCGGCGAGCGCCGTCGCCGCCAGCAGGAAGGCCGTAACGGCGAGGCTCCCGGCGGCACCCGCGTTCAGGATGACGATGCTCGCAAGCAGCGTCGCGACGATCTTCACCCTCGGGTCGAGCCGGTGCACCGGCGAGTCCCCGGGAACGTACTGTCCGAGGAGAAGGGTCTTCACCGGCTTCCTCCCGTCGCCTGCCCGAGGAGGGCGGTGATTTCACGCAGCGCCTCGTCCACGGAGAGGACGTCAGGCCGTACCCCGCAGCCCCGGTCCCGGAGGCGCCCCATCAACTCCGTGACCTGGGGCGTGGCGAGGCCGACGGCCCGCAGAACATCGGCCTCCCGGAAAACGTCCCTTGGGGCGCCGTCGCGGAGAATCCTGCCGTCGCTCATGACGACGACGCGGTCGGCCTCGGCGATCTCCTCCATGCTGTGGGTCACGTGGATGACCGAGATGCCCTCCCGCCTCAGGTCCCAGAGGACGTTGAGGACCCGCTCGCGCCCCGCCGGGTCGAGGTAGGAGGTGGGCTCGTCCAGGATCAGGTAGGCCGGCCTCATGGCGAGCACGCCCGCGATGGCCACGAGGCGCTTCTCGCCGCCCGAAAGCGAGTGGGGGGCGCGCTTGGCGAGCCTCAGCATCCCCACCGTCTCGAGGGCCGCACCGACCCGCCCCCGGATCTCGGAGGGCGCAAGGCCGAGGTTGCCCGGCCCGAAGGCCACGTCCTCCTCGACGCTCATCCCCACGATCTGGTTGTCGGGGTTCTGGAAGACCATGCCCACGCGGCGGCGGATCTCGCGGTGGGCCTTCGGGTCTTTCGTGCTGAGGCCGTCGACCCGGACCTCCCCCTCCTGCGGGACGAGCAGGGCATTGAAGTGCTTCACCAGGGTCGTTTTCCCGCACCCGTTGGGGCCGATGACGGCCAGGTACTGCCCTTCGGGGATCTCGAGGCTCACCTCCCGAAGCACGGGAGGACCCTTCGGGTCGTATCGGGTTGTCAGCCGATCTGCCTGGATCATAGCCTGATGCTGTCCCTGACCTTGAGGGTGATGAACGAAGCGGCGGCGATCTTGAGCGCATCGCCCGGCAGAAACGGCAGCACGCCGACGGCGGCGGCTTTCGCCACGGAGAGCTTGCCGACCAGGACGAGCTGGAGAACGCCCAGGGCGTAAACGGCGACCGTGCCGGCCAGCATGGCGAAGACGACCCAGACGAGCCCGGGGCTTTCGCGCCACCGGACGATCTTTCCCGTCACGAAGGCGCCGGCCACAAACCCCATGAGGTAGCCCCCCGTGGGGCCGAGGAAGACGCCCAGGCCCGCTTTGCCGCCCGAGAAGACCGGAAGACCGATCACGCCGAGGACGAGGTAGATCAGCTGGCTGAGCGCCCCGAGGCTCCCCCCGAGAAGTGCGCCCGCCAGGTAGAGAAACAGCGTCTGCAGCGTCACGGGCACGGGCTGCAGGGGAATCGAGACGAGCGCCCCGATCGCCGTGAGCGCCCCGAACAGCGAGGCGTAGATCATGCCTCGGGTCGACATGCGTTCAGTGGTCATTTCGTGCCTTCAATCCTTCCGCGTTCGTTCCTGTCTTGCTTGCGCTGCATGCGGCCCATGGCATAGGGACATGGAACTGAGATCGTTCGTTTCTTTTCTTGCCCTTAGCCCTAAGCCCTATGCCTTCAGCCCGTCAAATATATTCCACATCCCCCGCGATGACGCGCTCGACGGCGCCGTCCGTGCCGGTCAGCAGGAGCGCGCCGTCATCGTCGATCCCCGAGATGGTGCCCTCCAGGCGCCGGTCGAACGAGCGCACCCGCACCCGCCTGCCCGCCATGTCGGAGAGTTCCCTCCAGCGCCGGATCACGGGCCCGAACCCTTCGCGCGCGGACCGGTCGTAATGGCGCTCGAAGCGCTCGAGAAAGCCGGCGAGAATCTCCACGCGGCTCACGGGGCGGCCGGCCTCGACCGAAAGCGACGTCGCCCGTTCCCGCAGCTCGGCGGGGAAGTTCCGGCGAGGGGTGTTGGCGTTGATCCCCACGCCGATGATCAGGTAGTCGATGGCATCGATCTCCACGGCGGCCTCGACGAGGATGCCGGCGACCTTCTTCCCCCCTGCCAGGACGTCGTTGGGCCACTTGATCCGCACGGGGGTCGGGACGACCGGGATGAGCGCCTCCGCCAGGGCGACACCGGCCAGCAGGGTCGTCTTCGGAGCCTCGGACGGCTGGAACCGCGGCCTCAGTACAAGCGAGAGGTAGATCCCCTCGCCGGCGGGGGAAAACCAGCTGCGCCCCATCCTGCCCCGTCCCGCCGTCTGGGTCTCGGCAACGACGATCGTCCCCTCGGCGGCCCCTGCGATCGCCAGGTCCCTGGCCAGTCGGTTCGTCGAGTCCACTTCCCGCTCGTAAACGATCCGGCAGCCCAGGCTCGCCGTCCGCAGAGCGGCCATGATCTCGGCCGGGCGGATCCGGTCCAGGGCCTCGCGGAGCAGATAGCCCTTGCGGGTTGAGGATTCGATGACGTGGCCCTCCGCCCTCAGGCTGCCGACGTGCTTCCAGACGGCGGTCCGCGAGATCTTCAGCTCGCGGCTCAAGTCCTCCCCGGACACCCACCCGCCCCCCGACTCCTTGAGGCGGCCGAGCACATGCTGTCTTGCGTTGGGTTTCATCACCGGCTGCGCCCCATCTCGCGGGGGCGATATGCCATACCATCCGCCGCAGCGATTGTCAACCATAAAAACCTATTGGGTTGACAATATCAGCCCTCCCGGGCCACGGGTTCCGAAAGGCGATCGGGGCTTGCCCGGAGCGGCGATTTCGAGTATGATTCCGGACTCATGAAAGAAAACGGAGGTCACCCATGGGAAGCCACAAGAAGCACGAGAGGAAGAAGGAGCTGCAGCGAAAGCGGAAACGGCGGGAGAAACGGCGGAAACTGATCGCCAGGGGCCTCAACCCCGACGAGAGCAACAAGATCCACAAAATGGCCTGATCGAACCCCCCGTCAACCCGGTGCCGACGCCCCTTGTCAATGCGGCGTCGGCACTGCCTGCCAGAGCATGATCAGTCCCTTGCGCACCATCATCACGGCGATGGCGGCCAGGAGGATCCCCGCCAGCTTGGAGAGGGCCCGCGATCCCGAGCGGCCCAGAAGCCGGTGAATGGGCTCGGAGAGCCAGAACACGGCGCCGGCGATCCCGATGTTGACCACCGTGGCCGCCACGACGGGCGCAACACCGTATTCGCCCACCAGGACGAAGATCGTCGTCAGCACGGCCGGCCCCACGATGAGCGGCACCCCGATGGGCACGACGCCCAGGCTGTCGGTGTCCACCTGGGCGACCCTCTTCTCCACGGTGATGACGTCGGTGAGCGAGATCGTGAACAGGAGAATCCCCCCGGCAATGAGGAAATCCGCCACGGTGATCCCGAGGTAGTGGAAGACCCACTGCCCCACGGCGAGAAACGCCAGGGCCACGGCGAGCGCCGTGACCATGGACTGGACGATGATCCGCCGGACCGCCCGGGGATCGGCCCCTTCCGTCAGGTGCATGAACAGCGGCAGGATGCCCACGGCATCGACGGCGACGAACAGGGGAAAGAAGCAGAGCCAGAAATCATGCATGACACAAACGATGGGGTAAGAGGATCCCTCCGGTCAACCGCTTTCGCGACTTCATCATAAGGTGGCAGGCAGCAGGGGTCAGGTGACAGGAAAAGACGGACGACAGGGCAATCCTATCACCGGTTACCTGTTACCCGGTGCTTGCCATCGTAAAGACGACAGCCGCAACCCGCCCCTACTTTGTCAACTTTGAGGCGATCGCGGCCACGTGCTTCCCTTGCCAGCGGGCGGCGGCCAGCTCGTTTTCGCTGGGCATGCGCTCGCCCTTCCCGCCCGCGATCGTCGAGGCGCCGTAGGGCGAGCCGCCTGTGATCTCGTCGATCCGCATCTGACCCGCAAAGGCGTAGGGAAGCCCGACGACGACCATCCCCTGGTGCAGCAGGAAGAGGTGGAAACTCAGGATCGTCGACTCCTGCCCCCCGTGCTGGGTAGCCGAGCTCGTGAAGACGCTGCCCGCCTTGCCGACGAGGGCCCCCTTCGCCCAGAGCCCGCCCGTCGCGTCGAGAAACTGCCGCATCTGGCCGCACATGTTCCCGAAGCGCGTCGGGGTGCCGAAGATCACGGCATCGGCCCCGGCCAGCTCGTCGACCGTGCAGACCGGGATATGGGCCATGGACTTCTGGGCCTCCAGGGCCCCCATCTTGCCGAGAACCTCTTCGGAGAGCGTTTCAGGAACGCGGCGAAGCAGGGCTTCCGCGCCGGGGACCTCCCTCACCCCTTCGGCGACCGCCTGGGCCATTTTGTAGATGTGACCGTACATCGAGTAGAACACAACGAGCACCTTCATGCGAGTTTCTCCTTTCATCGAAAAAACAGGCGAACGGCACAAGGCGAAAGGCTTGGGGCATTGTCCGTCCCAAGCCCCTTCCCCTCTCCGGCACACTCAAATCATGAAACGGCGGGGCTTCAGGTTCCGTTTTCGTTGACCCCCCTACTCCTTCGCTCCGTTCCTGAGTCGCTCAACGGCGCCGGCGATGATCTCGACGGCGCGATCCACCTCGCCCTCGGTCGTGTACTTCCCCGTCGAGAGGCGGATCGTCCCGCGGGCCCACTCGAGGGGGACCGCCATGGCCCGAAGCGTCCTCGATACCTCGACGGATGCCCCGTGACAGGCTGCCCCGGCCGACGCGGCAAGCCCTTCCATCGCTGCGAGCAGGCCTCCCGCATCGAGCCCCCGGAAGCTCACGCTCAGCGTGTTCGGGAGCCGCGCATCGGGGTGCCCGTTGACGCGCACATCGGCAACGGCCCGGAGAAGAGCCTCCTGCAGCCGGTCCCGGGTCTTCCGCATGCGTTCCCCGTTTGCCTCGAGGCCGCGCCGGGCAGCCTCGCAGGCGGCCCCCAGGCCGGCGATCCCGATCACGTTCTCCGTGCCGGCCCGCCGCCCCGACTCGTGACCGGCGCCGTGCATGAACGTCTCCAGGCGGACGCCCTCGCGGATGTACAGCGCGCCCACACCCTTGGGGGCGTACAGCTTGTGCCCCGCCAGGGTCAGCAGATCGACGCCGAGGTCGGCCACGTCCACGGGGATCTTCCCGACGGACTGGGCCGCGTCGGTGTGCACCAGGGCCCCCCGCCTGCGGGCCAGGCGGGCGATCTCGCCGATCGGCTGGATCGTGCCCACCTCGTTGTTGGCGTGCATGACGCTCACCAGGATCGTCCGCTCCCCGATGGCCCTCTCGAGGGCCGCCAGGTCGACGAGCCCCGTCGCATCCACGGGAATCACGCTGACCTCGAAGCCCTCGGCCGACAGGGCATGGCAGACCTCCATGACGGCGGGGTGCTCGACGGCCGAGGTGACGATGCGGTTGCCCCTGCTGCGCAGCGCCCGCGCGGCGCCCTTGAGGGCATGGTTGTTCGACTCGGTGCCGCCGCTCGTGAAGAGGACCTCGCCGGGACGGCAGCGCAGGAGTGATGCCACCTGCCCGCGGGCCCTCTCGACGATCCTGCGGGCCTCGACGCCGTACGCGTGGGCGCTCGAGGGGTTGCCGAAGTGCTCGCGGATGCAGGGAAGCATGGCCGCGGCCACCTCGGGGTCGACGGGCGTCGTGGCGTTGTAATCGAGGTAGATGGGCCGCATGGCGAATCTTTCAAAGGTCATTTTGAGGGGGCGAGCCGATCAGGATGCGGTTCGAGCGTCTCTGCCCCCGGCATGTCGGAATTTCGGAAGAATGGGCAATCAGAAGCTGTTCCCCATGAGCCGTCGTTCCACCATTCCATGATTCCCGCATTCCGCCTTCAGAAGGATCGCACGTCGGGGATGACCTCCACGAGCACCAGCCCGGAGAGGATGTTGAGGAACAGCAGAACGAGGGTCATGGCGCCGGCCCGGCGGTGGACCTTTCGGATCTCGGCGCGGCGCTGCGTCAGCACGAACTGCAACTGTCCCAAAACGGGGGTCGCGACGGCGGCCAGCGCGACGACGGCGCCCGTCCAGGCGTGCAGAACCTGGAAGTGAGGACCCCCGGCCACCATGGCGACGGCCGCCGTGATGCCGCAGAGGACCGCAAGCGAGCCGCAGGCCCCCAGGGCCCGGTGGCCGCGAAGCCACCAGGGCCGTTTCCGCATGAGGCGGGCCACGGTCACGCCCGCCGTCATGAGCACGAGACCGGCAATCATGAAACCGGCATGCAGATAGAGGAGCACAATCCCCCTCCGTGATGAGCCCCGCAGCGCTGCGGGCGGCCGGGCCGGGATGTCCCGGCTGCGTTCTACACGCCCGGGGAATACTTCGCGGTGATGGATCCCCGGATGTTGCAGACGGCGGTGACCTCGAACGTGTCGGCGCCCGTGGCGGCCACCTGGAAGGTGTAGACGAAGGTGTCGCCGGGCTGCTTGGTGTACTCGCCCCGAGCGGCGACCTGGCCGTTCTTCTTCACGACCACCTCCTTGACGTAGTGCCGGTCGGGATTGTTCGAGGGGTGGGTGATCTTCACGGAGAGCGTCTGGGTCTTGATGTCGTAGGCCAGATCCATCCTGTCGGGGCTGTGCGCCAGGCCCGAGCAGGGCAGGCTGAGAGCAAAGAGGGCGGAAACCAGGATGACCAGCAGCCGCGCGGAAACCGTTTTCTTCATGGGAGCACTCCTTTCAAATGATGATGCCATTCTATCACGGGGCCTCGAGCAGCCCCAGCATTTCTTTCACCGTGTGCACGGGTTCGGCGCAGGCGAAATTCCGGCATACGTAAGCCGTCGCCCGGCCCCGGTCGGCCTTCATGTCCTTCGTGTAGGGGGCGATGGCCGCAAGCGCCCCCGACCCCGCCCCCTGCGGCCGGAACAGCAGGACCCGGTTGGGCAGGAAGGAGCGCCGCACCGCATCGAGCATCTCCTGCGCGTCCGGCGCCCCGGGTTTTCCGGCGATGACGATTTCCGCCGCGGGGCCTGCGAGAAACTCGAGGGCAACCATGAGCTGGGAATAGGCCGAGGGGCTCTGCGCGACGCTGCGGGCAACGGCGCGGGAGATGCCGATCGCCTTGCTCTCCAGGTCCTGCCGCCCCGTGATGCGCGACAGGCGAAGGAGGTTGAGCATCATCACGGAGTTGCCCGAGGGGATCGCCCCGTCGTAACTGTCCTTCTGGCGAACGAGGACCGTTTCGCCGTCGTCGGCGGTGAAGAAAAACCCCCCGTTCGCGTCATCGTGGAAATGACTGATCGTATTATCGGTGAGTTCGAGGGCAGTCTTTAGAACGCCGGGCTCGAGGGTTGCCTCGTAGAGCTCCAGGAGCCCCCAGATCATGAAGGCATGGTCATCGAGCATCCCGGCCACGGCGGCCTCGCCGTCCCGCCAGCGGTGCATGAGCCGTCCCCGTCCGTCGCGGAGGCGGTCGAGAACGAAACGGGCGGCCTGCGATGCAGCCTCGGCCCAGTCCCGGCGGCCCAGCACCGAGGCGCCCCGGGCCAGTGCGGCGATCATCAGGCCGTTCCAGTCCGCGAGGACCTTGTCGTCCCTGCCGGGCCGGGTTCGGCTCCCCCGGAGACCCAGGAGCTTTTCCCGGGCCGCCTCGAAGGCGGCGCGCGCCTTCTCCGCGGGCATCGACAGCGCACCGGCCGCCTCTTCGACGGTCCGGGCCATGGACAGGACATTCCGGCCCGTCCGAGTCCCCGTCGCCTCGTCGAGGAAGTTGCCTTCCTTCCGGATGCCGAAGACCTCGATGACGACCGCGGCCTGGTCCGGTTCGAGGGCATCCCGGATCTCCCGCTCGGCCCAGAGGTAGAACTTCCCTTCTTCCCCCTCGCTGTCGGCGTCCTCGGCGCAGCAGAACCCCCCTTCCGGGGCCCTCAGGTCCCGCAGGACGTAGGTGAAAATCTCCTCCGCCGTGCGTGCGTAGAGCGGCCTGCCCGTGGCCTGGAAGGCCTCCAGGAAGGCCAGGGAGAGCATGGCCTGGTCGTAGAGCATCTTCTCGAAGTGCGGCAGCAGCCACCGGGGATCGGTGGCGTAGCGGTGAAACCCGTAGCCCAGCTGGTCGTAGACCCCGCCGCGGCGCATGGCCGTGAGGCTCTTCTCGACCATCTCGAGGGCCTTCGTCTCGCCCGTGCGCCTGCCGTAGCGCAGCAGAAACAGGTAGTGGTGGGGCGCGGGGAACTTGGGCGCGCCGCCGAACCCCCCGTGGCCCTCGTCGAACTGCCCGGCGAGCATGTCGAAGGCCGCGCGGCAGGCCGCGACTCCCGGGGCATCCGCCGTCGACGCCTCGGCGGAGAGGTTCCGCAGGGCCGCCATGACCTTTTCGGCCGACGCGCGCACATCGCCGCGCCGGGTCTTCCAGACGCGCCGGACCCCCGGGATCAGCTCCATCATCCCGATCCTGCCGTGACGGCTCTCCTTCGGGATGTAGGTGCCCGCAAAGAAGGGTTCCCGGTCGGGGGTCATGAGAACGGTCAGCGGCCAGCCGCCGCTTCCCGTCATGAGATGGCAGACGGTCATGTAGACGCCGTCCACGTCGGGCCGCTCCTCGCGGTCGACCTTGATGCAGACGAAGGCCTCGTTCATGAGCCGGGCCACCTCGGCGTCCTCGAAGGACTCGCGGGCCATCACGTGGCACCAGTGGCACGTGGAGTAGCCGACGGAGAGGAAGACCGGCCGGTTCTCCCTGCGGGCCCGCTCGAAGGCCTCGTCGCACCAGGGGTACCAGTCCACGGGGTTGCGGGCGTGCTGGAGCAGGTAGGGGCTCTTCTCGCGGATGAGCCGGTTGGGTTTGGCGTCGCTCTTCGACGGGTCGGCACGCATGTCGATTTCAATCCCCCCGGGCGCTGAGCCGGGCCGAGACCGCGCGGCCTGTTGCCGGCCCAACGGGGCGTTGCAACGCCGCTTTGCGGCCTTTCAGCGATGCTCACGTCTTCAGAATATCCGTCAACGCCTCCTGCAGCGTGGGGTAGCGGAACCGGAACCCCGCGGCCTGGAGCTTCCGGGGCAGCGCCCGCTGCCCCTGGAGGATCACGTTTCCGAATTCCCCCTTCATCAGGCGGAGCATGAACCCGGGCACGGGGGGCAGGAAGGTCGGCACCCCGAGGGCCCTGCCCAGCGTCCGGGTGAATTCCCGGTTCCGGACGGGTTCCGGGGCCGTGCAGTTGACCGGGCCCTCGACGGTGCGGTTCTCCTCGATGAGGAACAGGAAGATGCGGGCCAGGTCCATCTCGTGGATCCACGAGAGCCACTGGTTGCCGCTGCCGAGGTCGGCCCCGAGGAACATCCGGAAGACGGGGACGATCTCGCCCAGCATCCCCCCGCTTCGGCCCATGACGATCCCGAAACGCATCAGCACGACGCGGGCCCCATGCTCCCTCGCCCGGAGGGCCTCCGCCTCCCACTCCCGGGACAGCAGGGCCAGGAAATCGGTCCCCGGGGGAGAGTCCTCCGTGAGGTCCTCGTCGCCGTGATAGCCGTAGTACCCCGCGCCGGAGGTGCTCAAGAGGAGC
>Ga0116146_1004581_pt1 | contig 10592 bp, 9 predicted proteins | sample AD_JPNHG2_MetaG_FD_89748 | JGI IMG/M metagenome (GOLD analysis project Ga0116146, IMG submission 89748) | Active sludge microbial communities of municipal wastewater-treating anaerobic digesters from Japan - AD_JPNHG2_MetaG | ecosystem: Engineered > Bioreactor > Anaerobic > Digestate | place...
TGGCCGGTACGAGGTAGGCAAAGCTCTTGCCCACGCCGGTGCCGGCCTCGGCGAGAAGGTGGCGGGACCGTCCGAACGCCCGTTCCACCGCTGCGGCCATCTCCAATTGCTGGGGACGGTGCTCGTAACCGGCCAACCGCCGGGCGATGAGTCCATCGATTCCGAGAACCTCACTGACTGTCGACACGGGCAGACTGCCTCGATCATCACGCCGTCAGATCCCTGACGAAGCCGATGGCAAACCAGATGGACATTGCCGAATAGACAACCGCCACGAGAGTGATCGCAACCGCCACAAAGGTCGGACCCCGGATCCAGTTGCTTTCCTGCATGGTCGCGATGATGTGCGGCTGGGCGAGAATCAGCATGCAGATCATCATCACTCCTTGCGTCGGCCAGATGGAGATGGAGTGAAGATAGCTGTAGATCCAGACCGCCCGTGAGACGGCCGTGGGCCGACCGACTTCGGCGCCATGAAGGAAGTGGCCGCGGATGTAAAACATCTCTTCCACCCGGCCATCGGGGTCGGTGATTTTCTCTTTGGCGCCGTTTCGGGCGTCCCCCCCCAGATAAGCGTAGACCACGGTGTAGACCAGGAAGTTGGCCAGACCACCGACGATCAGCCAGATACAGATTCTGTTTCGGGTTCGGCGCTGCACCGGAGGCTCCATCAACGCGTTCGAGCGGCCGGGGCGATGACGCCCTCGGTCGGGCTTGAAGCGGTCGCGTACAGTTTTTTCGGTATACGGCCAGCCAAGAAGGCCAGTCGGCCCGCTTCGACCGCATGTCGCATCGCATGGGCCATGCGGACGGGGTCGGCGGCTCCGGCGATGCCGGTGTTGAGGAGCACGCCGTCGCTGCCCAGTTCCATCGCGACGGTCACGTCCGAGGCGGTTCCCACGCCGGCGTCGACGATCACCGGGTAGTCGGGATCATTTTCCTTGAGATACTCGATGATGATCCGGATGTTGTTGGGGTTGAGGACGCCCTGTCCGCTGCCGATGGGCGAGCCGGCCGGCATAACGCTCGTGGCCCCCGCCTCTTTGAGGCGCTTGGCCATGATCGGGTCGTCGGAGGTGTAGACCAGAACGGCAAAACCCTCTTTGACAAGTTTCTCGGTTGCCTGGAGACTGCCGATCGGGTCGGGCAGAAGCGTCCTCTTGTCGGCGAGGACCTCAAGCTTGACCCACTGTGCTCCGGGGTTGTCGAGCCCTTCAAGAAGCTCGCGGCTGAGCCGGGCAGCCCGGACGGCGTCCTCGGCGCTGAAGCAGCCGGCCGTGTTCGGCAGAATGGTGTAACGGGTCGGATCCAGGGCATCCAAGAGGCTCTGTTCCCGCTTGCCGCCCTCCGGCCGCAGAACATCGCGGCGCACGGCCACGGTCACCACCTGGCAGCCTGACGCCGCCAAGCATTGGTTCATCACCTCGTAGTTCGAGTACTTTCCCGTGCCCACGAAGAGACGGGATGAGAACTGAAAAGGACCGAGCTTGATGCCCGCATCGGTCATTCAACCACCTCCGACAAGGGTTACGATCTCGATTCGGTCGCCCTCTTTCAGGCGGGTCGTATCGAAGACCTTTCGGGGGACCAAATCGCAGTTGATCTCGACGGCCACGTGCTTCGGCTGCAGGTTGTATCGCCCCACGAGCGCGGCCACGGTCGTGCCCGGATCAATATCCTCATCCTTGCCGTTGATCTGCACGCGCATCGTGAACACGGCCTCTTGAGGCGAACATCTGTCTCGCGCGCCTCGGTTGGACACCTCAGACCATCTCAAAGGACCTGATTATAGAAACGGCCGGAGGAGGAATCAACGAGATGTCCGATCCCAGCATGCGGCCGGCGGATCGACGGCTTGCGGTGAGGAGGGGATAACGGTCGTTGGCGCTGTTTTCGTCACGTCGGTTGTGCATTGCGGGCAAGCGGCCGGGGAGACCGTTCGAGCAGGTGGAAGCTGCCAGCCGGAAAGGTCGTCGGCGGCGTCTTGCATGCAAGCTTGGGGAAGTGGCCGGCGCGGCGGCGGTGGGCTGCCCAGATTCAGGACGAGAAGCTATACTATCGACCCAAGCCTGAACCTGCGTGGGGACCGGCCGACCCGGCAGCCAGCCGGGCTCGATCTGCGTGGGAGGAATGGTCATGCTGTTGAGAACGACTCTCATCGGTCTTACCGCTGTGGTTGCCATGTCAACGACTTCGAGCGCCCAAGCCATCAACGAGGAGTTCAGGTCCATTTTCGATGGTAGAACGCTCAACGGCTGGGACGGCGACCCGGTCTATTGGCGCATCGAGGATGGAGCCATTACCGGTCAGACCACGCCGGACAAGCCGCTCAAGCACAACACTTTCCTCATCTGGCGAGATGGCGAGCTTGATGATTTCGAGCTGGTGCTTGAGTATCGCATCTTCGGCGGGAACAGTGGCATTCAGTATCGCAGTTGGGAGGATCCCGACAAGTGGGGCAAGTGGGTCGCGGCCGGCGAGCAGGCCGACATTGACGCCACAAACAAGTACACCGGCATCTTGTACAGCGAGCGGTCTCGGGGCATCCTGGCCCAGCGGGGTCAGAAGGTTGTCATTGGCGAGGACCACAAGGCCAGGGTCGTGGGCACGATCGGCAGTGCCGAGGAACTGGCCGCCAAGATCCGTAATCAGGACTGGAACAGCTACCGCGTGGTCGCCCGCGGCAACCGCTACGTGCACGAGATCAACGGGCAAGTCATGATCGAGGCCGTCGATGAAGACCGTCAGGCCTCGCGCCGTTCGGGCATCCTGGCCCTGCAACTTCACGCCGGCGATCCCATGAAGGTGCAGTTCCGCGACATTCGGCTTAAGCGTCTGCCGATGGAGGGCAAGAAGAAGATCGTATTTGTGGCCGGCACGGCCAGTCACGGCTATGGAAGTCACGAGCACAATGCGGGGTGCCTGCTGCTAGCCAGACTGCTGAACGAGAATGTGCCTGCCGTCCATGCGGTGGTGTACCGCAATGGCCGGCCAACCGACCCGACGGCGTTCGACAATGCCAACGCGATCGTCTTCTTCGCCGACGGGGCCGGCGGCAATATGATCAACAACCGCCTTGCCGAGGTCGGGGCCGCGGTTGACCGAGGCGCCGGCTTGGCCGTTCTGCACTACGCACTCGACGTGCCCAAGGGACCGGTCGGCGACCACATGCTCAAATGGATCGGCGGCTACTTCGAGCAGCACTGGTCGGTCAACCCGCACTGGTCCGCGCGGTTCGCGGAGTTGCCGAATCACCCGATCACGCGGGGGGTCAGGCCGTTCGAGATTGAGGACGAGTGGTACTACCACATGCGGTTCCGCGAGAACATGGAGAACGTCACGCCGATTCTCAGCGCAGTTCCGCCTGAGCGGACACGAGAAGGGCCGGACGGCGCCTATAGCGGCAATCCGCACGTTCGGGCGAGAAAGGGCATGTTGGAGGTGGTGGCATGGGCTTTCGAGCGACCCGATGGTGGGCGCGGATTCGGGTTTACGGGTGGGCACTTTCACTGGAACTGGGCGCATGACGATTATCGCAAGCTGATGCTCAACGCCCTGACGTGGGTGGCCGGCGCCGAGGTGCCGCCCAAGGGAGTGCCATCGAAAACGCCGACGTTCGAGGAGTTGGATGCCAACCAGGATGAGCCTCGCCCGGCGGATTTCAAGGTTGAGACGATTCGGGCCAAGCTCAGCCAGTGGAGCGCGGCGACTCGTCCTTCATGACAAGCGAGACACTCGAACACCATTGAAGCTGACAATCGACGCCACCGGTGACCTGATGAATTGAAGGGTCTATCTGTGGCTATCTCTGGAGAACAAACCATGCTGTCGACACTGATCCGCCTCTGCTCACAAGCTGCTGCTCGTCGCAACGGAATCATCCTGACATTGGCGATGGCCAGTACCCTGCCGGCGTTCTCATTGGCAGCACGGGCTCAGGGCGTTGCGAAGAGCCCGGCCGACGTCCGGGCCCACATGCTCCGCGAGGCCCATCGCAGCAAGCCGGATTACGTCGTCTATGTCCCGCAGCACTGGGACAGTTCGAGGCACGATTCGCACAACGAGCACTTCCTGGTGTTTGAGGGGCCGGACGGTTCGCTGATGGCCGTGTGGACGCAGGCTCTGGAACAGCCCGGCCCGAAGAACCGCATCGTTTTTTCGCGCTCCGATGATGACGGCAAGACCTGGGCATCGCCTTCGCACGTCGCCGGGCCGCGGACGCCTGACGACCCGACGCACATGGCCAGTTGGGCATTCCCGATGGTATCCAGGCGTGGACGTATCTATGTGGTCTACAACCAGCACCAGGGCATCAGCGGCTGGATTCCCATGCACACCGGAACGATGGACGCGGTGTACAGCGACGACAACGGCCGCAGTTGGTCAAAGCCGCAGACCATTCCGATGCCCAAGAGTCCGTATGACGACCCTGCCGGCAAGACGCCGGCCGAGTGGATCGTCTGGCAGATACCGATGCGGGACATGAACGGCGGCTTTCTTGTCGGATACACTCACTGGCTCAACCCGGCCCGGGCCACACTAAAGAAAGTCGAGGGCTGGACGCAGATCGAGTCGGTGTGCGAGTTCATGCGTTTTGAGAACGTAGATGCAAACCCGGAACCCAAGGATTTGAAGGTCAGCTATTCAGGTTGGGGCGACAAGGCCCTGCGCGTCCCCCACTTCATGCACCCGCTGCTCAGCATCGCCCAGGAGCCGAGTATCGTTCGCCTGCCGGATGAACGGTTATTCTGCGTGATGCGAACCAATTCCGGCTACATCTGGTACAGCGTGTCGGCCGACGATGGGAGAACGTGGTGCAATCCGCGTCCGTTGCTGCGCAAGGACCACGGCCAGCCCATTCTTCAGCCGGTGTCGTGCTGCCCCATTTACCAGTTGGCTGACGGTCGTTATGTTCTGCTGCATCATAACAATCGAGGCAATATTGAAGGGAGATCCGAGCGAACCAGCGAGCCCCGACGACCGGCGTTCCTGGCGCTGGGCGAGTTCCGCCCGACGGCCGATCAGCCCATCTGGTTCAGCGAATCCAAGCAGTTTATGGACAACGACAACGTCGGGCCGAACGGCCTGAGCAAGGAGGTCGATCCGAAGGTCAACACAGCCATCGGCATTTACAGCAGCTTCACCACTCGCGGCGGCAACAACGTTTTGTGGCACCCTGACCGCAAGTGCTTTCTGCTGGGCAAGAAGGTCACGGATGAGTTTCTGGCGGACATGACGGTGCCGAAGGAGTAAACCCGCACAATTGTCACCAAGGTTGTCGATGCGGTCTCGGGGTGCGCGGCATCGAAGAAATGGACTGAGCGGCCCCGGATGGGAATCCGGGGCCACAGGTCAAAGGCGGCGGCTCGCTTGGGCTGATCGCTGATCGCTGACAGCTCATCGGCGACAGCTACTGCTGAAACTGAAAGGCATACAGGTCCGCGTCGCGGATGGTCATATGCAGGCGGATCGGCTTGCCTGCCAGCGAACTCACGTCGCTGTTGCGTTTCCAGGTGACCGCCCGGTCGACCTCATTGCAGGTGTGGATCAGGTCGCAATCGTCAAGCGCAAATCCCTTGATGGGGCGGCCGTCGGCGTCCAGGATCTCGACCTGGACGATCCCGGCCGCGGAGGTGTCCACATTCAGGCTGAGCTTGCTTCCCTGGAACACAAGGGGCGGGGTGGTGAACTCGCCGCCGGTGTAGGCTCCTCGCACGGAGACAAAGCCGTCGCGGCGTGAGACCAGCCGGCTGAGCACTGCGATGTTCTGGCTGGCGTTCAGGCCGGCTTCGGCCAGGAGGCGTTTGTTACGCTCGTCGCGGTCCCAACCGTGGAGCCAGTCGCTGGCCCGGTAGTACAGGTACATCTCGCGTCCCGACACGTCCGGCACGAGGCCCCAGATGACCCGCGTGGAGGCCCAGTCGAATTCCCCTTTCATGCCCAGCGGGACGAATGACCGGCGGTCAAATCGCTGCCAGTTGATGCCGTCGCGGCTGGCCGCAAATCGCGTGTCGAGCGGCCCGGCGTTGGTCGGGACTTCCTTGGGAAACTCGGCCAAGCCGTTGATGTAGTGATAGTAGGCGGTCGGGAACATGTAGTAGGCGTCTTGGGCCCACGGGTATTTAATGGCCGCACTCATATAGAAGTCAACCACCGGCGTGTCGCCGTGGTGAAGGTCGTCGCGATCGCCGCCGAAGACGATGGGGAGGTCCTGCACGGCCGGAAAGCCGCCCAGATGATCTGATTCGCCGCGAGCAATGCAGCGGCCCTGGGAGCCGGGGTCGCTGCGGTTCTTGCGGACGTAGCAAACGTACTTGTTGATGCGGTCGTCCCAGAAGATGACATTCTGGGAGTCGAGGTGATGCCCTTGCTCTTGCGGGCGGGCGGTGCAGACCGATTCATGGGTCTTCTTCCAATGGATGCCATCGCCTGAGGAGAAGATGTGAATCGCCTGGCCCGCCTCGACGGGCACGTCGAACCTGCCGAGCATGCGAAAACGCTCATCGTCGGGGGCGTTGGGATCAAGGAAGACCATGACACCGTCCTGGCCGATTTGCGCGCCGGCGGCGCCGTGGCCGACAACGATGTTGTTTCTGCGGTTGCCCTTGTACTCGATCAAGCCCAGTTCCGGCTTCTCCCAATGGATGCCATCCTTGGAGCGGGCGTAGCAGATGCAGCCATTCTTCTCGCCGGTGTGCCACTGCACGGTGTCCATGACGTGATACCACATGTGGTATGTGTCGCCGACCTTCATGACGCTGCTATAAGGACCAACGCCGCCTGTCTCCCATTCGTGGTCGGGCTTGATAGTCATTTCGCCGGTCTTTCGGGGCTGGTGAACGGTCAGCTCGAGGCCTTTCGCCCGGGTCATGAACCGGCCGTCGATGAACACCTGTCTGCGGTCGCTGATATCAATGGGCTTGGTGACCGTGTCCGCCAAGGCTGCCGGTGAGCGGGCAGTGGCAGCCAGAACAAGCAGGAAACCCTTGAGCAAGCAGGTTTTTCCGCGGGTCATCATTAGTCGCACCTTTCCTTTCGCACACCCATTTGCCGGGCCTGTGCAGAGCATACCGGGGCACTTGGACAGCCCGCAAGTTCACACAGGCCGATCGGGATTCGTCAAAGGCCGGGGGGAGGTCTACAATGACATGAAAAGCACCGTACCAACCACATTGGAGGACCGACGGTATGGCATTGACGCCATCGACAATGCTTCCCCTGGGGACTCGCGCTCCGGATTTTCAACTGCCGGACACTTCAGGGAAGACGGTATGCCTTTCGGATTTTTCCGAAGCGCCGGCTCTGTTGGTGATCTTCATGTGTAACCACTGTCCCTATGTGAAGCATGTTCGGGCTGAACTGGCGCGAATGACCGCTGAGTTCAAGGACCAAGGCGTCGCCGTTGTGGGGATCAACTCGAACGACGTCAACAGTTATCCCGAGGACAGTCCCGAGAAGATGCGAGAGGAAGCCGTGGCGGCCGGCTACGCGTTTCCCTACCTTTACGATTCCAGTCAGCAGGTGGCCAAGGCATATCGGGCCGCGTGCACGCCGGACTTTTTCTTATTCGACGGCCAGCGCAGACTGGTCTACCGTGGTCAGATGGACGACAGTCGACCCGGCAACGGCAAGCCCGTAACCGGTGCCGATCTTCGGGCGGCGGTCAGCGCCGTCCTGGCAGGAGAACCGGTCCATTCCGACCAGAAGCCAAGCATCGGCTGCAATATCAAGTGGAAGCCGGGAAACGAGCCGACGTACTGAGGCTATGTGGCCGTTTCAGGGCTTTTTGGGCCGCGGGAGATCATACTTGCGGAGCTTGTGGTAGAAGGTTCGTCGGCTGAGGCCCAGCCGTTGTGCCAGTTCGCAATGGGTCACCGTGGATCGCGACATGGCCTCGTTCAGAATCATTGCCTCGAACTGCTCGACCATCTCGGCCAGGGTGAGCCGGCCGCCACGGAGCATGGCGTCTACCGCGGAGCTGAGCACATTGACCATTTCGACATCGGGATCGGGCGTGGCCTGCTTTTTCAGCAGGCTCGGCGGAATGTCGCTCAGTTCGATTCGCGTACCGGCCACCTTGAATGCCAGGATCTGCCGAACCGCGTTTTCCAGCTCGCGAACGTTTCCGGAGCCGATCGTGCGTGAAAGGACTTCGTATACCCGCTCGTCGACGCCTTCGATGGGACGAGGATAATAGGAGGCGTACTGGCGGAGGAAGAACTGCACCAGCGGTGGGATGTCCTCGGGTCGGTCTCGGAGCGGCGGCATGGTGAGCGAGATCACGTTGAGCCGCTGATACAGGTCGAGGCGGAACTCTCCGGTTTGCACAAGTATGGGGAGCGGGCGGTTGCAGGCGGCAATAACCCGTACATTGACCTGGCGCTCGATATCGTCACCGACGGGCAGGATCTTGCCCTCCTGGAGGACCCGCAGCAGCTTGGGTTGCAGCGGTTTTTCCAACTCACTGATTTCATCGAGGAGCAGTGTTCCCTTGTCGGCTGCCAAGAAGTAACCGGGGCGGTCTTGTGTGGCTCCCGTGAACGCGCCTTTCCGGTGACCGAAAAGGGCGCTTTCCGCCAGTGTTCCGGTTATGGCCGCACAGTTGACGGTCAGGAACGGATAATTGCGGCGTTTGGGATCCATCCGATGGATGGCTTCTGCCAAGAGTTGTTTACCGGTGCCCGACTCTCCGCAGACCAGAACGGGGGCATCTGAGACCAAGGCCGCCCGCTTGGCCTGAAAGAGCAGCTTGGCCATGATCTGGCTTCTGCCCGCGATGCCAGCCTCGTCAAAGATGGCTCGAGACCTAAGGTCTTCGCCCTCGCGGACGGAGGCCTCGTATCGGTCCAAGGCCTGTTTGAGGGTGTCCACCACCTGGTCCACTGCCATGCAGGGAGCCCATTCCACGAAACTGGTGGCGCCTGAAACCACGGCTTGGCAACAGGTTGTGACGTCGGCACCCTGGGCGATCAGAACTACGATTTGCGAATGAGGCGACTGCTGTTTGATCTGCCTGAAAACCTGGAGGCCCTGGCTAAGAAGGGTACCGGATTGACTCGCGTCACAACCGGACTGGGCCGTCGGGCCGGGGCAGATGGCCACGTTTGCCGCGTCAGCGAGATCGTACAGCACCAGCGGGCAGAGGTCGGCTGCCACCCTGGTCACGGCCTCCGCAGCGGACTGCACCCAGACGACATCGAAGCCGCCTCGGGATTCCAGAGACCGAATCAGTCCTTCGGTACCCTCTGTGCTGGAACGGACAAGCAGAACGGCGTTTTGAGACGTACGACTAAAACGCACGATCTCCTCTCTCCTCCCTTTCCCCTCTCTCCCTTCGTCAGCTACGCACACTGCCGCGCCGACAACTCTCCCTTGCCCCTCACCGCTGGCGCGGTGACCCTAGCTTCATCGTATTCAGTATACCGGCCCATATCCCCACGACGCAAGGCCCGTGGGGCGGACTGCTCATAAAATGGCGAAACCTGTGAGTCCTGTGAAACTCACCGTCCGATAGGATTGCCCCCGATCTTACCAAGAGGTCGAGCTGCTAAAGCCTTAGTGAGATAATAGTTTTTCGAGTGGAAAGCGGACTGCCGCTACTTGAGATCATACAGGCTGTTGTCTGGCGACAGGAAACCGTTGTTATCTCCGATGTATGGTTTCTCAAGGTCGTAGGTCTCGGTGTGTCTGCGATTCCATGGTCGGGCGTGACCATCGGCAAAGGCCACATTGGTCCGCCCGGTGTGTCGGTATCCCTGCGTTCCGGCTCCTCGACCGCTGTTGACCCAGGTGTCCCGAGCCCCCTGCTCGGAGCCCCAGGGGGAACGCATGAACTTGTTGGCTCCCGCGACATACTCCCCGTCTCCAAAGAGCGCGCACAGCGAGGGCATTCGAATCTCGTCCTGTCGAGCGGGGCGAACCACGACGGACCAGGAGACTGCCTGTGCCGGGGCGGCCGGCCCAAGAGACACGGTCTTTTCCTTCCTCTTCCGGAAAGCGCCTATGTAGCTGCTGTTGTAGTTGTATCCGGTGTAGCGATCATCCGCCCACATGGCCGGGCCGGCAAAGCCCGGACACTGCTGAATCGCCTCAATGGTCTTGCCCTGCCAGATCAAGCCGGGAAGAACACGGACCTTGCCAGTCATCAGGTCCGTGATTCGAGTGATGTCCCATCCGTAGTCGATCTGGCGGTCTGAATCGCCGTTGGCGGCCGGCGCGGTCACCGTGTCATGGGAAGGAGGGTAAAAGCCCGAATACACGGCGGTATAGGCCTGCGTGGTCGTGAGCATCTGATGCAGATTGCTCAGGCAAACCACGGTGGCAGCCTGTCGTCGGGCCCTGCTCAACCCGGGCAAGAGCATGGCCAGGAGCAAAGCGATGATGGCGACAACAACGAGCACCTCAATCAGAGTGAATGCATCCTTGCCGATGGCCGAATCAAGCAGCGACAACCGTCGACGACGGCCCTTGGCCCCCGAGGTTCTGAATCCATTCTTCATCCGTATGCTACCTCGTGCCGTCTTGGCACCACGTCAGTTCATGCAGTCCCAGTCCAGCAGTACATCCGGCCCTGTGATACAGCGTTGCAGGAA
>Ga0116146_1004588_pt1 | contig 10569 bp, 9 predicted proteins | sample AD_JPNHG2_MetaG_FD_89748 | JGI IMG/M metagenome (GOLD analysis project Ga0116146, IMG submission 89748) | Active sludge microbial communities of municipal wastewater-treating anaerobic digesters from Japan - AD_JPNHG2_MetaG | ecosystem: Engineered > Bioreactor > Anaerobic > Digestate | place...
ATGTATCAAGGGCAAGCCGGTAATATTGTATTTTCTGATTGACGTCTTCGGTGCCATCCCCCATCTTCAAGCTGGAATTCCCCGAATTGAGGTATTTGTCCGGTGTATCGTAAGCCTTGTCATAATACGTTACGGCGTTTTGATAATCCTTCAAAAGGTATGAGGCCTGCCCGGAATTATAGTTTAGCTTGAGATTTTCAGAATCCTTCTTCAAGCCATCGTTATAGGCACTTAGAGCCTGTTCATAATTATTGTCAGCGTACAGCCGGTTCCCCCGGACAAGGAACTTGTTTATACTGTCATCAAAATTAACCAGCCCGGTAAAAAGCATTATCAACAAGGCAATTATCAATACTCCGGAAATAATTGAAACCCACTTCATGAAACAATCCTCCTTTCGGGCAGAAAATAGGCTATAAGAAACAACAGTATTCCAGGTCCTAAAAAGAATTGATACAATTGTTTGAATCTTCTTATTTCCTCCGTCTTAAAAGTATCTCTTTTCAGTAAAGAAATGTCCTTAATAAGGGAGCCTATTTCATCACCGGATAAAAACGACTGGTAATAGGAGCCATTACCCACGGATGCAAGTTCTTTCAGCGTTTCCGATTGTAACTTGGACATAACAAACTCTCCGTTGCTGTCCTTTTTATACCCTGCTTTTTTCTCACCCGAAGAATCATAAACAGGGACTAATCCACCGTTTTCGGTGCCAACACCGATAGTATATACCTTTAACCGTTCATCGTTAATATCCTTTAATACCTTCACACTGTCTTGATTGTGCTCTTCCCCATCGCTTAAAACAATAATCACCCGGTCGGCACTTGATGTCCGTTCAAAAGAGCTGTGGGCAAGCTTTATTGCATTGTCGATATTAGTTCCTCCTCCTCCGATCATATCCGTATCAATAACATCAAGAAACATATGTGCCAGTTGATAATCGTCGGTCAGCGGCATCTGTATATAGGCAGATGACGAAAAAGGAATAAAGCCTATTCTGTCTCCCTCAAGATTGTCAATAATGCCCGCAACAATGTTTTTAGCCCTGCTGATTCTGTTTGGCTTAATATCTTCCACCATCATACTCTTGGAGGTGTCGAACAAAACATATATATCCAGCCCTTCCTTTTTTACCTCCGAAAACCCTATAAACATTTGAGGACCCATAAGAGAAAAAAGTATCAATCCCAATCCTAAGGCCGTCAACACAATACGCAGAGCTTTATACTTTATTTTTGATTTAATTTTCAGTAAATCCAGTATCCTCTCCTTCTTCCTGTAGCCCATGATAAGAAAGATGCAACAGGCTGCGGGAAGTATAAGCAATATAATACTTAACGGATATTTAAACTCCAATTAACAGTCCCCCCTTAAGGAATCCGTATGTAATAATAGCGGTCAAGAAAAATACCCGGCACCAATAAAACCAGTGCAATTGCAATTAATATAAAGGCCAACTCGGTATATTGTTTAAAATTATCCTCATCAAACTCAGTCTTTTCCAGCCTGTCAATATCGGAAAAAACCTGGGACATCGCTTTGGAATCCTTTACCCTGTAGTACTGTCCATCAGTTTTCTCTGCAATCCTTTTAAGAAGTTCTTCATTAAGCCCGCCTTCATATTGCTGGTACCTTGTCTGTCCGAAAAATTCAGTGGGAATGATGGTTTTATCCGTACCCACACCGATGGTGTAAATCTTTATTCCCATCTCCTTAGCCAGTTCACTTGCCGTATCGGGATTGATGGTTCCGGCATTGTTATCTCCGTCGGTTACAAGAATTATTATCTTGGACGGGGAATCACTTTTTTTAAGCCGGTTCACCCCTACAGAAACAGCCATACCTATAGCCGTACCATCCTCATTAACCGATTCGGTTTTTACTCCCTTGAGCGATTCTCTTAATATATTGTGGTCAAGAGTCAGCGGCACTCTGGTGTATGCAGTTCCGGCAAAGATAATTAATGAAATCCTGTCTGTGGGCCTTTTTTCTATAAAACCTTCTATGGTTTTACGGGCCACCTCAAGGCGGTTGGGCTCAAAATCCACGGACAACATTGACCCCGATACATCCAGAACCATTGCAATATCAATACCCTCCTGCTTAATCAAGGCGTCTTTTTGGGGCAGTTGGGGTCTTGCCAATGCCAAAACCAGAAGGACAACTGCAAGGGCAATAAAATACCTGCCGATTTTATGCTTGAAGGCGTTCTTAATGCCCTGGCTTCTGAGGAGCTTGACACTGGAAAATTTCAGTGCGGATTTTTTTCTCTTTCCAAGAAAAGCATATATAATTAACGGTATTAAAATAATTAAAGGTATTAAAATAAGAAAAACCGGGTTTGCAAACCTAATCATACTTCTCCCTCATTTGCCTGTTTTATCTCTTTTTTCATTTTCGCTGTTTTTACCGTTCTCGTGTTTTTTGCATCCTCTGCAGCGTTTGCTTTGCATGTTTCTTCAATTTTGGCAACCAATTCCTTCAATCTATTCATAAGCTCAAGTTTTTTATCTGATGCGGCAGCATTGCCGGAAAACTTATAGTAATCACATTCTTTAAGCCAGGTTTCCAATACCGGCAAGCTCCCGTGCAAATCAGGCACAGAGCTTATTTCGCCTATAATTTCCTCCGATGTTTTTCCCCTTATCCGAAGGGAATACTTCGACTCAATATAGTCCTTGAAGCACAGTGTAAGCCAGACACAATAATCATCCCTTTCAAGGGGAATACTGTTTAGCCCGTTAATAAATTTTTGATAGGGGCCAAAAGAAAGCTTTTTCTTTCTCTTCTTCAGAAATATGAATACGTTAATTCCACCCGACAACAAAAATACAATCACCAGGCTGCAAAAAACATATTTCCAATGTATACAAAACCCTGGTTTTTGAACTTTTGTATCCCCTTCAAATATTTCATCCCTTTTGAGCTCATCAAGAGTTGACTTAATTACTATCGTAATTTCCTTATCCCCTAGCTGCACTGTTTTTTCACCGGTTTCAAAGCTACGCAGCGTAACCAGATAGCCTTCAGAGATATCGGTAATATCCACTATCTCAAAATCCTTGAACCTGTCCTTCAGTTCATCCAACGACAGCTCCCGGGATTGAATCTTCAACTGTATCAAGTCCCCCACAAAAATACTGCGTTTTTCATCAGCATAGGCATGAACGGACATAATAACCAAAAACACAGATATAATCAACAGAAGAAGTGTTCTTTTTATCTTTCTCATCTTATACCCCTTCTTTTGAAAAATTGCCTCAACGGCTTTACATAATCCTCATCGGTGTAAATATTGATGAGGTTTCTTTTGGGTAAATTGATTACATTATCCAGCCTGTATTCATTTTTTATGTTATCCAGTTCAATTGTCTCCCCGGTTTCCAAATCCTCAAACAAAAAAATAGCCCCCGCAGGAATCAATTCCTCAGCCCTGTCCATAACCCGTACCAATACCAGGTCATGTCTTTGGGAAGTAACCTTAAGGTCTTTTTTGTATCCATCATCCAAAAAGTCGGATATCACAAAAACCACACTGGGTTTCTTCTCAACACGGTTAAAAAATTGCAACGCCCTGGCAAGGTCGGTTCCCGCAGACTTCGGCTCTAGATTTACAATGTTCTCTATTATTGAAAGCACATGCTTTCTGCCGTTTTTGGAGGGTATGAACTTCTCAACCCTGTCTGTAAAGAAAATGACTCCAACCCTGTCATTGTTTTTGTTGGCTGAAAAAGCCAGAGTTGCACTGATTTGGGCAATTAAATCCTTCTTATGTCCGAAATTGTTGCAACGGGACATGTCAATTAAAAGGTACAAGTTCAATTCTCTTTCCTCACAGAATTGTTTTACAAAGGCTTTATTATGCCGGGCTGTTACATTCCAGTCAATACTTCGGACATCATCCCCGGGATAATACTCACGAATATCCTCAAATTCCACTCCTTTGCCCCTGAACCCAGAACGGTACTCTCCGGAAAAAACCTCATCCACCAGCTTATTCGATTTTATCTCAATTTGTCTTATCTTTTTTAACAGTTCACTCGAAAGCATATTTGCCTCCAATAATCCTATAAATCAAGGTAAATTAACCTGCTCGAGAATATTGGCAATTATCTTTTCCGAAGCTATATCCTCAGCCTCTGCTTCGTATGTAAGCAGGATTCTATGGCGAAGAACATCGTAGGCAATGGCTTTGATATCATCGGGCACAACGAAATTCCTGCCTTCTAAAAATGCCCTGCCTTTAGCTGCCTTGATCAGATTTATCGAAGCACGGGGAGACGCACCGCATGCTATATATTCCGACTCTTCCCTGGTCTTTAAAACAATGTCCAGAACATAGTTTTTAATATTGTCATCAATGTAAATGCCGTCAACCTTTTTTCTGAGCCTGAAAATGTCTTCGCGGGACAATACCTTCCTAACATCCGGATCGGCAGGTTGTTCTTTGGAGTAGAAGTCAATAATTCTGCTTTCTTCATCCCGGCCGGGATACTTTATCTTCAGCTTCATCATAAAACGGTCCTGCTGTGCTTCGGGAAGCGGATAAGTTCCCTGCTGCTCAAGAGGGTTCTGCGTAGCTATAACCAAAAAGGGATTGTCCAGGTGATAAGTTTTTTCACCAATGGTTACCTGTTTTTCCTGCATTGCTTCAAGCAGGGCTGACTGCACTTTTGCAGGTGCACGGTTTATTTCATCCGCAAGAATCAGATTGCTGAAAATCGGCCCCTTCTTTACTATAAACTCTCCTGTCTTTTGGTTATATATTTCGGTGCCAAGAATATCCGCCGGCAGCAAATCCGGCGTAAATTGTATCCTTTTAAAATCAATCCCCACAACCTGGGCTATGGTATTGGCTGTTAACGATTTGGCCAAACCCGGAACACCCTCGAGCAAAATATGTCCCCCTGTCAAAAGCCCGATCAATATTCTGTCAACCATATATTTTTGTCCGACAATTATCTTTCCTATTTCTTCCTTCAGGTCAGTTAATATCTTTATTTCATCAAGAAATTCTGTTGTTTCCATAGGTTAACCTCCGCAATATACTTTTTAAACAGGATACAATACTTCCCTGTACAAGCAATTTATATTTTAAACATAAAGTTTTACGTATTTGTGAACAATCTATGAACTTTGGAGGCATTAAATAAATGGGTTATTTGTTTATACAGATATAAGCCACAAGCAACAGCCCCGGAATTAAAGGAATAAACTCAATTATAGAAACCCGTGTTTGATTTTCACGAGGTTTTTCAACATTTTTTGAATTAAGCTTAATGAACCAATACACCAAAACTCCAAAAACAGCAGCCGAAAATGATACTACTGCCAATGCGACGGCTGCCATAAAGACAATCTCCGGAATTGACATGCCCTGAAACTGAGAAAATACATCCTGTCCGGCAGGGTTATTGACGTTCTCTACTCCCATTTTCTCCAAAAACTCAAGCATTTTTATACTAACCCAGTTCAATACCACCGCAACAGCATTATTTGTAAAGTGGGCAAACATTCCAATCATCAGGGAATCACTTTTGTATACCAGAAAACCTATCAGTGCCCCCAAAAGAAATGTTCCAAACAGACTTTGAAAGCTAAAGTGCGTGAGTCCAAAAAGAAAAGCGGTAATCAAAATGGATTTGACGCTTCCGAATCTCTCAAAGCTCCTTTGAATTACTCCTCTGAAAAGCACTTCCTCACATATTCCTGCCGAAATTGCGATGACCAGTACGCCGATAAAAAGATCCCCAACACCGCTTCCTATGGGAATTTGTGTTGTTTCCACGGTTCCGGACAAAAGCTTTACTATAAGAATATTCAATAAATTGAACACACCCACAATCGGAATGCCGAATATCACAATCCCAAAAGCCAAAACAAAGTTTACAAAACTTGTCCTGTTCCACCTCAGTACCTTTTTGGTATCAAACCTGAATATAAACAGAAATACCAGAGGAGGAAGCATTATTAAAAATACCTCGGAAATCAGGCCTCCAATGTTAAATTGTAAAGCCTCCTGCAGTTTTGTGGATACAAACACAAGCAGTATCACAACCAGGGAATACAAAAGTCCCACCTGCCATATCCTCGGTTTTTCCACGTCATATTGTTCCTGTACTTCTACACTGTGTTCATCCATGAATTTTCCCCCTTTTTATGATGATCCGGATATGTTTGTCATGACTGAAAGAATATGATTATATTATAACACTTCAATTCAAAGAAGATTTTCGTTTACAGAAAATTTTCTTGCATCTCTCTCCAAATTAATATCCATAATAGGGCTGCATATTGTTTATGTGAAGTAAAATATTGAAGAAACATATAAAAGCAAGTTTTAGAGCCTGTTAATACGACGTGGAAAGGGGAGCATCCATTATCACGAAGAGAGTTTTTTTAGACCCTCACGGAGTATTTACAGGCTCTTAACCTGTGGAACTTAAGTTTTTCGAGTACTTCTCTTCACAACCAATTAATGCATACATTACGTTAGAACCACCAGTAGCTACATTGTCAGTATGCCATTGGGTGTGTCCATAATCAGCAATATATTCTCCTCTTTACCGTTCTCGGCATTAATATAAACTAAAAAATCCCTGTCATTGAGCTTACCCTTAAACTCATATGTGAATATCTCCGTCTTATAGTCCGTAGGTATTATAGCAAGACCGCTGCTTAAAACATTCATTCTTGGTGTAATAAGTGCACGGGCCTGTTCCATTGTAATCTTCGGCTGAGGTATGTTTCTTTGCGTATGGTTGGTTATATAGCCCTTGCTCTCAAAGCCGACAATTTCGCCGTTATCCAATGCTATTTTCACCTTGATAAGGTCGGGGTAAACAGTTACATCCCCCTGTTTATATGCATAATTAATAATTGCGGTATTATCCTCTTTCAAGTAATAGGTATCCACCATGTCCTTATATCCATGCTCTTCCAAGAACTTTTTCCCCAAAGCCTTTGCCTGGTCTACGTTTATCTGTTCCTGGGCACCTACCGGTCTGTTATACAGCATCCACAAGACATTTCCGCCCTTTTGGGTTACATCCACAGTCGCAGTCTGATCCTCCGGAACATTATTGAATTTAACACTATAGCTGTATGTCTTGATATTCCCTTCATCGACTCTGCCAATTTCCTCAACAGCCTTCACCTTATCCGGTCCGAAAAACTCCATAACCCTTTGTTTTGCCTGTTCGACATCCATGTCCTCTCCCGCAAGACCCTTAGGTTCTGTCTGTGTCATGTGGTCGGAAAAAGGACCGTCATAAATCAATGTGGGATATTCCTGAAAAGTTTTTTCTATGTTTTCAAACTGGGCATTGGGCATATTCTCCGAAGTCTTCTGAAACAAACGCGTCCCCTTGTTTGCCAAATCACCCCACTTTATTCTTCCTGTCGTAATCTGGTTTTGAAGGTCGATTAAACTCTGTTCCAATGAAACCGAAAACCCATGCAGCTGCTCAATAAGCTTGTACTGTTCTTCATTTAAACCCTTCCCTCCCATGTTCTGGTTGTTTAAAGAATACGCCAAGTCACCCACCTGGGTAAGGAATTTTGATGTGTTGGCCAGTACATTAGGAGACACCGGAAGCTGCCCCAGATTGGTCTGTGCCAAATTTGCCTGTCTCCATGCCTCTTGCATGGTTGCTGCTGTCTTTTCCGGGGTATTGGCGATAAGGGATTTTATCAGCAGCACCTCGACATTGTTGACATACCCCACCATATCGTAAAACGCACGGTTGTATTGGTTATCAAGCTCCTGCCTTAAATCAGCAGCATGCTTGTATTGGTAGAACCCCCACATAGCCACAGCAGCAATTGCAACAATTACTATGCTGTACATTTTTCTATCGGATAGTCTTCTTTTTAAATCCAGTAATTTTTCTCTTATACTCAAAAAGCTGCACCTCCTAAATTATTTGCCGAAATAATGCTTTCCTATTTTTTTAACGATTTGCCTGCTCCAAATCCACTTGCTGGTTGCAGTGGCAGGATTCCAATAATATAAGCACCCGTTGGTTGGATCCCAACCGTTCAGTGCATCCCTGGCTGCCTTAACAACGGTTGAATTCGGGTCTATGGGTACATTTATCTGCCCATCGGATACCGCAGTAAAGGCTCCGGGTTGATAAATCACACCTGCCACAGTTTTGGGAAACTTTGGATCCCGCGTCCGGTTAAGTATAACCGCACCTACTGCCACCTGGCCCTCATAGGGCTCTCCCCTTGCCTCTCCGTATATAGCCCTGGCGAGAAGCTGCTCATTGCTAGTCTGATTCGACTGGGCATACACCTCACCCCATTTTGCCAACGTCGTAAGTCCCATGGCTGTCAACGTATCCTCATTTGCAATACCGCTTACAGGCAGGTTATACGTCTTTTGAAAATCCCTTACGGCAAAATATGTTTTCAAGTCATATTTCCCACTAATCTCTCCGTCATAGTAGTTCCAATTTTTCAGCCTTTGCTGCATCTTCCTGACATCATCGCCTTCCATATCCGGTGCCAGCTTACCGGTAATTGGAGCGATAAAGACCGAACCTTTTAAAAACAGGGGTATGGAAACAGAAAATATAACAACAAGAATAATTATCCTTTTGACCGTTTTCAAATAATCACTCCCTCTTTATAAATACTTGATTAAAGCCAATATAACAAAAGATTAATAATTTAGCATTGTTATATACTCAAAAGTTATTTTTTGTTTTATTGAAAAAAATATTCGTTGGTTCCATTATTATAGGTGCATATATAATGTGAAGAAAAATGTGGAAGAAACATTGTGAAGCAAGTGGTAGAGCCTGTTAATACGACGTGGAAAGGGAGAGCATTGTCTGAACGAAGTGAGTTTTGCTCGACCCCACGGAGTATTTACAGGCTCTGTGCTTGCGGAACTCAAGTTTCTGGAACATTTTTCTTCACATAAGCAACATACGCAATTAAGCAACATGCACAATAGGCATATAAAATAAATGAAGAAAATACATACCACGATTTTATGTATAACTCTTCACTATCTTCCAAATAATAAATCAGGGAAAATTCTATTGTCAGAGGTTGAAAATGAGGATTTTGTTTTTGTCGATTTCAATGGGAGCAGGACATATAAAGGCTGCTGAAGCACTAAAAGAATATATAGTCCTTCGCTATCCCGGTTCGGAAAATTTAATAGTTGATACCTTAAAATACATAAACCCTGTGGTTCACAAAGTTGTTGTAGACGGATACCTTAATGTTATAAAGAAAAAACCCGAAATTTACGGATGCCTTTACAGGATGTCCGAGTACAGGGAAAACATAACCAGATTGAGCCAAAGAGTAAGTAGTTTATTGGCATCTAAAATTCACAAACTGGTGCTGGACTTTAAACCGGCAATAATTGTGTGTACCCACCCCTTTCCCCTTCAGATGGTGGCCCACTTAAAGAAACACAAAAATATGAAGGTTCCTGCCGTTGCAATTTTAACAGACTTTGTAAACCACCCCCTGTGGCTTCATGACAACATCGAAGCCTATATTGTGGGGCACGATTACATTAAACATGACATGGAGGAGTGCGGAATTGACAAAAATTGCATCTTCTCTTACGGGATCCCCGTTTCCCGTAAGTTTCTAAAGCCCACGTCCAAAGCCACGGCACGAAACAGGCTTTCTTTAGAAAATAAACTGACGGTACTCCTTATGGGTGGAAGCCTTGGAATAGGAGAAATCGAAAGCAGCTTTCGAGCCTTTGCAGGGTGTAAGCGGGACCTTCAAATAATTACAGTGGCAGGCAAAAATGCTGTGCTTGAAGAAAAAATAAAAGCCCTGTCAAAATCATATAACAAGCCCATAAGGACCTTGGGGTACACACAAAACATCCCCGAGCTTATGGACTGCTCGGATTTCATAGCTACAAAACCCGGAGGAATGACCATATCGGAAGCCCTTGTAAAAAAGCTTCCCATCCTTATTATCTCTCCAATACCGGGACAGGAGGAAAGAAACGCCCGCTTTCTTATAAACAGCGGTGCTGCGGTAGCTATAAACAAGAAGGACAGTATTGACGGAACACTATGCCAGGTTTTTGACAATCCCCTTAGATACCGCCACATGAGTCAAATGGCCGAAAACCTTTCAACGCCCGAAGCCGGCCATAATATTGTAAATCTTATGGAAAAACTTATACATGACAATCTATTCAAATATTCTTCTAATACCCTTTAGCCTCTTTTTATAGTATTCCGAGTTGATACTGCCATAGGTTACTTTTCCTGCCGATTGGCTGGCATGTATAAACTGATCCTCACCCAAATAAATTCCCACATGGGAAACATTGGCAAGATCTTCGTTAGAGCTGAAAAACAGCAAGTCCCCGGGTTTTAACCCACCGGTATTCTGCGGTCCGGTTTTAATAAAATCATACTGCATATCCGCATCCCTCGGGAGATTAACACCGTTTATTCTGCTGCAAATGTACACAAGTCCGGAACAGTCAAGCCCTTGCCATGCACTGACGCCACCCCAAAGGTACTGTGTTTCCATAAACTTTTTCACCGTTGCTAAAAAATCTTGGGCGGA
>Ga0116146_1004592_pt1 | contig 10565 bp, 8 predicted proteins | sample AD_JPNHG2_MetaG_FD_89748 | JGI IMG/M metagenome (GOLD analysis project Ga0116146, IMG submission 89748) | Active sludge microbial communities of municipal wastewater-treating anaerobic digesters from Japan - AD_JPNHG2_MetaG | ecosystem: Engineered > Bioreactor > Anaerobic > Digestate | place...
AGGATATGGTGATGTTCTTCATTTTAACGGAAAGGACTGGATAAGTTATTATGATGAGACAAAATTGAGTTACGGTAATTACTATTCTGTAGCATTCCATGATGGTATTCTTATCGCTGTAGGGGAGGACAATCCCAAAGCAGTAATTCTTGTAGGTAGGAGGAGTATTCCATGAAAAAGTTAATAATTTTAGTGGTGTTGGCAATTCAGGGATTTCAAGTTACTTTAAAAGCCTCGCCATTTGGAACCAGTCAAAGTGAGTATATTACTTATCCGCCGTCAAACCTAACAACGACTACATTAAGAGTAGCTGTATATGTGATTAATCGAAATGACGGTAGTGGCGGATTAACTTCGCAGCAGGTAACCGATGCAATCAACCACTTGAAGCAGGATTTCGCACCAACAAATATCTTTTTTATTATTGTAGAAATTAGTGCCATAAACGATGATAATTGTTTTAAAAAAAAAGTGCCGGTTAGCTGGTACGCACTTTATAATAGGGGACATAAGGATGATGCAATAAACGTGTATCTTGGACCGATGGGCGTTGAGAATGGCGTTATATATGCAGGTGAGACATGGTACTCTCCGGGTAATTTTCTTTTTGTACATGGCGATTATACCACAACAGCTGCCCTGGCTCACGAAATGGGACATTGTCTGGGTCTATTTCATACTCACTATGGGCGAGGTCAAGACGCAGGAAGAGTATGTGAAGAAGCTATAGATGGGTCTAATTGCGAATCTTGTGGCGACTTGTGTCTTGATTCTCTTGGAAATGGAAAATTGTTTGACATATTTAAAGGGGAAAATTTTCAATCAATATAATAATCATAATAATGAATAAATAAGGGAGCATAACATGAAAAGGTTAATGAAAACGATTTTTATTATAATCGGCCTGGGGGGTTTCGTTTTGGCGCAGGAAAAAACAACGCAGAATTTGCCAGGCGGGGCAAATTTCATCGCCACGAAAACTTACCCGGCGGAAGAAGATGCCCGCATCCTGAAGCTCTTCGAAGGATTGCGCGTGGCTGACGTTTCCGATGGAATGGATATGGTGGGCTTGCCGGGTGTCGGATTGGTTGATCCAGCTATTCATCCCGACTGGCTTGATCTGGAAGACCTATCGCATCAAATTCGCGGCATTGCCGTCACGGCGCGCTACGTTCCCACGCAACGTCCTGACCGACCGCAAGCCGGTGAAAATTTTCAGGAATGGGAAGGGAATTTTTATAATGTTTATTCGCCTGAAACCTTCGACAAGTTGATTCGCCCGGGCTCGGTCGTTGTGCTCGATGATGTTGAGGAAAAGGACATTGGTACCATCGGTTCTTACAATATCTTAGCCTGGCATAAAAGGGGGGCGGTCGGAGTTGTCACCGATGCCTGTGCACGCGATACGGATGAAATTGCCAAAGAGAAAGTGGCGTTATATTTGAGGAGAAAAGGTCGCGGTATCAGACCGGGGCGTAATGAGCTGGAATCGGTCAATCGTCCGGTTGTCATTGGCGGAGTTTTGGTTTGTCCGGGCGACGTAGTAGTAGCCGATGGTGACGGAGTGATCGTAGTCCCGCGCAATGTTGCCGAGCAAGTTGCTAAATATGCGCGGGAAATTATGGTGAAAGATAAAGCCGGTCGAAAAGATTTATATAAAAGCCTCGGTCGGCCTCTGGATAAGACAGTCGAATAAAATGCCAGAATTTGTCAATAAATGAAAGAATATAATTAAACTGGGAATTTTTATGCGATTAAAGTTAATTGATATCGTTATCATTCTTCTGTATTTGTCCTTCACCGTTGTCATCGGTCTGGTTCTTAAAAAGCGGGCGCAGGAAAGTAAAACTGCGTATTTACTGGGTGGCAAAGAATTGCCCTGGTATATGCTGGGAATATCTAACGCTTCCGGTATGTTTGATATTTCCGGGACAATGTGGCTGGTGACGTTGATGTTCGTTTATGGGCTTAAATCCATCTGGATTCCCTGGCTCTGGCCGGTTTTTAATCAGATATTTTTAATGATCTATTTGTCAGCCTGGCTCAGACGCTCGAATGTCACAACCGGCGCGGAGTGGATCGGAACGCGTTTTGGCTCGCGCCGGGATGCGACGCTTTCGCATAATATCGTGGTAGTTTTCGCTTTGCTGAGTTGTCTCGGATTTTTAGCCTACGGTTTTATCGGTTTGGGAAAATTTATGGAAATTTTTATTCCGTGGGAAGTCGTTTCCAAGTATGTGCCTTTTACCGTTCCAGATAAATTTGTTCCCCACTTGTACGGGATTGTTTTTACGTTGTTCAGTGTCTTTTATACGATTTTGGGTGGAATGGTCAGTATCGTTTGGGCGGATGTGGTTCAATACTGCATAATGGGAGTCTCGGCTATCGTGATTGGAATAACTGCTATGCGGGCGCTTGCCATTCATCCGCTAGTAGTGCCGGAAGGCTGGATGAGTCCGTTTTTCGGCTGGAAATTGAATCTGGATTGGAGTGGCATTATTACGCAAGTCAATGATAAGATTGCCAGCGACGGTTACTCGCTTTTTATGATCTTTTTTATGATGATGCTTTTCAAAGGGATTCTGGTAAGTGCCGCTGGTCCGGCACCCAATTACGATATGCAGAAAATTCTGGCAACTCGTTCGCCTAAAGAAGCCGGATTGATGAGCGGGTTTGTTTCGGTAATCCTGAACCCGATTCGCTATATAATGATTGCCGGATTTGCCGTGTTGGGCATTATTTATTACGATCGTCTGGATTTAATTGTCGGTGGACGCCTGGATTTCGAGCAAATATTGCCTTCAGCGATTAATGAATTTGTTCCGGCCGGTTTGACCGGCTTGATGCTGGCGGGACTATTAGCGGCGTTTATCGGCACTTTTGCTGGAACGCTTAACGCCGCTCAAGCTTACATTGTCAATGACATTTACCTGAAATATATGCGTCCTAAAGCAACCAACCGCCAGGTGTCATCGGTGACTTATATATCGGGCATTGGGATCGTTGTTATTAGTATCATTTTTGGAATGTTTGCTCTGGACATCAATAGTATTTTGCAATGGATTGTTTCGGCTTTGTGGGGGAGTTATGTCGTTTCCAATGTTTTGAAGTGGTACTGGTGGCGATTCAACGGCTATGGTTATTTCTGGGGAATGGTGGCCGGGATTATTCCGGCGTTGATTTTTCCCATGATTTTCGACACCCTGGATTTGTATTATTTCCCGTTGATTTTATTAATTTCGCTGGCTGGGGCGCTAATCGGAACCTATCGTCACCCACCGACGGATGAAGCGGTCTTGAAAAAATTTTATAAAACGGTGCGCCCGTGGGGATTCTGGAAACCGATTCATGAGAAAGTCGTTGCCGAAAATCCAGGCTTCGTCAATAATAGCTCCTGGAAACGGGATTTACTAAATGTGCTGATCGGAATTATCTGGCAGACGACCATCGTGGCTTTGCCGATTTATTTGGTGCTGAAAAAGTTTGGTAATGTGGGGATTTGTTTATTAATAATTATCGTGACCTCCGTCTTTTTAAAGAAAAATTGGTACGATAAAATGGAACAAGATTAATTTTGAAAAAATCCCGGTAATTGGAAAAAATCAAAGTAGAATATGGATATTGATGCAATTGAAAAGTGGCGCAAACAGGTAACCCGCAATTTATATGAAAATATTATCCCGTTCTGGATGACCTATTCGATTGATCGTCGAAATGGAGGATTTTATGGTCGGATCAGCAATGATTTGCAGGTGGATCAAACCGCGCCGCGCAGTGTGGTGTTAATCGCCCGGATTTTATGGACTTTCGCGGCGCTTTTTAGATTCGATAAGGATACCCGGCATCTTGAGATAGCTCACCGGGCATTTAATTATTTGACCAGGTATTTCAGCGATGGTAAATATGGTGGAGTTTACTGGCTAGTGGCGCCCGGCGGCGAAGTCCTGGAATATAAGAAAAAAATTTACGGTCAGGCTTTTGCCATTTATGGGCTCAGCGAATATTATGCAGCTTCCGGTGAGAAATCGGCTCTCGAAATGGCGAACCAGATTTTTCAGTTGATTGAAAAATACTGTCATGATGCGATCAATGGAGGTTATTACGAAGCCACTAACCGCGACTGGTCGGAAACTCAGGATTTGCGCTTGAGCGCGGTTGATTTGAACGAAAAAAAGTCAATGAACTCCCATCTTCACTTATTGGAGGCTTTGACCAATCTCCAGCGGGTTAATTCCGATAGTTTAGTGCGAGCTCGTCTGCAGGAATTGGTTGAATGCCACCTGAAATACATTCTCAATCCGGTAAGTAATCATTTGTATCTATTTTTCGACGAAAAATGGAATCCCCGTCTGGATGCTATTTCATTTGGGCATGATATTGAAGCCAGCTGGCTGATCAGTGAAGCCGCCGACGTCCTCGGTGATGATAAAATTCAGTCGCAGGTAAAGTCAGCCACCAATAAAATGGTAGCGGCGGTAGTTGCCGAAGGTTTGAATCAATATAATGCCTTGCCGGTAGATAAAGATTTGACAGATAATTTGGATTCTAATCGTTTTGAGTGGTGGCAACAAGCGGAAGCGGTCGTCGGTCTGATTAATGCCTACCAGATCAGTGGTGATTCATCCTATTTGGATAGAGCCTGCCGCCTCTGGGATTTTATTGATAAATATTTTGTGGATTGGCAATATGGTGAATGGTATTATGAAGTTTCCGCCGAAGGAATACCGAATCCCGATAAGCCCAAAGTCAGCGAATGGAAATGCTGTTACCATAATACCCGTGCCTGCCTGGAAGTCCTGAAACGCACCGCTCAACTCATTAATCAAGAGGAAAATCGCTATGCAGAAACAAAATAAAACGGAGTTTATTACCAGACTGAATGAATTGCTAACGGAACAGAACGCTTTGCTCGATTTGCCTAATCAGGCGTGTCCTTCGCTGAATGGAATCTATCAGCGATACCAACGTCCGGTTCTGACGGCTCGACATATTCCGATTAACTGGCGATTCGATCTGGATTATGCGACCAATCCGTTTCTAATGGAGCGTTTAGGAGTCAATGCCGTTTTTAACTGTGGTGCGATCAAGTTCAACGATCAATATTGTCTGGTAGCGCGCGTGGAAGGACTCGACCGCAAGTCGTTTTTTGCGGTCGCCGAAAGCCCAAACGGCGTTGACCATTTTAAATTCTGGGAATATCCGATAATTATGCCCGAAACCGAAATTCCGGATACGAATGTTTATGATATGCGGTTGACCCTTCACGCCGACGGCTGGATTTATGGTGTGTTCTGTACTGAACGCAAGGATCCCAACGTTCCAGAGTATGATACCTCTACGGCGGTGGCGCAAGCCGGAATCGCTCGCACCCGGGATTTGCAAAATTGGGAACGGCTTCCGGATTTGCAAACGAAATCGAGACAACAGAGAAATGTGGTTTTGCATCCGGAATTTTTCGACGGCAAGTATGCCTTTTACACGCGACCGCAGGATGATTTTATTCTGGCGGGAACTGGCGGCGGGATTGCCTGGGGACTGGCTGACAATATCGAAAAAGCAGTTATTGAAGAAGAAATCATTATTGATAGTCGCGTCTACCATACCATTAATGAAGTAAAAAATGGCGAGGGACCAGCGCCACTCAAAACTGCCGAAGGTTGGTTACATCTGGCGCATGGTGTCCGCAATACCGCGGCCGGTTTGCGTTATGTTTTGTATATGTTTCTGACGGATTTGAACGCACCTTGGCGGATAATCCATAAACCGGGTGGTTATTTTCTGGCGCCGGAAGGCGAGGAGCGCGTTGGGGATGTCTCCAATGTAGTTTTTAGTAACGGATGGATAGCCGATCCAGACGGGAGCATATTCATTTATTACGGTTCATCGGATACCCGAATTCACGTGGTGACGACCACGATCGAGCGACTTATGGATTATGTTAAAAATACCCCGGAAGACGGGCTTAGATCGGCGAAATGTGTCGAACAAAGAGTAGCGCTAATCAATCACAATCGGAATATCATTGATAACCTTAAAAAATGATTGTCAGTTCTATGAACATTAAGTTTTAATTGTGGAATCTTAGAGGGTATTGTCATGAAGAAATCCATTTTAATGATAATGCTATCTGCAATATCGCTATTTGGACAGATTCCCGGTTTTAGCGATGACTTTGAAGACGGTTCGCTGGATACGTTGTGGAATGATTCGCTAATAACTCTCTGGCATGATGATTGGTATCCGGGTATTTTTAATCTGACAGAGAGCGAAGGAATTCTTCAGGTGGCCTATAACCGGAAATCAAGCGATAGCGATTGGCCGGCTTTCTATTTTACCCCGCCGGAAGTCATTAATGTTGCGCATAATCCGAAAATCGTTATCGAGATTAAATCCGACATCACGATCACTTTTGCGATTAAACCGATTTATACCAACGGCAAAGATAATTTTCAGTCAATTACCGTTCCGGGTTCGAATGCGTGGCAAACTTATACTTTTACGCTGAGTAATTATGCGGGTGGTTATTGCAATCAAGTCGTATTCCACTTTGACGGCGGAACGAAAGTTGATAAGCAGGGCACAGTCTGTTTTGATAATTTTATTATTGCCGGATTTTCAATCGGTATCCTGGGACTAAATGCCAAATTCGATCCGATTAACCAGTATGTTGATTTAGTCTGGAACTGCGATAATGAGGCGGCTGTTGATCATTATAATGTTTATCGCGATACTCTCAGAGGCTTTGTTTGTACGAACGAAAATTTGATTGGCGAACCGGAAGGAAAAAACTTTCGCGATACACAAATTGATATTGGTACTTACTACTATAAAGTTGCGGCGGTTGATACGATGGGCAAACAACATGCGCTTTCAATGGAGATGGCTTGCAGAACCTATATGATCGGAGAAATTCCGGTGGTCGAAATCGCCGGTGTCAATTCGAGTACAGTCGGAAAGTATGATAAATTCGAAATTACTCTAAAACTGAGCGAGGCTTCTTACGGCAATCCATACGATCCCGATGAAATTGATGTATTTGCGTACTTCATTTCTCCGCTATGTGATACTATTCGGATTAATGGCTTTTTCGATAATTATATGGATATAGCCGAATGGAAAATTCGCTTCTCTCCACCGGTTGTCGGCCAATGGGAATATCAGGTATTTGCCCGGGATATTGATGGCATCGGCGAAAGTGCTAAATATAGTTTTACGGCTGTCGAATCCGATTATCACGGCTGTTTAAATGTGTCTCCGGTTAATCCGCATTATTTAATTTATCACGATGGAACCCCATTCTACGGAATCGGCGCTTACTATCCCTGGGGCGTGCGAAATGATGACGACGGGCTGGGAATTTTAGCCGCATCGGGTGGCAACCTATTCGGCTACTGGAATGGCAATTACGACGGAGCCGGTAACGGCGGTGGAATTTATCAAATCGAATCAATTCAAAGTGGCATCGGTTATTATGATCAACGCAAATGCGCTCGAATTGATGAAATTTTAGATTGGGCGGAACAGCGTAATCTGGAGATGATGCTTGCCATCTGGCCGCATGATATTCTCGATCAAAGCACCTGGGGTTATAAAGGCTGGGATGACAATGCCTATAAAACTATTTGTAACGCCGCTAATTTTTATACCGATTCTCTCGCCTGGGTATATCAGCAAAAATTGTATCGCTATCTGCTTGCTCGTTGGGGTTACTCACGCAGTCTCGGCATCTGGGAATTGGTGAACGAAATTGACGGCACGGACGGCTGGTCGCGGGGCAATAAAACCGGAGCGCTCGAATGGGTTCAGAAAGTCCACAATTATCTCAAGGAGAATGATTATTTTAAACGACCTACGACTATCTCCAAGAGCGGAAGTTCTGCGAATTACTGGCCTGAAGGTTATCAAATTTGTGATTTGCCCAATGTTCACCTTTACGAAAAGGGCTGGAGTGCGCCTTATGCCAGCGATCCAATCCGAAGCAGTTATTGGACGTATCACAATGTTGCCCGTCAATTCTGGACTGGTTTCGATAAACCTGGGATTTTCGGTGAAGCCGGTGCGGAACCGACCAATATGTATGCTCCAAACATTGGAAAGGGCTCCAGTAAATATGTCGAAATTTATCATAATGCGCTCTGGTCAGCCTGGTCGAGTGGCCTGGCGTCAACGCCAATCTGGTGGGAAATGAATGATCGGGAATTAATGACCGACGAGGTTTTTGCCCAGATGAAAGCCTTCTCACAAGTTGCTTCCGATATTGACTATGCCAACCTGAATCTGATTTCAAGTAGCGCCAGTGCCGATACCGCTGATGTTTTTATGATGACGGCGGATTCCGTTGGGTTCGGCTGGTTTCGATCCTATAACAATAATGCGATTTCCGGTCGTTTTACGCGGATTAGCGGCTTGAAAACCGGAACATATCGAGCCATCTGGTATGACACCTGGACTGGCGATAGTATTAATGTCAGCAATTGTGTCTCGGCTGGGGGTATGATCTATACTGAAATTCCGGAAATGCCGACCCCGCGCAATGATATCGCCTTACGACTGACGAAAATCGAAAATGGGACGCAACCGGCAAACTTGAAAATTTTTATTGATAAACCGATTATTGCTTCTTTTCCTATAACCAATTATCTGATAATATGCTATGTCAGTGATGCGGAGAATCGCCTTTGCGCCGATTCTTTTCAAATTTCGCTAACTCTCGAAGGCCCTGGAATTATCAGCAATCCTCAAGTAACTACCAGCAATGGCGTCGCCGTTTTTAATTATCTGCCAGAACAAGGTAAGTCGGGAGAGGTAGTCTTCACGGCTTCAACCGAAGGATTAGCCAGCGTTTCTCTATTCAATACTGTGCTGAGTGCAATTGAAATCGAGAGAAGTGCTTCCATTCCGACGGAATTTGCCCTGAAAGCCAACTATCCTAATCCCTTTAATGCCAGTACTGTGATCGAATTTTCCCTGCCAAAAACCGCGAATGTCAGAATTGATGTCTATAATTTGACGGGACAATTAGTCGAAACGCTTGTCCAGGGACGACAATCGGCTGGAAATTATAGAATATTCTGGCGTCCGGTTAATCTGCCGTCAGGTATTTATCTATACCGGATTACCTGTCCGGAGTTCACTGCTACCAGGAAGTGTATGATCCTGAAATAGGGAAAGCGATTTTTACAAATTTTATTCACAGAGAATTCGCACTTGCGAAAAGGCTTGGAATTTTTATATTATACGAAGGATATAAGGCAATGAAAAAGGTCATCAAATATAGTATCTAACTTTACTTAAAGGAGAACCCAATGACTTATACCTATCAGGAGCTTAAGACCAAAACAGTTGGCCAGTTGCGGGAAATCGCGTCCCAACTGGATAGCGAAGCTGTCAAAGGCTATACCCAGCTCAATAAAGAGCATTTACTGGCCGCTCTCTGTCAAGCTCTTCAAATTGATCAGCATGAGCACCATCAGATTGTGTTGCAAAATAAGACTGAGATTAAAAGCAAAATTCGTGAATTAAAGAAAGAGCGCGACGAAGCCATCGCCAATCATGATCGTGCAAAATTAATCCGCGTTCGTGGGCAAATCCGTTCACTGAAAGATCGTCTGCGTCGCTCAATGGTCTGAGTTATAAACGGAAACTAATATTTTGGTCAAATTAACCTCCGGGAAATTATATAATTGTTTTTAAAAAATAATACAATATATTGTTAACAAAATAATTGTAATATAAACGATCTAATGTTGATACCACTGTTTTGGGGAGTACCAGAAGTTGAATGTATTTCAAAGGGGAAAGCCCATAAACGTTATGAATTTGGCGTAAAAGTTGGACTAGCAAGTACTGCAAAGGATAACCAGCCTGCTCCGCGATCACATCAATGCCGTATTATGTGCAAGTGGTTATAATATGAGAAAACTTCCCTATTTGCTGACAGACAGGCGACAGGCAGGTGAAAGTTTTCTTTTTGCCCAAATTCTTAAGCCAGAAATTAGGTCAGATTTTCTATAAAAAGTTGTATGTGAGCCCTAACCGACAAAACTATGCCTACCTTTTATGCACCTAATACTTTTTTTCAGGGATGACCAAATAGGTCGAGTAAAATTTGCATTAAATTTAGCTTCATTTAAAGCAGGAGTAATTTATGTTGAAGTTCAAACGCATTTTTTTCATTACGGTATTAGTTTTACTAAATATTGTCTATGCTGGGGAAATAAACCCGAACTATGAAGTCGGAGTCTGGCAGGGATTTCGTTCCGCGGCGGTCACTTTTACCTTTGATGATGGCTGCGCCAACCAGTTTACGGTGGCTATCCCCCTTTTTGATCAACATGGATTCAAACTTACATTATATCCGGTAATAAACTGGTCGGGTGGAATTTGGTCGAAGCTGCAATCCGCCGCGGCTAATGGTCATGAAGTCGGCAGTCATACCGTAACTCATCCTGACTTGAGCGGTTTATCGGATACGGAGCAAATCACAGAATTACAAAATTCGCAGAATGAAATTAACTCTCGCATCAGTGGGCAGAAATGTATCACGATTGCTTATCCCTACTGTA
>Ga0116146_1004596_pt1 | contig 10561 bp, 5 predicted proteins | sample AD_JPNHG2_MetaG_FD_89748 | JGI IMG/M metagenome (GOLD analysis project Ga0116146, IMG submission 89748) | Active sludge microbial communities of municipal wastewater-treating anaerobic digesters from Japan - AD_JPNHG2_MetaG | ecosystem: Engineered > Bioreactor > Anaerobic > Digestate | place...
CAGGATCGTCCACCTGATCAACCTTGTTCATGAACACCACCATCGCAGGCACGTTCACCTGCTTGGCCAACAATATGTGCTCGCGCGTCTGCGGCATCGGACCGTCTGAAGCAGCAACCACCAATATCGCCCCGTCCATCTGCGCAGCTCCCGTTATCATGTTCTTGATGTAGTCCGCATGTCCAGGACAGTCGATGTGCGCATAATGACGCTTCGCCGTCTGATACTCAACGTGCGCCGTGTTGATCGTTATACCACGCTCCTTCTCCTCAGGCGCCTTGTCTATCTGATCATACGCTACATACTCCGATAACCCCTTCTTCGCCAAATGCTTCGTTATCGCTGCTGTCAACGTCGTCTTCCCATGATCTATGTGGCCTATCGTCCCCACATTCACGTGCGGCTTCGTCCTCTTGAATGTCTCCTTAGCCATAGAGCTGTCCTCCTCTCGCGTCTTTTACCTGTGCCGAAATGCTGGTGGGTACGGGCTCATAGTGCGAGACCTGCATGGTAAAGGTCGCCCGTCCCTGGGACTGGGACCTCAGGCTCGTCGCGTACCCGAACATCTCGGCAAGCGGAACCTGGCTGGCAATGACCCGCACGTCGGCGCGGGTATCCATGCCGAGCACCCTCCCCCTTCGAGAAGACAGATCGTTAATGATATCTCCTATGTATTCCGAAGGGCTTACCACCTCCACGTCCATGATGGGCTCGAGCATGATGGGCCCGGCCTTCTTCAGCGCGTTCTTCATGGCCATGGAACCGGCGATCTTGAATGCCATCTCCGACGAATCCACCTCGTGGTAGGAGCCGTCGAACAGCGTCACACGGACGTCCTGAACGGGATAACCCGCGCAGGGGCCCATCTGCAGGGCCTCTTCGGCCCCTTTTCTGACAGCCGGTATATACTCGCGGGGAATGACGCCCCCCACGATCTTGTCGACGAATTCGAAGCCCGACCCGCTCTGAAGAGGCTCCACCCTGATGAGCACATGGGCGTACTGACCGTGTCCGCCGGTCTGCTTCGCATACTTGGTCTCTTCCTGGGCCGTCCTGGTGATGGACTCGGTGTATGCCACCTGGGGTCTGCCCACGTTGGCCTCCACTCCGAACTCCCTCCTGATCCTGTCCACGATGATCTCCAGATGCAGCTCGCCCATCCCGGAGATGAGGGTGTCTCCGGTGTTGCGGTCCGTGTGTACCTTGAACGACGGGTCTTCCATGGACATGCGCGACATCGCCATGGCGAGCTTCTCCTGGTCGGCCTTGGTCTTGGGCTCGATGGCGATCGAGATGACCGGCTCCGGGAAGTCCATGGACTCGAGCACGATCGGCCGCGAGGGATCGCACAGGGTCTGACCCGTGATGGTGTTCTTCAGGCCCAGCACGGCGGCTATTTCGCCCGCATGAATGGTCTTGATCTCCTCGCGCTTGTCCGCGTACATACGCACCAGCCTGCCGATGCGCTCCTTCTTTCCGGTGCCGCTGTTGTAGACCGTGTCCCCCGCGTTGACGATTCCGGAATACACTCGGACAAAAGTGAGCTGGCCCACGTAGGGGTCGTTCATGACCTTGAAGGCCAGCGCCGAGAGGGATTCGTCATCGTCGGGATAACGCACCTGGTCCTGGCCGCTCTCGTCCTTGCCGTTGACTGCCCCCACCTCGCGCGGCGAGGGGAGATAGTCCACGATGGCATCCAGCAGGGGCTGTACGCCCTTGTTTCTGAATGCGGTGCCGCACAGCACCGGCGTGAGCTTGAGACTCAAGGCCCCCTTCTTCAGCGCCAGCTTGATGCGCTCTTTTTCTATCTCCCGACCTTCGAGGTAGGCCTCCATCAGCTGGTCGTCCACGTCGCAGACGGCCTCGATGAGCCGCTCGCGGTATTCCTCGGCCGATTCGCGGTATTCCTCGGGAATCGGGGTGGTCTTGAACTGTGCTCCCTTGGTCTCATCGTCATAGACCACCGCGTGCATCTCGATGAGGTCAATGACGCCGGCAAAGGAATCTTCCTTGCCCAGAGGGATCTGCAGTGCCACGGGATTCGCCGCGAGCTTGTCGGATATCTCGCCTATCACCCGGAAGAAGTCTGCACCCACCCGGTCCATCTTGTTTACGAAGGCGATCCTGGGCACACGGTAGCGCTCTGCCTGCCGCCACACGGTTTCGGACTGGGGCTGCACCCCGCCCACAGCACAGAACACGCTTACTGCGCCGTCCAGCACGCGCAGCGACCGCTCCACCTCGATGGTGAAGTCCACATGACCCGGGGTGTCGATGATGTTGATGAAGTGGTCCTTCCAGGAACAGGTGGTCGCCGCCGAGGTGATGGTGATGCCACGCTCCCTTTCCTGCTCCATCCAGTCCATGGTGGCCTGGCCGTCATGGACCTCCCCCATCTTGTAGCTCTTCCCCGTGTAATAGAGGATCCGCTCCGTGGTGGTGGTCTTTCCGGCATCTATGTGCGCCATGATGCCGATGTTTCTGATCTGTTCTATGGGTACCGATCTTTTCAAAGCTACTTTCTCTACCAGCGATAATGGGCAAAGGCCTTGTTCGCCTCCGCCATCTTATGAGTGTCTTCCTTCTTCTTTATGGAGGTCCCGCGGTTGTTGTACGCGTCGAGAAGCTCCAGGGCCAGCCGCTCGCTCATGGTATTCTCGCTCCTGGCGCGGGCGGCATGGATGATCCAGCGCCTGGCGAGCATGTCCCGCCTGTCCGGCCTCACCTCGGTGGGAACCTGGTACGTCGCGCCGCCGATTCTTCTGGAACGGACTTCCAGCGAGGGCTTCACGTTGTCGAACGCCTTGACGAAAATCTGGAGAGGATCTTCCTTGGTCTTCTCGGCGATGATTCCCAGCATATCGTAGAAGATCTGCTCGCTCACCGATTTCTTGCCGTCCCACATGAGACAGTTGATGAACTTGGTCACGGTCTTGTCGCCATATTTCGGGTCGGCCGTCACATCCCTCTTCAGACTTCCTCTCTTCTTTCTTGGCATGGTAAGAACCTCTTACTTTGGTCTCTTCGTTCCGTATTTCGATCTTCCCTGACGGCGCTCCTGCACACCCTCGGAGTCCATGACCCCCCGGATGATGTGGTATCTCACTCCGGGCAGGTCCTTCACTCGACCGCCCCTGATGAGCACCACGGAGTGTTCCTGCAGGTTGTGCCCCTCGCCCGGAATATAGGAGGTCACCTCGTATCCGTTGGTGAGCCTTATCCTGGCGACCTTTCGCAGAGCGGAGTTCGGCTTCTTCGGCGTCGTGGTGTACACGCGCACGCACACGCCTCGTTTCTGCGGGCATTCCTGCAGGGCCCTGGTCTTCTTCAGCTTCTGAATGTCTTTCCTGCCTTTTCGTACCAGTTGGTTAAGTGTAGGCATTCCTAAATCCCTTCTTTTCCTTCTAAAAATTGACGGGTTCCACCGCCAGAGTGGACCGCAGTCTTCTAACAATGGACGCCCTTTCTGTCAAGGGTTTTCTACAGATCATCATCCAGGATATCCTCTTCTTCCACCTTGATATCCACCCTGTTATAAATAGGGAATCCGGTTCCCGCCGGGATGAGCCTGCCCATGATCACGTTCTCCTTCAGGCCGACCAGGTGATCCACCTTGCCCTCCACACTCGCCTCGGTCAGCACACGCGTGGTCTCCTGGAACGAAGCCGCCGAGATGAAGCTCTCGGTGTTCAGGCTCGCCTTGGTGATGCCCAGCAGAGACGGCTCGGCGATGGCCGGCTTTCCGCCAGCGCTGACGACCCGTTCGTTCTCCTCGCCGAACTCGTGCTTGTCGACGTACTCGCCCTCAAGATTCGCGGTATCGCCCGCATCCTTGATGCGCACGCGCTTGAGCATCTGGCGCACGATCACCTCGATGTGCTTGTCGTTGATGCGCACGCCCTGGAGCCGGTAGACCTCCTGGACCTCGTTCACGAGATACCGGGCAAGATCCTTCTCGCCGCTGATCCTCAGGATATCGTGCGGATCCACGGCGCCGTCCATGAGCGGCTCGCCCGCACGCACGAAGTCACCTTCGTGCACCGAGATGTGCTTGGTTTTGGGAATCATGTATTCCTTGGCCTGGCCTACCTCGGGGGTGATGATAACCTTGCGCTTTCCCTTGCTGTCCTTGCCGTAGGAAACCTCGCCGTCGATCTCGGTGACCGTTGCGGCCTCCTTGGGCCTGCGGGCCTCGAAGAGCTCCACGACCCTGGGCAGACCTCCGGTGATGTCCTTGGTCTTCGTGGTTTCCCGGGGGATTTTCACGAGAACGTCTCCGGCAAACACCTCGTCGCCTTCCTTGACGAAGAGGTTGGCGCCCACGGGAAGCGAGTAGCGGGCCGGATTTTTGCCGTCAGGCAGCTTGGCCAGCTTGCCGCTGTCATCCATGATCTGGATGCGCGGCCTGAGCTCGGGGTTCTTGGGCTCGATGATGACCGAACGGCTCAGGCCCGTCACCTCGTCGATATGCTCCTGCATGGTGATCTCTTCGACCAGATCGATGAAGCGCACCTTGCCTGCAACATCGGTGAGGATCGGGATGGTGTAGGGGTCCCACTCGGCGAGCATATCTCCGGGATTGACCCGTGCGCCGTCCTCCACCTTGATTCTGGCGCCGTACACGATGGGATATGTCTCGCGCTCACGCCCGTTCTCATCCTCCAGAGCGATCGTGCCGTTGCGGTTCATGACCACGAGCTCATTGTCGCGCCCGCGGACGGTCTTGAGGTCCTTGTAGCGGACGATGCCCGCGTGATTGAACTTGATGTTCGACTGCTCCATGACGGTGGCCGTGCCGCCGATATGGAACGTTCTCATGGTGAGCTGAGTGCCCGGCTCGCCGATGGACTGGGCCGCGATGATGCCCACGGCCTCGCCGATGTTGACCATCCTGCCCCGGGCCAGGTCCTTGCCGTAGCACTTGGCGCATACACCGTGCTTCGACCTGCACGCAAGGGCCGAACGGATCACCACGTGTTCCAGGCCCACGTCCTCGATCCTGGCCACGTGAGACTCGTCGATCATGGTGTTCGCCGGGACCAGGACTTCTCCGGAATAGGGGTCGCGCACATCGTCGAGCGCCACCCTGCCCAGAATTCTCTCGCCCAGGGTCTGGATGATCTCGCCGCCTTCCACCAGGGCCTCCATCTCGATGCCGTCCAGGGTTCCGCAGTCCTCTTCGGTAATCACCACGTCATGGGCCACGTCCACGAGCCTCCTGGTGAGGTAGCCCGAGTTCGCGGTCTTCAGGGCGGTGTCTGCCAGACCCTTTCTCGCACCGTGGGTCGAGATGAAGTATTCCAGAACATCGAGTCCCTCACGGAAGTTCGACTCGATGGGCGTCTCGATGATTTCGCCCGAGGGCTTGGCCATCAGGCCTCTGATCCCGGCCAGCTGTCTGATCTGCTGCGCCGATCCCCTTGCTCCGGAGTCCGCCATCATGAAGATGGGGTTGAACGAGGGAATCTCCTCGCTGCGGCCGTCCGGGTAGGTGATGGTGTCGGTCTTGATGGTGTCCATCATGTCGGAAGCCACATGGTCCGTGACCTTGGTCCAGATGTCCACGATCTTGTTGTAGCGCTCGCCGTCGGTGATGAGGCCTTCGTTGTACTGGGTGATGATCTGGGCCACGTCTTCCTTGGCCTTTTCGATGATTTTGGACTTCGAAGACGGGATGAGCATGTCCTCGATGCCGATCGAGATCCCGGCCTTGGTTGCGTAGAAGTATCCGAGGTCCTTGATCCTGTCCGCCAGCAGAACGGTGTTCTTGTCGCCGGCCACCCGGAAGCAGACGTCCACGAGGTCCGCCAGGGCCTTCTTGGTCATGGGCTTGTTGATCGTCTCGAAGGGGATCTCGTCGGGCACGATCTCGTTGAAGATGACCCGGCCCACCGTGGTGTCGTAGTATTTGCCTTCCATGCGCACCTTGATTTTTGCATGAATGGACACCACTCCCGCGTCATGGGCCGCCCTCACCTCTTCGGGCCCGAAGAAGATCATGCCCTCGCCCTTGGCCAGGGGCTTTTCCCTGGTCAGGTAGTACACGCCGAGCACGATATCCTGGGTGGGCACGATGATGGGCTTGCCGTGCGCCGGAGAAAGAATGTTGTTGGTGGACATCATGAGCACCCTGGCCTCGACCTGCGCCTCGACCGAAAGCGGCACGTGCACCGCCATCTGGTCGCCGTCGAAGTCGGCGTTGAAGGCTGGGCATACCAGCGGATGGAGCTGGATGGCCTTGCCCTCGATGAGAATCGGCTCGAAGGCCTGAATGCCGAGCCTGTGCAACGTGGGAGCGCGGTTGAGCATCACCGGGTACTCCTGGACCACTTCGGCCAGACATTCCCAGACCTCGGGCGTCTCCGCCTCAACGAGCCTCTTGGCGCTCTTGATCGTGCTCACGTATCCCTTGGTCTCCAGGCGGTTGTAGATGAACGGCTTGAAGAGCTCGATGGCCATCTTCTTGGGCAGACCGCACTGATGCAGCCTCAAGTCCGGTCCGGCCGTAATGACCGAGCGCCCGGAGTAGTCCACGCGCTTGCCCAGCAGGTTCTGCCGGAAGCGTCCCTGCTTGCCTTTCAGCATGTCAGAGAGCGACTTCAAGGGCCTGCGGTTGGCGCCTGTGATGACCCTCCCCCTGCGGCCGTTGTCGAACAGCACGTCCACGGCCTCCTGGAGCATCCTCTTTTCGTTGCGCAGGATGATGTCGGGAGCATTGAGCTCCATGAGCCGTTTCAGCCGGTTGTTCCGGTTGATGACCCTGCGGTAGAGGTCGTTCAGGTCCGAGGTGGCGAACCGTCCGCCGTCCAGGGGGACCAGCGGCCTCAGATCGGGAGGCAGCACCGGGATGACCTTGAGGATCATCCATGAGGGGTCCTGCCAGGGTTTGAGGTGGTCGATCTCGTCGTGGGTGAGCCTGCGCGACTCCACGAGCCTCTCGATCACCTCGTTGACCTTGGGGATGATGGCCTTCTTCTCCGCATAGCTCGGGGCCTCCTCCCAACGCTTGCTGATCTTCCTGCATTCGGTGAGGATCTCTCCGAGAGTGCGCCTGAACTGCTCGTCCTTCTCCAGGTGGAACCGGTCCTCGATGAAGGTCATGAGATCGGCCGGGTCGATTCCCTTGAAAACGTTGACCATCCTTAAGCGGCGGCTCAGCTTCTTTTTCTTGGCCTCGCTCTTGGTGCTCTTGATCTCGTCTTTGAGCGTGACCGAGAGCTCGAGGATATCGAGATCCCTGATGAGGTCGTCGACCGCCTCGGCGCCCATCTTGGCGACGAAGCTGCCGATGCCGTGCTTGTCCACGCAGGCGCGGAACTTGTCTTCGGTCAGCAGTTCGGACTTGTGCAGCGGCGTGTCCTTCGGATCGGTAACGATGTAGCTCTCGAAGTACAGGACCCGCTCCAGCTCCTTGATGGACAGATCGAGCAGGGCGCCGATCTTGCTGGGCAGGCTCTTCAGGAACCAGATATGCGCCACCGGAGTGGCCAGCTCGATGTGCCCGAGCCGCTCCCGGCGCACGCGGGAGTCGATCACCTCGACGTTGCACTTCTCGCACACGACGCCGCGGTGCTTCATGCGCTTATATTTTCCGCAGATACATTCGTAGCTCTTGATCGGCCCGAATATCCTGGAGCAGAAGAGGCCGTCCCTTTCGGGCTTGAACGTCCGGTAATTGATGGTCTCCGGCTTCTTGACCTCTCCGTACGACCACGCGAGGATCTTCTCAGGAGATGCGAGGCCGATGCGGACAGCCATGTAGTTGGAAGGATCTTTCGGTTTCTCGAAATAGCTGTATAAGTCTTCCAATCTTGTCTCCTTTGCTTAGTGCTGGCCCTGGCCCTCGATCAGTCCGATGTCCAGGCCAAGACTCTTGAGTTCTCTGGTGAGAACGTTGAATGATTCGGGAATGCCGGGCTCGAGCTCGTGCTGTCCTTTCACGATGGATTCGTACATCCTGGTTCTCCCGGCCACGTCGTCCGACTTTACGGTCAGGAACTCCTGCAGCGAATAGGCGGCGCCGTATGCCTCGATGGCCCACACCTCCATCTCTCCGAGCCTCTGGCCGCCGAACTGAGCCTTGCCGCCCAGCGGCTGCTGGGTCACCAGCGAGTAGGGGCCGATGGACCTGGCGTGGATCTTGTCATCCACCAGGTGGTGCAGCTTGAGCATGTACATCACGCCCACGCTCACCTTGCTGTCGAACGCCTCGCCGCTCCTGCCGTCGTACAGGACCACTCGACCGCCGTCGTCGATGCCGGCGATCTTCATCATATCCTGAATCTCCTTCTCGGTGGCCGAGTCGAACACGGGCACGCCCACGGTCAGGCCCTCTTCCTGAATGTTCCGGGCGAACTCCAGCAGATCCTCCCTCGAGCACTTGTCCAGTATCTTGTGGATCTTCTTCGAGGTGTAGAACTTCTTGAGAATCGCCTTCAGCTCGCTGTTCGGCAGCTCTTTCTCGATCATCCGGTTGATGACGTCGCCGATGCCCTTCACGCCCCACCCCAGATGGGTCTCGAGGACCTGCCCCACATTCATACGGGAGGGAACGCCCAGGGGGTTGAGCACGATGTCCACGGGCCGGCCGTCCGCGAAGAACGGCATGTCCTCTTCCGGCAGAATGCGGGAGATGACGCCCTTGTTCCCGTGCCTTCCGGCCATCTTGTCGCCCACCGAGAGCTTGCGCTTGATGGCCACGTAGACCTTCACCATCTTGTTGACTCCCGGAGGCAGGTCGTCTCCGGCGCTCAATTTTTCGATCTTCGAATCGTAGAAGTCGTTGATGAGCCGCTTCTGGTGATCGAGCCTCGAGATGATCTCCTCGATCCGGGCCTCGGTGTCTTCGCCGTCGGCGATGCGGATGTCCTTGAAGTCGTCGATGGAAAGCCCGGAGAGCATCTCGGGGGTGATGGCGGCTCCGCTCTTGGCGATCACGGTGTCGCCCAAGTGCGAAAGCAGAGGCCCTGCGAGCTTTTTGCCTGTCAGGAGCCTTTCGAGCCTGCTGCGCGCCGCATCGGTGATGATCGTGATCTCGTCTTCCTGATCTTTCTTGAAGTCGTCGATCTCCTTATTCTCGATCTCGAGCGTCCGCTCGTCCTTTTCCTGCCCCCTGCGGTTGAACACCCGGGCGTCGATCACGGTGCCCTCGATTCCGGGCGGTACCCTGAGCGAGCTGTCTTTCACCTCGCTGGCCTTTTCTCCGAAAATGGCCCGCAGGAGCTTTTCCTCGGGAGAAAGCTGGGTCTCTCCCTTGGGAGTGACCTTGCCCACGAGGATATCGCCGGGCTTCACCTCGGCTCCGATGCGCACGATGCCGGATTCGTCGAGGTCTTTCAGTGCTTCCTCGCCCGCGTTGGGGATGTCCCGGGTGATCTCTTCGCTGCCGAGCTTCACGTCCCGGGCCATGACCTCGAACTCCTCGATGTGCACCGAGGTGTAGAAGTCTTCCTTGACAACGCGTTCGCTGATCAGGATCGCGTCTTCATAGTTGTATCCGCCCCAGGGCATGAACGCCACGGTCAGGTTTCTTCCCAGGGCGAGCTCGCCTTCCTTGGTGGCTGGGCCGTCCGCGATGATCTCGCCCTTCTTCACCTTCTGGCCCTTCTTGACGATGGGCTTCTGGTTGAAGGACGTGTTCTGGTTGGCCCGCTTGAACTTGATGAGCCGGTAGATGTCGATGCCTGTGTCGTGCGGGTCTTCACCCACATCCTCGGCCATGACCACGATACGCTCGCTGTCGACATCCTGTACGACCCCGGAGCGCCGTGCCACAACACACACTCCCGAGTCGCGTGCGACCACCTGCTCCATGCCGGTGCCGATCATCGGCGGCTTGGGGAACAGGAGAGGCACTGCCTGACGCTGCATGTTGGCTCCCATGAGCGCGCGGTTCGCGTCGTCGTGCTCGAGGAACGGAACCAGGTTCGCAGAGACCGAGAAGAGCTGGTTGGTGGCGACGTCCATCAGGGTCACCTGCTCGCGGGTGGCCGTGCTGTACTCGCCGTTTCGCACGCGCACCCGCACCATTTCGGATGCAATGCGCCCGTCCGCGTCGAGCGGCTCGGTCGCCTGCACGATGACCTCGTGGTCTTCCTCGATGGCGCTCAGATAACGGATCTCGTCCGTCACCACGCCGTTCTTCACGACATAGTACGGGGTCTCGATGAACCCGAACTCGTTGACTTTTGCATACGTGGAGAGCGACACGATCAGGCCGATGTTCGGCCCTTCCGGGGTCTCGATAGGGCACACCCGGCCGTAGTGGGACGGATGAACGTCTCTGACCTCGAACACGGCCCTCTCCCTGGTAAGTCCTCCCGGGCCCAGCGCCGAGAGCCTGCGCTTGTGGGTGATCGCGGACAGAGGGTTCGTCTGGTCCATGAACTGGCTGAGCTGGCCGGAGCCGAAGAACTCACGGATCACCGCGCTCACGGGCTTCGGGTTGATGAGGTTGTTGGGCATCATGGTCTCCACGTCCTGGAGGCTCATGCGCTCCTTGATGGCCCGCTCCATCCTCACCAGGCCGATGCGGTACTGGTTTTCCAGCAGCTCGCCCACC
>Ga0116146_1004598_pt1 | contig 10552 bp, 12 predicted proteins | sample AD_JPNHG2_MetaG_FD_89748 | JGI IMG/M metagenome (GOLD analysis project Ga0116146, IMG submission 89748) | Active sludge microbial communities of municipal wastewater-treating anaerobic digesters from Japan - AD_JPNHG2_MetaG | ecosystem: Engineered > Bioreactor > Anaerobic > Digestate | place...
CGCGGGCCGCCTGGTGGCGAGCCTCGACCGCCTGGCCTCCTCGATTGACAGGGCAAAAGGATTCGGCCTCGCGAGCCGACAGGAGGACTGATGAACGAGAGCGAAGCACGGCAGCGGCTGGCGGATGTGAACGGCACGCTCGACGACGCGCTGCTGGACGCGCGGCGCGAGCTGCGCGAGGCCGAACGGCGGCTGAGCGACGCCGTGCGCGCGACGCAGCGGCACCTGGACGGGATCGCCGTGCCCGAGCAGTTCGACGTGCGAGCCTTCGCCAGCGGCTCGGTCGGCGTGCTGGAGGCCTACGCGGAGTTCCGCGCGGCCCAGGCCCGCCGCCAGCAGCTCGATGCGTTGGCGAAGCAACTGGCCTGACGGAGCACCCGATGGGCAAGAAGTGGTCGCGGGAGTACGAGGAGCTGAAGGCCGCCACGCTGGCCAGGCTCACGCGCGAGGCGACGCCCTTCGCGGACATGTCGCCGGCCGCCGTGGCCGCGCGGAAGGCCCTGCCGTTCGCCGAGAAGATTCGCACGTACTTCCCGCACTGGATTCGGCGCGAGACGCCCGACGCCCCGTTCCACGGCCGCATGGATGAGATGGCCGGCATCGCGGGCAAAATGGTCGTCGTCTGCGGCGCCCGCAACTCCGCGAAGTCCACGCGAATCATGGTCTGCCGCACGGCGCTCGACCTGGCCGAGGACCGGTTCAAGTACTTGGGCTTCGGCGGCAAGACCGAGAACGCGGCCGCCGAGAAGGCCGACCTGGTGAACAACGAGCTGGCCAACAACAAGCGGCTGCTCGCCGACTACGGCGAGAAGATCCGCCCCGCGTCAGGCTCCGACACGGAGACCGACTGGACGACCGGGCTCGGCGGCAGACTGCGGGCATTCGGCATCGGGCAATCCGTCCGCGGCGCCCTCGGCACGAGCGGCTTCCGGCCCCAGTGCTTCCGGTGCGACGACCTCGACGACATCCTGCTCAACCGCTCGACCGAGCAGCAGGAGAAGCTGTGGGACTGGCTCAAGGCCGACGTCGCCCAGGCGCTCGACGATCCAGGCGGCCGCTCGATCCTGACCGTGCTGTGCAACATGTACAACCGCACGTGCCTGGCCGAGCGCGGCCGCCAGCTCGCCGAGGATCGTCCCGACCTGTGCGTGTTCGAGCGGTTCCCCTTGCTCGACGACGCGGGCCACACGACCTGGCCGGGCCGCTTCAGCACCGAGCAGGTGCTCAAGATGATGGCGATGGCCGGCCCCGCACGCGCCCGCACGGAGTATCTGTGCCTCACGGCCAATGAGGAGAGCCTGTTCCAGCCGCACTGGTTCGTCGGCTACCGCCTGGCCGACCTCACGCCCGAGCAGATTCGCTCGATGCGGAAGGTGCTCTGGTATGACCCGTCGTTCACCGAGACCGGCTGCTACAAGGCCATCATCGTCCTCGGCCGCTTCCCGAACGACCCCGTGGTCTACTGCCTTCACGCCTGGGTGCGGAAAGCCGGCCCCGAGGAGGCCGCCCGCGAAATCCAGCGCGTGTTCCTCGAGTGGCCCGATACCGAGGTCTGGGTCGAGGATAACGCCGGCACGCGGGACACCTATCGCCCGTGGTTCGAGCGGCTGAGCCATGAGGCCGCCGTGCCGCTGGTGCGTTACGAGCCTGCGACGGAAAACAAGGACATCGAGATTCGCCGCTGGCAGGGCGAGTTCTCGCAGGGCCTCTGGCGCTTCGACCGCACCGAGGGCGACCAGCAGGTGCTGGTGAACCAGTGGTGCGACTATCCGAGCCGTTACGTGGACGGCCCGGACGCGGGGTCGCGGTGCCGCCGCAAGCTCGGCGATGCGCGTCGGGGCCGAACGGACACCATCCGCGTCGGGCTGCCTCGTCCCGACTATTCGGCTCTCGCCGGGCTCGTCCGCGACCCGCAGGAAGGTGGCCCCGATGAGGACGCTCTGTGGACCGTCGGCGTCGGCAGCAACAGGCCGCGGCTCGGCCGCGAGCAGTTCGTGGGGGTCTGATGGCCACTACGCGCACAACCCGGAAGCGCAAGCCACGCCGCGTGGCGAACGCCGCGCCGGCCGCCCCGCGCAAGCGGCTGCCACGCACGGAGGCCGTCGCGCCTGAGGACACCTTCAAGGGGCGCGAGCTGGGCATCGGCTTCAACCCGGCCGACGACCTGCCTCCCGCGAAGCTCGTGCGCATCCTCCGCGACGTGCAGGGCGGCAACATCGTCGAGGCCGCGAAGATGATGGCCGCCATGGAGCAGCGCGACTCGGTCATCGGCGGGTTCATGTCGACCCGCCGCGCCGGCGTCCTGGCGTGCGGCTACGAAATCGTGCCCGACGACGAGGCCGAGGACGAGACGGCGGCAGACGAGGCGACGGCCCTCGTCAAGGAGCACGTGGCTCGGCTCGACACGGGAGCTGGCATTGACGACCTGGCCGAGGAGGTGCGCTTCGTGCCGACGTGGCGCGACATCCTGGCCATCGCGCTCGACGCCATCGGCAAGGAGTTCAGCGCCCTCGAGCTGCTGTGGGAGACGACGACCGGCGAGTGGGCGATCCGCGAGGCCGAGTGGCGGCCGCAGTGGTGGTTCCAGTTCGGCTGCTGCTCCGCGACTCAGGACGTCCCTCGCAACGTGCTGCGGCTGCGCGACCTGACGCCCAACGGCCAGCCGTGCCCGCCGCAGCACTTCTTCGTGCACCGCCAGCACGCGCTGTGCGGAGCGCCCGGCACCACGGGCCTGCTGCTCGGGCTGACCAGGCCGTTCGTGGTGACCAACTACGCGATCAAGGATGCCCTCCAGGTCGCGGAGGTTTTCGGCATGCCCTATCGCGTCGGCTTCTACGAGCCGAACGCGACCGAGGACGAGCGGGCCACGATGTGGCGGGCGCTCGTCAACATGGCCACGAACGGCTGCGCGCTGCTGCCGAAGGGCACGGAGTTTGAGCTGAAGGAGGCGAGCGGCGCGAACGTCGGCACTATCTATGAGCGGCTGATCCAGATCGCCGACAAGTGGAAAGCCCTCGCCATCCTCGGCCAGCTATCGAGCATCGAGGAGGGCGGCTCCTTCGCCAAGGCGACGGCGCTCCAGATGATCCGCTTCGACTTGCTCGATGCCGACGCCGCGGCCCTCGAGGCGAGCGTGCGCTCGCAGCTTTTCTCGCGGATGGTCCGCTACAACCTGGGGGAAGACGTGCCCGTGCCGAAGCTCGTCATCCCGCGCCAGGCGCCGCGCGACCTCGAGGCTCTCGTGCGGACCTACAAGGAGGCCGCGAGCCTGGGCATCCGCATCGGCCGCGGCTGGGCGCAAGAGGAGATGGGCATCCCCGAGCCGGCCGAGGACGAGGAGATTCTCACGGCGCCCGCGCCCGCCTCGCCGTTCGGCGGTTTCGGCCTGGCCGACGGCGGGGCGCCGAACGTGGCCGCGAACGTCGCGGGCCTAAAAAAAAACGGCTGCCCGCACGGATCGAGGGCGCGCGGCGAACGGTTCGTTTGCTAGACGAGGGCTTCGACGCGGCCACAGCCGCGTCGCTTAGCCACAAGCTCCTCGCGGCCATCCGCGAGGAAGCGAAAGGAACGGAGGACTTCGACGTGCTGTTGAAACGGCTTCAAAGGCGGCTCGGACGTGGCGTGCTCGGCGACGAGTTCGTGCGCTGGCTATCGCCCATGATGCTCGCCGCGGTGCTCGGCGGCGTGTGGCAGGTGCAGGCCGAGGTGCCGCGCCTGGCGCCCGTGCCGAACGTGGCCGAGCCTGCCACCATCGAGGGCGGCTTCTTTGTCCAGCCGCACGAGGCCATCGAGTGGTTCAAGGCCAAGAAGATCGTCAAGCCCGACGAGTTCGCAGCGCTCGACGCCACGGCGAAGGCACGGTCGTTCTCGGTCAAACACTTGACCGAGGACTACACGCTGGAGACCGTCAAGGGCAGCATCGAGGAGGCGCTCAAGACCGGCGAGAACTTCACGACCTGGCTGACCAAGCTCGAGGACGTGCTCGCCCGCGCCGGCCTCGGAACCGAGAGCGTCTCGGTGCTGCACTGGGAACTCGTCTACGTCCAGAACACGAGCCTGGCGCTCTCGGCGGGCCGCTACGTCCAGCAGATGCGGGTCCGCGAGGAGCGGCCGTTCTGGCTCTTCTGGAACCCCGACCCAGTGACTGAGGTCTGCATCACCCTCGAAGGCAAGGTCTTCCGCGCCGACCTGTTCCCGATGCGCTACTACCCGCCCAACCACTTCCGCTGCAAGAGCCAGATTCTGACGATGGACGCCGACGAGGTCGCTGCCGAGGGCATGCGTGTGTGGCGAGGGGACGAGCCGGACCTCGATCTGCTCCCCGTGGCGAAGGGATTCGAGTTCGACCCTGCCCAGGCATTCTTCCTGAACAAGGGCGTCGCGGGCATGGCGCCGACATCGCAGGGCCTGGCCGCGATGCAGATGTTCACGAGCTGACGGAGAGACGCGATGCAGCGCATCATCAACAGCGTGGAACTGGCCGCCGAGCCAGCCCGGCGCGTGAAACTGGCGGCCCGCGGCAAGTGGCTCGGCCATCCGCATCCCGGCGGCGAGGAGCTGACCGACGAGCGGATGCGGAGCATCGTCGAGCAGTTCGAGCGCCACTATGCCGAGAACCGCGCGGGCCTGGTCGTCGACTTCAACCACGCGACGCTGCTCGTTCTCAGGGGCCTCTGCAAGCCCGACGACGCCATCGCGGCCGGCTGGATTCGCCAGGTCTCTCTGGAGAACGGCGAGCCCTTCGGCGACGTGGACTGGACGGCGAACGCCGAGGCGAAGATTCGAGCAGGCGAGTTCAAGTACCTGTCGCCCGTGTTTGAGTTCGACGTGCCCGACCGCGTGACGGGCCAACCCGTCCCCTGCCGCCTCCACTCCGTGGCCCTCACGAACAAGCCGTTCCTGACCGAGCTGCCGGCCGTGGCGAACGCGGCCGACGCCATCGCGTCGCTCTATGAAGAGGCAGGCAAGATGCCTGCCCCACCGCACACCAGGCCGACCGCGTTCATCGGCTTCTGCGTGGAGTGGATGCTGCGGTCGGCGGAGCCGATCCCCGCGGCCAATCCATATCCCGGAGAGCACGCCTGTCGTGTGGCCGAGCCGGACGAGTTCGAGGAGTTCCGGCGCAAGGAGCTGGCGCCGGGCATCGCGATCATCCTCGGCAAACGAAAGGGGACCGACAAGTGGGACATCCAGTCGTATCGTTTCGACGAGGAGAAGTTCAGCCCCGAGCAAGCCCGCAAGTGGCTCGCTGAACACAAGGTCAAGGGCAAGCTCGAACCCGCAACACAGGAGGCAACGAACGTGGACGTGAAGGAACTGGCCAAGCTCCTCGGCCTGGCCGAGACGGCGACCGAGGACGAGGCGAAGGCGAAGATCGCCGAGCTGGTGAAGCCGCCGGCCCCGCCGCCCATCGTGGCGGCGAACGTGGCCGAGCTGATCGGCGTGGCGGCCGACGCCGACCTGGCGGCCGTCACGGCGGCCGTCGAGAAGCTCAAGGCGCCGAGTGGGACAGACGTCCCGCCTGCCGATCCCGGCTTCGAGCACGTGGCTGTGGCGAACTCGCTCGGCCTCGAAGGCACGGCGACGCTCGACCAGGTGCTCGCGGCCATCGGCACGCTCAAGGGCGAGGTGCTCAACAGCGACGCCGAGCTGCTCGTCGGCAAGGCCGTCGCCGACGGCAAGATTCCTCCGGCCGACAAGGCCAGGTGGATCGAGGAGGCCAAGCGCGACGCGAAGCGCGTCGAAACCCTCATCGCCAACATGGCGCCGCTCGTGCGGCGCACGGCCTCGAAGCCGCCCGGCGACGACGGCCTGCCCGAGGTGACGGAGACGGAGCGCGCGGTGGCCCAGCAGCTCGGCAACGACCCGAAGGACGTGGCCAGGCGCAAGGCCGCGCGCGGCGGCTGAACAACAGGGCCGCCCGCGCGAACGCAGGCGGCCGCAACCTGAACGGACACAGGAAGGAGTGAACAGGTGAGCGCGACGACGAACAATCGCCACACCATTACGCATGCGGGCGAACGGGAGGGTATCCCGGTCGCCGCGGCGACGACCATCCCCTCGGGGGTCCTCGTCGCCAAGAACGCCGCAGGCTACGCCGTCAACGCGGCGGACCTGCCCGGCCTCGAGCTGGCGGGCATCTCGCAGGAGCGGGTGGACAATTCCGCCGGCGACGCGGGCGACAAGACCATCATCGTCGAGAAGGCCGCGGTCGCGCGGCTCTTCCACTCGGGGATCACCAGGGCGGACGAAGGCAAGGAGGTCTTCGTCGCCGACAACCAGACCGTGAAGGAGGCCATCGGCCACGTCTTCGCGGGCCGCGTGTTCGGCTACATCTCATCGACCGAGGTGGACGTGGACCTGCGGCCGGCCTACAGGACGCGGATGCCCTCCGCGCAGCCGCTCATCGCGGTGTGCGCCGAGCTGGACTGCGAGAACGCGAACGAGACCGTCCAGCTCGTGCCGGCCCGTGCGAACAACGCAGGCCTGGCGCTCGTCCACGCGGCCGCCATCGTCACTGAGGTGTTCGCCGGCGGCACCGAGGACCAGGGCATCGTCACGCTCTACGACAGCGCCGGCACCAGTCTGAACATCTCGTTCACGGCGACCGACGGCGGAGCCGATGCCCTGAATGACTTCATCCAGGAGGGCGGCAGCGCCGACACGCTCGTGAACGCCAAGAGTGGCGGTGCGGGCTGCGTCGTCGGGGCCGGCAAGGGCGTGTACGCCAAGGTCACGCAGGCCGTCACCGGCACTTCCAAGGCGGGCAAGATGAAGGTCGTTGCGATCTTCGCGCCGCTCGCCGCGCCGGCCGTGGACGCCTGAGCCTGAACCGCGGCCCGATCGGGCCGCAGAACCGGAACCAGACAGCCGAAAGGAGGCCAGTCAGTGGTCATCAACAAGGAAGTCATCGAAGCCGTCATGATCAACCTGGAGACGAGCTTCGTGCGCGCCCTGGACGCGGCGCCGCCCACGAACCTGTCGCCGATCTCGATGGAGGTCGGCGCGACCGGCAAGACGAAGCGCATCCCGATGGGCGCCCTCCTGGCGACGATCAAGGAGTTCGTGGGCGAGCGCGTCCACGAGCACATCGGCGCCTACCTCGAGAGCGTCGCCGTGCGGAAGTTCGAGGGCACGGTGGACGTGGACGAGGACGACATCGAGGACGACGAGCTGGGCATGTACCAGCCGACGGTCCAGAGCCTGGCCGAGGAGGCGAACCTCCAGTGGGAGGACCTCGTGGTCGAGGCGGTGGACACGCGCGGCTGGGACACGGACTACCCGCTGTTCGACGGGTATCCCCTCTTCTCCGCGAGCCACACGTGGAAGGGCGGGAAGTACACGACCGCCCAGGCCAACTGCGGCATCCTCGACCTCGACGAGGACGCCTTCTACGCGGCCGAGGCCGCGATGCTGGCCTACCGCAGGCCGAACGGCGGGCTGTTCAAGAGCCGGCCGTCGCACATCCTCTACGCCCCTGGCCTCCAGAGCACGGTGGACGGGCTGTTCAACGCGCCCACCGGCGCGAGCGGCGCGAGCAACAAGCTCTACAACCGCATCCCCAAGGCGAACCAGATCCTGGTGCCGGGCTTCACGGCCGGGCACTGGATGCTCTGCGACGCCTCGCGCGCGGTGAAGCCTGTGCTGCGCATCGTCCGCCGCGCGCCGCGGTTCACCGCGGTGACCGACCCCAAGTCGGGCGGGGCCGTCTTCGAGAAGATGGTCTACAGCTTCGGCATCGACATGCGCCGCTCCGTGGCCGCCCCGGCCTGGTGGCTGTGGTGGGGCAGCGACGGCTCCGAGACCTGAGCCGGAGGCGAGTGACGCACTAACCTGAGAGCCTGCCCACGCGCAGGGCGGATGGGGCCGTCGGGCGCACGAGAACGAGCCTGGCGGCCCCATAGGGGCAAGGAGGTGAGAGGCCCCGACCGCTGTGAACACTGAGCAAACTGCGCAGCCGCCGGGGAAACGGCCCCACGCGGCCCAGGACGCGACAAGACGGATTCAACGCCTTTTGGCTCGCGCGGGCGGCCCGCAACGCCACAGCGGCCATCTGGGGCCGCCTGGCGGCCAGGAAATAGGAGGTGGATCGTGAGGAAGCGAACGTGGGTGGCCATCGCCATCCTGCTCGGCCTTGTGGCCATCAACCTGTGCGGCTGCTGCACGCTGTCAGAGCGGGAGAGCTTTCAGGTCGGGACCTGGCAGGAGAACCATCCCGGCGTCTGGAACCACGAGATTCCCAAGTGGGACACCTGACCCTTCCGCCACACCGCCGTGTGCGGTGTGACCGGCCTGGTGCGATGGGGCACGCTGACCCTGGTCAGCTCGCCCTGGTGCAACGAGCAGCACAGGTTCTGGAAGGCGCGGCACAAGGAGCAGCACGTCAAGTGCCGCGGCAAGTGCGACGCGGCCATCGCCGCCTGGGACCAGGAGCACGGCAAGTGAGCAGCCGCTACAACGTCGAGCCCTTCTCCTTCGACGTCGCCCTCTACCATCGCCAGGGCCTCTGGCCGTGGAAGGCGAGCACGTGGATTTCCGCTGCCCAGTGGTCGCCGTGGACGCACGCGGGGATCATCGTCCGCGGGGTGGTCGCCGGCGTCGAGCGCGTGTTCGTCTGCGATGCGGCGCCGCCGACCGTGGACGTGCGGCCGCTCTCCGCGGACGTGTGCCGAGGCTACAGGATCGCCCTGTTGCGGGTGCCGGAGGCCGTGCCGAGGCCGTACCTGGCGGGCACGGCTCTCGCGGGATTCGTCTTCCGCCACTGGGGCCTCACGGGCTACTCGATCCCGAAACTCGTCGAGCAGCTCTACTACCTGGTCGCCGGACCGGGCGGGGCCGCGGACGCGCCGGAGCCGCCGGCACGCTACATCTGCTCGGAGCTGGTCTCGTGGGTGCTGCGCGTGCTCTACGACTACGACCCGTGCCCCGACCGCAAGGACAGGGTCACGAAGCCCGCGGACCTGGCCCGCAGCGGCCGCCTGGTCTGGCTGACCGATCGTCTCGCGTTGCAGGAGGCTTGAGGATGCGCCATCTCGTCGCGGTCGCCATCGTGTGCCTGGCGGGCTGCTCGCTGCCGATTCCGCGCGAGGGCCAGCGGTACGAACTCGAGGTCGAGTTCAACGAGCCAGGCAAAGACACGCAGACCGCGTGGGAGACGACGAGCGCCAACGTGGTCAAGATCGCGGAGCTGGTCGCGGCCATTCAGTCGCCGCCCATCGTTGCCGTCGTCGTCGCCAGCAAGCTCGTCGAGCTGGCTCAGATGACCGGCGCCCTGGGCGTCGAGGCGGTCCGCAACGCGAAGCGCGTGCGGCGCGTCATCGAGCCGGCGCCGCGGCCCGCTCTCGCGATCGGGCCGGACCTCTCCGTGGGCATGGACGCGGGGGGCAGACGCTGATGGGCAACTACTGCACCATCGCCGACCTCAAGAAGCGCTTCAGCGTCCAGGATCTCATTCAGCTCTCGGACATCGAGAGCACCGGGCAGGTCAACGAGGACGTGTGGAACGAGGCGATTGCGGGCGCCGAGAGCGACATCAACGCCTACGTCGCTCGGCGGCGCAGCGTGCCAGTCACCGAGGCGGTCGCACTCGTCCGCCTCCGCCGCATGACGGGCGACTGGGCATACTGGTCGCGGCACAGCGACCTCCACAGCGTCACCGAGGACCTCCGCAAGCGGCACGAGGAGGACGTCGAGTGGCTGGTCGCCTACGCCAATGGCGAGAACTCGCTCGGCGACGAAGCGGACCCCGCGCAGCCGGGCACGGGCCAGCAGAGCGCGGATACGCGGGTCTTCACCCGCGCCAAGATGAACGGATTTTGAATGGCGGCGCGCTACTACCATCTCGGCCCCTGGGTCTGGCTCGACGACGAGGCGGGCCAGCGCTGGGGCGCGCCCGCCGGCACGCTCGGAGGCGTGGACCTCCGGCCCCTCGCGGCTCAAGGCATCGCCGGCGGGGCGCCGCAGGGCCTCGGGTTCTTCGTCGCCGACCATCCGCTCGGCAGCGACTACGCGGCGTTCGGCACGCAACTCGACGCCGTGCTGACTAGCGACCAGGCGAAACGCTGGCGCTCGATGCTCGGCCTGAAGGCCCTCGGCGGCGCGACCCTGCTCGACGCCGTGTGGGAAACGCTGACGTATCAGAGCGATCCCGAGGGCGCCAACGGCCCGCTGCCGCTCGACTGCACCCTGCTCGGCGACCTCGAATTGCACCTGGGCGGCCACAGCCTGGTGCGCTCGCGCCGCATCGCCACGGGCAACGACGAGCACTGGAAACGCCTGCGGAAGATGCTCCGGGGCATCTACAAGCAGACGCGCAAGGAGGTGCTCGAAGGCCGCCGCGCCGCCAATCTGCACCGAAAGCAGATGACTCTGTGGTGCCGCAAGTATGGCGTGGACTATCGCGAGCTGCTCGGCGGCGAGCCCGACGAGGCGCCGCTGCCGCCCGAGACGACGCTCACCGAGAGCTTCAACACGGCCGACGGCGACTCGCTCGGCCCCGACCTCGCGTGGGCCGAGGTGGTGGGCGACTGGGACGTGGTGAACCAGGCGGCCG
>Ga0116146_1004599_pt1 | contig 10547 bp, 8 predicted proteins | sample AD_JPNHG2_MetaG_FD_89748 | JGI IMG/M metagenome (GOLD analysis project Ga0116146, IMG submission 89748) | Active sludge microbial communities of municipal wastewater-treating anaerobic digesters from Japan - AD_JPNHG2_MetaG | ecosystem: Engineered > Bioreactor > Anaerobic > Digestate | place...
TCTGCCTACGAGTAGACCTCCTTGCCCCGCCGAAAACGGTTCACACGGACGCTCCCTCAGGGGCTACGTTCGAAAATAGTGCCAGGCTCGCTTTTCAAGCCTTTATTTTCAATAGGTTAGCACTGAAATTCGTGCGTGTCCCCATTTTCCGGGTGCGCACGCCTACCGCCGGCTCGACGGCGGAGGAATGTCCTCCACCGTAAAGACTTGTTTGGGAGACGGCTTCCGCACTTCGCGGCGCTCTCCCACCGCCTCGTCCTGCGAAGGTGCGCCGTCAGCAGCTTGAGCCCCTTCTTCCGTCTCCTCTTGGCGGGCCAAACGGGTCAAGTCGTCGGGACTCCAGGAGCTTTCAAACCGCTCCGGGGGCATATCGGCGAGAATTTCCCTCATCATCTCGTTCCAGACGGGGACGGCCAACGTATTGCCGAAGACTCTCTTTCCCAAAGGCTTCTTTTCGTCATACCCTATCCAGACGCCGGCGGAAAGGCTCGGCGTAAAACCGACGAACCACACGTCCGTCGATTCATTCGTCGTACCCGTCTTACCCCCGATGTCGTGACCCAACGACAGCAGTTCTCGAACCGAACCTTGCCGTACCGCCTCCTGGAACAAGTACAACATCTTGTCCGCCACATCCGGGCTGATGACGGCGTCCGTGATTGCGACGCGATGTTCCTCCAGTACGTCCCCGTTGAGATCTTCAACCCGCTCCACACAATACGGCTCGGCCCGAACGCCGTGGTTCGGAAAAGCACTAAAGGCCGAGACGATCTCCTCCAGGGTCACCTCCACGGAACCCAAAGCGATGGAAAGATACGGAGGAAACGACTGCTTCAAACCAAAGCGGTTGGCGATCTCGGCAATCTTCTGGGGACCCAGCGTGTTGGCCAATCGTACCGTGGGAACATTACGGGATTCCGCCAGCGCCTGCCGGATTGTAATCAGGCCCTTGTATTCGCCGTCCCAGTTGGTGGGCGCATAAGGACGTCCCAGGGCATCCTGGAACTCGACGGGTGCGTCGAGTACGGGGTCTTCAGGAGAAAAACCCGCCTCCAAAGCAGCGACATAAGTGAAGGGCTTGAAAACCGATCCAGGCTGCCTGAGGGCTTGGGTAGCACGATTGAACTTGCTGAAACGGAAGTCAAAGCCGCCGACCATGGCACGCACCGCACCGGTCCTGTTATCCAGAATCAGAGCTGCTCCTTGTACCTCCGGCACCTGGTCCAACAAGACCTCCAACCGCCGGTTCTTCCGATCCACCGCCGTGACTCGGAACAACGCTACATCCCCGGGCTTGAGGACGTCGTCGACCTGGCGTTTCTTGGTCCAGGCGACGGCGTCCCGGTCGATTCCGGCGGTGAAACTGCCGAATCGCACGGTCGCAGAGTCGGCCGAAGACTCTACGGTAAGCCCGTGCAAGAACTGTCCTTCGTGAAACAGCAAATCCCAATCGGAATGATGGTAGGTCTCCAACTGCTGCCCGCGTTCAAAAATGTTCTCCAAGGGACCCGCCCACCCACGCTTCTGCCGATCGAAGGCTCTCAGTCCTTCCTGCAGCGCCCGCTCGGCCGCCTCCTGCATGGAGCAATCGAGCGTCGTATAAACACGCAGTCCTCCATGCCAAATCTCCCGCGTCGAGTATCTCCGGCTCAGGTATTGCCGAACCCACTCCACGAAGTAAGGCGCAAGCGTACTGGAATCGTCCTCGCCCTTTATCTGCATGGGCTCGCTTAAGGCCGTCTCATATTCGTCCCGGTCGATGAAACCGAGTTCCAGCATTCTTCCGAGTACCCAGTTGCGTCGCGACAAAGCGTTTTCAGGCTGCGTGATGGGTGAGTGACGACTCGGCGCTTGAATGATCCCGGCCAACAGAGCGCATTCAGCCGTCGTTAGACCGTTCAAAGGTTTGCTGAAGTAGTAATCCGCGGCGGCGGCCACCCCGTAACGACCATGCCCTAGGAAGATCTGGTTGGCGTAGAACGTGAAGATCTGCTCCTTCGAATAGGTCTTTTCGATGTTGAGAGCGTAAAGGACATCCTTGATTTTTCTCTCCAGCGTCTTCTCGGTACTTGTGAACCGCATTTTTGCCAACTGCATGGTCAGCGTCGACGCCCCTTTACGCTCCCCTCGTACGACATCCCGCAATGCTGCGACCGCAAGACGGGAAAAATCGATGCCCGGATGCGCGAAAAAGCTCGCATCCTCGGCCGCCAATATCGCCTGCCGCAACCTCACCGGAATCTCCTCATACCGTACCGGGACTCTCTTCTCTTCGGCGAACTGGCCGATGATCCGTCCGTCCGCGGAATACACATAAGTCGAAACCTCGGGCAGTTGCGCTTCCAGTTCCTGCACCCGGGGCAGGTCGACGGCGTAGCCGAGCAACAAACCGACCGTGGCGCCGGCGCCGGCGCAAATGAGGACGGCCAAAAGATAGGTACTCCAAAAAAGAAAACCGACTTTTGGGTGTTCTTGACGCGGTCTCACCATGACGTCACTCATCCTCCGGCTTCTTGTCGCACCGGAGTTCAAACTTAGTGTAGCAAGACCGACAGCCCTCTCGCGTGAGGCTTCGACCCGACCCCGTGCTCGGGCGCTAACCTTCCTGATCGTCCGGTTGATCGTGGAGAGTAATCAGACGGAGGATCTCGTACCGGCGCACACCTCCCGGTGTGTGAATCTCCACCTCGTCGCCTTCCTGTTTACCGATCAAACTGCGACCGATGGGCGAGCTGGTGGAGATCTTACCGTTGGCGGCGTCCGACTCTTCGCTCATCACCAAGCGGTACGTCACTTCCTCGTCCCGGTCCAGATCGTACAAAACTACTGTGGAGCCGTAAGAGGCGCGATCGGAGGGAATTCGCTCCAAGTTCACCAGGGACAAACGCGCCAGGCGCTCTCTTAGATGGCCGAGTTCGGCCTGCACGATGCTCTGACGTTCCTTCGCCGCCTGGTATTCGGCGTTCTCCCGCAAATCACCCAGCTCCCTCGCTTGCTTCAAAGCCTTCGGGAGCTCATCCTGAAGTTCGTGCTCCAGCTTGCGGATCCGTTCCTCCAGCTTTTTCTTAACGTCTTTCACAGGTCCATCACCTCGCTCGCCAGCTTGAGCAGCGACTGGGGAAAGACACCGAAAAACAGCGTACCCGCAGTGCACAGAATCAACACGATTCGCACGACGGCTGGAAGTGCTTCGGCCTCACCGCCTCCGGCCGACACGCGCATGTACATATATACCATGACCCGGAGGTAGTAGTAGACGCCGACGGCCGAGGCTAAGACCGCAATGACGACCAGTCCGTAGAAGCCTCGTTCCACGGCGGCCGCAAGGAGGAAAAACTTCCCGGCGAAACCGGCGGTCAAAGGAATTCCGGCAAGCGAGAACAGACAGACTGAAAGTGCTACGCCCGCCGCGGGAAACCGAAAACCCAACCCGGCGTAATCCTCCAGGTCGACCGCAACTTCTCCACGCCGGGCCACCACCTGGACGACCGCCAGAGCCCCCAACGTCATCATGGCATACGCCAACAGGTAGAAGAGAATGCTGCGATACCCGGCCGCGTCGGCCGCCACCAGCCCTACAAGGAGGTAACCGGCATGAGCGATGGACGAATACGCCAACATTCGCTTGATGTTCGTCTGGGTCAGGGCGGCTACGTTTCCAATCACCATGGTCAGAACCGCAGAGATCCAGAGCAGTTCCTGCCATCCCGACGACTCCATCGGAACCACCTGCGCCGCCAGGCGCACCAACGCCAGAATCGCCGCTCCCTTCGAGGCCACGGCTAGATGCGCCATTACGGGCACCGGGGCTCCTTCGTAAACATCCGGCGTCCAAACGTGCAACGGAGCCAAGGCCGCCTTGAAACCGAATCCCACCAACAGGAAACCCAATCCCAGCAACATGAGAGGGGTCAGAGGCGCTACGTTCAGCAACGTGTCGGCGATCACCCGGTAATGGGTGCTCCGACCGGCTCCGTAGAGCAGCGCGACTCCCAGCAGCAAGAAACTCGTGGAGAACGCTCCCAGCAAAAAATACTTCAGGGCGGCTTCCACCGAGCGGAGATCCTCCCGCCGGTAGGCCGCCAGGGAATACGTGGCGACGGCCAGCACCTCCAGCCCCAGAAAGGTCATGATGAGGTCCGTGCTGGCCACCATTACGTCCATTCCCACGGCTGCAAACAGCAACAGCGGGAATATCTCACCCTTCCGTAGGTCTTGCTGCTCGAGATAAGGCATGGCGACGGCGGTCACCGCCCCGATGGAAAGCAGAAAAAGAAGACGGGCAAATTGGGTCAAGGAATCCTGGACGACCAGACCGAAGAACCCGGATCCCGTTTCGCTCCACCCGCCGACCACGGCAGCCAGTGCGACCCCGATGACCACCAAAGCGGCGTACCCGAAACGAGATTGATGCTCCCGGGCCGCGAAAGGCAAAAGCAGCGTAAGCAAGACACCGCCCAAGGCCAGAATGATTTCGGGCAATAGGACAACTGCGTTGATTTCCATGGGGCGTCCTACTCATCCAGCTCGAAAGGCGTCACGGTCCTCTGTTGCACCCGAAAAATCTGCTCGCTCCGGACCGCGTCGACACGATCGACGACTTTACGCAAGGCCGGCTCCATACGGCTAAGAAACATGGGGGAGGCAACCCCCATCCAGACGGCCATCACGATCAAGGGCAAGAGCGTCGCCAGTTCTCTCCCCGACAAATCCCGCAACCTGTCATTTTCCGGCTTGTCGATCCGACCGAGAAACACCCGCTGGTACATCCACAGCATGTACACCGCCGCGAAAATCACCGCCGTGGCGGCAAACGCGGCGTAGGTGCGGCTTTCCAGGAACGTCCCTTGCAGGACGAGAAATTCGCCGACAAAGCCGTTCAGCCCGGGGAGACCGATGCTGCTCAACGCGATGACCATGAAACAGGCCGCATAGGCCGGCATCCGATGCGCCAACCCCCCAAAGGCGGCAATCTCCCTCGTATGACGTCGGTCGTAGATCATCCCGACCAACAAGAAGAGAGCTCCGGTGGAAACTCCGTGGTTCAGCATTTGGTAGCTCGCCCCCGCCATGGAGGTCAGGTTGAAAGCGAAGATTCCCAGCACCACAAATCCCAGGTGACTCACCGAAGAATAGGCCACCAACTTCTTGACGTCCGGCTGTACCATGGCCACCAATGCGCCGTAGACGATGCCGATGACGGCCAGTGCGCAAATCCAAGGAGCCAACTGAACCGACGCCTGGGGAAAAAGCGGAAGGCAGAAGCGCAAAAGACCGTACGTACCCATCTTCAAGAGCACGCCGGCCAGGATCACCGATCCGGCCGTCGGCGCCTCTACGTGAGCGTCCGGCAGCCAGGTGTGGAAGGGAAACAGGGGAACCTTGATGGCAAAAGCCAGGAAGAAACCTAGAAAAAGCCACAGCTCAACCGAATCGGGTATGGTTATGGCCCCGGTTGCCAGTCGTTCGGTGATCTGTACCAGGTCGAAACTTTCCCCGCCGTTGTTGTAAAAGTACAACGTGATCAGAGCCGCCAGCATGAGGAGAGATCCGACCGCGGTATAGAGGAAGAACTTGACGGCCGCGTAGATCCTCTGCTCGCCCCCCCAGATTCCGATCAGAAAGTACATCGGGATGAGCATCGCCTCCCAGAAGAAATAGAACAGGACGAGGTCCAGCGCCACAAACACTCCGATCATGGCGCTCTCGAGAAAGAGCATCAACGCCATGTAGCCCTTGAGGTGCTCCTCGACGCTCCAACTCCCCAGGACGGCGAGAGGTACTAAAAACGTAGTCAGCAGAACCAACAACAAGCTGACGCCGTCGACGCCGACGTGATAAAAGATCCGGAAGCCCCCGGCTTCGATCCAGGGAAGCCGAGTCACCATCTGCATATCGGCCGAGGCGGGATCAAATCGAAACCAAAGGCCGAGTGACCAGAAAAAAGCCACGAGACTCGTAACCAACCCGAGGGCCCTCAGCCACCCACGGGCGCCGGGCGGTACCAACAACACGACGACCGCACCCAGCAACGGTATCAGCAGTAGTCCCGCTATCAAGCCGGTATCGGTCATAGGGAACCCGCGAAGTAACAGTACAGACACACTAAGGCCGCTCCCAGGAGAATCCAGTTGGCGTAGGCTCTCGCATAGCCGCTCTGGAGCCGCCGGACGTACACGCTGGCCCGGCGGAATACGGCCGCCACCCCGTTCACGAGTCCGTCAACCAATCCTACGTCGACTCCTTGCCAAAGAAGAACTCGCGAAACCGCCTCCATGGGTCGCACGATCAACGTGTCGTAGACCTCGTCCACATAGAACTTGTTCCACACGAATCGGTACAGCGTCGGATGCGCCTCGGCCAGTCGCGCGGCACGAGTCGGATCCATCACGTAGAACCGATACGCCAGCCAAATACCACCCAGTGCCAGTGCGACCACCAACATCGTCAAGCCGATCTCGAGGCTGTGGCCCGAAGTGTCTTCGGCAACATGCTCCGAGATACGGAAACTAAAGGCGGGCTCCAGGAATCGGGCAAACCGGTTGGTACCCAGCCAAGCGGGCAACCCCACAAAACCGGCCGCTATCGACAGCAGCGCCAGGATCCCCAGAGGCAGCCGGATCCACCAAGAAGACTCCCGCGGTGAGCTGTGGTTCTCAGCACGTTCAACGTGTCCCCGAGCGTCATGGTCCGCCTGGTGGGCCGGCTCGCTCTTGAATCTCTCGGAACCGTAAAACGTCAGGAACATCAAACGGGCCATGTAGAACGCCGTCATGGCCGCCACGATCACGCCGACCGCCCACAGCAGTGGATGTCCGTGCGGACTCACCAAGGCCTCCCAAAGAATCTCGTCCTTCGAGAAGAAGCCGGCCAAAGGAGGAATCCCGGCGATGGCCAGAGTGCCGATCCCCATGGTGGCCCAGGTGAAGGGCAGATATTTCTTTAAGCCCCCCATTTTGAACATATCCTGCTCATGGTGCAGTGCGAGGATCACACTTCCCGATCCAAGGAACAGCAACGCCTTAAAAAAGGCATGCGTGTACAGATGGAAAATTCCCGCGGAAAACGCGCCGACTCCCACCGCGACGAACATGTAGCCGAGCTGGCTTATGGTGGAATAGGCCAAAACCCGCTTGATATCGCGCTGGGCCAGGGCGATTAGAGCCGCCAGCAAGGCCGTGGCCACCCCCACTACGGCCACAATTTCCATCGCTGCGGGAGCACGTGAATACAAGGCGGAAGATCGCGCGATCATGTAGACCCCGGCGGTCACCATCGTGGCGGCGTGAATCAAGGCACTCACGGGAGTCGGACCGGCCATGGCGTCCGGCAACCACACATACAGGGGAATCTGAGCGCTCTTGCCCGTAGCCCCGACAAAAAGTAGCAGGCACGCCGCCGTCAAGACACCCCAGCCCACTTCGGCATGAGGAAACTGCCGAGCCGCCGCTTCAAACAGCGGGTGGAAGCTGAGCGTACCGAACAGCTGAAACAGCAGGAACATACCCAGTAAGAACCCGAAGTCCCCGATCCGGTTGACCACAAAAGCCTTCTTGGCGGCGTCGCCGGCGACCTTCGTCTCGAAGTAGTAGCCAATCAACAGATAGGAGCAAAGGCCGACACCTTCCCAGCCGACGAACATAAGCAGGTAGTTGTCGGCCAGCACAAGGACGCTCATCATGAAAATGAACAGGTTGAGATAGGAGAAATACCTATAGTATCCGCCCTCTCCCCGCATGTACTCCACCGAGTAGACGTGAATCAGGAAGCCGACGCCGGTGACCACGAGGATCATGACGGCCGACAGAGGATCCAGCAGAAAAGAGGCGTCTGCGCGAAAATCCCCCGCCTGGATCCAAACAAACAGCGATTGGGTCACCGACCTTCCCTCGGCGGGAAGACGCACCAGTTCGAACAATGCTCCGACCGCCACCAGAAAGGAGAGAGCCACCGATCCACAGCCGATCGCAGCGATCCATCCCGGCGGGAAACGGCGCCCCAGGACACCGTTCAGCCCCGCACCCAACAAGGGAAACAGCAGTATTAGAGGAAAGATCTCCAGCATCGGCTTACCACTTCATGCGGTCGGCCTGATCCACGTCCACCGTACGGGTGTGCCGCGACAACAGAACGATAATAGCCAGACCCACTCCAGCCTCGGCTGCGGCTACGGTCATCACGAAGAACACGAACACCTGACCGTCGACCTGGGCGAAATCCCTGGCGAAGGTTAGAAAAATCAGGTTTACCGCGTTCAGCATCAGTTCAATGCACATAAACATGGTGATGGCGTTGCGCCGTACGACGACACCGAACGCCCCGATCGTAAACAACGCCGCCGCCAAGATCAGGTAATGAGACGCGGGAATCATAACGGAATCAGTCGGATCGCTTGGCCAGGATCAACGCCCCCACCACTGCAGCCAGTATCAGGATCGACGTAATTTCAAACGGCAACAGGTAGTCACGAAAGAGAGCCGCCGCGATATCCCGCAAGCCCCCCGGCATTCCCGGCGTCCGACTCTCCGGAAAGCTCAGGAGTACGGAGGACAAGACGCCTCCAGTGACACCCGCCACAACCAGGGCAGGCAAAAGCAGGCTGCGGGTTCGTTTCACCACAAACATCTCCGATTCAGGATCAATCAGCATGATCACAAACAGGAACAACACCATGACGGCCCCGGCATATACGATCACCTGGACGGCCGCCAGGAAATACCCACCCAACTGGAAGTAAAGGACGGCTACGGAACTGAGACAAACAATCAGTGCCAGGACGCTGTGGACCGCCCGTCGCTGAAAGACCACCAACAAAGCCGATACCACCGCCACCAGCGCCGCCAAGTAGAAGACCAACTGCTCCACAGACGTCACCTCAAGCCGACTCACTCGGATCCAAGATCGAACCTCGGAAACAAAGACAGACGTGCATGTTATTGACTGGTCCTAGGCTTGTCAACAGCATGCTTATGCAGCAAACCGGTCAAGGAGATCCGGGCTGACTCCCTGACTGCGGTCGGGAAGCTCTTGCGAATCACTCGGCCCAAGGAGCTCGGGAAGCCGTTCACGTAACCCGCGGAATTCGCCTTCCTCTTGCACCCTCGGCGTCCAAGTGACGCCGCAGTCCGGACACTCCCGCCGTTTCTTTCCCGGTAATCCGCAGCCCACGGGAGGCTTCCGCCGGGACAGGCCCGAGGCGAGCTCCGAAAGCGGACTTCCCGGCGAGACTTCTCGGTTTGGACGACTCTCCCTTTGTGCCTTATAATCGGAGTCGGCTCGGGGCGGCGTACCCAAGTGGCTAAGGGAGAGGTCTGCAAAACCTTTACTCGGCGGTTCGAATCCGCCCGCCGCCTCCACCGCCCGCACGAGAGCCTCCCGCGTACGGAGTACGGCTTAAGAGGATGACGATCCGGTTGTGTCTTCTCCCAGCCCTTCAGGGCTCTCCCAAAACGCTTGGAGGGCTCGCCGACCTTGGGGGTCGCTCGCTCAGCTCGCTTGCCCTGGGCTCGCAGACGCTGTCGCGCCCCCCGCACGCAAGTCGCCGAAAAATGTGGGGTAGACACCAAAGTGTCCATCCTCGGCAGACCGTACGGTTCCCCGGCCGGCCTGGAACCAGGCGACACCCTCCCTGTACGGCGTCGCGGAACGCGGCCCGCGGAACACAAAGCACGCCACGCCGTACGTCGTAGCCGTTACGCGCCGCGCATTCACAGCACGAAGCGCCGGAGAATCCGCAGATCGGACCGCCAATTGAGATTGACGCCGAGACATTCGACTTCCAATTCCTCACTCAAGAAACGGCGAAGACGCGGCAAACAGCGATGGAACTCAAAGAGCGGGGTGACGAGAACCAGCAACGGCGGTTTCCTCGAAAGCGCGACCCCCGGGAAATAGCCCGCCCGCTCAAAATCTCCTTCCTGCAAATGACGCCGTACTCGGTCCCAATACTCCAGACCCTGAAAGAGAATCGCCGGATCCCGACCCGCCTTCAACTCCAGGATGATCACCCTTCCCTCCGGCGTGCAGGTCAGCAAATCGATGATCCGCCGCTCTCCCTCCACCAGGCTCGGTACCTGGCAATACAGGTGCTCACCCGTTCCGGGAAACAGGCCCGCCAGGCGGACTATCAGTTCACCCTCCAACCATCTCTCGGGCAACAGGCGGAAATACGGCGAGGCGGGATCGGGACTGGGCCAACTCCGCACTTCGAGCACCCGGCGAACGTGCTCCTTCCACGTCTCCCATCCCGCCTCTTCCAGTCGCCGGGGAGACAGCCGGTCGAACCAGAAACCCGACTCTTCCGCTCCCCAAAGTACCGGCAGGCCTCGCCAACAGAGTTCCCACCCGGCCGCCCGAAAGCGAAGCTCGCACCCCGGGGCGTACAGCAGCGCCTGCTGCAAGACCGAGGGAGCCCGCGGCCGGTACGGATACAGCACGTAGGGTCCCCTCGCCACCTCCGTGCTTCTCGGCCGGGGAAAGATCCGCGTGAGTTCCCGGCCGGAAGAATAGGTCCAGGCCGAAACCGGAATTCGCACGTGTTGCAGAAA
>Ga0116146_1004614_pt1 | contig 10521 bp, 4 predicted proteins | sample AD_JPNHG2_MetaG_FD_89748 | JGI IMG/M metagenome (GOLD analysis project Ga0116146, IMG submission 89748) | Active sludge microbial communities of municipal wastewater-treating anaerobic digesters from Japan - AD_JPNHG2_MetaG | ecosystem: Engineered > Bioreactor > Anaerobic > Digestate | place...
TATATCTCCCTCTTTTACTTTCTTTAATGTTTCAGTCCTCTTCTCTATATCTCTTGCCTGAGTAACCATCTTTTCTGAAAGAATAATTCTGTTTTTCTCTCTATCTAACTCAATTATCCTTGTTTTAATCTTTTCTCCTATCAAAGAATTTAACCTCTTTTGAACCTTAGAAGATATATCTCTGCCGACCTGTCTTACACCATTAGCATACACTCTAGTAGCATCAAGCTGAGAAGTAGGTATAAAACCACGAATTCCTTTACCAATCTCTACAATTAATCCCCCATTATTTGATTCAACAACTACAGCTTCAACAACCTCATTATTTTTCTTAGCATTCTCTAAAGCAAGCCATGCACTTGCCTGTTGTGTCCTTCGAATAGAAAGGATTAATTGTCCCTTCTCATCTTCAGGTTTAACAACATATACAAGAACTTTGTCCCCTACTTGAAGCTTAGTCCAGTCAAGAGTATCTGACTTCAACTCCCTACCAGCTATTATCCCCTCTGATTTATACCCAACATCAACAATAACTACACCATTATTAACATTAACATCAACAACCTCTCCCTCAACAATATCTCCTCTTGAGAGCTGTTTTAATTTATGAGAATTATCATCAAGAAAATCATTTAACTGTGAATACTCAGGATCTTGTAAAACCTGTGTATCACTATTTTTAAATTTATCCATTATATTAACCTTTATGGCGATGTATGGTCAGCAGTAATACATACATACACTAAAATAAAAGTACTGCAATCAGCATTATATCAGAAAATTGAAAAACTATGAAGAAATGTAATTCTCTTCCTTATTAACTCCTATCTCATTAAGAAGATCAATATTAAAACTGTATCTCCCATACAAAACAAAATATCTATTTATCTTATACCAATCCTCTCTATCATATATCCTCTCTAAATCCTTTGCTATTTTGTTAGGATCTGTGCTTTTTGTTAATCCATATTTTAAAGCAGTCTTTTTAACATGAGTATCAACAGCAATACCTTGGTTAGATTGATAAAGGTCATTAAGAAATACATTCGCCGTTTTATACCCCACCCCTGGTAACTTTAAAAGAGCCTCTAAACTTGTAGGAACCTCTCCATTGTACTCTTTAACAATTATTTCAGACATCTTCTTTATATTTTTAGCCTTCGTGTGATAGTAGTTTATAGATGAAATGTACCCTTCTATATCTTTTACTGATGCAAGAGACATCGTATACCCATCGGGGTATATTTGAAATAATTTTTCTGTTACCTTATTAACCTGTTTATCTGTTGTCTGTGCAGAAAGAATAATACAAACTAGAAATTGAAACGGAGTACTCCAGTTTCTTAATTCTGTCTGAGCATTAGGAAACATCTCCTCTAACCTAGATAGAAGCAAATATGCTTTTTCTTTTTTCCTCATCTATTTTAAAGAGTTTAAAAACTTACAAACAAAAGATTTACCATATTTAATTGTAAGAATATCTAAAATTTCAGGGAAATTATTTAACATATTCTTTACCTGTACTACTATTTTATCACTATTCCAAATTAAAGCCCCTGTAGTGCTCGTAAAGGCCCTCGCAATTTCTTCAGATAGTAGATACACCTCCTTTTTGTCATTCTTAGCGACTGCATCAAGCCAAGACTCTTTTAAATATTTACTAACACCTGAGTTAGGGTATAAATATTTTTCAATCTCATCAATACCTAGATAATATGGTTTTACTATTTTATTTGCTATTGCACTTTTAGGTAGAATTCCTCTGCTAATACCAAATTCTACACATTCATTTCTAATATCCTCTCTACTTCTCCACCCATTCTTATCTTTAGTAACAACATTTTTCCAGCCTCTACCAATTTTATCCTCAAAAAGACCATATATTTCCCCACTTATATCCTGAACCTCCCTTCTTTCATACAAATCTCCACCATCATTCTTTCTCTCCTTTCTCCATTCAATATCTTTATATCTTAAACATACAACACAATTATCAATATTTAAAATCTCTCTAACATATGAATCAAATTGTAAAGCTTCATTTACAAGCTCATTCTTTCTTAACATTTCTTTTGGATTCTCAAAAAGATGATATGCAATTGTTAAAGCATTGCTAAACGGCCCTCTATCAAAGATATATAAATCAAACAAGTTATCTTTCTCTATACAATTAAGTATTTCAAGTCTGTTAAGAGCAAACAAAGCCATTTTAATTTCAACCTCTTTATCTTTTTTAATACTAATTTCTTTTGGAAAGCCATTAACCAGTATATCCCTTATAACATACCCAATTGGGGTACAGTAATACGGAAAAGCTATAACACAAGAGTGAAGCCCAAGAACAGAAACATATTTGGAGAAGTTTTTTACAGCATCACCTTTTCCAACTTGATCAGCCCCTTCAAAATCAATACATTTATACTTTTTATTCTTCAAAGTACCAGGCCTATAATTTTAACTCTCTTTTTAGTATATCACATTAAAAATACAGAAGAAAGATTACAACAACTTCGAACTAAAGCTTAATACGTTCAAACATATTGAACACTACTTTTCTTTAATTTGCAATATATTTCTATCATATGAGTAAACTCTGTCTATTGCCTGTATCCCTAGAGGAAAGAAGGGGATGAGATAAAACAGCAAAATATACACCAAAATGTTACGTAAATATGGGGTAAAAATGTTTTACTTGTTATTAGAGAAATAATTCGTAACTCGGTTTATGATCAACTTTTCTATCCTATATCCTATAAAATAGAAAACCCCACTCTTTTAAAGTGGGGTTTTTAGTTTCAAAAAGTCCTGGCAATTACCTATCTTCCCAGAACCAAAGGTTCAAGTATTTTCAGCGCTGAAGTGTTTTACTTCTGAGTTCGGGATGGAGATCAGGTAGTTCCACTCCGCTGCAATCGCCAGGCGACAGATATCATTAAAATATGATAGCTATCGCCTGACAACTGCGGTTATTACTAACAGCAATCATCAGGACTTAATTCTAAAGAGCAAAAGAGTGTTTACACACTCAAAACTGAATATACAGCAATAAATTATGAAGCATTTGGTCTATTAGTACTCCTTGGCTAAACATATTACTATGCTTACACCTAGAGCCTATCAACGTGGTAGTCTCCCACGAACCTTCAGCATAGTCAAGCTATGCAAGTATATTTAATCTTGGAAAAGGCTTCATACTTATATGCTTTCAGTATTTATCCTAAAGCAACTTAGCTACCCAGCAATGCTCTTGGTAGAACAACTGGTGCACTAGAGGTTACCTCACCCTGATCCTTTCGTACTAAGGGTCAATTTCCTCAAATATACAACGCCCATACCGGATAGAGACCGACCTGGCTCACGACGGTCTGAACCCAGCTCGCGTGCCACTTTAATCGACGAACAGTCGAACCCTTGGGGTCTTATCCAACCCCAGGATGTGACGAGCCGACATCGAGGTGCCGAACGGTGCCGTCAATGTGAACTATCGGGCACCACCAGCCTGTTATCCCCGGGGTAGCTTATCTTCGTTAAACAATCGCGATTCCACATTCTGCGAAAGGGTCACTTGAACCTACTTTCGTAACTGATCGGAATGTCTTCCTCACAGTAAAGCCTCCTTATGCTCATGCACTCTCCATCCGATTTCCATCCGGATTGAGGAGACCTTTGTGCGCTTGCGGTACTCTTTAGCAAGCAACCGCCCCAGTCAAACTGCCTACCATGCACTGTCCGTTTTTCTGATAAAGAAAAAAGTGAGAAATAAAACATCAAAAGAGTGGTATTACATATTGCGACTCCACCATTCCTGACGAAACGGCTTCATAGTCTCCCACCTATTCTATTCATCCGAGGCTTTATTTCAATGCAAAGCTGCAGTAAAGCTCCACGGGGTCTTTTTGTCCTGGTATGGGTAGGCCGCATCTTCACAGCCATTTCAATTTCACCGAGCGCGCTGTCGAGACAGTGGAAGAGTCGTTACGCCTTTCATGCAAGTCACTAATTAAGTGACGAGGTATTACGCTACCTTAGGCTTCCTGTTACTTTTTAACCATTTATTACCTAATACCAAAGTAATAAAGGCGTCATCTTTAAAGATGATCTCTACATTACTGCAGAGGTCGGACTATCTCTTCAGTCAAAATTGACTGTCTAGCATTTAGTCTCTGGGGATTCTTGTAAGAATTTCTTCTTTTGACCATTTCTTTCCTTTTCCAACTTGATTTATTTCATATGCAATATCCAACAATTTGATAAAACCTTTCTTAGTGTGATGTTCACCATTATACATTAATGTAACACCTCTACTAAACAAATCAAATGCTTTTTTCTTTGTGGCAAGTTGGTATTTTTCAAAGAATGGCAAAACCCTCTTGTAGCAAGGAGAAATACCCGCTAATTGATAAGTAAATACTGAATACGGAGATGTCTTTCTATGAATTGATCCTTCTCCTAAGACATCTTTCATAACATACAGTATCCATTTATTTCTCTCATGCTGATAAAGATAAAATGCTGGATCTATTCTGAACTTAAATTTTGATTTAGAAGTGCTTTTGACATTTAAGCAAAAACTTCCCTCTCCATCAACAAATCCAGATAAAAACCAACATAAATCTTCTGAAGGGTTAAAGATACTTCTTACAAGCCTTTCCTGCTGGTCGTCCCAGACAACAAACTTTTTACCAATTTGGTATTTGTGTCTCTTGGGATGTTCCTGCATATGGCTAGATTTTACAACGGCCCTATATCTTGTAGCAAGTAGATATATATCTACCACCGTTATAGTTACAGCCGCCATTGACCAGGGCTTTGGTTGTCCGCTTCACCACCACTAGAGCACCGAAGTGCATCTAGCAGACGGTTGACAAACTTCCTTAACCTTCTGGCATTGGGCAGGCGTCAGCACTTATACATCTTCTTACGAATTTGCAAGCGCCTGTAGTTTTGGTAACTAGTCGCTCCTCCCTATTCTGTGCCACCTCCATCGTTACTAGAAAAAATCTTGTAACGGAAGGTCCCCCTTCTTGCGAACTTACGGGGTGAATTTGCCGAATTCCTTAACAACGCATCACTCGTACGCTTTGGTGCATTTACACCAGTCCACCAGTGTCGGATTGCAGTACGGTTACTGATATTTTTGTTTACCGAAGTAAACTGCTAGAAGTTTTTCCTGGAGAATTAATATAACGGATTGGATTCCCGAAGGTCCCCTTTGTATCACAGCTCGTTTTCATTCCACAAAGTGGAAAACATTTTCCCGGATTTACCTAGGAAAACTAACTAACTGCTTGCACCTCAAACCAATTAGAGGCCCGCCTTTTCAATCCTCAAGCTCCATTGCAAATATCAATAGTACAGGAATATTAACCTGTTGTCCGTCGGATACGCTTTTCAGCCTCTCCTTAGGACCGACTAACCCATGGTTGACTGCCATAGCCATGGAAACCTTAGACATTCAGCGAGCAGGGTTTTCACCTGCTTTACGTTACTCATCCCGGCATTCTCACTTCTATACGCTCCAGCAGCTCCTTTCGGGCCACCTTCACAGCTAATTATCAAATGCTAATTTGATCATGTATAGAACGCTCCCCTACCATTTAAAAATCATAAATGATAGATAAATTTGCAGCTTCGGAATACATCTTCAGCCCCGTTGAATCTTAAGCGCAGAATCTCTTGACTAGTAAGCTTTTACGCACTTTTTAAAGGATGGCTGCCTCTGAGCCAACCTCCTAGCTGTCTGAGAAACTCCACTTCCTTTCCCACTAAGATGTAATTTAGGGTCCTTATCTGACAATCTGGGCTGTTTCCCTCTTGAACGCTGGAACTTAGATCCCAGGTTCTGACTGCTGTAATATTCTCATTGGTATTCGGAGTTTGACTGGATTGAGTACTCTTTCGAGCCTCAGATCCAATCAGTGCTCTACCCCCAATGATTAACTTACAACGCTAGCCCAAAAGCTATTTCGGGGAGAACCAGCTATTACCAGGTTCGTTTGGCATGTTACCGCTAACCTTGAGTCATCTCATAATTTTGTAACATTAAAGAGTTCGGACCTCCGGAGTAATTTCTTACTCTTTCATCCTGCTCAGGGTTAGATCACCTGGTTTCGGGTCTAGTGCATGCGACTATTTGCTAATCAAAAGATTAACAAAACGCTCTATTCAAACTCGCTTTCGCTTCGGCTCCCCAATAAACATGGTTAACCTTGCCGCACACAACTAACTCGCCGGGTCATTCTTCAATAGGCACGCCGTCACCGGATATACCGGCTCCGACTGTTTGTAAGCACACGGTTTCAGTTCTATTTCACTCCCCTAACAGGGGTACTTTTCACCTTTCCCTCACGGAACTACTTCACTATCGGTCACAAAAGATATTTAGCTTTACCAAGTGGTCTTGGTAGATTCCCACAGAATTACACTTGCTCCGTGGTACTTAAGAAATCAGAAGGAAGGCTTAATCTTTTCATATACAAGACTTTCACTTTCTATGGTCTATCTTTCCAGATATGTTCTATTAAGATTAAACTTTGTAACTTCCCGACCAGTTTGTCGCCTGATCAACTGATTCTTACAACCCCCATATTGCACGAGCGACAACCTACGAGTTCAACTCCTCCTTCATCGCAACGCGAATCAGGATTTGTATCCCTCTTACACAATATGAGTTTAAGCTTTTTCCTTTTCGCTCGCCACTACTCAGGAAATAACCTATTGGTTTCTTTTCTTGCAGGTACTGAGAGGTTTCACTTCCCTGCATTCCCGCACATATAGCTATGAATTTACTATATGGCGACTAGGTATAAGCCTAGCCGGGTTACCCCATTCGGAAATCTTTGGATTAATGCTTGTTTGGCAGCTACCCAAAGCTTATCGCAACCTACTACGTCCTTCATCGGTCTTTTGTGCCAAGGCATCCACCGTATGCCCTTATTTTGCTTCATTGAAATTGCTAATATATTCAGTTTTAAATGTGCAAAATAATGTATTGTGAAATAACTGTATAAAAATCGACCTACCCTCAACAGTTATTTACGAATCAACACATTATCTCTTCGAGAATCAAAGCATTACCTTTTCTTCCCGATACTAATATGTATGGACCTGAGGAGAATCGAACTCCTGACCTCCTCATTGCAAATGAGGCGTTCTAGCCATCTGAACTACAGGCCCTGAATCGACTGGTGGGCGTACCAAGACTCGAACTTGGGACCTCAGTCTTATCAGGACTGCGCTCTAGCCAGCTGAGCTATACGCCCATCCATACAAACTTTAAAAAGAACAACTTTAAAAGCTAAAAAGTGACAGGAAAGTCGGGTATCTCCTTGAAAGGAGGTAATTCAGCCGCAGATTCCCCTACGGCTACCTTGTTACGACTTAACCCCAGTCATAAGCGTTACCTTCGTCACCTCACTGTAAACAGCAAGGCACCTTCGGGTATCACCTACTTCCATGGCTTGACGGGCGGTGTGTGCAAGACCCGAGAACGTATTCACCGTGGCATGGCTGATCCACGATTACTAGCGAATCCAACTTCATGCGGGCGGGTTTCAGCCCACAATCCGAACTGAGATCGGCTTTAAAGGATTAGCTCCGCCTTGCGGCTTGGCTGCCCATTGTACCGACCATTGTAGCGTGTGTGTAGCCCAGGACATAAGGACTATGCGGACCAGACGTCATCCCCACCTTCCTCCCCGTTTTACCGAGGCAGTTTCCCAAGACACTTGTAACATGGGATAGGGGTTGCGCTCGTTTCGGGACTTAACCCTACATCTCACGACACGAGCTGACGACGGCCATGCAGTACCTGTGTATCACCCTCGAAGGCTATCTATGTTTCCAAAGATATGCAGATACATGTCAAACCCTGGTAAGGTTGTTCGATTGCCATCGAATTAAACCACGCGCTACTCCGCTTGTGCGGGTCCCCGCCAATTCATTTGAGTTTTAGCCTTGCGGCCGTACTTCCCAGGCGGGATGCTTAACGCGTTAGCTGCGGCACTTGGTACTTCCACTTAGAATCCGAAGATAGAAAGTAGTCATACCAAACACCTAGCATCCATTGTTTACAGCGTGGACTACACGGGTATCTAATCCGTTTTGCTACCCACGCTTTCGAGCCTTAGCGTCAGACAATAGCCAGTGAACCGCTTTCGCCACTGATGTTCTTCCGAATATCAACACATTTTACCGCTCCACTCGGAATTCCGTTCACCTATCTATGTCTCAAGTCTGATAGTTTCGAAAGCTCTCCCTTAGTTAAGCCAAGGTCTTTAACTTAAGACTTATCAAACCGCCTACGCATCTCTATACGCCCAGTAAATCCGGATAACGTTCGTACCCTACGCATCACCGATGCTTCTGGCACGTAGTTAGCAGGTACTTATTCATATGGTACAGTCATCTATTCTTCCCATATAAAAGGAGTTTACAATCCGAAGACCTTCATCCTCCACGCTGTGTCGCTGCGTCAGGGTTGCCCCCATTGCGCAAGATTCCTAATTGCTGCCTCCCGTAGGAGTGCGGACCGTGTCTCAGTTCCGCGGTGGCTGACCGTGCTCTCACACCAGCTACCCGTCTTAGCCTTGGTGAGCTATTACCTCACCAACAAGCTGATAGGACATAGACCTCTCTTGAAACGATAAATCTTTACTCTAAAACACACGAAGTGAATAGAGACCATCGGATATTACCCCGTCTTTCGACGAGCTATTCCCGGCTTCAAGGTAAGTTATCTATGTATTACTCACCCGTTTGCCACTATCCTAAAGAAAAAACCATCAACCGAAGTTTCAGGAATTCTCAAAAGGATCGTTCGACTTGCATACCTAAGGCACACAGCCAACGTTCATCCTGAGCTATGATCAAACTCTCATTGAAAAACGTTTGACTTAAACAGTGTTTAAAAAAACACAGACCAATCAACGTAAATTGGATTTACTTGACTTTAATGAATTGTGTGACCCAATCACACTATTTAGAAAGTCGTATATACGAATATATTTAGACTTCCTGTCACTCTTTAGCTTTTAAAGAGCTGAGAGGGATTTAAATAATGACAATACTCAATTGTATTCATTAGAGTAAACTCTAAGAGGAAACCTTTCTCACACTATCCCAAACTCGTGCCGTGATTTTAACACACAAAAAGATGTTATGCAATACCTTATATGAGTCACATACATATGATACTCTGGAAGATATTTTAGCATATATTGTACAGGAAAAAGATTGTTAAACTCCTCCATTCCTTACTCCTTATATGCTTTTAGAGTATAGCTTTTATCTCTTCAATAAAGATATCAGGGTTTGGTGATTTTAATTCTCCATTTTTTGTTCCTAATATATGGTGTTTACCATCTTTGCTCCATTCACAAAATTCATATCTGTCATATGTTCTATCTGGGAACATCTGTTTTTCCATTTCATTTGGTCGATGAAGTTCAAGAGTAAAGTATCTAGGATTTTCCGCGTTCAGTAATATTGCTACATATGCGACTTCTGCTGTTTCTATCGGAGTTGGGAATTTTACAACGAGAAGTTTCCTCTCTTCATCAATCTTAACCATTATTGGATTAAAGCTGTCTGGTTCAATCGTGATTTCTTTGTTTGATAGTAGATTTTTTGGGTCTTGCTTAATTCTTTCAAATTCGCCTATAAGCATATTTTTTAATGCATTAGGTCCTTGGTTTATGATTTTATTAAAATCATCCCACATATTAAAAATAATATGCTTTAAGAATATGTGTGCATAATAATAGAGCAGAGAGGGTTTGTCCATCTAACAAAAATATTTAAATTAATATTAAAGTTTACATATACTGCTACACAGTGTCAATTGTAAACTGTACATTACCTATTTCTTCTTTTTCTGAATTCTGAACATATCACTCAATTCTTTAACAGTAGTAATGTCTTCTCGGCTTTTATCTCTGCCAAAATCAATTAACCTAGGAAACCTTAAAGACAGACCATTTCCTATTGATGCATTAGTACCTGATATATTCCTAGTTATTTCATCAGCATCAACAGTAATCACATATACAGGAGACACCCATACATCAGGAATTAAGAAATCAACAACTCTAACATCCTTTGGCTTTTGCTTAACAGTAATATCCTGAAATTTAGAATACATATCTTTAAGCAACTCATCACCCATTCCAGTACCTACCTTACATATTGCATCAAACGTCCCCTCATTTTCATTTAAGACAGCACCAAGAATAGCACCAACACCAAGAGAGGATCTTCTTCCAGAACCGCTATAATATCCAACAACAACCATATCTACAGTATCAACAAGTTTCTTATCAATACTTTTCTTAATTTTAACCCACTCATAATTTCTTATTCCTGGCTTATACCCTCCTTTTATCTCCTTAACTATAATTCCCTCTAACCCATTTTTAATACACTCTTTAAAATATTTCTTTATTTCTTTTTCGCTAGAAACCTTTTTACTTTCAGCCAACGCTATACTCCCCTCCTTTGAACTTTTAATATTCTTTTCAAGCA
>Ga0116146_1004615_pt1 | contig 10520 bp, 10 predicted proteins | sample AD_JPNHG2_MetaG_FD_89748 | JGI IMG/M metagenome (GOLD analysis project Ga0116146, IMG submission 89748) | Active sludge microbial communities of municipal wastewater-treating anaerobic digesters from Japan - AD_JPNHG2_MetaG | ecosystem: Engineered > Bioreactor > Anaerobic > Digestate | place...
TCAGTCAATGTAGCAATAGGGTATACTAATTGCAGGTGCTGTCCCGGTTCCAATTCATAGCGCATCCCTTCGGCAAAACCCCGAAGAGCAAACTTGGTACCGCTGTACAGGGCATAGCCGGGCATTCCGTAAAAGCTCATCGCGCTGGCGGTAATGATATACTGAAAGGGCGCACTCCCTTTTCGTGCGCGTAAAGCCTGGAGCCCATAGATCGGGGCATACACATTGGTTTTAAAGATACTGTCCATGTGTTCCCAATCAGCGTCCTGCCACTTCTCATAGTAGGCAAAACCCGCATTGCTGATAAAAATATCCACATCCCCCAGGATCCGATAGGCCTCATCCAGCAGGCGGTCCATGCCTGCTTTGTTTGAGACATCGATTGAAAGGGGAGTAATGGTTCCGTGGACAGGTATCCGTTCTGCCCGGCGGGCAACTGCAACAATGGTGTTCTCCCCTGCAAGGGCTTTGCAAAGCTCGGAGCCGATGCCTGAGGATGCCCCCGTAATGACAATTCGTTTTCCCTTAACCATGTTTATTCCTCCAGATTGATGCCAACCATAGTTGGAGCAGCTCTACCTCTACGTTTCGCCTGTCATCAGGAACCCCTGTGCGGCGAACCAGTCCCTGGCGATGCCCATCTCCTGCAGGCTCACGAGGCGGTTGAAGGTGCCGTTCTGCAGGATCAGTTCCCGGTAGCTCCTGATTTCTACATTACGTTAAGGATGTTCACAGAATAATCGAAAATTGTTTTTCCAGCTGGTACATCCGGTATTTTCCAGACCATGGCCTTGGTCATGGCAAAAGTAAACATCAGTCTGCCCTTGTCCAATCGATGGTCACCCCGATTTTTTCTGCAAGTTTTTCGATATCTTCATCGGTGTGGTGTTCCAGGCCTGCAGGCATAACAGTATACTCAGATTCTTTTGGCACATATAAATGAGCTGTATGGTGTGCTGCTGTTGTAACAATCTCATTTGAACCCTTTGGGTCCAGTGTACGCACTGTCCCGTTGCAGGTACAGACATAAGAATTTGTGCCATCTGACCATACACATAGGGATGTACCACGTACACCCGCAGAGGCTGCTGGTGAATTTATTATAAAGCTGTCATCATTATTTATAACTTTCGTTAACTTTTTTAGGACAGCCGCTACTCCCCCTGTCTTTAATTCTATTTGAATTGAGGGGGCAGTAAAATCTAATGTTGTCTGGGTGTTTTGTCGTATTTGGATGATATTTTTATCACTGAATATGATTTCACAGGATGATTCTCGCCCCGTTTTTATTGAACATTTAAGGGGTAACAGCTGTCCTACTTCAGCAGGTTTACCGTCTATAGAAACTTCTCCATCAACATAAGACAGTTTAATCTTTACTATCTGGTTTGTTGATGTTGCATTCGAATCTGAATCCTTTTCCCGAACTGGTCCAGAAAATAAGAGGCTTCCAGAAAAAATCATAAGCAGGAAACTGAATAGGTATGTTTGTCGTTTCATTTCATTGCTCCAATATATACGCTTCCCCGGAAGCCCCTGGCGGCATAGTAGGACTGGGCTCCATTGTGGTACATAAATACGGTGCCATAGCGATATTCCATAAAGAGGGCTCCGCCAAGTTTTCGTATCTCTGGAGGTGTGAGAATCCAGCTTGATGTTTTTGTATCAAAGTGACCTGTGGCTTGTAATTTCCGGTAAAGCCCTTCGTTCAGGATTTCTATACCCATTTCTGTCGCCATATCCATAGCACTGGTTTCCGGTCTGGCATCTTTTCGCGATTCAAGTCCCGCACGATCATAACAGAGGCTTCGTCTTCCTGCAGGGCTTTCGGGTGAACAATCTACAAAGAGGTATGCATCTTTTGCACTGTCATATTCAAGCACATCCGGTTCCCCGCCACTGGTTTCCATAGCCCAGAGGGAACGGAGGGCTCCTTTGTTTGCTAATAGTTTTCTCTGCACCTCTTCCCACTGGATATTCGGATGCCGCTCAGGATGGGCTAAAAAGCGGTTTTGCAGCTTGGTTAACAAATCTTCTATATCTTGTGTTGATACGTCCGCCGGGATATTCATGTATTTGCTCCTTCAAACTTAAATCTGGTCAAGCTGGTTTAAAGGTTACTATGATTGTCAGTTTCTGGCAAGATTGGTCGAGATAGACCATATACTTTTTTCTTGACTTGTATACAATCTGGTATATAATTAAGTCTACAAATAGTGGTGCGGGGAGGTTCTGTTGTGAAACAAGTTCATATTAAGAAAGATACCTATGTCGATTCGGTGTTTTTAATGCTTTTAAGCAAAGACCTGAAGGAACGGCCCGATATCAAAGATGCCACGGTAACCATGGGAACTCCCATGAATCTGGATTTGCTTAAAGAACAGGGTTATAGCCTGGAATCCCTGAAGGATGTTACCCCGGCGGACCTGATTATTGCTTTGGATTGCACTTCTGAAAAAGCCCTGGATGCTGCCCTTTCAGCGGTAGATGATATGCTGGCTGGCAAAAAGAAGTCCAGTTCCGCCTCCCTTTCGGGTACTGGATTACCCCACAGTAAAACCCTGGACAGCGCCTTAGAACAAATACCCGATGCTAACCTCGCTATTATCTCCGTTCCCGGTATGTATGCGGCCCGGGAAGTCCGGAAGGCCCTGAATAAGAATCTCCATGTGATGCTCTTTTCGGACAATGTGTCCCTGGAAGATGAAATTTCCTTAAAACGTCTGGCCCGGGAAAAGGGACTCCTCGTGATGGGGCCCGATTGCGGTACCGCCATCATAGATGGTAAGCCCATCTGTTTTGCCAATGTGGTAGACCGGGGGCCTGTGGGGATCGTGGCCGCTGCAGGTACGGGACTCCAGGAAGTGTCCTGCCTTATCGACCGTTTTGGCAGCGGGGTAAGTCAGGGTATCGGTACGGGCGGCCGGGACCTTAAGAATGCCCAGGTGGGGGGAACTACCATGCTTATGGGCATCGAGGCTCTTGGTGCGGACCCCGAAACCAGGGCAATCCTTATTGTTTCTAAGCCCCCCGCACCGGAAGTTGCCTCCAAGGTAGTACAGGCCCTTGAAAAAACAGGAAAGCCCGCGGTGGTGCATTTTATCGGCCTCAAGACTCAGATAGCAGCGGGGCTCACAATTCATTTTGCTTCCAATCTGGAAGAAGCATCCCGTTGGGCGGTAGCCCTTGCAAAGGGCGAACATATTGATGTACAGAGCCGGCGGTCTTGGCCCTTTGATCAATCCAGGGAAGAAATTGAGGCTCTGGTTGATCAGGAAACCCGCCGTATGTCCAAAGCGCAAAAATATATCCGGGGCTATTTTACCGGCGGCACCCTGACCGATGAGGCCTGGATACTGCTCCATGAGCTTACCGGTGCGGTCTATTCTAATAATCAAACTGACCCTGCCTTTGTTCTGCCCAATCCTAAAAAATCCATTGGTCACACCGTTGTGGATCTGGGGGACGATGTATTCACCGTAGGCAGGCCCCATCCCATGATTGATCCCTCTACCCGGACCGAACGGATTGATGCAGAACGGGATGATCCGGAAATTGCGGTTGTTCTGGTGGACTGTGTATTGGGCTATGGTTCCCATGAGGACCCGGCGGGCGCAATGATTCCTTCTATTAAAAAGGCTAAGGAAGCGGCGGAAAAAAGGGGCGGATACCTTTCAGTGATCGCCTCTGTAACCGGCACCCCCGGAGACTTCCAGGGTTTCGAAGCCCAGGTGGCTAAGCTTCGCAGCGCCGGGGTCATCGTCATGCCGTCGAACTATCAGGCATCGATGCTGGCCCTGAAAATTATGGAGAAAGTAACCAGCAAACCGGCAGCGAGCAGCGTTGGTGAAAGAACTGCTGCCGGTACGGCTGCTTCGGCTGCTAAGGCCGGATCTGTTCCGGTAAGCCCATCTGAGTCCATAGGCTCCGCTGTGGGTCCCAAACATATCCTTTCCCTCTTCAGTCACGGGTTAAAGGTCATCAACCTGGGTCTTGAATCCTTTGCAAAAAATCTGCAGGCCTGCGAAACTCCGGTGGTTCATGTGGATTGGGTACCCCCAGCGGGCGGGAATCCGGAGCTGATTCAGGTCTTGGACCGGCTGGAATCGAAAGCAACCGTAGATATTGAAAAAGCCAATGCAGAGGCGGTGGAGCGGATACTCTCAGGGAAGCCGGTTCTCAAAGGTATTGGAATCGCCAAGGATACGGTGCCAGGAATGCGGTCGAACCTCTTCCTCCATGCGGGACCGCCCGTAACCTGGGAAAAGATGTGCGGCCCCATGCGGGGTGCTGTTATCGGCGGCATCCTGTATGAGGGTTTGGCAAAAACAGAAGCAGAAGCGGAAGCCCTCGCTGCATCGGGAAAAATCGAATTTTCACCCTGCCAGGATCATTCGGCTGTCGGGCCTATGGCGGGTATTGTGACCCCCCGGATGCCGGTGTGGATCATTGAGAACGAAACCTTTGGCAATCGGACCTATGCTACCCTGAACGAAGGGCTTGGCAAGGTACTGCGCTATGGAGCCTATTCCCAGGAAGTGCTGGATCGGCTCCGCTGGATGGAGGGCGAACTGGCCCCCATTCTGCAGAAGGCTATCGAAAAACATGGCCCGGTGGATATGCGGAGCCTCATTGTGCAGGCCCTGCAGATGGGTGACGAAGGCCATAACCGGAACCGGGCCGGGACTTCCCTGGTTATCCGGGAACTGGCTCCCCACCTGGTGATGCTGGATGAAAAGAAGGAAGCCCTTTCCCGGGTCCTCACCTTTATGCATCAAAATGACCATTTCTTCCTTAATCTTACGATGCCCTCGGCCAAGTCGGTGTTGATGGCCGCCGAAGGTATTCCCGGCAGCACGGTCATTACCGCCCAGGGAAGAAACGGCACCGAATTCGGTATCCAGGTTGCGGGGCTTAAGGGCCGCTGGTTTACCGGACCTGCGGGTATCGTAAATGGTCTATACTTGCCAGGCTTTGGTCCTGAGGATGCGGCTCCCGATATTGGGGACTCGGTTATTACTGAAACGAGCGGTATCGGAGGCTTCGCCATGGCTGCAGCGCCGGCTATTGTAAAATTCGTAGGTGGTACCCCCGAGGATGCCCTCCGCTTTACCCGGGAGATGTATGAAATCACCCTGGCAGAAAACAGGGAATACAAAATCCCGATCCTCGATTTCCGGGGCACCCCCACGGCTATCGATGTTCGCAAAGTGGTGGAAAAGGGCATATTGCCCGTGATTAACACCGGTATTGCCCACAAAAAGCCCGGTATTGGCATGGTGGGTGCGGGCCTCGTGAAACCGCCGGTTAACTGTTATCAGGATGCTTTAAAAGCCCTGGCAGAGGCTTATACAAGATAAGGATGTACCCGTTCCGACCTGGTCGGACAATATGTCGGACAATATTTTTTGGAGGTGTTCAATGAAAGTTATCGATTTAACGATTCCGCTGGGTGTAGGGACCCCGCCCTGGCCAACCTACATTCCTCTGCAGGTACAATACTTTAAGCGTCTGGCTCCTAATGGGGCTAACGGTCAGGTGGTAACCCACTCGAACCATATCGGTACCCATCTGGACGGGGAAATCCACTTTTATACCCCCGGAAAGGATATTGCGAGCCTGGATATGGATTTCCTGGTCCATGAAGGGGCCATCGTAGACCTGTCCGATGTATGCGGCGATTATGACGTGTACACCTCCAAAATGGTGGAGGAACGGGTGGAAGTAAAAGAGGGGGATATTCTCATCATTCATACGGGATACCATCATTATGGCTGGGACCAGCCCACCGGAGACGAAATCCGGTACATGATTAAGCATCCCGGGCCGGATCGGGAATTTGCTGAATGGGCAAAGAAAAAGAAACTCCGGTGGATCGGCGTCGACTGCGGCAGTGCGGATCACCCCATGAACACCAAGATCCGGGAATGGATGCCCCGGCAGGCTAAGGAGTGCGATGCCCATTTTCAGAAGAAATATGGCAAATCCCTGGAAGAGTTCTTCAGCGATGATAAGTACCAGTTGATGCATATCGAAATGTTCGACAAGGGAATTATCCATGCCGAATGTGTGGGCGGCGACATCGATCTGCTCCTGAATCAGCGGGCGGTTATCGGCTGTTATCCCTGGCGTTTTGTGGACGGCGAATCCTCCATTGCCCGTATTGTAGCCCATGTAGAGGATGACCGTTATGAAGAATTGATGAAGAAAAAGGCCAAAGCAGAACTTACCCGGTTTGGTGATGTGGCTGGTGCAAAGAATCCCTGGCTCCATGAGGAAGCCAGAAAGAACCATAAATAGAGGAGCAAATCATGGCAATTGATGAGATGGAGAAAAAACTGAGACCCCCAGAGATAGAGCTGAAGCCCTATCCACCCAAGGTAATTACCCTGGCTTCGGGAGAAAAGATGGTAGTCCGCGAAGCCCGCCGGGAAGAAGTTGGTGTTCTGCTGGGTACGGTTGCCCCCCTTATCGGTGTTGCAGCTGATTTTTATGATATCGTCGCTGCCCGTATGTATTCGGAAATCTTAGGCTGGTACCGCTACCGGGTAGCCAACGAATTTGTTCTCGTTGGTGCAATTAACGGCGTTATCGCCGGTATCGTAACCAGCCGCCATGTGGATGACAAGCTTGGTATGAGTCTCCACACCCTTACTATTAAGCGGGGCCTCCGGGTCGGTGCCCAGCTTTTTGCTGCCAAGATGGAACACCACATCGATATTCTTGGTGAAGATGAAGTATGGATCGTGGCCGAGAGCCCCAATGGCTTTAAGCGCTGGATGATTGAATATCAGCTGGAAGACCGGTCCCACCTGTATCCTCAGGTCCGGCATGAACTCGGCGGGGTTCCCACCTATGTACTGACCCGCAAGCTCTGGAATGATGTAAAAGCGGTGAAATGCACTGGTACCCGTCCTGTTTCAGAAGAGGACCTTAAGTCCGCTGAAAAACTGATCATGCCCAGTGAATATCCACAAATTCCAGGGTTTAAGAGGTAAATTATGGCCACCAGAGTCGGTATTGTTGGAATCGGGCATACCCGGTTCGGAAATTCTTCGGAATACGACCTGGCGGACGTCATGGCCTATGCGGCTACTGACGCCCTCCAGGATGCGGGGTATCTGGAAAAACGAAAAGAAATTGACCAGGTCATTGTAGGAAACATGGCTTCGGGACTTTTCGTTCATCAATCTGCGGTGGCTTCCTCTTTAATAAGCCGCATGGATATGGAACCAGTCCCTGCTGAATTGGTCGAAAACGGACCAGCCTCCGGGGCCAGTGCCATTAAAATCGGTTATATGGCCATTGCCTCCGGGATGTGCGATGTGGTCCTGGTGGTTGGCGGCGAAGTGATGCGGAAGGTCAGCGGATGGATGGCCACCGATATAGTTGCAACCATGCTTCATCAGGAAGCGGAATACAATATGGGGCTCACCCTGCCATCCTTTGGCGGAATGTTCACCAGGCTTTATATGGAAAAGTATGGGCTTACAGAACGGGACCTGGCACTTCTTGCGGTAAAGAACCATGATAACGGGGCAAAGAATAAATATGCCCATATTCAGGCCCCGGTGAATATCGAAGCTATTGCGGATGGTCCCGAAGCGGAGGTTGTGAACAACTATGTGGCTGAACCCCTGCGGATGTATTCAACCTGTCCTGTTTCAGACGGTGCTGCCGCAGTGCTCCTGGTGAACATGGACTCCCCCCGGGTAAAGGACTTTAAGAAAAAGCCCATTAGAATTGCAGGCATCGCCAGTGCCACCGACACCCACTGCGTCCATAACCGTACGGACCCCCTGCAGCTGAATGCGGTCCGCATTGCCGCTGAAAAGGCCTACAAAATGGCCGGTGTGGGCCCAAAGGATATTTCCTTTGCAGAACTTCATGATGCATTCTCTATCCTGGAACTGGCCATCAGCGAAGAGGTCGGTTTCTTTGAGCGGGGCAAGAGCTATCTTGCGGTTCGCAATGGGGAAACCAGGATTGATGGACGGCTCCCGATTAATACCTCCGGAGGCTTAAAATCAAAGGGCCATCCGGTCGGTGCTACCGGGGTATCCCAGGTGGTTGAACTGGTCCGTCAGCTCCGTGGTGAGGCAGAACCGGGCCGCCAGGTAAAGGACCCGAAGTATGGTATGGCGGTGAACTTTGGTGGTTTTGGCAACAACGTGGTTGCCGTTATTTGTGCAAAGGAATAAGGGGTCAGCTATGTTTATCGATTTCAGCCAATACGAAGTAAAGGCCCCCAAGATTAAGGCCTTTAAGTGTCAGAGCTGCGGGGCCATCTATTATCCAGCACCGATGATCTGCTCAAAATGTAATGCCCGGAGGGACCCGGTAACCGGCAAGGGCTGGGAAACCTTTGACCTGGAAGGCCCCTGTACCCTGCTTTCCTGGACCAGGGCTTGGAATTTACCGGAAGGGTATACCAAAAAGTATATGCTCTTTGGTATAGTCCAGTTCGAAAACGGACTGCGAGCCTCGGGGCGGCTGGAAGTGGATAACCCGGTTATCGGGATGAAACTTACCGCTACGGTCATAGAGTCCGATGAACGGCCGGGAAAACCGGTAAAGGTATTTGTGTTTAAGTAGGAGGATCCAATGGCCGACGGACGGAACGGGCGTAATCTCAGTGCAGAGGTCTACGAGACCCTATCAGAACGAATTCGCACCTGGCTCTATCCGCCTGGCCATCGGCTTACCGAAGAAGAACTTTGTAATGAATTTGGTATGAGCCGCAGTCCCATCCGGGAAGCCCTGAACATGCTTGTGGAGGCTGGTCTTGTAGATAAGGCTGAACGGAAGGGGTACCGGGTCCGCAAAATTGATCTGCAGGAACTGCAGGACCTCTACGATACCCGGCTGGTGCTGGAACTGGCGGTCATTGAACGGATCTGTGAACGGGGGATAAGTTCCGGACTCCTCAGGCAGCTTAGAAAACGCTGGAAGGAACTGCGGGACGCCCTGCCGGCCATGGCCCATGAGGCAGCCCTGGAGGATGAACACTTTCACGAAGCCCTTGCTGCCGAAGCAGGCAATAGGGTGATGCAGCGTATTCTTAAAGAGATTGATCGTAGTATCCATTTTGTCCGGCTTTCGGATATTACCGATCCGGAACGTCTTCGCAAAACCTGTTCGGATCATCTGGAGATTCTTGATGCCCTTGAAAAGCATGATCTACAGAGGGCCAAGGAATTAACCCGTGAAAACATACTCTGGGGCAAAGAAAAGGTTGCAAATGCCCTGAAGGAAGCTCTGGTGCGTTCCTATGGCATGGTATAGCATGGAATCAAGTGCTGAAGGCACTGCGGTTCCTCCAGAATCGGTGAATCTATTAACTGCAATTCAAAGAGGCTCTCTTTTCCCAAAGGAACCCTTTAATTGTAAAATTCACTCTCTATTTGCCCATGCTGTTAACCTGGAAATTCCTGGTTTCCCCCTCTTATATACCCTGGTAAATCAAGAGTTCCTGATGCATCCCCTGGCGGCCCTTATTTCAAACAGCGGTTATACATCCTTTGAATCCCTCAAGCTCCAAACTGGCCAGAGTGGATACTTTGATGGGATGAGTCTTACTCTTGGTCCTACATGCAGGATTAGCTTTCCAAAAGTAAGGACGGCCCGTGCCTGTGATGAACGAGTCCCGGATCTGAATTTATCCCATGGGGAATTTCAGGATCAACTTGATCTGGCTGGACAAGCTCTGGAGTATGCCCAGACACAAAAAGATACTGTACTTCGCTGGAATTCCGCCAAAAGACAACCCTATTACAGGCTTTCAGGTTCAAAACAGAACTGGGCTTCTTTTAGTGAAGCTGTAAACAATTTGGTGCTGGCTTTGCATACAGAAAAAATCTCCGAAGCCCTCACTGCAACGTTGCAGCTTGTAGGTTTGGGGCAGGGGCTTACACCTTCGGGAGATGACTTTCTCTGTGGTTTCATTCTCGCCCTGTGTATGGGGCACACGGAACCTCTGATTCTTGATACCTGGCTCTGGGGCCTTGCAAATGAACTTGGCGTTGGAGAATTGCCTGCAAAAACAACAAAAGAGCTGACCAGCAGGGTTTCAAAAACCTTTTTGTACCTGGCGACCAGGAAAAGGTTCAGCAAACTATTGTTGCAGATGGGACGGTCCTATTCCAAAGACCCAGCTTCATGGATGAGTTTTTTGAGCCTGCTGGAAACCTATGGGCATAGCTCTGGACTGGATAGTGCCACCGGGTTTCTGTATGGAATGGCAACGGTGGATAAAAGGAGGAATTGATGGCACGTAAAATAGCTGTTGTTGCAGTGGGAGGCAATGCGCTGATCCGGGATCCCAAGAAAACCGGGCTTCAGGATCAGTTTGAGTCGGTGCGGCTTACTGTTCCCTATATAGTGGATCTTATTCAGGCAGGGTATTCCGTGGCGATTACCCATGGCAACGGTCCCCAGGTTGGTTTTTTACTGCGTAAAAACGAAATCAGCGCGAAGGAAGTGCCGCCAGCCCCGTTGGATTATATCGGCAGCAATACCCA
>Ga0116146_1004619_pt1 | contig 10515 bp, 8 predicted proteins | sample AD_JPNHG2_MetaG_FD_89748 | JGI IMG/M metagenome (GOLD analysis project Ga0116146, IMG submission 89748) | Active sludge microbial communities of municipal wastewater-treating anaerobic digesters from Japan - AD_JPNHG2_MetaG | ecosystem: Engineered > Bioreactor > Anaerobic > Digestate | place...
CTCAGGCTGGCGCAACTCGGCCTGCGCCCGATGCAGGTGCGAGGCGGCCACCATCTTCATGGTCGCCGTCACGCGCCGTATGCCGCTCATCGAGGCGAGCCGCGTGCTGTATTCACGAAAGTTTGCCATGGTTCAACCGTCCGTCCGCCGGATCCGCACTCACCCTTTCCTGAAGGACTGCACGGCCTCTTCGATCAACGCCGCGAGCATCTTTGAAAGTTCTTCGTCCATCACAGGATTCGCCGCGAAACGCGCGGCGTAGGCGCGGCCCGCCTCACGCATATCGACCGCTTCGTACAATGCCTTGATTGCCTCCGGCAACCGTTTCTCCGGCACCTTCACAAGCGCCTTCTGGACACCGGCGGCCAGCGCGGCCACCTGCTTCTCGACCGACACCGGCTTATTGGGCGGTTGGCGGAGCACCTGCATCAACGAGCGTCCCACCGCCAGTTGCTCAACCGTGTTGGCGTCGAGGTCCGACGAAAAGCGCATGAAGGCTTCGAGTTCGCGATACTGCGCCAGTAGCACGCGCAACGGGCCGGCTGTCTGCTTCATGGCCTTGACCTGTGCGTCGCCGCCGACACGCGACACCGAGATGCCCGGATTGATTGCCGGACGCTGTCCCTCGTTGAACAGGTCGGACTCCAAAAAGATCTGGCCGTCCGTAATTGAAATCACGTTGGTCGGGATATAGGCCGAGATGTCATTGGCCTGCGTCTCGACGATCGGCAGCGCGGTCAGGCTGCCGCCGCCCTTGGCGTCCGAGAGCTTGGCCGCCCGCTCCAGCAGACGGCTGTGCAGGTAGAAGACGTCGCCGGGGAAGGCCTCGCGTCCCGGCGGCCTCCGCAGCAGCAGCGATATCTGCCGGTAGGCCTGCGCATGTTTGGTGAGGTCGTCATAAACCACCAGCGCATGCTCGCCGCGATCACGCCAATATTCGGCCATCGCGCATCCGGCGTAGGGAGCCAGATATTGCAGCGGCGCGGGATCCGAGGCGTTGGCCAGAACGACCGTCGTATAGGCCATCGCGTCCTTTTCCATCAGCAGCTTGTGTAGCGCGGCGACGGTCGAGAGCTTCTGGCCGATCGCCACATAAAAGCAGTGTACGCCGGTGCCGGCCTGATTCAGGATCGTGTCAATCGCCAGCGTGGTCTTGCCGGTCTTGCGGTCGCCGATGATCAGTTCGCGCTGACCGCGTCCGATCGGCGTCAGCGCGTCGATCGCCAGAATACCGGTCTGCAGCGGCTCGCACACGTTCTTGCGTTCGATGATCGACGGCGCGAAACCCTCGACCGGCAGCCGCTCATCGGTAATAACCGCGCCGCGACCGTCCAGCGGCCGCCCCAGCGCATCCACCACGCGGCCGGTCAGTGCCGGGCCGACCGGCACCGAGACCACGCGGCCGGTCCTGCGGAAAAGATCGCCCTCACGCACATGGGTGACGTCATCGAGAATCGCCACGCCTACCGACTCTTCCTCAAGGTTCAACGCCAATCCGGCCACACCGTCCTCGGTTTCGACCAATTCGTTGAACATGACATTGGAGAGGCCATCCACGCGCGCGATACCATCGCCGACGCTCAACACCGTTCCTACCTCGGCGATGTCCACCGGCTGGTCCGTCTGCTGCATCTGGCGACGCAATAGGGCCGCGATTTCATCGGGTTTCAATTGAATCTTCATGCCTGTTTTCCACTCTCATTCTCTCCCGCTGCCACAGGCACGGGTTTGCGCAGGCTCACACGCAGACGCTTGAGACGTCCGGCGAGCGACGCATCGATGCGCGTGTCATCCACAAAGAGGCGCATGCCGGCGATCAGCTCCGGATCGGTGAGCACGGTCACCTCCATCTCCGGGCCGCGCGTTGCCGCCACCCAGTTGCGGACACGCGCGACTTGATCTTCAGTCGGTTCGCGCGCGAAGAGCATCTGGACTTGGCTGCATCCCCGCGCACGCGCCGCCAGTCGCTGATACTGCGCGCAGATATCGGGCAGTAGCGCAAGCTGATCATGTTGCGCTACGGCCTCGATAAACCGCATAACAATCTCCGGCAGCGTATCTGTAAAAAGTTGCCGCATTTGCTTGATGCGCGCGCGAGCACCGCCCGGTAGACGGGTGCGGCAGAACTGACGCCACTCCGGCGATACATCCCAGAGCTGTTCCAGCGCGACCACATTCGCCGTCACGAGTGTTTCTTCGCGCCGGGCTGCGGCCGCGCCTTGCAGGGCACGCGCGAAGGCCTGCGCGTAACGCTCGTTGCGGGTCATGCCGTCACCTCGCCCACCACGGTCTGTTGATAGGCGCGGCGCTACTCCTCGGTCAGTTCGTGGCGCAGAAACTGCTCCAACTCGTCGCAGAGGTACTCGGCCGCAGAGCTACGGACCGCCTCGATCGCCCGACGCTGCTCAGCGGCGATTGCCTGTTCGGCCTCTTCTATCCGTCGCTGCGCCATTGCTTTGGCTTCGTCTTCGGCGCGTGCCAGCATGTCGGCCGCCTCGCGCATGGCGCGCTCGGTCACCTCGCGTGCCTCGACGGCGGCACGCGCCACCGACTCCTGCCGCCGCGTCTCGACCTCAGCCAACTCTCGCCGCGCACACTCCGCGCCCTCCAACGCCTCGCTGATCGAGCGCTCACGCCCCTCGACCGCGCGCAGGATCGGCTTCCAGAGCAATTTGTGCAGCAAAAAGGCGGTGAGGCCGAAAGCCAGCCAGGTCAGCAGGATCATCTTGTCAGAGATCTGCATGACATCGCTCGGCATTTGCTGCAACGGCTCCGGCACGCCGGGCACCGCTGTGGTCGCCGCAGTGTGTTCCACGTCGCTCATGCTCGCACGTCCTTACCCGGGCCTTGACGGCCCGGTTACGCGTCAGCCCTTCATCAGACAGATCACGAGCGCGAACAGCGCTGCGCCTTCGATAAAGGCCGCGCCGATAATCATTGCGGTCTGCAGCTTAGGCTGTATTTCGGGCTGCCGCGCCATGCACTGCAGGCCGACCGCGCACACTCCGCCGATGCCCAACGCTGCGGCGATCATAACGATGCCGGCACCGAGCGCTGCGGAAACCTCTGCCAAGGGAATCATCATTGTATACCTCGTGTGTTTAGTGTTCAGGATTGACCATCATGCCCATAAAAATCGATGACAGCAGGGTGAAGACATACGCCTGCAGGAAAGCCACAAACAGCTCAAAGACGTACATTCCTATGGTCACCACCATTACCGGTGTTGCCATCAAGCCGAACATCGCGATCAACCCCAGCAACGAGTAGATCACGATGTGTCCCGCCAACATGTTGCAGAACAGGCGCATGGTCAGCGCGAAAGCGCGCGAAACAAAACTGACGACCTCCATGAACCCCATGACGGGTGCCAACCAGACCGGAAGACCGCCCGGCACAAACGCCGCCTTGATTCCGCGCCAGCCGTGCGCGTGAACCACAGCGACCAGGCTTGCCGCCATAAAGATCGTCGCCAGGCCGGCGGTCACGTTGACATTGCCGGTTGCCGTACTGAAAAGCGGGATCAGCCCCAGCAGATTGGAGAACAAGATAAAGATAAACAGCGTGCAGAAAAAGGAGAGCGTCCTGTGGCCGACATGGTCCCCGAAATTCGGACGCACGATCTGGTCACGGATAAAGACCACGTAGGCCTCGGCCACCGCCGCGAGCCCTTTGGGGATCACCGTGCGGGAGCGGCGGACCGCCCAGGCGGCGGCAATGAGCAGCGCCCCCACCACAAAGACCATCACCGAGTCGTAGCGGAACCACTCCAACGCATCAATTCGATAGAACGGCAGGTTCCATGCGTCAAGCGATCCCGCGTGATGCATCACGTGGTGATTGATAAACTGACTGACAGCCTCTTGATTTCCCGTGCTCATGCGTGATCGCTGACCTGCCTATTGCCACGAGACCGCAGGGGGGGGGCCAAAAGACGGCAATCCTCCACATCGTGTCGCAATCATGTCGTACTTATTGGCAACGGCGAGGCAACGACACGGGATACTGACGCACCTCATAGCAATGCCGCGTGATTATACGCGATACCGCGCGGACTTGTCAACGTGTGCGCCGCCGTTGCGTCGCACACGTTCAAGGAAAATTTAGGATTTAGGATTTAGGATTTAGGCTGCCGCGCGGCTTCGCCGCGAAAAACCCCGGAATACGTTTAGGGCATGATTAACATGATGCTGTCCAATCCTGAAAATCCTGTCATCCTGGCAAGTTATAGGCAAGCCTGCCGCGCGGCTTCGCTGCGAAAAAACCTCTGGAATACGTTTAGGACATGATTAACATGATGCTGTTCAATCCTGAAAATCCTGTAATCCTGTCAATTTATAGGCAAGGAGTTAGGGGTTTTTTCGCACAGAGGCGCGGGGGCACAGTTTTCATGGTTCCATCCAAATCACTATCGGTATCGGTATCGCCGCAATGGAACCCTGAAACGCATGACCTTCGCATGCCCCTGTCACGAACCGATTACAAGTTTTAGGGTTGACCCCCCCCGCATAATGCGTACTAACCGTGGGAGCCGGGGGTTGCCGGTCTGCCCTATGGGATGGTATGATAATGGAAAGTTTTATTCCGACTTACAATGAAAAGGAGTGTTCCGATGAGACGTCAAGCAACGTTGCTGTGGACAGCGCTGTCGGTGGGTTTGTTTATGGATGCGGCGGCGGCCGAGAACGGGCTTGTCGCGCACTTCACCTTCGACAACCCGACGCAGTTCGGGTATGACAATGTGCAGCAGGCGGTGATCGGCACGATCACGAGTGACAGCATCTCTGGTGCCACGCCCGCAGATCCGACATCCTGCGACGCGCCGATCGTCCGCGGCATGCAGATCGCGACGGGCTGGTGGCAGAACAACTACATGACCGTGCCGGGCGCGTCGTTCGGATCCGCGCAGGGCATCCCGTATGGGAATCAGGCGGTCACCTATTCGCTGTGGATCAAGCCGTCCCCCAACTGGCAGACGAGTGGTACTCTCGGCATGGGTACCGGCTGCTATCTGCTGCGGCACTGTACGGCGGGGCATGAATGGTACAAGACCTACGACCACGAGTGTCTCTACATCATCAGGGACGGTTCAGGATTTCCGACGATCACTTTTTCGGTCGGCGAATACAACGCGGCGGCGGCCTCCGCCACCTATGCGCTGGGGGCCGCCTTCGACGGTGGCTGGCACTTGATAACCGCCACCTACGAAAACCGCGTGTTGAAGCTCTACTGGGACGGCGTGAAGCGGGCCGAGACGACGATCGCCGCCAACGTCGGTGTCCCGAACAATTCGCCGCTGATGTTCGGCCATGCCGCTGTTGATTACAACACGTACGTGCAACGCCGCTTCGCCGGGGCCGTGGACGACATCAAGGTCTATAACCGCGCGCTCGACGCGGACGAGATTCTCGCCGCCTACAACGCGGGGGCGACCGCGTTCGACACCGACGTGATCGTCTGGAAGGGCGCATCGGCCGGTGGCGCGGCAGAGGACGGCGACAACTGGTCGACGAAGTCCAACCGCCGTACGGTCGGTGAGGTCTACACCGCCGGTGCGGTCTTCGACGTGACGGCGGTCACGGATGACGGAACGATCACCCACAACGCCGACACGACGCTGAAGCTCAAGGGAGTGATCTGCACGAACGGACAGGACGGGGTGACGATCCGGATGCAGGCGGGCGACATCGAGATGAAGCGCCCCTCGACCCAGCGCGGACTCGTGGCGCACTTCGCCTTCGACGATCCGGACAACATGTATTGCGATCTTTCCACAAACGCCTTCACGGCGACGCCCGGCGCCGGCGTTGCCTACGGATCCGCCAATCCGGTGCCGCTGAGCGGTTGTGCCGGCATCACGGGCAATGGTTTGAATTTCGTGAACGGTTGGTGGCTGTTCGACTATCTCACGGTTTCCGGTTCGTGTTTCAATGCCGCGCACGGCATCCCGTATGGGAATCAGGCGGTCTCCTATTCGTTCTGGATCAAGCCCACTCCGACATGGCGCGATTACCAACATCTCGGCCTCGGTCACAACGGGGTGTATCTGCTTCGCCATGGAGAAAACCTATGCCAGTGGATGGACAACCGCGGACATTCCTTCTGGATCTTCAAGGACGGCGACAATCCCAAGATCACCTGGTCAGCAGCGAATGGCGGTGCGGCAGCGGCCCGGACCGCAGCCTATACCTCGACCGAACTGTTCGACGGAGCGTGGCATCAGATCGCCGGCACGTACGAGGACAAGGTGCTGAAACTTTATTTTGACGGTGAGCTCAAGGCGACGACGACGGTTCCCGACAACCTCACCGTCGCCAACAACAGCAGCCTGATCGTCGGTGCCGACGGATTGACAAATATGGATCACTCCGTGCAGCGTACCTACGCCGGCGGTTTTGACGAACTCAAGGTCTTCAACGTCGCGCTGACGGACGCCGAGGTGGCGGCGGAGTATGCGCAGCGTTCCCGGAATCTCGACAAGGTCCCGGCGGGGACGGTGCCTTCGCCGGCCAAGGTGCAACTCGACGCCGGCACGTCGGTTGCGGTGCGCGGGTACGGGCACCAGTACGGTTCCCTGACCGGCGCGGGTTCGGTGGACGTCGGCTACACGTCCGCGCTCACACTCGACGGCACGTTTGCGGTCGCCGGCGCGCTCACCGGCGGCGGGGAGATCTCGGCGGCGAATCTTGTGCTCGGCGGAAACGCATCGGGATTTACCGGCGATTTCACGCTCGGCGAGAATGCAACGGTCACGATTACCGATAGTTCCGACACGTTCCTCAATTCGACCTTCGGCGGCAAGGTGACGCTGCCGAAGAAGGCGGTGATCGCCTATGGCGGGAAGCGTCCGAATGGCGGGATGGCAACCCTTACCGCGGCGACGTTGGGAACGCCGAGCGACTTCACCGAGTGGGTTGATTCGACTGGCGGTACCGTCAAGGTGCGGGCCGTGGACGATACGCTTCAGATCCAGGTCATCGGCGGCTTGGTGCTCTATGTTCGCTGATGCGCTACTGCTGGCGACGCTGCAGATCTTCTCGCAGGTGCCGGTCGAAGATTTCAACGCGGCGAATCAAGCGAGGTACCTGAAGGATATCCGCGATGCCGGGATCACCACGGTACTCGTCTCGTATAGCGACTACTATGGCATCGGGGACAGTCGCAAACCGTATTTTGCGAAGATCGGGCGGGAGGTCCGGTATTTCGAGGAGGCGGGGCTCGATGTGCGCGTCTGGTGCAACGGCTTCGGCTACGGCAATGATCGTCGGGTCGGGGCGGGGAAGACACGGTTCGCGAACTCGCAGAACATCGTCTCAATGCACGGGAAGACGAGCGGTGCGCTCTGTCCGCTCGATCCCGCGATGCGTCGGCTGCTCATCGAGAACATGCGCGATATCGCCGCGACGGGGGTGAAGGCGATCCTGATGGACGACGACTTCATTCAGTCGGCCCGCGGCTTCGTCGGCTGTGCCTGCGACCGTCATCTCGCGCGGGTGGCGAAGAAGGTCGGCCACCCGGTGACGCATGCGGATATGGTCCGGGCGTTCACAGGGAAGCCCAACGCGCTGCGCACGGCGTTTGTCGACGTGACGGGCGAGGTCGCGGTGGAACTTGCGCGGGAACTGCGCGCGGCGGTTGACGAGGTGAATCCCCAAACGCGCATCGGGCTCTGCCTCAGCGTGACCCACTGGGATCTCGAGGGCGTCGACATGGACGAACTGCTGCGGGCGTTCGCAGGGGAGACGCGTCCGTTCGTCCGCATCAGCGGGGCGCCGTACTGGGACGACGCGAGATTCCGCGGCATCGGGCTCGAGGGCGTGACGGAGTTCGCGCGGATGCAGGCACAGTGGCTGCAAGGGAAGGGATACGAGATCTTCGACGAGAACGACCCGTATCCACGCAAGGTCAAGGTGGTTCCTGCGTGGCGCTGCGAACTCTACGACAAGGCGACGATCGCGGACGGCCTCATGGCGCGGCACAAGTACATGCTCTGCTACGGGAAGGATCGAACAGAGCCGGGGTACATCGAGGCGCATCTCGCGAATATGAAGGACGACCGGAAACTGGCAGAACTGTTCGAGGGGGCCGAACCCTACGGTCTCCGTATCGATTTCCCGAAGCGGCGTATCCGCGAGGCGACTCTTCCGGCGGAGCCGCTTGAAGAACGGCGCATCACCGAGCTCTATTCCCAGCCGCTGGCGGCGAACCTTCTGCTGCGGTGCGGCATCCCGATACGGCACGATGACGCAACCGCTTCGTACGTCTTCCGTCCGGAGGATTTCGGCATCGACGTGGCGGCGGTTGATTTCGCCGCGTTCAAGGGCGGCGATCTGCGGAAGCGGATTCTCGAGGATGTCCGGAGGAAGTCGGGACGCCCGCTCGACGTGTACGTCGAGACCGCTTCACCGCGCATCTACCAGATTGTGCGGTACAACGCAAAGCGCAGCGAGTACGCCGTGTTGCTGGAGAATATGGGGACGAAGTCTGCCGAGGTGAAGATCGTGACGGCGGGTACGCCCCGAATCACCGGCAGCGTCTGCGGAAAATTTGCAACCGGTCCCGGTGGTGTCACGCTTGCGGATCTTCCCGCCCATGAATTCGCCGCCGTGCGTTTCGCGTTGAATGACGAGACCGGAAAATAGGATGGGAACCGAAGGAAAAGCGCGATGATGATCAGGACAATGACGGTCTGTGCTGCGGCGCTCGGGTTGAGTGCGGCTGCGGTCGGGGAGCAGGTGGACAACCGCGTGCGGACGCTCATACATCCCGTACGGGTGGTGGCGACGTTCCCCAAGGCGGGCGAGAATTATGGCGATCCCGCGAAGGTGATCGCGCCGGAGGCGCTTCTCGCCGGGGCGCCGCAACAGAAGAATTGCGGCGGCGTCTGGAAGACCTCGGGCTGTCAACTCGTGAACAGCGGCGTCGCGCCGGGAATCGTGCTCGACTTCGGACGCGAGATCCACGGCGGGCTCCAGATCATGAACTGCAGCCAGCACGGCATGAAGGTGCGCGTCCGTTTCGGCGAATCGGTCGGCGAGACGCTGGTGGACATCGGGGACAGGGGCGCGTCAAACGACCATGCGATCCGTGACGGTGTCTATTCTGTGCCGCACATGGGCGCGATGGAGATCGGCAACACCGGGTTCCGGTTCGTGCGAATCGATCTGGTGACAGCCGGGAAGTTGGCGCTGGACTGCGTCCGGGCGGTATCGCTGATGCGGCCGATGAAGCGGCTGGGCGCGTTCAAGTCGTCCGACGAACGCCTGAACCGAATATGGGAGACCGCCGTGCAGACGGTGCATCTCTGTTGCCAGGATCAGTTATGGGACGGCATCAAGCGGGACCGGCTTGTCTGGATGGGCGACACGCACCCAGAGTCGATGGCGATCCTCAACGTCTTCGGCGCGGACGCGGTTCTGCCTGAGACACTCGACTACGCAATGCACATCACCGATCCGGACGAGAAATGGATGATGAACATGGCGCCGTACACGCTCTGGTGGCTGCGGAATGTCTACGAGTGGTACTTCTTCACCGGCGACGCGGAATATGTCCACCAACGCGGCGACTATATCCGCAGAACGGTGCGACACTGCCTCTCGACGATGAAGGACGGAACCTGGGAGTGTCCGAGGCGTGTCTTCCTCGACTGGCCGTCGCAGCATGATCTCGTCGCGTCGAAGGAGGGGCTCCAGGGGCTGGCGGCGATCACCTTCGAGAATAGCGCAGAGTTTGCGAAGATTCTCGGCGACGCGGCGCTCGAGGCGGATTGCCGCGCGGCGGTCGCGGCGCTCCGGAAACGCGGTGGCGATGCGCGCGGATGCAAACAGGCGGCGGCGATGCTGGCGCTGTCGGACCTTGCGGAGCCGAAGCGGATGTTCGACGAAGTTCTCGGAAAGAACGGTCACGAGGGCGTCTCCACGTTCTACGGCTACTACATGCTCGAGGCAATGAGCAAGTCCGGAGCGAATCAGCGCGCACTCGACACGATACGCGACTTCTGGGGCGCGATGCTCGATGTGGGAGCGACGAGCTTCTGGGAGAATTTCAGTCTGGCCTGGACCAACAACTGCTTCCGCATCGACGAGCTTCCAATCGCCGGGAAGAAGGACATCCACGGCGACTACGGCGAGTTCTGCTATCCCGGGTTCCGTCATTCGCTCTGTCACGGCTGGAGCTGCGGACCCGCTTCGTGGTGCATTCAACATGTGCTCGGCATCCGGGTGCTGGAGCCCGGCTGCCGGTCGATCGAGATCAAGCCGTTCCTCGGTGATCTCGACTGGGCGGAGGGCGCGATGGCGCTCCCGGATGGCGGATGCATCAAGGTGCGCGTGGAGAAGCGTACGGATGGTAGGCTCAAGACGGATGTGGAGTGTGACATGGAACATGTGAAATGGCGGGTGAGGGATTAGGAACCGGGATTTAGGAAAAGGCAAGGAAACCAGGGGAGGCATGTTTTATGAGTGTTCTACTTGCGGCGGCGCTGGCGATGACGTTGGAGCCAAGGACGTATGC